>WNGP01001839.1_pt1 | contig 17581 bp, 19 predicted proteins | sample 5407671 | NCBI WGS metagenome assembly WNGP01 (sample SAMN13153381, study PRJNA577476) | soil metagenome | isolation source: 40 cm soil or saprolite under Garry oak tree replicate 2 | place: USA:California | collected 2016-06-15 | reverse complement strand
ACTGCCTCAACTCTTCTCTACCGCAGAGATCAAACGAACCGACCCAAACGTATTTCAATTAACTAGGCTTCGACGCTTTCCTCATCCTCTATTGCGGGTGGGACATCTTCGATTTCCTCAGCGGACAAGCCAGTGGGGATTTCTCCCTCTTGCCCGGCGGGGACATCGCCGGTAGGTACTGCCATCTCATCTTCCGCTCCCGCTTCTGCCTCAGGAGCAGCGGGTGCAGTAGTAGCAGTAGCGGCTGCTGCGGCTGCTGCGGCTGCACGTGCCTCGCGTTCCTTCTGAACAGTTTTCGGATCGCGCCTTTTAATTAAGTGCCGCAGAACCTCTTCCGAAACCTTGAGTGTACGATCAAGTTCGATTACCGTCTCAGGGGTCAGAATCATGTCTATGAATACATAAAAGCCGTCGCGGTGATGTTCAATGGGGTATCCAAGGCGACGCCGCCCCCATTGGTTAATCCTGACAATCTGGCCGTCATGATTAGCAACGACCTGTTCGACACGTTCTAAAATTGCTCGTGTCTGCTCTTCGTTGACTTCGGGGTTGAGAATGAATCCAAGTTCGTAATCTCGTCTCACGAAGCCACCTCCTTCCTTTGGGTTTGCACCTGGACAGATTTATTGCTGAGATGTAAGGTGAGTTGCAGGCTTACCTTTCTTTACCGGTAATGCCTTCCTCGCTTTCCTCAGCGACTGCCGGGGCAGGTGGAACACCGGCTACATGCCGGTGCGGGATATAACAGTTGCCGCTAAAACTATGCGGCCTCAGCGTGTATTGTCCCACGATGGTAGCGGGTTGCTTCAAACACCACGCTATTATAGCATCCTTCGCCATGTCTGACAATAGAGCTAAGGTTTACTAAATTCAGCTTCTTATTCTTTTTATACCGCGCAGAAGTGGAAAAGCGGAAAGTGTATTACGTTTTTTGTTACAGCAGTAAAAGCTTAAAAGCTCATTGACAGCAATTGCCCTATGCCTGATACTATGAAAGAACAGTCAATGTAGCAGAAGATATGTATGGGGGGATATCTCGACAAGGGAGGCGGCCCTTGCCCCCTGGTTGGTGAGAAATATGCAGCAGCGTCCAGGCAGGAAAGATCGAAACTTCTACCCACCGCGCTCCAGGAAGACGCAGCCTGCACTGCCTGGAGCTACCTTACCGGCTGCGCCCGCTCCTGTACTTTCACAGCAGTATCCGATCGAGCCGCCCACGTCCTCGCACAGGCGTCCCAACTATGGACGACGGGCTCTATTAGCATTCATTGGCCTGGGGTTATTGCTGGAGGCGCTCCTACTCGCCACCTATCCCCTACTCGCGGGAGCTACCAGGGAGGATGCGGCTAAGCAGGCGCTGCTTGGCCTTTTACCGTGGCTGCCACACCTCTACTGGACAACGACTTTGCCCGCCCTGGTGCAAATTGTGGCGCATATTCCCGCGTTTGCCCTATCGAATGCAGGCGCGGGCGGCAACGTAAACTTGCTCTTATTGCTGTGGGCATTGGCGTTCGTAATCACCCTTGTTGCCGGTCGTATCGGAAGCCGCGTTTTACGGGAACGGCTTTCGCGCACAGCTAACAGCGTCCTGTTCAGCACCATTCTCGTTCTGACAGCTATCTTTGCTTTGACCTGTTTTTTTGCTCCCCCTATCCTGTCGCAGGATATGTTCCTCTATGGCATATATGGACACCTGGTTACCGTCTATCACGTGAACCCGTACGTCGTCTCTTTGACTGCTTTCCCGCACGAGCCATTGCAGAGGAGTATTTCTGGAGGAGTGCAAAGTGTGGTGGCGCCTGGTCCCGTCTGGCTGGACCTGTGCATTCCTATGGTGCTGCTGGCGCGCGATAGTATCGCGAATATTCTCCTGCTCTTTCGTGGTCTGGGCCTGGCGGCGCATCTTATCAACACAATACTCATCTGGATTATTGTAGCAAAGCTAAAGCCAGAGATGCGCATTTCAGGCACAATACTCTATGGTTGGAATCCGCTGGTACTGCTGCTGAGCATCAATAGCATGCACCTGGATGTCGTGGTTGTCCTCTTCATCTTACTGGCGATCCTCTTCTTTCAGCGCGGATCGCCTATTCTTGGCTGGGTTTTGATGCTCCTGGCGATGCTCATCAATATGTTGGTACTGCTATTACTGCCACTTTTCTTCTGCCTGTTGCTGAAAGAGGCTCGCACATTACCCTCTGGACGACGCGCCTTCTGGTGGCCGTCGGTGGCTGGTGTATCTGTACTGGTTCTAATACTGGCCTACGCGCCCTACTGGTCAGGCTGGGGACTGGCAGGCTTGTTAACCTCTATGCAGCAGGTTTTTTTGCAGGACAACGCCATCAATTCGCTCGACGCTGCGCTCATCAAGCTGCCGGTAACGTTGCCGCCGGTATTTGCCTGGCTGGTCGTTCCTCACCACTGGACGATTATCGTTGCGATAATAGCAGGCTCATTGTTACTCCTCGGCTGTTGGCTGGCCGATACCGTCGAACTGGTAGTGCTCTTCAGTAGCTGGGTATCGCTTGCGCTGCTGGCCTTGATGCCCACGTACTGGCCCTGGTATGCGCTCGTGCCATTGGCCCTTTCGCTGTGTTCGGTCGGTGGTCGCACCATTTTGCTGGCTATGTTGCTTACAGCAGGCGCACTACTAAGCTGTTATTTCTTGCTCTTACAGCCCCCCTGGCCAGCCCAGGGCCTGGTGACGATTGGTTTGCCAGTGCTCGCCTGGGGATGGACTCTCTTCTTTATCACCACATGGGAGATGACACATGCCAGAGAGCCAGTACCAGAACCAGCGCAAGGTACGAAGCTGGCGCGCAGGGGATTTTCCAGGCCTTCCTGGCCTCGAAGAGGGAGATAGGATCGATCAAAAAAGTATGATAATCGTCTAAGCAGCCGAATCAGGAACAGCAATTTCTATATATTCAGCAGTAGTTCGGGGTATAGGAATTGGCTCCTGATCCTCTATCATTCCCTGAATATGCATAGCGATTGCTTCACGCATGTTTTTCTCAACCTCTTCTATAGTATCCCCTACCGCAACGCATCCAGGTAAATCGGGAGAATAAGCGCCGTAGCTTTGATCGCCTTTTTCAATGATAACGAGAAAACGATGCATCTTATTTTCTCCTCTCTATCTGTGCTTGCTTGTAGATACTTGATAAGGTACCAGGAGGAACTTCATTTCTAAGGTGTCCGGCTATAGTAACGCGGCCTTTCTTGGTAGGATGTTTATATTGCCTGTGATCACCTTCCATTTTAATCTGATACCAACCGTCGGCCTCTATCAGCTTAATAACTTCACGAACTTTCATCTACATTGGTCAACTTATTCTTAAATTATTGCTAGACTTGCAATCTTCTTACATTGTGAAGTATTAATGACTTGCTGTCAAGCGATTAAAGTAGGAAAAAGAGGAAGAAAGCTGATGCAGCTTTCTTCCTCTTTTTCCTAATCTCTAGACCGGAAGATCTTTACCCTGCGGTAGGGCTCTTTTCCCCTGCTGCGGGAGATCAGGTTATAACGCGTCGCCATCTGGTGCTGCAATCTTCGAATGTAGGCATTGGCGGGCGCCAGTTCAGCCGTCGTCAGGCCTTTATTCAAAACCTGGTGAATGGCATCCTCGGTCTCTAACAGGGCACGTGTTGTTGAGTCATCACTCCCTTTGCTATCGCTCTCTGCCTCGTCGTCGTCATCGGACGGCGCATCCGCCGTGGGGATGTCGAAGATGTGCGCAAGCGCGTGCTGCATCTGGGCAACTGTATTGTTTTTCAGGATGATAATCAACTTGCGGTCCTGTTCCGCTTGCTGCAACCTCTCAGGTTGGCGGCGATAGTAATTTTTGAGTGTGATGACGGCATCGGCATCACCCTGGTTGTTCGTGACGATAATAGGTACGCGCAGCTGGCGGGCCGATTCTGTCAGGCGGTCACGGTTCACGCCGAACGGATAGATGCGCAGTGTCTTCATGATCGGCACAGGCTCTTCCATCTCAGCGGGCTTGTAGACACCCTCCGGAAGTGGATCGCGTTCAGCGGTCAGCAACGTTGCGGAACGCTGGTGTTCCACGTCCGCTGGCGCCGTCCCTGTCGGCGCCAGGGCGCGAACTTGCGTTTGTGGCTGGCTCTGAGTGCGACTGCGGAAGCGTTCGTTGCCCCCGCCATTACGGAACCCTTGCTGGCTCGGTCCCACCTGGCGAAACTGACTCCATTCTCCGCTGCCGCGACCGGAACGGTCAAAGTTTCCCCCTGGCCCTCCCTGGCGTGGATCAACGGGGCCGCCAAAGCTGCCAACACCCCAGGTAGGTACCTCCATACCGCCGGTGGAGATGCGACGAACCGAGACACGGCCTGTCTCTTCATCGCGAGTGCGTTCCTCGGCCGTGATAGCATGACCGCGTAGCATACTATCAACGGTGTCCGCGACATCGCGATGCACGATCAGTTCCTCCCAACTCTGTTGCTCAACCACCACATCGAAGGTAGGTGGAGCTTTACGCTCCAGGATGCTCTTCTGAGTGTGGCGCCGCCGTGCCTCCTCGTCTCCGAGGGTCACGGTTTGAATGCCCCCCACGAGATCGGAGAGCGTGGGGTTGACGAGCAAGTTACCAAGCGAGTTGCCATGAGCAGTTGCCACAAGCTGTACACCGCGCTCAGCGATAGTACGCGCCGCGGCGGCTTCCAGCTCTGTGCCAATCTCATCTATGATGATTACCTGGGGCATGTGGTTTTCGACTGCTTCGATCATTACCGCGTGTTGTTCCGCTGTCCGTGCCACCTGCATGCGGCGAGCACGACCAATGCCGTGATGGGGAATATCTCCATCACCCGCGATTTCATTCGAGGTATCGACGACAACCACGCGTTTATTGGCTTCGTCCGCGAGGACGCGAGCTATTTCACGTAGCAGAGTGGTTTTACCCACACCTGGGCGACCGAGAATTAAGATGGATTGACCCTGTTCGACAATATCACGGATCAGGGCAATACTGCCGAGTACCGCTCGACCAATACGGCAGGTCAAGCCGACAACTTTCCCCTTGCGATTACGTAGGGCGCTAATACGATGGAGCGTACGCTCAATACCAGCACGGTTATCGTCGCCAAATTCACCGATGCGTTCGACCACATATTCGAGGTCCCCGCTGGTAATTGGCTGTGTACTTAGGATCACCTCCCCTTCTGGGAACCGGCCCTCGGCGAATCGTCCAAGGTCCATTACGATCTCCAGCAGTTCGCTTCGGTTCTCGAGCCGATTGACCGCGTCGTGGATGCCAGGCGGGAGCGCCGCTAGCAGAGCCTCAAGATCGTCAGTGATCGCATGTTGCATAGGCAGTTTTATCACCTCATTGTTGGCGGGAATTGACCGTCCCCAGGCCCTTCACGCCATAGACCACTCGTTGCTCCAGTGCGGGGACTGTGCGTTGACGCGTAGCTAAGAGAGCTATGTGACGCACGAGCATTGCCCTGGTTGTGGTATGCTCAAATCCACTGTTGCGCAGAGCGGCGATTACAATTGACTCGTACTCATGCACCTGACAATAGATGCTTCGTACACTTTTTTCCTGTAGCTTTTTGATGCCGAACTGCAAAAGCGGTTCGGCAAGTTCAGCATGTTCAGGATGGACAACAAGAGAGAGCTGGTGCGGTCCTGACCCGTGACTTGGACAAAGCTGCAGCCATGCTCCTAAACGAACGCCTACGTCACAGACGTAGTTCTCACGCCCCCTGGAGAGGGGCGATGGTAACGGACGGAGTGACCCGACGGTTAGCTTAGCAAATTCTTCGCTGTTCTCCAGCATTTCCGCCATCTGTACCCGTTGTGGGGTAACAGATCGATAGAGTTGATGGAGACCCCACACATGGTGGCGATTCCAACGCCGTAGTGAGGAAAGGTTGGGATTTTGTGTCGTATCGAAGTTTGAAGGCGCAATAAATTGCGCCCCTACATTGGTATTGACGTCTGAAGGCGCAATAAATTGGGCTCCTATATTGGGATCGTAGACATAGGTCAGTTCGCGGGCATAGCGTTGAAAGCCTGCTCGTTGGAACAGTTCCTGTTCTGGAATTTCGTCCTCAACCTTAGCAAAAACACGAAGGATGCCATGTCCTGGAGCCATTTCTAACATATACTCAATGAGTGCCATCAGGACTTCATCGCCGGAGAGACTGCGCTGCACCATAGAAGCCAGGTAGGAGATATCCCACATAGTATGGGAAGGTCTTTCCTGTACCTGGGCAAATCCAAGGATGCGCCAATGATCTTCGCAAATCCAGGTGCGAGAGGCGGGATTGAGTGGAAAAATGTTCCTCAGGAAACGTGGCAAAGGGAGACGCTTCTCCTCCGGCTCGAGCCAGCACACAAAGTTTGCGAACTCGTGCTGTTTACTGCGAGCACGGCGATCAATTGAGTAGATGATTCCCGGCAAATCAACGTACAGTACCGGCCGTATCATCCATTGCTCCCGCGTCTCGGGGCTTCCGTATGGATTCTACCCTTTGACGCTCTGTACTATGCGGAGAAAGTAGTGATGAAAACGTGGATCTCCTGAAACCTCCGGATGAAATGCGGTGCCAAGTAAAGTTCCTTCACGGACTGCAACGATGGTTCCATCGTCGAGCGTTGCCAGTGTCTCCACACCTGGTCCTACTGCTTCAACAACAGGACCACGGATGAAGAACGCGTGGAATGGCGCTTCCCCTAGTACTGGCACAGACAGATCAGTCTCAAAACTTTCCCGCTGACTGCCAAATGCGTTGCGACGGACGCGAATGTTCATCGAGGCCAATAATGGTTGGCCTTCCATCGCGTTATCCGTCTCTTTTGCTAATAATATCAATCCTGCACATGTTCCCCATATGGGGAGGCCTTCGCGAATCTTTTGTTGTAATGGCTCCTGTAAGCCATACAACATCATCAGTTTGCCAATGGTGGTACTCTCACCACCAGGTATTATTATACCATCTAAATCGTCTATTTGCGCGGGCAATTTGATCGTTTTTGCTTCGACTTCAATACCCAGTTGATCAGCGGCTTTTTGCAGCGCTCTCAAATGAGCTTCAAAATCGCCCTGTAATGCTAATACGCCTATACGTAGCTTTGAGTTGTATTTCTTTTGAATGTCCATAGTGTCCATGTATTACCAGCCGCGGCGGGCCATTAATTGTTCCTCGGGAAGGGTCTCGATATTGATGCCCACCATAGGCTCACCAATGCTCCTCGACACCTCCGCGATAATGGCAGAATCTTCAAAGTGAGTGGTTGCCCGCACAATGGCTTTGGCCCGCTTCATTGGATCGCCTGACTTGAAGATGCCGGAGCCAACGAAGATACCTTCCGCGCCTAAACGCATCATCAGGGCGGCGTCAGCTGGAGTAGCTATGCCACCGGCTGAGAAATTGACCACGGGAAGTTTTCCCGCGCGAGCGACTTCGCTTACCAGCTCGTAGGGCGCGCCGAGTTCCTTAGCCTCTGTCATCCACTCTTCCTCTGGCAGCATTTGCAGTCGGCGGATGCCATCCATAATGGCTCGCATATGGCGGACAGCCTCAACGACATTACCCGAGCCAGCTTCACCCTTGGTACGAATCATGGCTGCCCCTTCGCCGATACGGCGCAGCGCCTCGCCGAGGTTACGCGCTCCGCACACGAAGGGGACGGAGAAGAGGTGTTTATTGACATGGAAATGTTCGTCGGCCGGTGTCAAAACCTCCGACTCGTCGATGCAATCCACGCCAATAGCCTGGAGGATTTCGGCTTCGACAAAATGTCCTATGCGGCACTTGGCCATGACAGGAATGGTGACCGCCTCTTTGATCTGAATAATAAGCTCGGGGTCGCTCATACGAGCAACGCCACCATGAGCGCGAATATCGGCCGGCACGCGCTCGAGAGCCATTACTGCACATGCCCCGGCCTCTTCCGCGATGCGCGCCTGTTCCGCGTTCACAACATCGCAAATTACTCCGCCTTTGAGCATTTCCGGAAATGTTCGTTTAACTTGTATGGTTCCTGTCTGCTTCTGCATGACTGTATTTCTCCTGATATGATTGGTTGATTGGTCGATTGGTTAATCGTCTGATTGCAGAGATACACAACGTTTATACTAGATTCTATCATACAAGGAGAGGGACTGCTACAGCCAATGGGCCTGATAGATGCCAGCCATGTAAGCCATTACACAGCCAATTTTAAAAGCATAGGTATTGCCGTTTGCCTACTTCACTTTGACTTCGCCGCCTCCAACATGGAAATGACGGTATCCAGCCGGTGAATGCGCTCCTGCGCTTTTTGCAGCAGGTAGAGGTTGTTCAACACGCTATCGAACTGTACGATGCCAGGCGTAAGATGAATAGCGGTTTTATAAGATTCTATCGCTTCGTCCTTCGTCGTTTCGCTTTTACCCACCGTGCCTGACACCAGTTGAGCCAGCGCCAGGTCATAGTAATCCCAGTAGATTTCGGGTGAACGTCCCGCGTTCATAATGCGAATCCTTGCTACTGCTTCAGCAAGGGTGAAGTAATTGTTAGCGGCATTCTTCTCACCCAGGAACCAGGAGAGGCTGGCAACATTTCCCAGTGCGTAAGAAGAAGATGGGTCAGCAATTTGGGCCCGCCGGTAATATTCCCTGGCTTGCTCATAGCATTCCCTGGCTTTCGCATCATGCTGCGATAATCTCTCATCGTCTCCCATGCGCCGGTAGACTGCGCCGAGAGCGGCGAGGGCATCTTCATAATTGGGACGCAGGTCAATGGCACGCTTCAGATGGATTCTTGCTTTATCGTAATCGGCTTTGCGCAGTGTCTCCGCATCGGGCCCTTTCTGGGCATCTCCTTGACGACGATAGGCCAGCCCTATCTCCATATGAGCTTCAGCAAAATTGGGGTCGGCGGCAAGTGTTGTTTCGAAGGACTTGATCGCATCTTCATAATAGCCGGTGCCGCTGTAGATACGGCCCAGGACATTGTGAATCTCGGCATCTCCTGGTAGGAAACTGCCGACCTTGCGATAGATGGCGACTGCTTCTTGTTTTCTGTCCTGATTGTATAGCCGGTCTCCTAAACCGAGATACACAACTGCTTTTTGGGTATTGTTCATGGCGGTTCTCATCTTCACCATTTCCGCGTGGCCTTCATCCAATTGCTTGCGATACCTGTTTATGACACGGAAGGCATAAGCTACCAATGCACCAGAGACTAAACCCAGGATGCCAATGATGACAGAAAAGAGTGCTAAAACAAAATTCAGAACAGTGAGCGTGTTCTGGGCTTCTGTTGCCGTGTGATCAGCCTGCGTTGCGACCGTGTTAGCTTGATTGAGAATCTGGTTAGCGTCTGGGGTCGCAGTGGGTGTCTCAATAAATATGGTATTGCGGGCCATTGCGTGTGACCCGGGCACTACCATCACGAGAATAGAGAGCAGAATGGCCAGCAGGGTGACAGCAAGTAAAAGGCGTTTCCGTTGCATGATATCCCTCCTTTTGATTTATGATATCGAGTCGTGATTCTTTACGAAATGCGGAGGATGGGCTTTATAATATCATGTCTGTAGAGAATTTCAATATGAGGTGAAAAGGGAAAATAGCTAAATTTGTTATTCTCACGGCAATAGATTCAAACTCAGCTTTAATGCCGTGTCAACGCGGCTGAGTTCATCGGAGGTGATACCACCGCGGCGGCGCATGAGGCGAGATTTTTCAATGGTCATGATCTGTTCGCATTTGACATCGGTGAAATCGGTCAGGCCATTCTCTTCGGAGGGGGCGATACGGACGTGCAAAGGCAGTTCGCGCTCAGTACGGCTCATCGAGGCCACAATAGTTAGAGGATAGGAAGGAGAGGCATTGCCGCGATCATTCTGGATGATCAAAGCGGGACGGATACCTTGTTGCTCCGCGCCGCGACCAGGAGACCAATTGACATCCCAAATCTCACCGCGCCTGGGACTTGAAATGGGCAATGGAGAAGCACTTGTTTCTCTTTGTCTCGTCGTTTGTTGGGGGCTGGGCTGTTGAGTTTGCCTGGCCTCACTACTCATGCACATTTACCTTATTACGCAATTACGTAACCAATGCCTTCAAGACTGGCACCAAAAAAGAAATGGGCATCGTCGAGTGTTTCTGGGAGGGACCCGAGGTAGTCGTAGGCTTCATCGAGTGAGTAAGTGAGAGAGGTGATTGCTTGTTCGCGTTTCTGAAGGATTGCTGACTTTAACTGCTGGTAATTATCTTGCTGCATTAGTTCCATAATTGTCTCTACAACGTCTCCTAGGGAAGCCTCTAGTTCAACCGCGAGTGCCTTCAGCTCTTTATGCTGCGTCGAGGGAATCTGGATGGATTTGCGGATGAAGTTCTCATGACGATAAAAGTCAGATTGTGCAACAGCCATGAAACTGCCTCCTAATCATTACATGAAGCCTTTCAATCTTTTCTAATTGTAGTCTCTTCGTCCGCATTTGTCAATAAAGTTTATGCGTGTTTGATTAGAAAAATGGAAAATTGTAACTTACTAAAAATATTATCCTGCAAAATTCCTAAATGCGCCTCTACCATCAACTTACGCTATACCTTCTCATCGATTTAGCCATCTTGACAGCGAGTTTGACAGCGTTTAGCGAATTCGATTATAGGCGACACAAGAGACAAGGGAAAAAAGATCGCTCTTTCCTCACAGACAAAGTGGGTACCCCCTGAAGGATACCCACGTGTTGTACTGTCTGTCGATGACCGAAGCCATTTTTCTGAGGGCGCTGGTCTTTGAAAGGGTCTGGCTTGGTGAGGCTTAGTGTGGCACGAAATCTTTGCTGTTCACTGAAAGCTCATCCGACTGCTCTGAACTCTCACCTGGCCAACGATAATCTCTGGGAGACCTTGAAGGAATGAGTCTAAATACTTGGCAACCCAATCAGCCGATCGCCGGACAGACTCTTCCGTACCAGCTTGCGTGTCAAAGATGCTGATTGAGAGCACTTCGTCATTTCTGACTTCCAGGACATAGTAAGCTCGAAAGCCTGGTATTTGGCTGATGAGAGGGACGAAGCCTTCTTGCACACGCCGCAGAAGCTCTTCAAGCGTCCCTGGGATGATGTAGTACTTGCGGATCGAGGCGTACATCGCTTGCTCCTTCCTGATGACACATCTTGCAATTGTAGAGAACATCTCAGAGAGAAAGGACGACGCGAAGAAAATGATGAACAAGGCATGGTGGTTCCAGGGAACCACGAGGAGCAGATGGTCTCGCACCCCCACCAGAGCTTGTCGCTTCTCCATCACGAAACCGTCACGCTGGATAGCCGTCTCCTCTCCAGACGTGTGAGCTAGTGACGTCCCTGAAGAACACCAGAAAGCAGAGCCACTGACTCCACCTCATCGCATGCAAACCAGATCGGTTCCTTGATGTGCGCCCCTTCCAGTGTGATCTGGTAGAAGCAAAACGGCTCCTCCCCCTCCTCGTGAGGAAGAATCAGATCGACCGTTCGGATCGTCCCTCTGAGCCCCCGAAAGGGACCAGAACTGGTCACCCACACTCGACTCCCGATCGGCAAGACGTTTCCTCCCACGGCACGTTGCGCTCCTTTCTCACCCATAGCATGCCCAGGATGTTGCATCCCGCGTTTTCATCCTTGCTAGGTCCATCATATCCTTGTTCCAGCAAAACTGCAAGAAACGAACAGTATTGATTCCACCAAATACTTGGCGTTTAGACTACCGAATTTTTGCCCAAATTAGTAGCACTTTGCCCTATACCGCACATACCTCTTGTGGATGCCAGACTCCAACTAGAGCATCGGTCAAGTAGTTGTAGAAAGAGAAAGGACACCCGCAAAGAGTGTCCTTCCGTTTCTTCATAGACAGGGACCACACCATCGGTCCGTGACGGCTACCCAATCAACTGACGAACGTAATCTTCCCAAAGAGCCCATCCGCCTCATCGTTGATGCCTGCCGTGAAGAAAAGTTCGTTGTGTTTGCCTGCATTCGCATCGTTACCAAAGGCCAATCCCCACAGACCATCAATCGTAATGGGAGTGTTCGTCTGGTCTCTGAGTTGGCCGAGAAACTCGCCAGTATTCAGATCAAACGCATTGATGCGACCGTTGCCGAAATTGCCGACCAGCAGGGCATTACTGAACAGGCCAAAATCAGCGGGGGCGAGTGCCAGACCCCAGGGAGAGTTGAGCCTGCCGTGCGAAATGAGGCGTCGGATCAAATTTCCGCTGGTGTCGAAGACGTCGACAAACCCATGGGCAGGACCCGACACGTCGTCGTGATGGGCTGCGTCCTGCAAGGCAAAGGTGACGTAGAGGTTGCCACCAAGGTTCTGGATGCCGAAGGGAGCGTAACACTGGTTTGGCAGCGGGCAAGTATTCGCCAGCTTCGAGTCGGTGAAGGATTTAACCAGGTGAAAAGTTGAATCGAACATCTCTACCGTTCCGAAGCGGAAATTGGTGGCATAGATGAAAGTGCCAGAGGCGTTGCTGGCGATAGCGAGCCCTTTGTAGACCGCCCCCACGAACCCACCCTGACTCACGGTTGAGCGATCCACTGCAAGGATAGCATGAGTTGGATCAGCCTGGGGGTTCCAGCCGGAGATCGTGCCGTCTTCAGTCGCAAAGATGAAAAGACTTGGACCCGCTCCAGTGGCCGTCGCCACGACAAAGCCGCTCGTGCCGTTGAAGACGTTACCGGTTGGTGCTGCCGTCGTTCCAGCAGGACTATTTGCGGGGGGCGGGATAGAGACCACTAGCGGGCGTGCCGTGCCATCGCCGTTGTACAAGGTGGACACGCCTGCGCCATTGTCTGATACCCACCAGGGGCTAGTGGAGCTATGTGACAGACCCCAAGGATTGAGCAGGTTCGGATCTTGATGGGCGGCGATATTGGGAAGGTCCGAAACCAGGTTTGTCTGCTGGTAGAACCCGTTAGCAGTGTTGCCCTGGGCGTTGGCTGCAACCGGTACTAACATCAGCAGAAGCAGAGCAATAGTCATTACAACAGCCAGAAGTCGTGGTCGCGCGGGAAATAGATGGATACGCATAGAGATACCTCCTTTGGGGCGCGATAAATCTGACCCCTACTATAGCGGTAGTTTGTGGACTCGGGAAATACTGTACTCTTGCTCATCTTCAGATGGCTGGTGACACCTGACTCTATGAGGCCAGAGAAAATACAAGGCGGTTGCTTTACATCGAGCAAATTTCCCACATCAACAAACTACCGCTAGAACTCTTCACATGAGGGGAGATCATCCCCCAGGAAAATATCAGAATCCCCCCTCTACAAGAATATACGTAGAAGGTTACACATGTCTAGGACTGCTTTGTCAGTTTCTATGGAGCAGATTTCACGAGGAAGCGCGATGTCTGGCACAGACAGGGAAGCGGATGAAAATAGCCATGACCGGGTGATTGCTCGTAGGGTTATTTTCAGGCGAAATGCCCTGTTTCGTTTCTTAGGGCTCCCGCTGAAATGACCTGACCATTCTTGTTCGGCGGAACACGCGGAATACAAAGAAAGAGCGCGTTTCACTGGTCCTGTTATTTGAGCGAGGCCCCTTAGTTTCCTGCTGTCGCTTCTGCAAGCTCAGCAGCCGCTGATGGGCGAATCTCTCCAGCCAAGTAGGTGCAGACCAGCGTGATGATCGCCATGCCTACAATGTAGAGGGCAATTGGCCAGGAAGCATTGTTGAACTGAGCCAGGAGGGCCGTAGCGATAAATGGTGCGAGTCCACCAGCGAAGATCGTCGTGATCTGCTAGCCGAGCGATGCGCCACTATAGCGGACATTGGCCCCAAATAACTCACTAAAGAAGGCCGCCTGTGGACCATACATGATTCCAATACCGCCGATCCCAATGGCAAGGGCCAGAGCGATTAACGCTGGTGATCTTGTATCGATGAGCAAGAAGACGGGGAACGCCATCAAACCCACAAAGGCCGCACCCGTTAGGTAGACAGGCAGCCGTCCAAGGCGACCACTCAATGCACCCGCTGCCAGAATAGTGATGCCCATTGTGACTACCCCAACCAGGACGCCAGTGAGCATGGTGCTGCTCGGGACCTTTAATATCTTCTCACCGTAACCAACAATGCCCTCATTGCTCTCTAAAAAAGCTGTCCATCTTATCCATTGCCTCTTGCTGCATCGTCGGAAGCACATGAGAATACAGATTTGCTGTCACATTAAAGTTACTATGCCCCAAAATTTCCTGCACAACCTTCATAGGAACACCCATACTGAGCAAGAGCGTTGCCGCACTATGCCTCAAGTCATGAAATCGTATATGAGGCAATCCCACCTCTTCAAGCAACTTGAAAAAATGATTTGAAAGCGTCGTAGGTACCATGAATGCCCCGCGCTTGTTGGGGAACACAAGATCATTGTCAACCCACCTTGTACCCGCCTGTAATCGTGTTTCTAGCTGCATGGCGCGGTGTCGTTTTAGCGTCTCCACAACAAACGGTGGGAGCGTGATCTTGCGCTTGCTCTTCTCCGCTTTTGGTTCGCCTTCGATAAACTTACCTCTCCCTCTGTAGCTGACAGTATGACGTACCTGGAGCGTGTTCTTTTGCAGGTCGATATCCTGCCAGCGCAGAGAAAGTATTTCGCCTTTTCTCATCCCCGTTGTAAGTGCCAGCGTAAGCACTGCCTCTAAGCGGCGCTCACGTACCTTTTGAAGTAACATGTGAGCTTGCTCAGGTGTCAACGGTTGCATCTCTTGCTGTGCCTGCCGTGGTAGTGCCTCAACATCGTCACAAACGTTACTACCAACTAGCTTTATACGCTTGGCATGACCTAACGCCTTATGAAGCACTGCGCGAATAGTTTGTACTCTTTGAGATGAAAGCCCTTCTTTTAGCTTCTTTGCATAGAGGGTCTGTACTTGTTGGGTTGTAAGCCTCTGTAACTTGATATGTCCAAGCGCCGGGATAAGATGATTGTCAAGAACGGTTTGCCATAATCCTTTCCAGAACGTGCAAGCCGCCGCTGATACGCCCAAATGCTGACCACCCGACGCGAATACATCGACTTGCCAGCACGAAGATCATGCATGGATTCCACCAGGGCACTTTGCCGCCGATCTCGGTAATCCTCGATTTCCCGACTAAACGGCTCTTGCTCATAGAGCACCCACGACGACCGCTTGGCATGTGGCTGCTCTTCTTGCACCTGGCTGACAACCCCCTCAGTATCGGGAGATGCCGCCTGGTCAATCTCGATCTCACTGGCATCTCCCAACTCGACGAAGAGCCGCAGGCGCAAATCTGCTGTCGAAGCCGGGAAGAACCGCCGAGTGTAGCGAATACGCCGCGCTTTACTCATCACCTGGACGGTTTGCATTGAGCACTCTTCAACCAGCTTGCCCTGGTCATCCAGGCGTTGCACCACCATTTCGCGCAGTTCTTCCCGCATCCCCCGCTTTTCCTGCGTGACCTCCTTGGTCAGGTACTTGGTCACATACCCAACCGCATGAAGCTTCTTGACACTCTCGACATGGACGATATATGAGCGCCCTTTGGTGGCCGAGCGGAGTGCCTCTCTCAAGACTGGTTTGGGCAGGTAATCCACGCCCTTGACCAACAAGTGCCAGTGAAAACCCACATGCTCAAAATTGCGGTGCTCTTCCAAGACCGCAAAACACTCAACAGGATAGGCTGGACGCGCCCCAACGTGATAAGGCCCATACCCCTTCGACCCGCGCCGAATGTACTGCAACACCGTGGTATAGACCCGCGCCGCCTCTTTGATCGTCCACCCCACTTTGGTCAAGGTGACAAAATGCGTTGGTTCGGCCAGCTTGACCAGTTGCCGCCACTGATCGACTTTCCGCGGCCCACAGTACAAACACTGCCAACGATTGCAGCGAGCGCGAACCACCTCTCCCGTCTCTTGATTGACAAAGCGATGTCGCAGCGCCCAGGGGTCTGGACAGAACAGCAAGGTGTCTAACCGATGCTGAGCGGCCAGCCCCAGGTGGTCCTCAAAAGGCGGAAGCGCAAACCGATCATTTTGTATCTCTTCACTACCCACGCTAAACACTTCCTTTTTGTAAGTTACTTACTTCTGTCGTAGTACTTGTGTGACTTATGCTTTAAAGGGTCGAGGACAGCCAGGAGCGACCGTTGAGGCGAGAGCGAGAGAGGCGAGAGATAGGGCCACCCCCTGCGGGCCACCTCCCACCCCGTCGTCGCCCAGCGTGATGGTTCTTCGAGGGACGTGAGAGAGGGGCTCCCACATCCTGAAGACGCGTATGACTTGCCATTAGGCACTCAACTCCTCTTGATCCAGGCCATAGAGCGGCGCGAGGACCTTGCGTAACCGCACTCGCGCACGCGCCTCTGTCCCACAGACGCTATGCTCTTGCGTCCCAAACATCTGGGCAAGCGTCCGATGCGTGCGGTATTCATGGGCCTCCCCATCTAAGCCGTAGCGCAAGCGAATGACCTGTTGTTGACGTGGCGGTAGCGCGGTCTCAATCACCTCATGAAGCCGCTGTCTCACCATTTCCTGTCGTGCGGTCTCGCTTGCCTCTGCCATCTCAAACAGGCTTCTGAAGATGCAATCATGCACCTCATCCTCTTCTAAGATGGCCTCAATACTGCCAATCCGCTCACGATCACGCAACAGCAGCAGTTCACACACCTTCTCCTCACTCACCTCCATCTCTTTCGCGATCTCAGCAACCGAAGGTTCGCGCCCAAACCCGACCACGAGCTGCTCTTCAACGTGAGACAGGCGACTCATCAAGCGTCGAATGCTCTTGGGCAAGCGCACGATCTCGTTGTGATTGAGCAACGCCGAGTGAATCGCCGCCCGGATCCACCAGCCTGCCATCGTGGACAAACCATATCCCCTGCGCGCATCAAAGCGTTCAATGGCCTCGAACAGCCCCAGATTGCCTTCCTGAATGAGATCCAGCAGTTCCAGACCACGAGCATAGCGGCCATACTGTTTGGCAATGTGAATGACAAACCCTTGAAAGCCAGCAACCAACCGATCTCGTGCCTGTTGTGCCTCTTGGAGAATCTGCTGATCGGGAAATGCCTGCACGTGTTCAGATTTGCCCCTTTCAATCTGTTGGAAGAGCAGCACTTCTTCTTCTGCTGGCAAATGTGGCGTCCACCGCACCAACTGCATGTACTGATCGTGTGCCATCAATGAAACATCCTGGTCGTTCTGGTCATGCTTCTTCTTTGTCATCAAGCTTCACTCCTTTTGAGTTGTGTTTGACACGCTAGGCTCGATGCCATATCATGACCCCGAGAACCTAGCAATGCTACCCTCAAATGGCTTGCCATTCGTTCTCAACCGCTGGCTAGTGTGTGCCAGCACACTAGTCAGCATCCCGTATGGCGTGATGTGAACGATGAAATGTTTATGAGCGTGAAAGATCGAGGACTAGTAGTTGCCTACTCCTGTCTCATGCCATTAGAGGAAAGCATTATGCTACCCCTCATCCATGACAAAATCCGAGAGCAAGATATCCCAACGAAATCCATTAAACAATGGACAGACCCGCAAATCTCTGTCTATGCAAGCAGTGTCACCGTCAAACCCACCGGAAACCTAACTAGAGACAAAG
>WNGP01001838.1_pt1 | contig 17587 bp, 13 predicted proteins | sample 5407671 | NCBI WGS metagenome assembly WNGP01 (sample SAMN13153381, study PRJNA577476) | soil metagenome | isolation source: 40 cm soil or saprolite under Garry oak tree replicate 2 | place: USA:California | collected 2016-06-15 | reverse complement strand
GCCGCGCGCCGCCTGCAGCAGGTCAAGGCGCGCATCGTCGGGGCCGTTCTCAACCGGCTTGATCTCCAGCAGCAGGGGTATTACTACGGTTACAGCTACAGGAGGTACTACGGCGACGACGAGGCGAGGGCGACCTCGGTGGCGGCTGCCCGTCCGGGGCGCCATGAAGAGGCCCCGCCGGCCTGATCGGGATGCGCCGTCGTAGCGAAGGGCCGGAGACGGGATGTCGTCGCAGCGGGTCCTGCTGTGCGGGCTGATCGCGATCGTGGCGCTTGCGCCGCTGCCATTCGGTTCGGTGCAGCGCGCCCCGGCGCGTTGCCTGGTCTCCGCCTGCTTTATACTCGGGGCGGCGTGGGTCACCTGGCGGGCCCGCCACGGCCTGCCGCCGCTTCCCTGGAAAGACCCGTTGCTCGCCGCCGGGGCGCTGGTGGCGCTTTTCGGCCTGGCCCAGATCGTGCCGCTCCCCGGGCCTCTCATCAAGACGTTATCGCCCAGGTCTGCGGAGCTGCGCGCGCGTTACGAGCCGGCGCCTCCCCCCGGAGAAAGCGGGCGGCGGTCGATTTCCCTCGACCCGCACGCCACCCGCGCGGCGACGCTCAAGTGGATCGCCTATCTGCTCGTGGCGCTGGTCAGCATCGATCTCGCGGCCCAGGGGGGTGCGCGCGCCGCGCTGGCGGCGACCCTGGTCGCGGGCGCTGCATTTCAAGCGGTCTACGGACTGGCGGAATACTTCAGTGGCCGCCAGCACATCTTCGGGTATGCCAAGAAGTACTACACCGACGTCGCGACCGGCACTTTCATCAATCGTAACCACTTCGCGGGCTATCTCGAGATGACGTTACCTGTTTTGATCGCGTTCCTGGCGACATCACTTCGCCGGCTGCGTTCCGGTGGCGGCTCGACGCTCGCGGAACGCGTCGCTTCAGCCCCAGGAAGGAACGTGTTCCGCGCCGGCCTGCTCCTCGTGGTCGCTCTTGTGGTAGCCACGGCATTGATATGTTCCCGCTCCCGCATGGGAATTGCAAGCATGTTCCTGGCGCTTCTCACGATGGGAATCCTCCTGGCGCGGAGAGGGCGCGGGTGGAGCTACGCCGCCGCTGCCGTCGCCGTGGGTGGCGTGACGGTCCTTCTGTTCAGCCAGGGAGGGGCCGGCGGGCCGATACTCGATCGCTTTCTCGTGGCGGCCTCCGAGTTCCAGGGGAAACTCGGTCGGCGGGAGATGTGGTCCCAGGCGATCGTCATGATAGGCGCATTCCCTCTGTGCGGCGTCGGGTTGGGGGCCTTCGGCTCCGTCTTTCCCGCCTTCCGCACCAGCGGGGCCGGCGTGGACTTGGCGCACGCCCATAGCGACTTCCTGGAGCTGGCGGCGGAGGCCGGAATTGCGGGGTGCCTCGCATTCGTCATCGCCGCGGCGATCGTCGTCGTGCCGCTTCTTGGCCGGCGAGCCGGCCGGACCGATTACGGGCTCCTGGGATACGCCGCAGCCTCGGGTTTGATGGCGATAGGATTCCACTCCCTCGCCGACTTCAACCTGGAAATCCCGGGCAACGCCGTGACCCTGGCCGCAATCTCCGGACTGGTGATCGGCTGGCGCAGGCCAACCGCTCCCACCCCCGCCACGACTTCCGCTCCCGTCCGACGGCACGGCTCGCCGGCGCGCGCCTGGGCCCCCGCCTTGCTCCTGGTCGCGCTCGCCTGGGTGCCGTGGGCCGGCGGGGACGACGCGGAGCAGATTTTCTCGGCGGCGGCGCTCGTCGAGAAAGGGGCGATGGAAGACTTGCAGGCCCTGGTCGAGGCGCGCTCGCGCGGTCAGGACACCTCGGCGCTGGCGGCGCAGTACATCTTGCGGCGCTTGGATGGGGTGAAGGCGTTGCAGGAGCAAGGTCTGCGGCGGCTGCCGCTCTCCGCCGACGGCCACCTGGGTGTGGGCCGGATCGCGTTTGGCCGGTGCGCCGCCGCGGCGCTTTCCGGGGGGCCGGCTGGCGGTTGCGCCGGAGAAGCGGTGCCCGAGCTGCGGGCAGCCATCGCCCTCGCGCCGATGAACGCCGTCGTGCACGCCCAGGTGGCGCGCATTCTGGTGTCCTCCTGGCCCCTCCTCAGCCAGGAGCAGCGGACCGAGTGCCTGCCGATCGTCGAGCGGGCCGCGGCCATGAACCCCGAGGACCATGAGCTTCAGGCCGCGCGGGCCGCGGTGTCCGGCGCGCCGCGCGGCTGAGGGGAGATGATCAACTTCCGGCGCAGGGACATCCGGCTGCTCACACTTCTGGGGGATCTGATCGCCCTCACGCTGGCCTTCGACGGCTCGGTCACACTCCGCATTGCGTTGAACCCACTGTTCTCGAAACAGCTGACCGCGGCGCAGATGAATTACCTCGTCCCGCCGCTCGGTCTGGTCCTGTTCACCTGGATTGCCTCCAGCGCCTGGATCGGCCTGTACCGGCCGCACCGCAGACCCTTCATGTTTTCTGCGGCTGTCAAGGCGGCCGAGGCCATGGCGCTCGTGATGGTTCTCACCATTCTGGTCACCTTCTTCGTGCGCGATCTTGGCGGGGACTACTCGCGCTCGTTCATTGTCTTTCTCGCGACCCTGGGGGTGGGGTCCCTGCTCGCGAACCGGATGATCCTCTGGGGCCTGCTGGGTGCCGTCGACCGGCGCGGCCTCGCCCGCGAGCGGGTCCTGGTCGTGGGCTGCGGCAAGCAGGCCAAGTCGCTGATCGCCCGTCTGGAGAGGAACGAGAAGCGGAGGATTGAAATCTGCGGCGTGGTGACGCCCGCGGCGGGACTGGGAGCGGGCGTTCTGGGGAACCCCGTCCCTGTCCTCGGGATGGTCGCGGAGCTGCCCGCCCTCATCAACCGGCACCGGATTGACCGCGTTGTCGCGGTCGAGAAGGAGATTCCGCCCGACCAGATCCAGGCCTGCATCTCGACATGCACCCGCATGGGCTTGCCGTTCAACCATACGGCCGGCCCCCTGGAGAGGGCCTCGGCGCGCGTCGGCGTCATCGAGCTGGGGAGCGTCCTGCTCATCGAGGTGCGCGGACTCGAGTTCACCCGCGTCCAGCAGGTGATCAAGCGCGTCTTCGATCTCTCGGTGTCTCTGGTCGTGGTCCCGCTGCTGGCGCCGCTCATGCTCTCCCTCGCCCTGGCGATCCGGATCACGTCGCGCGGCGCGATTCTTTATGTGGCGCCGCGCGTCGGCCGCGGCGGGCGCTACTTCCCGTTCTACAAGTTCCGATCCATGGTCGCCGGCGCCGAGGCCCAGCGCCAGGCCGTCTCCGACGAAAACGAGAGAGAGGGCCATCTGTTCAAGATTCGCCGCGATCCCCGCGTCACCCGTGTCGGTCGTTTCATGCGCCGCTTCAGCCTGGACGAGCTACCGCAGCTTCTCAACGTGCTCAGGGGAGAGATGAGCCTCGTGGGTCCCCGGCCTCTGCCAGTCACCGACCTCGAGCCGGACGGCCTCAGCCGCGAGTACCGCTTCTGGGCCCGCCAGCGAGTCAGGGTGCCACCCGGGGTCAGCGGCCTGTGGCAGATCCGCGGCCGCAGCGACCTGAGCTTCGAGGAGATGCTGCGCCTCGACATCGCCTACGTGCGCCACTGGAACATCTGGCTGGACGTGAAGATTCTTCTCCAGACAATCCCCGCGGTCCTGAAGGGGAGGGGAGCGTGCTAGCCCCCGCCTCGTTCCGCGTCCTGGGGGTGCGCGTGCACGCCGTGCAGATCCCCGAGGTCATCGAAACGATGGAGCGCTGGATCGCGGCACGCGGCCCGGCGCGCTACATCGCCGTGACCGGGATGCACGGCGTCAGCGAGGCCAGGAAAAACCCCGCCTTCCGGGAGGTCCTCGGTGCGGCCGACCTGGTCGTGCCCGACGGCATGCCGCTCGTGTGGATCGGGAAGATGCGCGGCCACCCGCTGCGACGCAGGGTGTACGGGCCCGAGCTGATGTTGGAGTTCTGCTCCAGGACGGCCGGCCGCGGCTATCGTCACTACTTCTACGGCGCCGCCCCCGGTGTCGCGGCGCATCTTGCGGAGACCCTGCGCCGGCGCTGTCCGGGCCTGCAGGTCGCCGGGACGTTCTCTCTGCCGTTTCGGGACCTGGCGCCGGACGAAAAGACCGACGTCGTCGCGCGGATCAATGCCACCTCACCCGACGTGCTGTGGGTCGGCCTCGGCGCGCCCAAGCAGGAGCGCTGGATGTGGGACAACCGCGCCGTCCTGCGCTCGCCCGTTCTGGTCGGCGTCGGCGCCGCGTTCGACCTCATTAGCGGACGAGTCATGCAGGCCCCGTCCTGGCTGCGGGAGCACGGCCTGGAGTGGTCGTGGCGGCTGGCCCTGGAACCGCGCCGGTTGTGGAGACGCTACCTGCTGAACGGGCCGCAGTTCGCCTGGAACGTGATTTTGGAAATGGCCGGGCTCAAACGGTTCGATGTCCAGAAGACCCTTGAAAAGAAGCTGACCGAGAGATAGCGCCGCACCCATCTCAGTCGTGCCGCATCTCGACCCTCAGAAGCTGAATGCCAGGGGTCGCCCAGATCGAGTGAGGGATGGCAATCTCCTTCAGAACCGAATATTCAGGACAGGCTTCCTCGCCTTCGAGGCACTCAAGAAAGGGGGAGTAGCTCCGAATCGTGTCAGGGTCGTCGGCGATATAACTGATATTTGTGACGCGCAGATATTCGGCAATGCCGCCATGTCGCAGATACGGCTGAATGTCGTGGTTCACCAAGCCGTCGAGGTTGACGATCCTCCGGCCAGAGAAGTAGCCCAGGATCCCCGCATTGAAAGCGCCCACGCGTTCATGCGGAGGAATCGACTCATGAATGACCCCCGCCATCCGATACATCTCAAGGCCGTGAGGCCAGAATCCTTGCTTTAGAAATCTGGCGTTCGGGATGATGATGGTCGCCAGAAAGAGGAATACCAGGGCAGTCAATCCGGGGTGGCCTGCGCTGTGTCTGAGGCGCGTCACAAGGACGCCAGCGAAGAGGCAGGCAAGCAAGGAAAGCGGTGTCACGTACCAGGGGCGCACGCTGTGCCTCACCACTACGTGAAATACAAGTTGAATGAAGAGCGCGACAGACAGGACTGCTGCGACTATTTCCAGAGGCGGGCGTCCAAATGTGGTCTGGGGCAGCAAGGTTCGAAAGGCGACAACGGCGACCGCCGTCTCGGCGACGAGGAGATACAGACTGCCGGAGTAAGTGGGGATCCAAAAGCTGACGACTCCGACCAGGTCGAGAAGGGTCCGTAATATCCCCTCGAGAGAAAGGGCGTGCATTCCCTTCAGGGCCGAAATGGCAAAAGCGCTGTCGGGGACGATTGTGCCGACGACGTGAATATTCCAAACAAGCCAGGGAAGCATGGCGAGGACAAGGATCAGCAACAAGAGGGTCCTAAGCACCGGTCGAACTCCAGGCGCAAAGAAAGAAAAGAAGACTACGGGCAGAATAAGGAAAACGTTGTCCAGTCGGGTGAGCCACACACACGCTGTCGAAAGTCCCAAACCAAGAGTATGGCTTAGGGTCAAGTGTCCTTCGGAGGATGAAGCGAGAGCACCGACCGATCTGCAGATGAAAAGACTGAGTGCAAACATCTGAAGTGGAGTTTCCACGCCGCATACCGCCATCGATGCGCTGATAGGATTCAATGAGTACAACGCCAAGCCGACCAGCCCGGCCACGGGGCTCGACCATCGGGCAAGCGTCCTTTGGAGAATGACGGCGGCCGAGATGTCCAGCACGGCACCGATCGTGAGAATGACGTGAATGGGGAGGTCGAGGTCACTAGATGGAAGGAGTCTATAGACTGAAACGCAGATCAGCATCCAGAGCGGATGATATCCATTGGTAACCCCAACGCCATCAAAGGTTGGGCCGACCCCCTGCGAGATGTTCTGGGCTATCTTGAAGTAGTAGAACGCATCGTCGGAGAGAGAGCGACCCACCATGACTTCGATCGGCTGCCAAGCGAGATAGAGACGCAAGCCGAAGCCAGCGAACACCAGCCCCAGCCACGTCGCGCGATGCAGGGCGCGTCGATCGATCTCAAGGCTCATTCGCTGTCCCGCCGTGACCTGCTCCCCTGGTTCGCGGACGTGCCGCGAATCTCTGGCGGGCCGATCGCGCGTTCGCCGCTCTCCTTCACGCGCCTGGTGGCGAGCCTGTAGATCTCCATTAGCATCCTGTAATTGATCTCTGGCGTGTAGTGTGCCTCGTACTCACCGCGGGCCCTTTGTGCCATCCGCCTCAGTCGGACAGGATTCGACAGGGCGCGATTGAGTGTAGCCGCCAATGCCTCGATGTTCCCGGCATCGAAGAGTCGCCCGGTCTCGTCGTCCCTCACCAGCTCCGCGAGCGCGCCGATCCGAGAGGCAATGACGGGGCGTCCGCGTGCGTAAGCTTCAATGACCACGCGACCAAACGTTTCGTACCAGCGTGATGGGACGACGACGCAGACTGCGCGATCGATCTCTTCCAGGACACGATGTCGAGGTAGGGCGCCGGAGAAAATGGAAAGCGGGTAACTACACCGTGAAGCGAGCTCCGCGAGTCGGTGACGTTCAGGTCCATCTCCGACGATCAGAAGTGGATGTCGCGTCTTCAGGAGGCAGGCGGCCCGGATCAAATCCGCTGCCCCTTTTTCTTCAGAGAGGCGGCCGATGAATAGAATTGTGCCGTTGTCGGGGATCGGCCGGGGCGGGCCCGGATCGTCGACGAAGTTCGGCTTGACGACGATCCGATCGGCGGGCAGCCCCCCTTCGACATATTTCTTTTTGGCAAAGTGGGTAAGGGCGATGAAGACATCGACGCTTTCGCGCCAGGTACCCAGCAAGGTGTGAGCGGCGGTCGCCCCGGCGACCGCGGCCGACTGGGAGAGGGATCCGTGATAGCAACCATGCACGATGCCGGGCCAAGCGAAGGTCATTCCGACGCAGTCCTCACATACGACTCCGTTCCTCAGAAGCGTTCCCTTGGGACAGATCAAACGATAGTTCCGAAGTGTCTGTACGACCGGCACGTCGGCTGCCCGGCAGGATGCGTACGCCGAAGGTGAGATCAGGGGGAAGGTATTCTGGAAGTGGGCAAGGCTCGGGCGCTCCGTTAGCAACATGGAATCCAGTGAACGGCGAGTGTCGGTCGCCCAGATGGCGCGCGCCGGCAGGCGGAACCGCTGGAAGAGGTTGTAACCGTCAATGTCGCGGCTCAGGCGTGTATAGGTTGCGACCCGGTGGCCATGCGCGACCAGCATCGCGACCTCTGCGTCGAAGGAGACATCTTCGCCGCCGCGCTCTCGATAGTAGCAATGTGCCATCAATATCTTCGAGGCAGAATCAATTGTCACGGCGACGCTCCGTGCCGCCGGCACCAGTCGATCAGGACGAAGACGGCCCACACCCGCGACCAGGGGACGCGGTCAGGGCGGGCGCGATGCGCCTCCCATAGGGCGTGGACCGACCGCGGACGAAGGCCGGCCGCCCGCGCTGCGCTTTCATCGTTCAGCGTTTCCTTGACGATCGTGTTTCCCGGTGGTTCTGCCAGCCAGCGGTGAAAAGGAAGAATGAAGCCGCGCTTCCTGCGGCGGGGCCACTGGCCTTCGAAGAACGACTCCAGGAGCTTCAATTCGAAGGGCTTGTCAGGCGCGCCCGCACAGCGTAACCGTCCGGGAAGCCGGAGAACCTGGTCGACGAACACGTGGTCCGTGAATGGCGCGCGGACTTCGAGCGACACACCCATGCTCATCGCGTCCGTGTCCCGGAGGCACCTCTCTCCCAGGAAAAGCCTCCATGTCAGCAGGGAAAGTGCGCCGGTCGGGTCCGAGCCGGAGAGATCGGTCTTCAGTAAGGCTGCAAACTCATCTGGGAGGCCGAGGCGGCTCCACCCGGTGTGATCGCGCGAATAGTCCGGTGGCTCCTCGAGCAGCGAGCGCCGCGCCCACGATGGGAACAGGGTCTGGACGACCTGGTAAGCCGCAATCGCGACGTCCTGACTCAACTCGTGAGGTCCGTTGACCCACCCAAGCAGATCCAGGACCTTCCTCGGCCCGGCGAGGTCTAGGAGTCCGTCGTGGCCGTCCCCGGCCAGTCGTCCCAGCGATGCGCGGAAACGCGAGGGGATGTTGCGCGCCAGGTGTGCGAACGCGCGGATGAACGGCATGGTAAGAAAGAACGGATAACCTCCGAACAGTTCGTCCGCGCCGAGACCGGAGAGTGCAGTCTTGAGCCCAGCCTCGCGGGCCGCACGCGACACTAAATAGGTGTTGATGCCGTCAAAACTCGGCTGGTCCAGGGACGTCAGGGCCCCGGGGAGCCATTTCCAGAACTGGTCCTCATCGATCGGAACCTCGGAATGCTTGCTGCTCCACACCGAAGCGACCTGCCGGGAGGAGGCAGATTCATCGAAGCCCTGGCCTGGCAATGTGACGGAGAACGTCCTGAGATTGCCACCGATGCGATTGCAGGTGGACAGGATCCCAGAGGAGTCGAGTCCGCCGGAGAGGAAGATCCCCAATGGAACGTCGCTTATGAGTCGAAGCTCGACCGACTCGCGGAAGAGATCGCGCAGCGCCTCGATCCGCCCATCCAGGTTCTCGGGGTGCCCGGTCGCGGGAGACGGAGGGTGCCAGTAAGGCGTCTGCTCGAGAATCCTGCCGTCGGAGGCAACGCGCATACAGTGACCCGGCAGGAGGCTGCGCACTCCGCGGAGCAGAGTGAGAGGAGAAATGAGAAACCCATTGGCAAGGTAGACATCCAGAGCGCGCGGATCCAGCCGTGGCTCCACGAGACCGCTGGCGACGAGGGCACGCACCTCTGAGGCAAAGGCGAAGGTCCCGTCGGTGCCGGTCAGGTAATACAGGGGCTTCTTGGCGGAGCGGTCGCGGGCCAGAAAAAGCTCACCCCTGTCGGCGTCCCATATGGCGAACGCGAACATTCCCCGCAGCCGATCCAAAGTTCGAGCGCCGTAGCGCCGGTAGAGGCACAGGATAACCTCGGTATCCGTACGCGATGCGAAGCGCTCGCCACATGTGGCCAGCTGCGTTCGTAGGTGCGGGAAGTTATAGATCTCTCCATTGTAGACGATCCAGTTGGAAGACGCAGCGTCCTGCATCGGCATGTGGCCGGCGGAAGACAGGTCGATGATCGCCAGCCGGGAGCAGCCAAGCCAGCAGGCCGCGGTGGCGCTGGCGACCAACTCTATTCCGGCATCGTCCGGGCCGCGGTGCCACTGGGCTGCGACCATTCTCTCGACCGGCCCCCGGTCGAGCCCACGCTTTGCGGAGAGAATGCCTGCTATACCGCACACGACCGCTGTCGGCTCAGGATTTCTGCGACCGTTAGGCGAAACCGATCATGGTTGAAGTGCTCTCTCAGACGCCGGTGCCCTTCTTCACCCATGCTGGTTCGCCTGGCGCCGTCCGCCAGGAGGTCGCACACCGCCGATGCGATCCGGCCTGACCGGGGATCCACGCAGAGGCCGTCCACACCGTCGCGGATCACTTCGGTCGCAGCGTCTTGGTTTCCGGCCACGATGGCCAGGCGACAGCGCCAGGCCTCCAGGAACACGATGCCGAAGCCTTCCTTTGAAGAGGGGAGGACGAACAGGTCGGTCTGACTATAAATGGCGTCCCGAGTGGCATCGTCCACCCGGCCTAGGAAGTGCACCCTGGTTGCGACACCAGCGGATCGTGCAAGCGATTCGAGAGCAGGACGCCAGGCCCCATCGCCGACCACGTAATAGTGGGTCTCCGGGAAGGTCGCGAGGATGGAGGGCATAGCAAGGATGACCTTGTCGACGTTCTTGTAAACGTCGTTCGGCGTCAGCCGCGAAACAGATAGGAGACGCCACTCCCCGGGGAGCCTCAGGTCGGGCCCGGCCTGATATCCGGCCTCCTCATCGACATCCAGCGCGTTGGGGAGAATGCTGAACATTCCCGCGGGAAGCCGGTACACTGCGCGCATGCGCTTCGCCGTGAACTCACTCACGGCGACAATCCCATCGGCAAACCCTCGCACGACCCAGCGCCGAAACAGCCCCGGCGCGGCCCAGACCTCGACGCCGTGCACCAGCAGAATGTGGCGCGAGCGGCGGGCGAACAACCGGCCGAAGACCATGAGAGGGGTCAGCAGTACGTGCCCGTAGAGAATCGTGTCGAAACGCAGTCGGAAAAGGAGAGTCAGGAACGATATCAGTACTCTCACCTTGCTGCGCTGACCCGGGACGAACCGGACTCCTGCGGGCGCATGGGTCGCGTGCAGCGGAGTGTCCCAGAGAGAGATGACCGTCGTGTCCCGTACTGCTCCCGACTCTCCCAGCTCCGCGAGGGAGCCGATGAGACGCCGGTTGAATCTCTCCATGCCTCCTTCCCGGCTGTAGATCCCCAGGGCTACAACGAGGACGCTCACGTGCGTGTCGCTCGGATGAGCAGATTCTTGGTGGGGATCTTTGGACGACTCGAGTCCTCGGCGAGATAGATTGCCCTATGCAAGAGCCGTAGGTAGCCTTCCCGCAAGTAACCGAGGGTCGTGGTTGCGTTCCACGCCGGCCTGATTTCGACAGCGCGGGCCTCGAACCCTGCCACCATCAAAAGATCCAGAGCGGACTTCTCGGTCAGGGCGTACTCATGAGACAGATCGTTAAAGCGATGGTAGGTGCCAAAGATGCTGCCCATGTTCGGAGTCTGGATCACGGTATAGCCGCCCGGGAGCAAGCGGGCCCGAATGCTCCCGAGGAAGTTTGCGGCATCTTGTTTGGGGATGTGTTCGAGGATGTCGAGGGCAAAAACCACGTCATACATGTGGGGGTCGGGCCAATCTTCGAGATGTTGCGCGTCGAAGCGGCGCACGAAATCGAGGCCCAGGCCATGGCAGAGGGTCACACTTTCTGGTGAGATATCGAAGCCATCGAGGTTGCCGTAGCCTCGATCCTGGAGGAAGCTGAGAAGAGCCCCCTCACCGCAGGCGATATCCAGGATACGGCTGTCGGTGTTGGAGGGCAGCCAGGGGCCCAGGACCCGGGCAAATGACTTGAAGATGACGCGGCGCAGCCGCGGGTCCTGAACCGTCGGCCGCCGTGTGTAAGTGTTGTAACGCTCAAACAACAGCCCGCTCGTCCCTTTCATGATCCAGTCCATGCGGCGGCGTGGCGCCGGGCTCCAGGAGCGATCGCCAGAATGCGATGGTGCGTGCGGCGATCCTCTCGTGTGTGTAATGCTCCATGACCCGCGCCAGGCCGTGGCGACTTGCTTCTTCGCGATGTCGTGGATCAAGGAGCAGCCGCTGCAGCGTGTCGGCAAGTGCTCCGGCGTCCCCCTCGGGGAACACAAGATCGCTTCTACCTATAACAGAAGGAATCTCGCCGCACGAGGATCCCACCACCGGAACGCCCATGGCCATCGCTTCGATCAAAACATGGCCGAACTGCTCAGTCCAGCCGGACACACTACGGGACGGGAGGACGAGAACGTCGAAGCCAGCCAGAGCCTCCGGTACGCGATCGTGGGCCACGGCGCCGGTCCAGATGACCTTGGGCGAAAGCCCAAGAGCGTCCACTTGGCTCCGGAGCTTCGCTTCATCTGGTCCAGTGCCGACAACGGTCACTTCGATCGTGTGCCCCCGTTTGAGAAGACGACGCGCTGCCTCAATCAATAGATCGACGCCCTTCTGATGCACCAACCTCCCCACGTATCCGATCACGAACCGCGTTTCGTCCCTCGACGTGGCACGCGGAACGAACATGTCGACGTTCACTCCCAATTGCGGGATCACCCCGATCCGCCCCCGATATCCCCATGTGCGCACCAGTCGCGCCGCTCCCTGGCCTCCAGCGAGGACCTGCGAAGCGGTGGAGAGAGAGAATCGCCTCGCCCACCGGCGAGGGAGCGACAGTCGTCGGTCGACGTTCTCCCAGCAGAAGATCACAAGGGGTTTGCGCATGAAACGGCTCCACAGGGCCATTTCGCAGGTTGACAGCGCGAAAGCCTCCTCTTCCACCTGGATAATGTCGGGCTGGAACCGCGAGATGGCGTGCCATACAGCCCAAGGTGGATAGAGGTAGGCGCCGCTCCTCCCCTCCAGCCACACGCGCGCAGGGAAAAGCCGCACTCGTGGGTCGGGAACTTCCAGAAGGAAACGCCTTTGCCATTCAAGGGACCACCAGCCCTGCGGGACAAGCAGGCCTACCTCGACGTCGACCGTTCCAGCGAGCACGCGCAACTTCTCCTGGTTGACTGCCAAAACGTAAGTATGGCCAATGAACAGGACGCGCGTGCGGCGCTTTCCTGGCGATGACCCGGAAGCGTATGACTCGAGTTCAACGTCCGCCAATGTCGGGACCTACTGTGAGACTACGATCAACAGGGCGAATGAAAAGACTCCGGGGCGGAGTCGACCGTAAACTCGAATTGGAATGCTAACCATATAGAGGAGCCAGCGGTGCCATCCTCGAGCCTTGTAATGAAATGGGAGGCAGATGAACAAAAACGGTTCGCGAAAGACTTGGATATTTCGAAATCGGCTCGCTCTGATGACGAGGACCGCGTCGAAGGCCTGTGCGCGGGAGTACCGGGAGCACCCATCGAACCGAACCGGGGACAGACCCCTCTTCCGGTTGGGAGCCACCCATGCCCACGACACATCTACGCCGACTTGGTCGCACCAGCGAAAGGGAGCGACGGTCCGAAAATGACCGCCGCCGATGCGGCTGAAATCGTGGATGCGCATCCGAGGGTGCGCCTTCTGCTCGAGGAGTCGAAGCTCGAAATCGGAGGAGCTATGGTCTCGTGGGGACCGGTCGCCTACTCTATCGGTCCAATACTGAGCGTAACGGAGCCGATCAAGAACCGCCCTAGGGGGCATAGTATGCACTCCTACTGGCCCCGTCAACCGATAAATCCTTCGCCCTCAGGGAGGAAAGTCTCTCATAATAGAGAGTCTCGTAAGCAGAACACATCCTGTCGACGGAGTACCGAACTGCCGCGGCACGAGCGGCGCCGCCAAAGCGCTTGCGCATTCCCGGGTCGGAGGCCAGCGTGTTGATGGCACCGGCGACGGATTGTGGCTCATGGCTCACGAATATACCCTCGATGCCATCCCGTACCCATTCCGTGATCCCATTGACCCGAGTTGAGATAATTGGCAGCCCGCAAGCAGCGGCCTCGAGGGGGGCGATGGGGAACGCCTCGTAATAGCTAGGGAACACAAAAAGATCGGCGGCCGCGTACCAGACGCGGGGATCGTCCGTGGGCCCGGCAAAGATGACTCGATCCGCAATCCCGAGATCTCGGCAATGCTTTCGCAAAGCATCGAGCGGCCCCCCGCCCACGACCAGGAGACGGGTCCGCCCCTCTAGGTACCGCGCCGCGAGAAGGAGATCGAACAGTCCCTTGCGAGGCCAATCCCCGAGGGCCATGATCAGCGCGAGGACCGCGGTCTCAGGCACGCCAAGGCGACTGCGGACGTGTGGCCTGTGTACTGAGAAATCGGCGAACATTTCGGGGCGGTTGGCGTTCGGGATGACGCGGATGACGGCGTCCGGCTCGTAATGCAGTTGCAGTTCTTGGGCAAGTCCGTGGGACACGGCCACCCACTCCGTGTCCCGCCTGCCGTGCACGCAGCGTCTTTCCAGAAAGGACCCAAGAGTGAGCTTGAGATGAGGCCACGCGTTGTACCGCAGGGTCAGGGAAATCTGCCTTCCTTGGTACCGCATCGCCCCGCGTCGAAACAGGTCCAGAGACGCTGGAGGGCAGTATTGGAAGGTCACCACGTCCGCCATGGCGAAGATAGGGGAGGTCGAGTGGACGATGTCGAAATCTGTCGCGGCCCGACGTAGCCAGCGATCATAAATGAGATGCAAGTAGAGCGCCTGAATGATGAAGGGGGCCTTGGGCAGGGAGGGCAACCGGATCCAGCGAACTTTGTTCGCAAGCCGGGGCTCAAGCTCGACCGCTACGACAGATACTTCATGGTTCGCCGCGAGCCACTCCGCCAGGAGCAGCATCTGACCGCCGGCTGGTGATGTCGTCGTCAAGTTCGGATCGAGAAGACAGATGCGCATAAGTCCAGGATTCAGGTCCGCGTGGTGTTATCAGGCCCGGTTGAGAGGCCAAAAAGGACACCCGACATCATGAAAAACCAGGCATCCGTCGCTTGAGGGCCGCCGAAGCTCATCAGGAGGGCGGCGAGTATGTAAGCAAGTCCGACAACACGATGTGGTCGATATGCGGGCGAGCGACGGTAGATCGCCTGGAGGTTGAGATAGACGAAAGTACCGTAGAACAGAAGCGCGGGGAGACCGGCTTGGACAATCAGGCGCAGTATCAGGTTGTGACGATCGTCCGGAGGTACCATCCCTGGATCCCAGTATTCAACCGCTCCAACGCCGAGCATGGGATAGGAAGCGACGATCTGCGACAGGGTATCGACGACCCCGACCCGGGCGGCGAAGGTGCCCGTCGTGGTCAGCCGGTTCACGAAGGGAGACGCCACACCGACGCCGTAGGGCTGAAGAGCAAGAAGGGTTGGGAGGAAATGGTCTTGAAGGACCGGGAACGAGAGGAGAGCCACGAGCAAGGCCGGCAGCGGGGGAGTCCAGCGCGCGAAGACAATTACGAGGAACCAGAAAGAGAAAACGCCGAAAATCACTGCTCGACTTCCGGTGCAGAATGCTCCGAGCATCGAAATCGCGAACAGCGTCGTGAGGAATCGATAGGAGCGAGAAGGGGCGATGAGAAGGATGAATGCAGTCGCTGCCAGAATGAAGGTGCCGAACTCGGAGGGGCTTGAGAACAGGGAGCCGGTGTAGCCCAAATCGGGGGTGAATCTCGCGCCAACCGAGTAGTCCATGGAAATGGTGCTATAAGATGCCCAGAGTGGGTCGGTGCCGACGAGGATGTTCCAGCCCCCGTAGATCACGGTGATCGTGAGGAACCAGAATATTCGCTTGGGAACTTGAGGCTGGGGTTCAAGGTCCGCGAAGCACAAGCTGCCGACCGCCCAAAACAGGGCGCTCACATTCGTCAGCAGCGCCAAGAACGAACCCTGTGACATGGCGGTCGATACCAGAAGCGAGACGAGCAAGCCAAAGAGGCATACGAAGGGGGGACCGATCGACCCAAGGAGCGGCTTGCGCTCACCTCGCTTCCCGGCGCGGAAGAGCAGCAGAGCAGCAATCGCCGGACCGGCGCTAAGAATCAGACTCGCCAGCTTCCCATAGGAGCCAAGGGTGGCGACGGTGAAGCACTTCTTCGCCAGTTCCGAGAGAATCAGGCCGATGCCGCACGTTTCGAGGGCGGTGAGGTGCAGAGCAGCTCGCAAACCCATGACCACGATCACGACCCACATGACAACCGTGAGAACGGGCCAGAGATCGATCATCGAGGGCCCCGTTTCCGAAAGAAGAAGAGAATTGTGGCAGTTGCCGATAGATAAGTCAGGACCGAGCTGATTGCCGCCCCGGTGATTCCCCATAGGTACGTGAGGAAGACCCCCGAAATCAATGCGACGGCGGAACTGACCATGCCAACGTAGAGCGCGTGCTGAGGATACTGCATCGCTTTAAGGACGAGACTGTGCCCGGATGCATAGGCGGCGAGGATCGGCACCAACCCGAGCACCGGCATCAGCCATGCGTAAGCAGCGTACCGTTCTCCGTAGACCAGCCGCTCCAGGGGGATGCACCCACCGATAAGCATCACCTCGTATATCACGGCGATGGTCGTGAGGAAGAGGCCGAGCTTCCGCCCCGTGGCCTTCAGCGAGTCGAGCGATCCCTGGCCGAATGCATGAGAGAGGGCCGGCGCCGCGAGAATTGAAAACGCGGTCACGGTTTGGGCCATCGGCAGTGTGAACATCTCGATCGCCCGCAAGGCGCCGGCCGCACCAAGGCCGACGAGAGAGGCAGCGAGGAACGCTTCCGCCTGGGTCGCCCCCAGAGAAAGCAGGGAAGTCAGGAGAAGCGGACGACCGAAACGCCATTGAACGGTCAGAACATCTCTCTGGTATAGCGTTCCGGAAAAAGAATGCAGGGAAGCCGTACCGAGAGCCCTCCATAACAGTATGACCGCAGCGACGACGCTGGCGCAACCCATGATCAGGAAGATGGAAAGGTTGTTGAGAGCGGCGCGATTCCGAACGAGGAAGAACCCGATAATGGTCGATGCAAGATAAATCGCACTGCCCGCCGCGGCCATGTCAGGTCTTCCCAGGACATAAGCGATCCTGCGTGCCGTCCAGAGCAGGAGTATGAGGGGAAGGGCAATGCCCACTCCGAAGATTGCATTCGCCAATTCGGGAATCTGTGCATCACGAGAAACGATGGCCGCCGCGGCGAGGACCAGACCTGACATCACCCCGGTCAACCAGAAGTGGAGCTTGAGCTGGTACACGAGGTATTCGTGGATTCTGTCGCTGTACTTGGCCGTCCCCAGGAAGCTCATTGGTTCGAGGATGAGAGCGTTGTGGAACCCTGCGATAACCAGGAATGCGGAGAAGGCGACGGCATAGGACCCGTAGGCGGAGGGTTGGAGTGATCGCGCCAGCAAAATGTTGAGCGTGAAATTTGTGCTGGAGAACAACCCTTGATCGAGGAGGGCCAACCCCCCTCGCAGGCTCCAGTCGACGATGCGGCGAACAGCACTCCGATCGGGGACGCCCAGCCTCGAAGTCAGTGGCAGGCTCGGCACAGGAACGCTCCCAAATGCGGACACGATGGCCCGGTCACATAGATCAGTACTGCGGGAACTTTCTCCGGACGCGCCTGATTTTCCGCGAAGATCCACATTCGAGAACAAGCGATACCGGTTTGAACTACCGGCGCTCACAGACACTCCTCCAGTTCGGCAGGCAGGTTAACACGGAAACGGTTGGCTGCGGCCGGCCGAGGGCACAAGGCAAGGAGGAAAGAATCTATACTTCTACGGACCATGCCCGGGGCAGGCTTTAGGCTACTCGAGAGAGTCGTGGTGGACAGGGCCTGCCGGCGTCCCAGGCCTTTCGATCGAGGCGGCATCGTCGTTGATCTTGTGCATGACCTCCGCTTCCATGCACACCCAGTCTTCGCCGAATACCCTTGGGCCCGTGTAATTGCCCGTGTTCGCATAGATGACACCTGAAGAGCGCCAGCAGTATTTCATGTGGTCGCAGGTCTCGCAGGCGGGAAAGTCTTTGAGGCGCAGGCCCCGGATCGAGTTCAGGGCCGGAGAATCCCGCCAGATGTCACGAAACGACTGCTTGCGCAGGTTGCCCGAGGGGATCGGTGCGCCGATGCAGGGGTAGACTTCGCCGAAAGCGGAGATGCCACACACCGAGCGAGCGCAGGCGCACTGCACCGAGTTCCTCTGTTCATCGGCGGGCGGCACGAACTGCCGGAGCGGGCCCCGGTAGAGTCGATCCAGCGCGGCTCGGTCGATGCGAAGGTCAAGCGAGGAGCGGGACCCGTCATAGCGGGCCCTCACCTGCGCGTCGACGCCATACGGAATGCCCATCTCCGTGGTCAGGGCGATCATCCGCTCGATCTGATCGACATTCTGACGCATCGCCACGAAATTGAACTTGACCAACAGACCCGCGTCGCGCGCGGTTCGCGCCCCGGCC
>WNGP01002509.1_pt1 | contig 17588 bp, 16 predicted proteins | sample 5407671 | NCBI WGS metagenome assembly WNGP01 (sample SAMN13153381, study PRJNA577476) | soil metagenome | isolation source: 40 cm soil or saprolite under Garry oak tree replicate 2 | place: USA:California | collected 2016-06-15 | reverse complement strand
GTACCGCCGGCGTGCCGCGTGAGTCGCGACCTCCGCGAACACGCAGGCGCGTTGCGCCTTGTTTCTCGACGTGCCCTCGTGTATGTTTCCCGCACCCCGCGCATCGAAGCGCGGGTCAAACCCAATGGGGGTGCCTCATGAGTGACCAGCCTGTCTCCGGCGACCGACCCAACACCCTGAGCCGTCGCACCTTCCTTCGCGCCGCCGGGGTGGCGGGCGGCGCCGCCCTCGGCCCCGCTGTGCTCCGCAGAAAGGCCGAGGCCCAGGAGACGCCGTCGCCCATCCTGCGCGACCCCGCGGCCAAGCGCGGCGGGACGCTCCGCTACGCCGTCCACAATGCGCCGGCCCACTTCGACGTGCATCAGTCCGGGACCGTGGCCAATATCGGGCCCCAGAGCCCGATGTACGACACCCTGCTCCGTCGCGATCCCAAGGACGGGCAGACCATCATTCCAGACCTCGCGTGGAAGTACGAGATCTCGAAGGACGACAAGAGATACACGTTCCATCTCCGAAAAGGGGTCAAATTCCACGACGGGGCCGACTTTACCGCCGAGGACGTGAAGGCCACCTACGAGCGCATCGTCCGCCCGCCCAAGGGGGTGGTCATCCCGCGCACCCCGCTCTTCGCCACGGTGGGCGAGATCGTGGTCGTCGACCCGCACAAGATCGAGTTCCGCATGACCGAAGCGCGGCCCAAGGCATTCATGCTGGGCTCCTTCGCCAGCGGCTGGAACATCATCGTCAGGAAGAAGACGCTCGAGGAAAACCAGGGCAATCTCCGCCAGGTGATGAACTATCCCGGCACGGGGCCTTTCAAGCATGTCTCCCGGCAGGATAAAGAGGTATGGATCATGGACCGCAATCCCAACTACTGGAACAAGGGATTGCCCTACCTCGACAAGCTCGAGATCTATCACATGTTCCCGTTCTCTCCAGAACTGGGCTCGGCGTTCATCTCCGGTAAGGTCGACTATGCGCGGCTGCTGGACCCCGTGAGCTGGCGTAAGGCCAAGGAGATGCCCGGCGTCACGGCGGCCGCGTTCAATCAGAGCGTGATCCAGGCCTTCTGGACGAACATGAAGAGGAAGCCCCTGGCCGATCCCCGCGTGCGCCGGGCCATCCACCTTGCCATGGACCGGCACACCCTCGTCGAGGTGGTGAAGGATACTGCCCCCATGCAGATTGGCGGGTTCGTCTATCCCTTCCACCCGATGTCGACACCGAAGGCCGAGCTGGAGAAGCGCCTGGGCTACCAGAAAGACGTGAAGCCCGCCGTCCAGGAAGCCCGCCGGCTCATGCAGGAAGCGGGCTATGGCCAGGGCATCAAGGGGCTCGACTTCGTCGTGCGCGACATCCAGACCTTCAAGCTGTGGGCGGTGGCCATCCAGGCCATGCTCAAGGAGCACATCAACATCGAGTGCAACCTGCGCACCGTGCAGACCTCCGTGTGGTTCGACGAGGCGGCCGCGGGCAATTTCGACCTCGCCATCAGCGCCATCGTGTCCAGCCTCATGGATCCATCCGACTACTTCAGCGCGTGGTATGGGCAGAACGGGCCGCAGAACTACTCCGTGTGGACCAACGAGCAGTTCCACTCCCTCACCCGACAGATCGACCGCGAGCTCGACAACACGAAGCGCCAGGCGCTGGTGCGCAAGGCGGAGGCCATTCTCGAGCAGGATCCCCCGCTCATCCCTGTCGCCTACGAGCAGATCTACGACGCGTACTACAACAAGGTGCGGGGACAGAATCCCTCGACGTACTTCGGCATCTACGACGTGGTCCGCTGGGACCAGGTCTGGCTGGCGTAGGGCGCTAGCCGGAGCCCTCTGAGGAGCTCGCCGGGCGAGGCGGGCGGAAGCGCGAGCGATCACGCGTGCGCAAATACCTCGCCCGGCGGGCTCTCTTCGCCCTCGGGACCCTCCTCGGAGTCTCGCTGATCATCTTCGTCGTCCTGCGCATCCTGCCCGGCGATCCGCTCGTGGCCATCCTCGGGGTGGAGGGCCACGCGAGAATGACGAAAGAGGATCGCGTGCGCATCATGCACGATCTGGGGCTCTCGGACCCCCTCCCCGTGCAGTACGTGAACTGGCTCCGCGACATCGCCACGGGCAAGCTCGGCAAGTCGTTCTTCCGGGGTGACACCGTCGCCGATCTCATCCTGCATCGCGGCCCCATCAGCGCGGAGATCGGCATCCTCGCCCTGATCGTGTCGTGGCTGGTGGGACTGCCCGTCGGCATCGTGAGCGCGATCAAGCCCAACAGCTCGCTCGACAACATCGCGCGCTCTCTCGCCATCCTGTTCATCGCCATCCCGGGCTTCTGGCTCGGGATGCTCATCGTCCTCGCGCTCCTGTTCTGGTTCGGCTACAGGACGCCGCTCATCATCGTGCACTTCTGGCAGTCGCCCTGGCAGAACCTCCAGATCGTGATCGGGCCCGCCATCGTCCTCGGGCTCGCCCAGGGCGCGTACATCGCGCGCATGGCGCGCTCGTGCCTGCTCGAGGTGATCCGCGAGGACTACGTGCGCACGGCGCGGGCCAAGGGCGTGGTGGAGCGCCGGGTGGTGCTGGGTCACGCCCTGCCGAACGCGCTCCTGCCCGTCATCACCATCTCCGGCGTGCTCCTCGGCTTCGTCCTGGGCGGCTCGGTGGCCGTGGAGCAGGCCTTCGGCGTCCCCGGCCTGGGGCGCGCGCTCGTCACGGCGGTGATCGAGCGCGACATCATCGTGGTCCAGAATCTCGTGCTGCTCTACGCGGCCATTTTCGTGGTGGTGAACCTGCTCGTGGACCTGAGCTATGCCTGGCTGGATCCGCGCATCCACTATGCCTGAGCCCGCGCACGCGACCGGATCATCGAACGGGGAGCGCTCCGTCGTCCGCGAGCTCATCGCCTTCGCTTCGCGCACGCCCCTGTCCGCGGCCGGCGCCATCGTGGGTCTGCTCATCGTGGCCATCGCGCTGGGGGCGAACTGGGTCGCGCCCCTGGATCCGCTCAAGACCAATTTCCGCCGGATGAACCATGAGCCGGACGCGCAGTCGCTGTTCGGCACCGATCAGGTGGGGCGGGACACCCTCTCCCGCGTGATCCACGGAGCGCGCACGTCGCTCTTCGTGGCCTTCGCGGCCGTGCTCCTCGGGACAACGGTGGGCTCGCTGTGGGGCGTGGCCTCCGGCTATCTCGGCGGGCGCTTCGATCTGGCGAGCCAGCGCATCATGGAGATCTTGCAGTCGTTCCCCGATCTGATCCTCGCCATGGCCATCTCCATGGCCATCGGCACGGGGCTGCCCGCGGTGATCGTGGCCATCGCCATCACCCGCATCCCCTTCGGAGGCCGCGTGATCCGCTCGGTGGCGATCACCGTGCGCGAGATGGCGTACGTGGAGGCGGGGCGCGCCAGCGGCGCCTCCGCGTTCCGCATCATGCGCCTGCACGTCCTGCCCCAGTGCGTGGCGCCGTACCTCGTGCTCGCCACCACGCATCTCGGCGTGGCCATCGTCATCGAGGCGGCGCTGGGCTTCCTCGGCGTGGGCGTGCCGCCGCCGACGCCGACCTGGGGCAACATGCTCGCGGACTCGATCACGGGTCTGGTGCCGCGGTGGTGGCTCGTGCTCTTCCCCGGCCTCGCCATCACCATCACCGTGCTCGCCTTCAACCTGCTCGGCGACGGGATTCGCGACACGCTGGATCCGCGGCTCTCTCCCGGCTTCCTGCGCCTGGTCACCGGCTCGGGACGGGGCGCGGCCACCGCCACACCCACCCGGGCGGCTTCGCTTCAGGAGACCAGAACGGGAGCGTAGCGGTTGTTTACTGCCACAGCCGCTTCGTGGCCAGGTCCGCGCCTTCGCGCAGCGCGCGCAGCTTCGCCCACACCACGCTCTCCGCCACGTTCTCCGAGCCCGCGAAGGTGCCGAAGCCGCAATCGGTCGAGGCGATGATCCGCGTGCGATCACCCACCGCCTCCGCCGCCTGGCAGATGCGGTCGGCCACCACCTCGGGATGCTCGACGTAGTTGGTGGTGCTGTCGATCACGCCGGGCAGGAGCAGCATCGTCCCCGGCGGCGGATTCCGCTTGAGCACCTTGTACTCGTGCTGGTGGCGCGGATTGGCCAGGGGCAGGGAGAGCGCGCCCACGCGAGCGCGGTACAGGTGGGGGAGCAACGGCTCCAGCGGCACGTCGTGAGTGTGGGGCCCGTCGTAGTTGCCCCAGCACACGTGCAGGCGGATGCGCTCGGCGGGGATTCCCACGGTCGCCTGGTTGATGGCGTCGACGTGGAGATCGACCATGCCCAGGAAGCGATCGAGCGAATCGTCCTGGAAGAAGCGCGTGCGTTCCATGGCGAGGTCGGGGCAATCCACCTGGAGCACCAGCCCGCGAGAGTGGATGAGCGCGTACTCCTTGCGCATCTCGCGAGACAGGGCGGCGATGTAGGCCTCGTGCGAGTCGTAGTGGGCGCGGAGCAGGATGGTGGCGATGACCCCGGGCGAGGCAGCCGTCATGAAGCGCTCGGCGAATGCGGGCTGAGCCTGGGTGGCCGCGAGGAAGAGATCGCATTCGCGGCCCGCCGCCCCGAGGTCGGCGTAGTCGATCTCGCCCACGCACTGGGGCGCATTGCCGATGCGCGCGGCCGCCCGCCGGCGCTGGGCCAGCATGGCCTCGAAGTCGGGATGCTCGATGAGATCGCGGGCCAGCCGCCGCTTGCTCTCGCCCCCGAAGCCGCGCATGCGGCCCGCGACATACGTCGAGAAGCCCGGGCGCGGCATCTCCCCGTCGTTGCCCACGTCGATGCCGACCTCGAGCTGCTTGGCGACGACGCGCCGGATGGCCGCATCCGCTTCGCGCTCGAGCGCCGCCGCGTCGACGGCCTCGCCCCGCTCCTGACGCACGAGCAGGTCGCGCAACGCGGCCGGGCGCGGGAGGCTGCCCACGTGCGTGACGAGGATGCGGCGGTCGCTCTTGATCAGGGCCGCATCCCGTGCGAGGACGGGCCGGGACGACGCAGGGGCGCCGCCAGCTCGGCGAACTCGCAGAGCAGCGGCCGCGTGTCGCGGGGGTCGATGATCTCCTCGATCCAGAACGTCTCGGCGGAGCGGAAGGGCGAGCGGAGCTTGTTGAGCCGGGTCTCGATCTCCGCCATCTTCGCCTGTGGATCGTCCGCCGCGTCGATGTCGGCGCGGTAGGCCGCCTCGATCCCGCCCTCCAGGGGCAGCGAGCCCCAGCGCCCCGACGGCCACGCGTAGCGCGTGCAGTAGCGCCGGCCGTTGCGATGGGCGGCGCCGGCCACGCCGAACGAGCTCCGCACGATCACCGCGCACCACGGCACGCTCGTCTGCCACATGGCCGACATGGCGCGCACGCCCTGCTTGATCGTCCCCGTGCGCTCGGCCTCGAGCCCGATCAGGAAGCCCGGGCAGTCCACGAGATAGACGACGGGCAGGTGGAAGGTCTGCGCCGTGTCGACGAAGCGCTCGACCTTCTGGCAGGTATCGGCCGACCAGGCGCCGCCATAGTTGTTCGGGTCGCTCGCCATGATCGCCACCGGCCAGCCGTCCAGCCGGGCCAGCCCCGTGATCACCGAGCGGCCATAGAGCGGCGCGATCTCGAAGAACGAGCCCAGGTCGACCACGGCCTCGACGATCTTCCGCATTCGGTACGTCTTGCGGATGTCGCGCGGGATGGCGCCGAACAGCCAGTCCTCACGGCGCTGGGGGTCGTCAGTCCGCGGCCCCCGCGGGGGCAGGTCGTCGATCGAGGAGGGCATGTAGGACAGGAAGCGTCGGGCGCGCGCGAAGGCCTCGTCCTCCGTGTCGACGGCGTCGTCCACCGCGCCCGCCCTCAGCTGGATCTCCCAGCCGCCGAGCTCGTTCTTGGTCAGCTTCTGCCCGATCCGCTCGACCACGGGCGGGCCCGCGACGAAGAGGGCCGAGGTGTTCTTGACCATGATGGAGTAGTGCGCGGCGGCCAGGTGCGCGGCGCCGAGCCCCGCCACCGAGCCGAGCCCGAGGGCCACCCGCGGGACGATGGCCATGTTGTCGACCACGATCTCCCACCCGTCTACGCCGGGGACATTGGCGCGGCCCGTGGTCTCGATGGTCTTGACGGAGCCGCCGCCGCCCGATCCCTCCACGAGGCGGATGAGGGGCAGCCGCAGCTCCTGGGCCATCCGCTCGCACATGAGGTGCTTGCCCTTGATGGTCGCGTCGGCCGAGCCGCCGCGCACGGTGAAGTCGTCGCCGCCCACCACCACGGGGCGGCCGTCCACGCGCGCGCGGCCGAAGACGAAGTTGGACGGGGTCAGGCTCTCGAGCTCGTTGTCCGCGTCGTAGGTCGCCTTACCAGCGATCTTGCCCACTTCGTGGAAAGTGTCGGGGTCGACCAAGCGCGCCAGGCGCTCCCGGATGGTCAGGCGCCCCTCGTCGTGCTGGCGCTTGATCCGTGCGGGCCCGCCGAGCTGCTCGGCGAAGGCTTCGCGCCGTCGCAGCTCGTCGAGCTCCGGCTTCCAGTCCTCAGGCACGCGCTCTCCTCCTGCTCTGTCTTCTTGGTATCCCTCTCCCCTTAGGGGAGAGGGCAGGGTGAGGGGTGGGGCTCGTCACCTCAGGGCCTCACCCAGCCCCCGTGCACCGGATGATGCGAGCAGATGAACTCGAGGAAGGCGGGCCGCCCCTTGACGTTCTCGTCGAGGGCCCGCTTGAGAGCCGGGATGATCTCCGAAGGCTGCGTCACGTCTTCGGCGTGAAAGCCCACGGCCCTGGCCATGGACGCCATGCACGCCGATCCGTGATCGGACACCTTCCACGTGTAGGGATCGTGCCCCGCGCCCCAGAAGCCGGGGCCATAGCCCGAGTAGCCGCCGTTGTTGATGTGGAGCGTGGTGATTCCGATGCCGTAGCGCGCCACCGCCTCGAAATTGCCCATCATGTAGCAGACGCCCGCATCCCCGGTGACGTGGACGCACTGCCGCTCCGGATACGCGAGCTTGGCCGCCACCACCCCGGCCAGGCTGAAGCCCAGGGTGGAGACGTTGCCCCAGCCCAGGAACCCGCGCGGGATCTGCGACTCGTACACCGTGCTCGTCTGATCGCGCGTGTTGCCGGAGTCCGCGGTGACGAACGAGTTCTTCGGGTCGAGCACCTTCATGAGATCGCCGAGCACGCGGTAGGGATTGATGGGCGTCTCCGTCGACTCCATCCACGGGCGGAACTTCTCGAGGAAGGTCGCCTTGCCCTTGCGGATCTCCTCGACGAGCTCGGGCTTCTTGCGGGCGGCGCCGGGCCGGCTGGCCAGCTCGTCCGTGAGGGCCTGGAGGGTGAGCTTGGCGTCGCCGATCACGGCATGGCGCGTCTCGTAGCTCCGGTTGATGTCCAGCGTGTCCACCGTGCACTGGATGATGGTCTTCTTGTCCGCGTCGGGCACGGCGTGGCTGAACCGGTTGGGAAAGAGGCTCGAGCCGATCGAGAAGAGGACGTCCGCCTTGCGGAGGAAATGCTCGGCGAGCGAGCCGCGACAGCCCACGGAGAGCGGATGGTTCTCGGGAAAGGCGCTCTTTCCCTTCAGCGTGGTGAGCACGGGCACCTGCGCGAGCTCGGCGAACTTCAGCAGCTCGCTCGTGGCGTCGGCGTAGAGCACACCCTCGCCCACGTAGAGGAGCGGGTCCTTCGCCCCGAGCAGCGTCCGGACGGCCGTCTTCACGTCATCCGGATCGGGGCCCGATCGCCAGCCCTTCACCGGCGTGTACGGGTGCTCCGCCTCGTCGTACTCGCCGAGATCGCGCGGCAGGAGCAACAAGACGGGCCCGGGGCGGCCCGAGCGGAGCTGGGTGAAGGCCCGCCGGAGGTAGTCGGGCACGAGGTCGGCGCGGTCGATCTTGCCCACCCACTTCGTCACGGATCTGAAGGCCTCGGCCATGTCGAAGTGCGTGTGCCGGCTCGCCCCCTGGCCCACGCCTTCCGCAATGACGAGCAGCGGAGAGGAGTCCTCCCAGGCCTGGGCGATGGCGCCGTAGGCCATCTGGATGCCCGCGGCATTCAGGTTGGCCATGACCGTGCACACCCCGATCCGCTTCCCGCTCGTCACCCGCGAGAAGCCGTCGGCCACGGCGACGGCGAAGCGCTCCTCGCCCATCATGAGGATGGGCACGCCCTCTTCGCCGAGGGCGTTGTTCACGTGATTGGTGGGATAGCAGCTCACCCACGGGATGCCCTCGGTCTTGAGGATTCGGGCAAAGCCATTCGCCGCCTTGATCTTCATCCCTCTCCTCCTCGGTGGTCGTCCATCTTCGTGCCACGTAACCCCGTGACGCCGGCCCTGTCAAGGGGGCTCATGGCATCATGGCGAAGACGTAGAGCTTGCGCCCGCGCATGCCCGCGCAGTCGGGCTCGGAGGTGACGCTGCCGGCGAGGTCCGAGTCCCTGAACTCGCGGTTGTCGTACATCGCGAGCACCTCGAACCCGCCTGCCTCGAGAATCCCCCTCGTTTCCTCGGGATAGAGCAGCCGATACTCGGCGTCATCCACGACGTCGGGCTGGCCCGCGATCCTCCAGGTGCGCGTGCGCCGCATACGGCGCGCCGCCCGATCGAGGCTGTGCACGGCCACGGAATCGGCCGTGAACTCCGGCGCCTCGATCCGCCCCTCGATGCGCTCGCGAAATCCGTCCCCGTCGAGATAGCACCGGGCGTTCAGCAGGTCGAGGATGAGGAGGGATCCCGGACGGGCGTGGGTCGCGAACGTGGTGATGGCCTTCTCGAGATCCGCGTCCGCCAGCATGTACGAGAGCGCGTTGCCGAGACAGGTCACGACGTCGAAGGTCCGTCCGAGGCGGACCGTGCGCATGTCGCCCACGTGGAACACGCCTCCCCTTCCGCGCGAGCGCGCGTAGGCGATGTTGGACTCCACGAGATCGACGCCCCAGCACTCCGGAATCGATGGGCTCAGCGACTCGACGAGACGTCCGTTGCCGCAACCGATGTCCACCAGCGAGGCCGGAGGAAGGGGCAGATAGCGCTTGAACGCCTCCCCGCACATCTCGGCCCGCGTCTGGTCGGGCTCCGGGAACACGAGGTCGTAGAGATCCGGACGGTCGTACAGCAAGCTGCGGAACGCGGGCTCCATCTACCGGTCAGGCCGCTCGGTGCTCGGCTTGTCGCCGGGGCCGGGCAAGACGGTCTTCGCGCCGCCCCGCGACTCGCCCGCGATGAGCGATTCGATATCCGGGTAGGCGTAGATGGTCGGCGCGCGGTTGTCGGGAAGACCGCCGGTGTCGACGGACGGCCCGTACACGCTGTGGACCTGGCGCCCCAGCAATCTGAGCAGCGCCGTCATCTCCCCCCGGTGCTGGGCAGTGTGGGCGATGCGCCGGACCATGATCCAGGCCACGCTCCGCGTCCTGTCGAAGAAGGCGACGTCCCGCTGCCACCACGCGCGGTCCTTTTGCCGCAACACGGCCAGGCGCTTGCCCGAGTCCTCCGCGTATCGCGTGATGAACTCGAGGCGCGTCTCCTTCGCCGGCACGGGCGGAGCGCCGACATCGATGGCGAACATCCGGCAGAACCACCTGTCCTCGCTCATGCACTGGTGAACCATGTGCTCGAGGGCATTCCGGTCGCGGGCGGGCAATGCGGGCGGGCGAACGGGGAGATCCTCGTCCGAGAACATGCTCCACACGGACAGCGTCTTCAGCCGCTCGCTGTCATAGGTGTCCACCAGGAAGTCGTATTCCATTTCGTCACGCGGGGCGGAACATCGGCACCGGGGGGCCGCCCTCGCTGGGCTTGAAGGTCACCGTCACCGCCTGGCCGATCCGGATGGCGTCGAGGTCGCAGTCGACGATGTTGGTCATCATCGACACGCCTTCCTCGAGCGTGACATAGGCGAGCGCGTAGGGGACGGGCACGCGCCTCATCACGCTGTACGAATACACGGTGCCGCGACCTGACGCGGTCACCCACTCCGTCGTGTCGCTTCCGCAGAGCGGGCAGATCGCCCGCGGGTAGAAATGCACCCGGCCGCAGGTCAGGCACTTCTTGATGAGGAGCCGACCCTGGGCGGCCGCCTCCCAGAAGGGCTTCGTTTCCGGATTCGTCTCGGGCGCGGGGATCTTGCGCTCCTGGGTGGCCATGGCTCACTCCCTCTCCATGATCAGGGTGGCGCTGCCGTGCCGCGTGCCGAGAGAGCCGCCCGTGCCGTGGGCGAGCGCCACGTCGCAATTCTTCACCTGCACCTTGGGGTGCGCCTCCCCGCGGAGCTGGCGCACGGCTTCCACCACCTTGGTGAGGCCCCCGCGGTTGGCGGGATGGTTGTTGCACAGCCCGCCGCCGTCGGTGTTGAAGGGCAGCTTGCCCGTGCCCGAGATGAGATTGCCGTCGGCCACGAGCTTGCCCCCCTGCCCTTTCGCGCTGAACCCCAGATCCTCCAGCGTGATGAGCACGGTGATGGTGAAGCTGTCGTAGATCGACACGTACTTGATGTCGGCGGGCGTGACGCCGGCTTCCGCGAAGGCCGCGGGGCCCGACCACACGGCGCCCGTGTACGTCAGGTCCACCTGACCGCCCATCTGATGCTTCGGCGCCTCCCCCGCTCCGATCACCCTGACGCGGGGGCGCTTGAGGCTCTTGGCGATCTCCGGCTTCACGACCACGATGGCGCCCCCGCCGTCGCTGATGACGCAGCAATCGAGCCGGTGGAGCGGATCGGAGATCATCGGCGAGCTCACGACGTCCTCGACGGTGACGACCTCGCGGAGCATGGCGTGGGGATTGTGCTGGGCATGGTGCGAGGCGGCGACCTTGATCCAGGCAAGCTGGGCGCTCGTGGTCCCGAACTCGTGCATGTGCCGCATGGCGGCCATGGCGTATTGATTCACCACCGTCGGCCCGAACGGGTACTCGAAGGCCGCGTCGGGAGAGGCGCCGTAGTTTCGCGGCGCCGTGCCCGTGGCCATGCCTTCGGCCCGCGGCCGGCCGGCCAGGGTGATGAGCGCCACGTTGCACTTCCCGGCGACGATGGCCTCCGCGGCGTGGGCCACATGAATGACGTAGGAGGAGCCGCCCGTCTCCGTCGTATCCATGTGGCGAAGCTTGAGCCCCATGTAGTCGACCATGGAGAGCCCGCCCAGGCCCGGCGCGTCGCCCGCGCAGAAGTAGCCGTCCACGTCGTCCCGGGTGAGTCCCGCGTCTTCCAGCGCTCCGCGGGCGGACTCGGCGTGGAGCTGAGCCAGCGACTTGTCGTCGGCTTTACGCGTGGGATGCTCGTAGATCCCTCCGATGTAGGCCTTGCCCTTGATCGTCATGCGCGTCTCATCCTTTGAGAGCCTCCGGATTCACCACGTTGATCGGCTTGGCACAGGTGCGGCGTGCACCCCGACACCATACACCGAGGCACAATCCTGGGGCGGCCGCAGCGTCCCGTCAAGCGCGGCCATCCTCGGACCACCCCCGGAGCTTCCACCCGATTCACCGGCGCGCCCCGTATACCGTCATGACACCGGCTGCAGGGATCGGCGTGGAACAGGGAACTGATCATCACGGGAAAGGCCTGGCGTTCATGAGCTCGAAGTCGACGGGGGGTTCAAAATCATCGGCGCGACTTCCGTCCGCATTCAACCGCCTGGCCTGGTCGAATCTGGCCGCGCAATCGGCCGAGCAGGTTGGCCTGGCCGCCGCGCCCCTGGTGGCCGTGCTCGCCCTGGGCGTGGGGGCCGGAAAGACAGGCATGCTCCAGACCGCGCAGACCTTGCCTTTCCTGCTCCTGTCCATTCCCGCGGGCCTGCTCGCGGATCGGATGCCCCGACGCCGCCTCATGGCCTGCGCCGAAGCGCTGCGCGCACTGTCCCTGGTCGGCATCCTTGCGTGCGCAGGCCTTGGCTGGCTGACATGGCCGTTGCTCGCAGTGCTCGGCTTCGTCGGCGCGTGCGGCACGGTCGCCTACACAGTCTCCGCCCCCGCCCTCGTCCCGACGCTGGTGCCACCGGAGTGCCTGGCCGCGGCCAATGGGCGCATCGAGCTGGCGCGCACGATTGCCTTTGCCGGCGGTCCCGCGCTGGCCGGCGCGCTCGTCGGCTGGACGGGCGCCACGCCGGCATTCGGCCTGGCCGCGGCTCTGTCGATCTGCGCCGTCTTTCTTCTCGCGCGTCTGCGTGAGCCGGGGCGTCCGGCCCGGCCGCCTCGCCACCCCCTGGATGACCTCCGCGAGGGCGCCAGGTTCGTGTTCGGGCACTCGCTCCTCCTGCCGATCTTCCTGACGCAGCTCATCTTCAACACGGCATTCTTCGTGCTCCAGGCGGCGTACGTGCCCTACGCCGTCCACCGGCTCGGCTTCTCCGCCTCCGGCGTGGGCGCCACCCTCGCCACCTACGGCGTCGGCATGATCGTCGGCGCCCTCCTGGCCGCCCGGGTCACCCGCATGCTGGCCCTCGGCACGGTCATCGCGCTCGGACCCATCGCCGGGCTTGCCGCCGCCATCGTGATGACGCTGACCCTCTGGGTGCCCTCGATCCTGCTGGCCGGGCTCAGCTTCTTCTTGATGGGCGCGGGCCCGGTCATCTGGGTGATCAGCACGGCGACGCTTCGCCAGACGGTGACCCCGAGTGACCTGATGGGGCGCGCCTCGGCCATCAATATCATGGCCTACGGATCCCGGCCCATCGGGTCCGCGATCGGGGCGGTGATCGGGGGACTCTACGGGGCCGAGACCTGCCTCATCGTGGCGGCCGTGGGCTTTCTCGCCCAGGCCCTGGTGATCGTGACATCGCCGGTGCTTCACCTTCACAGACAGCCGGAGATGGTGGGGCGGCCATCACCGGCGCCATCACCATCCTGAGCATGAGCGACATCCTGTGGATCGGCCTCGGAGGGGCCGGGCTGGCCTTCTTTCTGGGCCTCTTGAACGCGCGCGATCGGCGCCGCGACCGTATCGTCGCCGCCGTCATGGGCGCGTGTGCGACACCGGGGCTCCGCGGCTTGGTCGCCGTTCGCGTCCGCGCTCCCTTCCTGTCGCGCCGCACGGCCGTGGTGCTCGACATGTCGGCCTGCGGGGAGGATGAGATTTGGCAGGCGATGCGTCGACTGTCCCACGTGCTACCGCCCAACGTCGCCGTGATCATCGACACGCCGCTGGACCGAACCCTACCCGTCATCGTCACGCTCCGGCGGTCGCTGCAAACCCACGAGGCAGCGCGATGAGCCCGGCCCCGGAGCGAAGACTCGGGCGCGGACCTAGGCCAGCTCAGGGCAGCAAGGCCTTGCCCTCGGCGCCGGGAAGGGCGAGGCCGGCGCGGCTCGCCAGCGTGGGCGCGACGTCGCGCATGTCGATGAGGCCGAGGGAGCGGCCCGCGGGCACGCCGGGACCGAGGAGGAAGAAGGCCGCGCGGAGATCGGGAAGATCCGGCAGGTGGCCGTGGGTGCCGCCGACGCCGGCGGCGCGTTTGGACAGCACGGGCCCGGTCAGGCTCGATGCCATCTCCCAGCCCGGCTTGAGCCCGACGAGAAACGACGCCGGCGGGAAGCCGCCGCGCCGATGGAGCCCATCGGCGTCGAGCACGCGGTCGATGCCGTTCGCGGGGTCGGCGGCAAGCTTCTCGAGCAGGAGACGCACCTGCGACTGGGCGGCCGCGTCCGTCGGCTGCTTCAGCACGATGGCGGCGGCCCCGCCGCTCGTCCACGGCATCGCCGTCCAGTCGGTGATCCGGCCGCGGTCTCCGACGGTGAAGAGCCCCGCCGCGCGAAAGGCGGCGAAGAGATTCAGCTGCATGTCCGTCCGGGCGAATCCATGATCCGACACGATGGCGACGTGGGCACGGCCCGGGGCGAGACGCTCGGCGGCCGCCCGCAGGCCGCCGATCACGGTATCCAGGCGCTCGAGAACGGCCAGGACCTCGGGACTGAACGGGCCGGTCTGGTGCTGGACGTGATCGAGCTCGATGACGTGGAGGAGAAGCAGCCTGGGTCGCTTCTTCTCGAGGATCCGCTCGGCGAAGCGCCCGCGGAGCTCGTCGGCCTCGACGCCGAACCCCCGGGGATATGGGCCTAGCTCCGCCTCGAGCTCCGCAAGCAGGCCCGGCGTAGCGCTGGCGCGGAGCAGCTTGCTGTCATCGGGCGTTCCCGCCCGCCAGAATTCCGGAATGTTCCAGGTGACACGCGCGCCGACGGTGGCCGGCCACTGGACACTGGCGGTGGTCCAGCCGGCCCGCGCCGCGGCGTCCCAGAGCGTGGGCACGCGGATATCCTCGGCGTACCAGTACCAGCCGCTCTGGTTTTCCCGGAGAGGATCGAAGGTGAGATTGCCGAAGATTCCGTGCTTGGCCGGCGAGACACCTGTGACGAGGGTGGTATGGCTGGGATAAGTCACGGTGGGGATGACGCCCTCGACACCTTCGGCGAAGCTGCCTTCCTTCAGGAAGCGGCGCATGTGCGGCACCTTCGCGCCCCGGGCGTCCGCCGCGGTGATGTAGTCCGGCCGGAGACCGTCCACGGACACCATCACGAGGAGCGACGGTTCCCCCTGCCCCGCCGCCATGCCCCCGAGGGCGAGCGCACACGCCAGGGCGGCGAGCGCGGCGAGCAGCATGGCCGGCCGGGCTCGGCGCATCATCGGGTGTTCCCGACGGATCGTTGTCGCTCGCCCTTCATCGCCCGCACGCAGCGCTCGAGATGATGGTGCATCTCCCGGCTCGAGCAGTGGTGCCGGGGCCCGTGGCCGGGCAGCACCCAGTCGAAGCGGTAGGCGAGCAGCTTCTCCACCGACCGGGTCTGCTCGGCCCAGGAATACCAGCAGACATCACGGTAGGCGGTCAGGCTATGCTCCTCCGGAGACCAGGCGAGATGGTCCCCCGTGAAGAGCATCCTGCCCGCGTACAGGAGCACCTGGTGGCCCTTCGTGTGACCCGGAGTCGGGATCACGAGGAGATCGTCGGCGAGGCGTGCCGGCTCCTCACCCTCGAGGCGGCGCTCGATGGGAAAGCGGGCGTCGGCGCCGTGCATCACGCGATCGCACCCGAAGTGACGCCGGAACTTCGCGTGGTCCCCCACGTCATCGACGTGCGTGAGGAACATGAGACGCACGCCCCCCATCTCCTCGATGCGCCGCACGAGATGGCGGGCGAACCGCGGCGCGTCCACGAGGACATTGCCGTGCGGACGGACGATGAGATAGCTCGAGCCGCCGTAGGTACTCTCCGCGGCGAAGCCGCAGAAATGCACATCGATCGAGTGCTCGCCCCGCGCGCGGAACGTTGCCGGCGCGATCTGGCGGCACTGATCGCAGTCTATGCAGGTCCAGTCGACGTAGAACTCGCCCGCCACGTTGCCGGGCAGCCGCTTCTTCACGCTGGCCATAAGCTCATGGTACCGCCTACGAATGCGCTATGCTGACGCAGGGTCGGCGGCCTGATCGGGTGCGAGGCCCGCCAAAGGAGGAATGGTCGGTGGCCTTCGGGATTTACCTCATCGGGTACTGCATCCTGATCATTGGCCTGGCCATCGGCGCTCACTTGCTCCACGTGCCCCCGAAATGGATCGGGGTGGGCATCCTCTGTCTGGTCGGTATCGGTATCGCCCGCGGCGTGACCAAGACGAGAGAGAAAGACCCCACATCGAGGGGATAGCGCGGCCCTGAGCTTCAGTCCCCCGCCGTGACCCGGCGCAAGGCCGGCAGCAGCTCGTCGCTGATCATGCGCATGCTGGCCAGGGCGGGAGCGACCGGCATACCACTCCAGTACGTGCGGAAGAAGAGAAAGTTGGCGCCCGCCTGCTCCCAGCACGGGCGGAGCTGCTCGTAGCATTCCTCGGGACTTCCCAGCACGAACCGGTCGCGGAGGAGAGCTTCGAACGATTGGTCGAACGTCTCCCCACCCGGCATGACCTTGTCCTGTCCCCAGGACGCATAGGTGCGGTACTTGTTGGCGAGAGAGGGGCCGGCCATCTCCAGCGCGGTACGGGTGTCCTTGGCGCAGAAGATCTCCTTGATCATCGGAAGGACCCGCGGGAACGGCTTGCCCACCCGCGTCAGCTCGGCCCGGTACAGCTCCATCTGGCGCGTGATGGTGGTCATGGTCGCGTGCGGATTCACGAACCACGTGTCCCCGATGCGGGCGGCGCGCCGGATGGCGTTGTCGTTGTTGGCGGCCACCCAGATGGGGGGATGCGGATGCTGGACGGGCCGACACGTCAGGGTGACGTTCGAGAGCGTGCACACGTCGTTGTCCACCGTCACCTTGTCCTCGGTCCACAGCCGCTTCACCACCTCCAGGCACTGCTCGAAGCGCCGCACGCGCTGCCCGCGTGGCACCTTGAAGGCGTCGAACTCCACGTCCCGGTAGCCCAGCCCCACGCCGAAGACGAAGTTCCCCTGCCAGATGACGTCGAGCGAGGCCATGCACTCCGCCACTTCCACGGGGTTGTGCAGCCCGATGAGGAGGACCCCGGCCACGCCCGTCATGTGACCCGCATCCGCGGCCAGGCGCGCCAGGTAGGGAATGAGCTGGAGCTGGCTCATGCCTTCGCTCAGGTAATGCTGACCGGTGGCGACGGCGTCCCAGCCGCGATCCCGCGCGAGGCGGGTCATGAGGCACTGGTTCTCGAGGGCGGAGACCATGTCGCTCCCCACCGGGTTCTGATTGGTCAGGAAGATCCCGATCTTCATGGCAGCTCCTTTCGAAGACCACTCCTCACCCTACCCTGAGGGGAGAGGGATGTTCAGATGTCAGCGCCAGAGCTGCTGGGAAGCGAGGCGGGCCCCTTCCGTCATCGACTTGAACTTGGCCCACGCGATCTCGGGCTCGACCAGGAGCGCCGAGCGCCCGAAGGTCGCGAAGCCGCAGTCGGTGCCGGCGATCACGCGCTCCCGGCCCACCACCTCGGCATAGCGCACGAGCCGCTGGGCGACCAGCTCCGGGTGCTCGATGAAGTTGGTGGTGGAGTCGAGCACGCCGGGGATGATCAGCCGGTCGTCCGGCAGCTTGACGTCCTTGAACACGATCCACTCGTGCTCGTGGCGCGGGTTGGCGCCCTCGAACGAGAGCGCTTGCGGCCGCGACTTGAGGGCGATCGGCAGGATCTCTTTCAGAGGGATGTCGCGATGATGCGGCCCCTCGTAGTTGCCCCAGCAGAGGTGCAGCCGCATGCGGTCCGGCGGGATGTCCCGCAGGGCGTGATTCAGCGCCTCGACGTTGGCCGCGGCGATTTTTAGAAAGTCCGCGTTGCTGAGATCGGGGAACGCCAGGTGGCGCCCCATCGCCAGATCCGGGCAGTCGACCTGGAGGATGAACCCCGCGCGATGGATCGCGTCGTATTCCTCCTTCATCACGTCGACGAGGCGCGCCAGGTACGCCTCGCGGGTCGGATAGTGCTCGTTCTTGAGGAAGTGGGCGATGACGCCGGGCGAGGCGGCGGTCATGAACGCCTCGGTCGGCTTCACGGAGGACACCGCCGCGGTCAGGTTGGCGACGTCCTTCTGCACGGCGGTGCGGTCTTTCCAGTCGATGGGCCCGTTGCAGGACGGGCGCATGATCGTCGAGCGCCGCTCGGACTTGGCGGCCGCCTCGGGAAAATCGGACCAGTCGGCGCGCGTCGGCACCGCGGCCTGTCCCCCGAA
>WNGP01002503.1_pt1 | contig 17589 bp, 17 predicted proteins | sample 5407671 | NCBI WGS metagenome assembly WNGP01 (sample SAMN13153381, study PRJNA577476) | soil metagenome | isolation source: 40 cm soil or saprolite under Garry oak tree replicate 2 | place: USA:California | collected 2016-06-15 | reverse complement strand
GCTCGAGCAACGTCAGCCACACGCGAGATGCGACCGCGAGGATCACGGCGTCCGCCCCGCCCACAACGGGTGTGAGCGCTTGCACGAGCGCGACTTCGCGCACCAGCAGCCCCGCCGGGGCGAACACGGCGATGACGCCCGCGACATAGCTGCCGGTGAACGCGGCCACGTAGAACGACCAGCCGCCGGCGGGATGGTCCAGCAGGGCGAGGGCGAGCAGACGGAAGGCGACGCCGTACAGGAGCCAGGGCAGGACGAGCAACAGGGTAAAGGCGACGAGCTGGCCGGCGCCGAGGCGCGACCAGAGGAGGTCCACCCCGGGGATCCGGGCGCCGGCCCAGCGCGCGAGGCGCCCGCCCCCGCCGGGGCGCGGGAGGGCCAGGCCGATCGCCCCGAGCAACGCGGCCACGAGCAGGGCCGCTTGCCACCACGTCGCGTGCAGCACCGATGGCGTGAGCACAGCCAGCACCAGCAGCCCGGTGAACAGCAGCACGACCTGCTCCAGCAGTACGGTTGCAGCCGCGGCGACCGCGGACAATCCGTAGCGCCCCGCCATCACGGCGAGACTCGCGAACTGCCATACGCCGCCGGGCAGGAAGCGCGCGAGGTTCGTCGTGAACCACACCCGGGCCGCGTCCGCGTAGCGAACCTCCTGCGCGCACCAGCGCAGGCTCGCGGTCCAGGCAGCGAGCAGCAGCGCGAGGTTCGCCCACACGATGAGCGATCCGAGCGCCAGGGGGAGGGGGGCGGCGTGCCAGGAGAGGCGGCGTGCCACGATGGCCGGCCAGTACGGTGCGGCGAGCCGCACGAGGTAGTATCCCGCGCCCGCCAGAATCACGAGCTGCGCCACGCGCACCCAAGCCGCTCCCATCCCCCTGCCCCGGTCGGCCGTGCGTGTCGGTGCGGGGGTTGTCAGGATGTGTCCTCGATCGGGGGTTGGGTCCAGCCGGGCCGGCGCTCGTGCAAGAAGATACCACGCGAGGGGTTTGCCCGGAATCCGGGCAGGGCTATAGTACAGCGCCGATGCGCATCCTCCACGTCGTCACCGCCTTCCCGCGCTCCGCCGACGACGTGATCGCCCCCTGGCTGGTGGAGCTGCTCAAGCATCTCAAGGCCGCGGGCCACCAGGTTGAAGTGCTCACCTCCGCCTACAAGGGGGGTGGCAACCGCGAGTTCGCCGGTATTCCGGTGCATCGCTTCCGCTACTTCCCTGCCCGTTGGGAGGACCTGACGCACGACGAGGCTGCTCCCGACCGCATGCGCCGGTCCTGGCGCTACCGGGTGATGCCCCTGTTCTACGTGTTCGGTGGCTGCGTGGCCGCATGGCGGCTGTGTCGGCGGGGGGGGGGGCCACGCGGGCGCTTCGACGTCGTGCACGTGCACTGGCCGGTGCCGCACGCGCTGTTCGGCTGGGTGGCGCGCCGGGCCTGCGGGGCCCGCCTGGTGACGACGTGGTACGGCGTCGAGCTGCGGTGGGTCAAGAGCTCGCTCCCCTGGCTGCGGCGCTTCGTGGTGTGGGCGCTCGCGACCTCGGACCAGGTCGTGGCGATCTCCTCCTACACGGCGCGAGAGATCGCCCAGCTGTCGCCCGTGCCGGTGCGGGTGATCCCGTACACGGTCGGGTTCGGTGAGCCCGGTGACGCCGCCCGGGCGGCGGCGCCGGACGGCTTCGTCGTTCTGTTCGTGGGGCGGCTGGTGGAGCGAAAGGGAGTGCGTCACCTGATCGAGGCGGTGGCGCGCCTGCCGCGGGAGCGTGGCGCCAAGCTCGTGGTGATCGGGGACGGGCCGGAGCGCCAGCCCCTCGAGGCTCAGGTACGGCGTGCCGGCCTCGACGCCCGGGTCGAGCTCCGGGGGCGCGTTTCCGATGCCGAGCTGCGGCGGGCGTATGCGAGCGCCAGCGCGTTCGTGCTGCCATCGATCATAGACTCGCGCGGGGATACCGAGGGCCTGGGCGTTGTGCTGCTCGAGGCGATGAGCTATGGCGTTCCGGTGGTGGGGAGCAACGTCGGCGGCATCACGGATATCGTGACCGATGGCGAGACGGGTCTGCTCGTCCCCCCGGGCGATCCGGCGGCACTCGCGGGCGCGCTCGAGCGGCTGGCGGCGGACCCGGTGCTGGCTCAACGCTTGGGCGAGGCGGGGCGCCGTCATGTGCGGGCGCATTTCACCTGGTCGGCGATCACCGCGCGGTGGCAGGAGTGCTACGCGGCTGCGCTCGCTCGAGCAGGAAAATGAACTGGTAGTCCCAGGCGAGCGGCAATAACCGCCACGCCGCCTCGAGCACGAGCCCTTTCCAGAGCTGCCACCCGCCACGCGCGCCGCCGTAGCGCCATTTCACCGCATGCCAGCGATCGGGGACCACGCGCCGCACCGCCAGGCCGTGGGTCTCGAACGTGCGGCGCCATTGCGCGAGTGACAATAGCCGCTCGTTGATGTCCTGCTGGGCGGTGCCGTGGTGTCCGAGCACCCGCCAACCTGCGAAGTCGCGGTTGGGCACCATGATACAGAACCGCGCACCGGGCTTCGCGACGCGCTGCATCTCGCGGAGGCCGCGGCTCAGATCGAGGAAGTGCTCGAGCGAGCCGAGGCAGGTCACGTAGTCGAAGGTCGCGTCGCGGAAGCAAAGCTCTTCTCCGGTACCGACGGCGACGCCAGACATGGGGGACACGTCATGGGCGAGCCGCACCGCGGCGTCCGAGAGGTCCACTCCGTGTGCCGCCACGCCGCGGGCGCGCGCCGCCTTGAGGAGGAAACCGGAGCCGCAGCTCACGTCCAGCAGCGTCGTCCCGGGTTGGACGTCCAGCAGGTCGAGGAACGGCGGGTAGGCCTCGAACGGCCGCATGCTGTTCAGGCCGTGCGCGGCGTACCGCTGGTTGTACCAGGAACGGACCTGCTGTGCCGTAGGCGTCACTGCCCCGCCGGCCGATCCTCCTTCAGGCGCGCGACCTCCCGCTCCATCGCCCGCAGCTCGTCCCGCATCCCCGCCACCAGCTCGCCCACGAACCCGAAGCCGAACAGAATCAGCCCCGAGAGGACGAGCAGCATGATCAGATCGAGCAGCGGTCGGAACCCGACTCCGTAGACGAACCGCTCGACGAGCGCGTAGGCCCCGACCACGAAGCCGAGCAGGCACAGCACCGCGCCCGAGACGCCGAAAAACAACATCGGCTTGCGGCCGAACTTGAGCTGGAACCAGACCGAGAGGAGATCGAACGCGCCCACGGGGATGCGACTGATGCCGAACTTCGACTTCCCCGCGCGCCGGGGGTGCAGCGGCACCGCGCGCTCGGCGAGGCGGAACCCCTGGGCCGCGGCGATGACCACCATGAAGCGATGCCAGTCGGGCCGCGTGGGGATCGCGTCGACAACCTCGCGCCGGTAGGCCTTCACGGAGTTCAAGTCGGTGACGCGGACGCCGAACAGCAGGCGGCACAGGCCGTTATAGACCCAGGACACGAAGCGCTTGTCGTAATGCCCCTGCTTGGCGCCCGTGACGAGGTCCGCCTCGCCGCCCAGGATCGGAGCGACGAGGCCGGGAATGTCGGCGGGGGCGTACTGGAGATCGGCTGGATAGAAAACGAACACGCGGCCGCGTGCCGCGTCCGCGGCGGACTTGAGGGCGTCGGCGATGCCGCGACGCCCGCGATGCGTGACGACCCGCAGGAACGGGTGCTGTCCCGCGAGGCGCTGGAGCACGGCCGCCGTGTCGTCGGTGCTGCCGTCGTCCACGACCACGACCTCGCCCGTGTAAGGCAGCGGCAGCAGGACCTCCCGCAGCTGACGCAGGAACTCCGGCAGGGTTTCGGCCTCGTCGGCGGCGGGCACCAGGATGCTGACCTCGGGCGCGGACGCGGGCGTGGCGAGGCTCACAGCCGCTTGCGCATCCGCGCCGGCAGGATGCCCAGCTGGTCGCGATACTTGGCGACTGTGCGCCGGGCGATCTTCACGCCTTTCTGGTCGAACAACTCGACGATCTGCTGGTCGGTGAGCGGATCCTTGGGATCCTCGTCGGCGATGAGCTTCTGGATCTGGGCCTTGATGGAGCGGGCGCTCGCGTCCTCCCCCGTGGTCGTGGTGAGGCCGCTCGAGAAGAAGAACTTGAGCGGGAGCAACCCGCGCGGGGTCTGGACGTACTTCTCGTTCGTGACCCGGCTGACCGTGCTCTCGTGCATGTTGATGACGTCGGCGACCTCGCGCAGCGTGAGCGGCTTCAAGTACTCGACCCCCTTCTCGAAGAACTCGCGCTGCCGGTCCACGATGAAGTTCATCACCTTGAGCATGGTCTGGCGCCGCTGCTCGATGGCCTGGATCATCCAGTGGGCGCTGTTGAGGCGCTGGTTGATGAACTCCTTGTTCTCGCCGTCGAATTTCTTCTTGTCGCGCGCGATGTCCTGGTACACCTTCGAGATGCGCAGCCGCGGCGCGCCGGCGTCGTTCAGGAAGACGCGGTACTGGCCGTCGATCTTTTCCACGATCAAGTCCGGCATGATGTAGGCGTCGTTCGCCGCCGAGTGTTGCAGGCCGGGCTTGGGGTCGAGCTTCGCCAGGTCGTCGGCAACGCGTTGCACTTCCATGGGGTCGAGGCCAAACCGTTTGCCGAGCTCGCTCCAGCGGTGTCCCTTCAGGTCCTCCCACGCCTCCTTCACGAGACGATACGCCAGCGTGTCGGTCTTCTTCTGGTCCTCGAGCTGGAGCAGCAGGCACTCGCGCAGGTCCCGGGCCCCGACGCCGGGCGGGTCGAGCCGCTGGATGATGCGGAGCATCTCCTCGGACTCGGCGAGGGTGTACGGCCGGACGGTCGACAGCTCCGCGCCGTCCCCCTCCTCGGCCTCGACGGCGTGCTCCTCCAACAGCTGGTTCGCGCCCTTGACGATCTGCTCGAGCGATGCCCCGAGGTAGCCGTCTTCGGCGATGTTGCCGAGGAATTCCTCGGCGAGGAGCTGCTGACGGGGCGTGAGGTCGAGCATCCGGACCTGCTCCCGCAGGTAGTCGATCAAGTCCTTGGTCTCGACCGGAACGGGCTCGACGTACTCGGCCGCCGTGCTCATGTCGCGGGGCGGGACTCCCGAGTCGGCGCCGTCGTCGAGCAGGATTTCCTCCCAGTTGGGCTCGTCGTCGCCGGTCTTCTCGGGCTCGGGCTTGGTCTCCTCCGCTGCCGCCGCCTCGGGCTCCTCCTCGGGCTCGACGAGCTCGAGGAAGGGGTTGCCGAGCAGCTCCTGCTTCAAGTGCTGCTGGAGATCGAGCAGCGGCATGTACAGGAGATCCATCGCCTGATAGAGGCGAGGGTTGATCCGCAGCTCCTGACGGAGCCCTATGTGCTGATGCAGTCCGGCTTTCATGCCGCTTGCGTGAGCCTGGCGCGCAAGCGCGCCGTGAGTGTCGGACCGAGGTACAGATCGGCGACGCGGTCGTTGAACACAAGCTCCCGTACGGTGCCCGAGACCTGGACATTCCCCTCAAACATGATGTAGGCCCGATCCACGATGTCCAGGGTCTGCTCGACGCTGTGATCGGTGATCAATACGCCGATGCCGCGATGGCGCAGGCCGGCCACGATGGTTTGGATGTCGTGTACCGCGATCGGGTCCACGCCGGCGAACGGCTCGTCCAGGAGCATGAACTTCGGATCGGTCACGAGCGCGCGTGTGATCTCGAGGCGGCGCCGCTCTCCCCCGGAGAGCTGGAACGCCTTCTGACGCCGCAGGTGCTTGATGGCGAGCTCGTCGAGCACCAGCTCGAGCCGCGCCGACCGCTCGGCCTCGTCGAGGGGAAGCATCTCGAGAATCGCGAGGATGTTCTCCTCCACGGTCAACTTGCGGAACACCGACGGCTCCTGCGCCAGGTAGCCGAGTCCCATGCGGGCGCGCCGGTACATCGGCTCGTCGGTAATGTCGCCGCCGTCGAGGAGGATGCGACCCTCGTCGGCGCGGATGAGTCCCGTGATCATGTAGAAGGTCGTGGTCTTCCCTGCCCCGTTGGGGCCCAGCAGGCCGACGATCTCACCCTGCGCGAGGGCGAGCGAGACGTCGCTGACGACGCGCCGGCCCTTGTACGCCTTGACCAGGTGCTGCGCCTCGAGCATGCTGCCGCCACGCAGGCGCGGGTGCTCGCCGCTCACGGCCTCTGCGCGTGCGACGGCCTGCTCGGCCACAATGAGAAACTGGCGCGCGGCGCCCTCCCGGTCGGGCACGAGCTCGTTCCACACGTCCGCCCCGAACGCCACTGGCGCCTCGCTCCAAAGGACGCCCGTCGGGAAGGTCACCAGCTTGAGCACGCCGAGCCGCGGGAGCACGGAGTTGCCGAGGTGGGTGCGCGCCTCGTCCACCGAGAGACTCCCCGCGTCCGGTGCGCTCGCGCCCTTGGTGTGCACGCGCAGCTTGAGGAACTCCTCCCGGTAGGCGACGGCCAGCTCGCCGAACGTGGTGCGTCCTTGGGCGTCGGCGATGCGCGCGAGGGCCGCCACTACGAGGGCGAGGGACGAATCGCGCGTCGCGAGCAGCTCGGTGAAGCGCAGCGAAGGCCGGGCGGTCACGGCGTGGTCCTCCCGTTCTTGCGCTTCGTGGTGTCCTTGGGGGGAGGGGGGGGCACCGGCTCGAGCTGCAGCCCGTCCGCCGGACCGATGGCGTGCACCTGGTCGATACGGTCGCCCTTCAGCGCGATGGCGATCACGTTGCCGCGTGTGTAGTTGAGGGACGGCGCGCGGGTCGTCGAGTCCCGCTGGTTGCGAAGATGCGTGAACGCCCGGGCCGTCCCCTTGGCGACGAGCTGGTCGAGCACGGGTTTGGCGGCGGAGTCCGCCGAGGCGTGCCAATGCGCGGTGATCGTGTCGCCCGTCATCCAGTCCTGGGCCGCTGCCGCGCTCGAATCCTGCTTAGATGTCGAGCGCGCTTTGCCGAACGCGCGAGCCTCGGTGAGCCGTTCGTCCGGCACGTCGAGGACGAGCGAGTCGGCCTGGATCGTGTGGAGGCTCGACACCGCATGCGGCCGCGAGGAATCTCCCCATGCGAACACACGCTGGAGCTTGCGTCGGTCCACTGCCAGGTGAATCGTGTCGGCGGTGAGGCGCCAGTCGGCGCTCGTCGCGTCGCCCGCGCCGAGCGCCTTGATGAGACGCACGTCGCGGGCTTGCAGACCGAGCTCGATGCGCCGTCCCGTCAGGCGATAGCTGCGGGGGCCCTTGCCCCGGACCTGCGGCTTGCCCACGAGCACGCCGGCGCCCGCGGTCTCGTCGAGCATCATCGAGTCGCCCTGGGCGGCCAGATCACTGCGGTCGATCGTGACGCTCCCCCCGCCCCAGACGCGGTCGTTTCCCTTGAGGCGCACGCGGTCGGCCACGATCAGGTACGGCTCGCCCGAGTCGGGGGGGAGGGGGGGTGCGTCCCGGTACTCGATGGTGGGACGCGACGTCGCGTACATCTCCGCGGTATCGCGCACGCCGCGCACCGCGCGGTAGTAGGTGAGGTTCGGGCCGCGCAGCACGGAGCCCGTGGTGCGGTTCGTGGCGACGACGTTCTTGTGCGCCTCGAGCCGCTCCTGGCGCAGGTAGTAGGAGGCCGTGGTCGCATCGAGCGCTATGGCCGCGTCGCGGATGTGGACCGCGCCCAGCATGTCGAACCGTCCTACGCCGGCGTACCAGGCGACGCTGTCCGCCGCGAGCGTGCTGGATGTACCCTGGCAATGCGCCCGGACCCCCCCCCCGGCGAACAGGTTGGTCTCTCCCCGCCGCACCTCCACCTGCCGCCCGTAGTGCCCGACGGTGTCGATCGCCACCTGGCAGGGCCGGCCGGCCGCCGTATCCGCTGCGGCAGGTTGCTGGAACAGCACGAGCGTGAGCACGGCGGTCATCATTGGTTCGGCAGCGTGAACTTGCCGCCCGTCCCCTTGGGGTGCTTGGCCACGACGTTCTTGAAGTCGGGATCCGAGGTGAACCCTTCACCTTCGACATGGCGGTTCGGACCGTCGAAGACGAACGGCCCATCGGAGGTGACCTCGTTGCGCGCCTGGCTGTAGCGGAGCGCGTCGGTGCGCAACGTCCGCCCGTCGGTCGTCACGACGACGACGTTGCCGCGGGCCTCCATGTCGCCGTTGCGCCAGTGGTAGGTCCCCTGCCGGCCTGTGAGCGTCGAGGTCTCGGCGCCGGCGGCGTTGTAGAAGGTGATGTGCACTGCGTGCAGATCAGCCGCCTGCGTCGCGGAGTAGAAGTACGCCGTGTCGGCGCGCACCCGGGCGCGCTGGACGCCGTCCTCGGTGACGTAGTGCTGCATGCCGAATAAGACCTGGTCGGCGGTATCGGCCGGAGTGATCATGGAGGTCGGCCGCCCCTCGTCGCGGCAGGCCAGCGCGACCAACAGGGCGCCGGCGAGGGTGGCGAGCGCCATCCTCATGCCGCCCCGGCGCGCATGAGGTCGTGCAGGTGCACCATGCCCACGACCTGCGCGCCGCCGTCCAGCACGGGGAGCGCCATGATCCCGTGCTGCTCCATGAGCCGCACCGCCGCGCCCGCCAGCTCGTCCGCGCGTGTGCTCTTGGGCGTCTGCGTCATCACGTCGCCGACCGGGATGTCGAGAAACCGGTCCGTGCGCTCCATGACACGAGTCAGGTCTCCGGCCGTCACGACGCCGACGAGGGCGCCCGCTGCGTCCACCACCGCCACGGTACCCCGCTTCTCGGCGAGGAGCACGACGCACTCCCGCATCGGGCGGTCGGGGCGGAGCGTCGGCAGATCGCCGGTGAGCATCACGTCGCGCACGCGCAGCAGGAGCTTGCCTCCGGGATGGAACGCGGCGAACTGCTCCCGCCGAAACCCCTTCACCTCGAGCAGGGCAACCGCGAGCGCGTCGCCCAAGGCAAGGGCGGCTGTGGTGCTCGCGGTGGGAGCCAGCGTTTCCGGGCATGCCTCTTCAGTGACGCTGGCGTCGAGGATCACATCCGCATGCCGCGCCAGCGGCGCCTCGAGGTTGCCGGTGACGGCGATGATCGGTACGCCGACGCGCTTCAGGTGCTCGAGCAGCGTGAACAGCTCGTCCGAGGCGCCGCTCTTGGAGAGGAGCAACGCTGCGTCGTCGCGGCCGACGAGCCCCAGGTCACCGTGCACGGAATCCACGGGGTGGAGGAAGGCGGCCGGGGTGCCGGTCGAGGTGAAGGTGGCGGCGATCTTGCGGGCGATCAGCCCCGACTTGCCGATGCCCGATACGATGAGCCGCCCTTTGGCGACCGCGAGCAGCTGCACCGCCGCGGCGAACGAGGGGCCGAGGCGGCGGGCGACCCGTGCGATCGCCTCCGCTTCGAGCGCCAGCACGCGGCGGCCGCGTTCAACGAGATCGGTCGGTTGGGCGCGCGACATCACCTACCTCGAAGTATCGCTCCAGGAGCGCCGGCCAGTCCCCGCGGGCCTTGAGCAGCAGCTCCGCCACCTCACGCACGGCCCCCTGCCCGCCGGGAACGGACGTCACGAGCCGGGCCGCTGCTTTCACTTCGGCGGCCGCATTGGCGACGGCGATGGGCAGCGCGACGGCTTGGAGCACCGGGACGTCCGCGAGGTCGTCGCCGACGTAGGCGCAACCGTCCAGGCCCAAGCCGCGCCGCTCCAGCGCCTTCTCCAGCGCCGCGAGCTTCGCCTCCGGCGCCACCTCGATCAGCTCGTCCACTTCCATCTCCGTGGCGCGGGCCTCCGACGCCTCGGAGGCGCGGCCGCTCACCAGGATCACGGGAAGGCCCGCGGTGCGCAGCAGCTTGACGCCCAGGCCGTCCTGGACGTGGAAGCGCTTGAATTCGAGGGGATGGTGTGCGACGAGGCCGATGTACACGCCGCCGTCGGTGAAGACCCCGTCCACGTCGAGCCCCACGACCTTGATGCGGCGTGCGAGAGCGCGGTCAAGCACGGACGGTCTCCCGGGCGCGCTGCCAGACGTCCAGGGCCACGCTCAGCAGGGAGCCGAGCTGCTCGAGCGGCACCATGGTGGGCCCGTCGCTGGGCGCGTGGTCCGGGTCCGGGTGGGTCTCGAGGAAGAATCCGTCCGCGCCCGCGGCCGCGGCCGCGTAGAGGAGGGGTGGGACCGATTCCCGGTCACCGCCGCTCGCCCCATCCTTCCCCTGCCCCGGCTGTTGTACCGCGTGGGTGGCGTCGAACACCACCGGGACGCCGCACGCGGCCCGCAGGCGCGCGAAGTTGCGCATGTCCACCACGAGGTCGCCGTAGCCGAAGAAGGTGCCCCGCTCGGTGACGGCGATCTCGGGCGCCCCGCCCGAACGGACCTTCTCGACGGCGCCGGCCATAGCGTCGGGCGCCATCCACTGTCCCTTCTTGACGTTCACGGCCCGACCCGCGCGCCCGGCCGCCACCAGCAGATCGGTCTGGCGGCACAGGAAGGCGGGGATCTGGAGTACGTCGGCGACCTGCGCCGCCGCGGTCACCTGTCCGGCCTCGTGCACGTCGGTGAGGATCGGCAGTCCCGTCGCGGCGCGAACCCGGTCGAGCGCCACGAGCCCGCGTTCCAAGCCGGGGCCGCGCGGGCTCCTCATACCGGAGCGGTTCGCCTTGTCGTAGGACGCCTTGAAGACGACGTGCAGCCCGAGCCTCGCTCCGAGCTCCGCGAGCGCTTCCCCGACACGCAGGTTGAGGTCGTCGGACTCAAGCACGCAGGGGCCGGCGATCAGGAACGGCGTGGCGCCGAAGTGCGCGCTCATGCCGGGGCTGCCTGGCGTATCGCGGCAGAGGAGGAGGGAACGGTGCTGCGCTGGTGCTGGCGGGCGGCGCCGATGAACCCGGCGAACAGGGGATGAGGCCGCGTGGGTCGGGATTTGAGCTCGGGGTGGAACTGGCAGCCGACGAACCAGGGATGGTCGGGCAGCTCGATCATCTCCACGAGGGAGCCGTCCGGCGACAGTCCAGAGCAGCGCATGCCGAACTCGGCGAGGACGTCGCGGTAGGCGTTCGAGACCTCGTAGCGATGGCGGTGGCGCTCGCTCACCTCGGCGGTGCCGTAGATCTGGGACACGCGCGAGCCGGGGCGCAGCTTGCAGGGGTAGGCGCCCAGCCGCATCGTTCCGCCCATCTCCTGGATCCCTTCCTGCGACCGCATCAACGCTATCACCGGGTTCTCGCACTCCGGCTCGAACTCGCTGGAATTGGTGTTGGGGATGTTGCAGACATTGCGTCCGAACTCGATGATCGCCGTCTGCATGCCGAGGCAGATGCCGAGGAGCGGCAGCTTGTGCTCGCGCGCCCAGCGGATCGCCTCCACCATGCCGTCCACGCCGCGCACGCCGAAGCCGCCGGGGACGAGGAGCCCGTGGTACGGCGCGAGCAGCTCGCCCGCCGTCTCGGCGTCGGTGAAGCGATCGGAGGCGATCCAATCGACGTCCACGCCGCACTCGTTCGCGATCCCGCCGTGCACCAGCGCCTCGTGGATGCTCTTGTAGCTGTCGGCGAGCTCGGTGTACTTGCCGACGACGGCGATCTTGATCCGCTCGGTCGTGTGCAGGATCCGGTCCACCATCGCCGCCCAGGCGCGCAGGTCCGGCTCTTTGGTCTCGAGTCGCAGGCGCTGGCACACTTCCTTGTCGAGTCCCTGGTTGTGCAGCTTGAGCGGGATCTCGTAGATCGAGCGGACGTCCGGGCTTTCGACCACGCAGCCGAAGTCAACGTTGCAGAACAGCGCGATCTTGCGCTTGATCTCCTCCGAGAGCGGCCGCTCGGTGCGACACACGAGGATGTCGGGCTGGATTCCGATCTCCATCAGCTCGCGCACCGAGTGCTGCGTCGGCTTGGTCTTGAGCTCGGCGGTGGCGGCGATGTAGGGGACGAGGGTGAGGTGGATGAACAGGGTGTTGTCGCGGCCGACTTCCTGGCGGAACTGGCGGATCGCTTCGAGGAACGGCAACGACTCGATGTCGCCCACCGTGCCACCGATCTCCGTGATCACGACGTCGTGGTCGGGCGCCAGACGGCGGATCGCCGCTTTGATCTCGTCGGTGATGTGCGGGATGACCTGGACCGTTGAGCCGAGGTACTCGCCGCGGCGCTCCTTGGTGATGACGGAGAGGTAGATGCGGCCGGTGGTGACGTTGTTGACCTGCGAGAGCGAGCGGTCGATGAACCGCTCGTAATGGCCCAGGTCGAGGTCGGTCTCGGCGCCGTCGTCGGTGACATAGACTTCGCCGTGCTGGAACGGCGACATGGTGCCCGGATCGACGTTGATGTAGGGATCGAACTTCTGGATCGTGACCTTGAGGCCGCGCTCGACCAGCAGGCGGCCCAGCGATGCCGCCGCGATGCCCTTGCCGAGGGACGAGACCACGCCTCCCGTCACGAAGATGTACTTCGTCGAGCTCACGGACTCACCTCTCTCAGTTGTCGCGCGAGAACGGTTTCGACGGACCGGAGGTCGTCCGCCGTGTCCACGCCGGGCGCGGCGGGCGCGTCGAACAACGCCACCCCAATGGGAATGCCGTGGAGCAGCGGCCGCAGCTGCTCGAGCCGCTCCCAGCGCTCCTCGGGAACCGAGGGCAGCCGCACCCAGCGCTCCAGCGCCGCGCGCGTGTAGGCGTAGACGCCGACGTGCTGGTGGAAGGTGACGTCGCCCGCGCCATCACGATCGAACGGGATCGGCGCCCGCGAGAAGTACAGCGCGCGACCGGCGGGGCTCACGACCACCTTGACCCGGCTCGGGTCGGCGGCGAGGCGCGGGTCGAGCGATCCGGCGGCGGTTCCGATCGGCTCGCCGCGGCGGACGCAGGCCACGGCGCCGCGCAACGCCGCGAAGTCGACGAGGGGCTCGTCGCCCTGAATGTTTAACATGAGGTCGAAGTCACTAAACTCTTTGCTTGCAATAACTTCAGCAGTTCGCTCAGTACCAGATTGCGGCGCCTGCGACGTCAGCACGGCTTCGTAGCCGGCGCGCTCGACGACGCTCGCGACCTCGCGCGCATCGGTGGCCACGACCAGGCGGTCGCACACGGCGGCGGCGGCGGCGCGTCGGACGACCCAGAGGACAAGAGGTTCACCTGCCAGCGGCAGGAGCGGTTTGCGAGGAAGGCGGCTGGAAGCGAGCCGCGCCGGGATTACACCAAGGACGGGCACGTGGCAAGATACAAGAGTCGTGCCGTGGCGTCTAGACCATGACGTGTGTGACCCTTAAGAAGTTTTCCAACAAGCGCTTACCATGCTCGGTCCCAATCGATTCTGGGTGGAATTGCACCCCGTACGTGGGGTGGTGGCGGTGCTTCATGGCCATGATCTCCCTGCCCTTGGGCCGATCCCCGCTCCACGCCGTCACCTCCAGGTCGCTGGGCAGCGACCCCGGCTCCACCACGAGCGAGTGGTAGCGCATGCCCGTCACGGGGCTGGGAATGCCCGCAAACAGATCGTCGCCGCTGTGCACCACGGGGCAGGTCTTGCCATGCATGAGCCGCTCCGCCCGTACTACGCGTCCTCCGAACGCCTCGCCGATCGCCTGGTGGCCCAGGCAGACGCCGAGCACGGGGACAAGGCCCGAGAGCGCCTTGGCCAGGGGCACCAGGATCCCGGCGTCCGACGGCGCGCCCGGGCCGGGTGAGAGCACCGCGGCGCGTGGCCTGAGCGCGAGCACATCGGCAACCGACAGGGCATCGTTCCGGTACACGACAGGTTCGGCGCCGAGCTCGCCCAGATACTGGACCAGGTTGTAGGTGAACGAGTCGTAGTTGTCGAGGACGAAGAGCATGGAGAGAATGTACATGATGGAGGGGTCCACGTTCACCCTCACGCGCTGGGTGTTCTTGCGGGCGCTCGGTGTGATCTACCTGATCGCCTTCGTGTCGCTGTGGGTACAGGTGAAGGGCCTGATCGGGAGCCACGGCATTCTTCCCGCCCAGCAGTATCTCCACATGCTCCGCAACTACGTGGGCCCGGAGCGCTACCGGCTGGCGCCCACGGTGTTCTGGCTGGGAGCGGGGGACGCGACGCTTGCCCTGGTGTGCGGCCTCGGGACGTTCTGCGCGGCGCTGCTGGTCTGCGACGTTGCGCCGGTCGTCTGCCTCGTGTCGCTGTGGGTGCTGTATCTCTCGCTCGTGACGGTGGGGCGCGACTTCCTCGCTTTTCAGTGGGACGTGCTCCTGCTGGAAGCCGGGTTCCTCGCGATCTTCTTCGCGCCGGGGCATCTCGTGCCCGGACGGCCGGGCGCGGGGCCGGTCTCTCCGATCATGCTGCTCCTCCTGTGGTGGCTGCTGTTCCGGCTGGCGTTCCAATCGGGCCTCGTGAAGCTCACGTGGGGAGACCCCACGTGGCGCGACTTGAGCGCGCTCGACTATCACTTCGTCACGCAGCCACTCCCGACCTGGATCGGGTGGTACGCACACCAAGTCCCTGCCGTAGTCAAGAAGGGCGCCGTGATCGTCATGTACGTGCTCGAGATCGGAGCGCCGCTGCTGATATTTGGGCCGCGGAGCCTGCGCTTCGCGGCGTGCGCGGGAATCGTGTTGCTACAGGTGCTGATCTTCGCGACCGGTAACTACACGTTCTTCAACCTGCTGACGATCGCACTGGCGTTGCTGCTGCTCGACGACCCCTGGTGGGCCCGGGTTCTCCCCGAGCACGTCGTGCAGCGCCTCGTTGCGGAGACTCGCAGTGGCTTTGGAATGGGCGTGCTGCGCCCGGCGGTCGCCGGCGTCGTGGTCGCGGTGAGCTGCGCTAAGTTCTGGCAGAACCTGACTCCCCGCTCCACGCTGCCCCGCCCCGTCGGGCGTGCGCTCGCGTGGGTCGAGCCGTTCCGGAGCATCAACAGTTACGGGCTGTTTCGGGTCATGACCACGTCGCGGCTCGAGATCGTGGTCGAGGGAAGCGACGACGGCGTCGCCTGGCGGGCCTACGAGTTCCGGTACAAGCCCGGGGACGTGACGCGCCGCCCGGGGTTCGTGGAGCCGCACCAGCCGCGGCTCGACTGGCAGATGTGGTTCGCGGCGCTGGGACGCTACGAGACGACGCCCTGGTTTGCGCCGTTCCTCGCGCGCCTGCTGGAGGGCTCGCCGCCCGTGCTGCGGCTACTGCGGAGCAACCCGTTTCCGGACCATCCGCCCAAGTACGTCCGGGCGCTGCTCTACGACTACGGCTTCACGACCCCGGCAGAGCAGCGGGCGGCCGGGGCGTGGTGGACCCGCAGCCTGGTCGGGGCGTACAGTCCGGTCATGTCCCTACCCTAACGCCATCCACCGCGCCACGGGCCGTCGATCGCGTCCCCCAGCTCCGACACCACGCGCCTCAGCACGGCCTGCCCCCGGCGCAGGACCTTCGCCGCCCGCGCGTAGGCATCGCGCTCGACCGTGATGGCGCACGCGATCCCCTCCGACCTGAGCGCCTGCTCCAGCACGGTCCTGAAGAGCCGCCCTTCGAGCGCGTGCGCTCGGATGTGATCGTTCCCGATCGCGGCGGGATCGATGACGCTGCCCACGACGATCCCGGCGCGGTTGGGGCGAGGGCCGTGCGCCCGGCAGTCCTTCAGCAGCTGGCGCACGGAGGCACGTGTCGCCCGCCGCACCACGCCGAGCAGCCGGCGCTGCGTGGTAGGGCTGGCGCGTTCCCGGCACGGCGGGATCGCTCAGCTGGACCGCTCGCCGGTCGGCGACGCGTGGCGCCCGGGCGGGCCCGACCACGAGCACGGCCGTCGCCCAGCCCGACTTCACGCGGAAGCCCAGCGCCGTGCGCCGGGGCGTCACGCGCTCAGAGCGACCTGAGAAACGCGACCAGGGCCACGCGTTCTTGGACGGACAGGCCCAGGAATCGATCGCGCGCGCCAGCCGCCTCGCCCCCGTGCAGCTCGATCGCGCGCTCCGGCGTTCCCGCCCGGCCGTCGTGCAGGAAGTGCTTGGCGGAGTCGAGTCCGATCAACGGCTCGGTCCGGAAGTCCGTGGGGCCGGCGAGGCCGAGGCAGATATCGGCCAGGTCCGGGCCCATATCGTGGAGCAGCAGATCGGTGTACGCCTCGAAGGCCTTGTGATCGAGCGCCGCCACGGCACTGGCTCCGGTGTGGAGCGTCGGCACGTGGCAAGCGGCGCAGCCGATGCGGCCGAACAGCTCCTTGCCCTCCCGTCCCTCCCGGCTCAGCTTGACGGACGGCCGCGCCAGAAAGCGGACGAAGTCGTTCGTTCCATCGAGCATCTGCTGGTTGATCTCCGGGTCGGGCGCGGGATCGACTCCGGCGGGAATCGGTTGTCCGCCGATGGTTTCTTCCGTCGGCTGCGCCGGATTCGTCACTCCCATCTCCGCCACGAACGCACCCGCGTTGAATTCGTCCAGCGTCGGGACGAAGGCCTTGCGTCCGAAACGGCCGATGCGGCCGTCCACGGAGCGATTGGGACGTCCCCGGATGCCGTCGTGGTTGCGATCGTCGGGATCGGCGTAGCTCAGGATCACGGAATCGGGCACCGCGTCGAGGAGCCCGCGCCCGAACAGCACGGGGGTGCTGCGCATGGCCCGCGCGGTCGCGTCCTTCGGGAGCGGCTCCGCGTCGATGCCCAGCGCCGCCTTGAGCGCGGGGGTCACCTGCAGCTGAAACACGGGTCCCCCTTCGCCCGCGAGCGGGTCACACACGCCTCCCGCCCGGAACGCCGTGGCGTGTACCTCGACCTCGTCGCCGCGCCCGCCCGAGCCCGGGTCTTCGTGACACTCGGCGCACGCCGTGGAGTTGAACAGCGGGCCCAGCCCCGTGGCCGGCGTGAAGGTGCTGTCGAAGACCGCTTTCCCGGCTTGAAAGCGATCGAGCTGCTCGCGACTCAAGCCACGGAGCGGATCGCCCGCCTTGACGGGCTTCTCGCACGCCGCCGCGGCGCAGAGCGCGATGAGTCCTGCGACCACACGCGCGGTGCTCATGGGAGGGGAATCCTTTCGATCCGATCGGCGACCGGCCCCTTGGGCGTCGCGTGGCACTCGGCGCGGATCACGTCGCCGGGCTTGAGCGCGCGGAGCGCGAGCGTCGTGGTCCCGCTCGCGACGCGCGTCGCGGTGCTGGTCTGGATGCTCACCAGGCGCAGCGACATCCCCACGCCGGTGATCAGGGCGAGCGATCCGGCCGTGGCCTGCACGGTCTCGATCGTCCCCTGATAGACGCAATCGTGCTGCTGGGGCCTGGCAGGAAGCAGTGCGAGCGACAGCAGCAGAGCGGCTGGTGCGGCTGGGCGTCTCATGCGGGACCTCCGCTGGCGACGGGACGACAGGCTGTGACGCTAGTCTCATACGATGTACCCACCTGCAGGTTCCCCGCGCTATGCCCGGGGGTGGAACTGCCGGTGGACGCTGCGCAGGTAGTCGCGATCGACATGCGTGTAGAGCTGGGTCGTGGAGAGGTCCGCATGCCCCAGCATCTCCTGCACCGCCCGCAGGTCCGCGCCGCCCTCGAGCAGGTGGGTGGCGAACGTATGGCGCAGGGTGTGCGGCGTGACCCGCTTGGCGATGCCCGCTCCCCGGGCCGCGTGCTTGATCACGCCCCAGGCACCGACGCGTGAGAGCGGGGTTCCCCGGGCGTTCAGGAACAGGACCCCGCGGCCGGCACCGCGGTCGAGCGTGGGCCGGATCTCGCGCGCGTACAGCGCGACGGCGCCCAGCGCGCGCCGGCCCAC
>WNGP01001837.1_pt1 | contig 17596 bp, 24 predicted proteins | sample 5407671 | NCBI WGS metagenome assembly WNGP01 (sample SAMN13153381, study PRJNA577476) | soil metagenome | isolation source: 40 cm soil or saprolite under Garry oak tree replicate 2 | place: USA:California | collected 2016-06-15 | reverse complement strand
CGAGAACCTGCCCGAGGCGGGCGTGGTGTCGGGGATCCGGGTGCTCGGCGCCGCGAGCCTCGCCGAGCTGGGCGACTTCCTCGACCGCCGGGCCGAGCTCCCCGCCGCCGACGTGGACGTCACCCGCTTGTTCGAGGAGCGACAGGCGGCTGACGTGGACTTCGCCGAAGTGAAGGGCCAGGCGCACGCGAAGCGTGCCCTCGAGGTGGCCGCCGCCGGCGGGCGCAACATCGTCATCATGTTGTGTCCAGACCCCGACCCGTGCGAGGCTGAACACGCACACCTACACAGGCGTTCCGAAGGACGCTCAGGCTATTTCTTGGTCTCGGCTGCGGTTTTGATTCTGGCCTCGAACCCCGATTCCCAAACCGCCGTGGTCCCGCATTCCTCCGTGACGGTTTGAGTGCTGAGTCCGCGCGCCATGCCGACACGGGTCCATCGCACCGTCACGCGCACGGTAGCCTTGGTACTGTCGCCTCGCACGAGCACGTTGTACGTGGCGCTCGTAGGAGCGAGCTTTCCAATGAACATGTCGCTGCCGCAGTCCGCCCACTGACGACCGACCTCTGGCGTGACGCCGAGGCGCTCCGCCACGACGATGCCAGATGTTCTATCAATCGTCTTGATTGGGACGTTTTGTGAGGCGAAATCGTCGATGACTGCATCCCAAGTCCTGGTGAACGACGCACTCACGGCAGTAACGTCGGTGCGTGGCACGGGTGGTGCTGGTGCTTGCACGCTACCACAGCCCACGACACCGACCGTGAGAACAAGAAAAGCGGTCATCCGCATGCCCTGCTCCTTTGGTGGGACGCAGTGAACGAATATGGGCATCCCTTGTTGGATCGCTAGGGCGTTCTTGCGGTACGGAGGGTGTCGGATGCGACACCGAAGGATCATCAGCCCCCTCTCGGGGCGGCGGGGCGGAAGGTGACGGGGGTGGAGTGAGAAGCGGCGACGGCCAAGGCCAGTCGGGCCAGATGACGATGCACATGGGTGCTCTCGGTTTGGATGCGCACGCACCGATAGCCTGGCGCCGTCAACCTTCAGTCAACTCAGTTCATCGCTTGCCCCAAGGCAATGATACGTTAGTCTTCTGAGGCGGATGAGACCCGGCTATTCCAACTGCTTTTGCTGCGATCCTGCGGCGATTTGTCTTAACGGTCCCTTTGTGCTCGCCCTAGGCCTTGCGCCGATCTTCACTTTGCCGCATGGGCCGGTGGCGGAAATGCTTCGAGTTCAGGCCGGGCTCATCCGCCATCCCGCGATATTCCAAAACTGCTCCTAGACAATGAGCAAGCTTCTGATGGAGCCCCCGGAGGAACTCCGGAACAAGTTCTTCGCGCTGTCGTCACGCGAGGAATTGGCATCTCTCCTCGGAATCTCCCACAATTCTCTCATTTGGTATCTGTGGCGAGTTCCCGGGGCTCAACGCTACACCACATTCAAAATCCCCAAGGCGAACGGCGCGAAGCGCACAATTGTGGCACCCTGCGGCGGACTTAAGGTGATGCAGCGGCGTCTCCATCAGGTCTTGGCCTCTCTATACGAGCCCAAGACGAGGGTCCACGGCTTCGTGAAAGGGCGTAGCATCGTCACCAACGCGCGGCGTCACGTGAGAAAGCGTTGGGTTCTGAACGTCGATTTGGAGGATTTCTTCCCCTCAATTCACTTCGGTCGCGTGCTCCGCATGTTCATGGCCAAGCCTTACGAGCGGAATGAGAAAGTCGCTGTCGCTCTTGCCCAACTGTGTTGTCATGACAAGGCCTTGCCACAAGGAGCGCCTACCTCCCCAATCGTCTCCAACATGGTATGTGCGCGGATGGATGCAAACCTTCGTGCCCTGGCAGAGGCGAACCACTGCACCTACACTCGGTATGCCGATGACCTCACGTTCTCCACGAACGCAAAGCGCTTTCCTTCGGCCCTAGCGGAAGTCGCCGTGGATGGAGATGAAGTCGTTGTCTCAGTTGGAGAGGCTCTGGAGAAGGTGCTGAGGAACAACTACTTCAACGCAAACGCATCCAAGCTCAAACTAAAAGGGAGGGACCGCCGCCAGGAAGTTACCGGGATCGTTGTCAACGAATTCCCGAATCTCCCGCGAGGGTATGTGCGGCAGGTTCGGGCAATGATCCATGCCATACAGAAGTTCGGCATTAGGAATGCTTCTGCGGAGTGGCACGCCAAGTACGAGAAGCCGAAGGTTCGGCGTATCACGGGGACGGTCTCGTTCCGCCGAGTTGTGGCCGGAAAACTTGAGCTGCTGCGAATGGTGAAGGGCACTGGTGATCCGGTCTATGTGCGATTGCTCGCCGCGTATCGGGCTGCGATTGGTCAGCCTACGAAAGCGCAGACACCTCTTGCCGCGCTTCGGGAGGAATTCCACAGAGTTCAGCGTCTCAAGGCGAGCGCACGAGGTCGTGCCTTTGAAGCCTTTCTGAATCGGTTCTTCGACCATTTTCAACTCAACGCAAACGGCTCCCTTGTTCTAGCAGGCGAACAGATCGACGGAAGCTTCGACTTTCAGGGGTTCACATACCTGGTGGAGGCCAAGTGGCATAAGGAGAAGATGGGACAAAGGGAACTACTCGTCCTTAGGGGGAAAGTCGAAGGAAAGGCACAATGGGCGCGCGGCTTGTTCGTCAGCATTTCCGGCTTCACGGATGCTGGGCTGAAGGCCTTCGCGAAGGGCAAGGCCACAAACATGATCTGCATGGACGGCGAGGATGTTCAGACTATTCTCGACGGAGCCCTCGACCTATCTGAAGTGCTGCGCCGAAAGGCGAGGCACGCGGCGGAGCGTAACGATGCGTTCGTACCGGTTTCAGACCTCTTCAGCAGCCCTTGATCGAGGGAGGCACTGTCTGGATCGGTCCCACGTCTCGCAAATCCGCCCATCACCGCCGCAAAAGCGCCCTAACCAAGAGCCGGATAACACTGCATGCTAAGGCTGACTCGGAACAGGGGGACCGACATGAAATCCATCCTACACTCTCTCGGCGGGCTCGCTCTTCTTGCGGTGACGACAACGGCGGTGCTTGCGGCCCAGGACGAGTCACAGCTTCGTCGCGCATTTGAGGGGAAGCGCATGACGGTGAAGATCGACATGCCTGCCTCCCAAGAAGGCGTAGATGTGTTCGCCGGCTCAAACCGACCTATCGACTTCCCAAAGTTGTCGGGGCGGCTGAAGAAGTACGGCGTCGCCATCCGAGACGGCGAGTCTGCCATGATTACCAAAGTGAAGGTGAAGGGTGATCTAGTTGAAATTCAACTCGGCGGTGGCGGCTACGGGACCTCGGGCGATGTCCTCGCCAGCATGTTTACGAATCAAGGCGCAGAGAGCGGCTCGGCACAGCAGTTGAAGAAGCAGAATGAGCACGCCGCAGCGCTCGCGGCTGGTTCCCGATTCAATCTGCGGTATCCTAATGGCGCGTCTCCAGAAGACCTCACACCAGATGCCGTTGTAAGAGCCCTGGGTGACTACGCATCCATTGCTGGATTCCAGGCGGCCGCTACCGCCGCCCCGGCTGCCGTTGTTGTTCAGCCCGTAGCCGCGCCAATCACGGAGGTCCGCAAAGGCTCTAGTGCGGAAGCCGTGCAGAAGCTTCTAGGTGCACCTGTGTCGTCTTCCACGAACGGCCAGATAACGACAAGCGTGTACAAGGCCCCCTCGGGTTCGGGAACAACTGAAGTGGACTACTTCAACGGGGTTGCTGTTGATGTTCGCCAGCGGCAGGCCGCCGCTTCGGGGACAGTCCACAAGGGAATGAGTCTGGCTGAACTTGAACAGAGTGCAGGAAAGGCATTCGAGACCAAGAGCAATGGTCCGGTGACGACCAACAAGTACCACTGGCAGGACGGCGTGCTTGAAGCGGACTTCGTGAACGGAGTTCTGGTCGGGTATCGCATCGTCTCGAATTAGCCCCTAAGCTCGCGCGGGGGAACGTGAAAGAGAGAAGCCATGACCGACGACGAAGCTGTAAAGTGCCCGAAGTGCGGCTCGACGCAGGTTCACGCGGAGAAGCGAGGGTGGAGCGCGCTGACGGGCTTCATTGGTAGCGGGAAGATCGTGCTCACCTGCCTCAAGTGTGGCAACAAGTTCAAGCCGGGTGAGGGCGGCTGAACAAGTCACGGCCCCTCCATTGCGTCTAGGTTTCGGCACGCACTCTGTGGCCTACGGTCCATCTCGTCCGTCTCGTCGTCTATCGGCACTCTCGCGGTTAGAGGCACGACCGCAGAGAAGTCCTGTCGCTCTGCTGGTTGCTCCACCGTGATGTCGACGCCTTCCTGCGTCGCCTTCTCACGCAGCAGTAGTTCGACCCCTCAACGATTAGCGTGCTTCCCGCCTCTCGAACAAGTTCCGACAGGTGCGCCTAGCTACGGTAACTGCTTGCCTGTGCGTCGATCCTCGCGCTCCATCGCCTTAAGTAGACTCTTGTGGACTCGGTGAAGAAGCCACGAGTTTGCAAGGTCAAAAATCTCATATACGATGCCGTAACCCCCCTTCGTGAACTTCGTTGTCTCTGGATGTTGCGGTGCCCACGCGCCTGGGTGCACGTAGTTCCTAAGCTTCCGAAGCTCGTGAACAAAACCGGCTAGCGTAGTTCTCTTTCCAAATGTGACAACCTTGGGCGGGAACCAAGAGAGCTCAGCGGCGATATTGATCAATTCGTAGTACTTGAACTCCAAGGCCTTGTACCGCTTGGACCGGAACCTCTTGTGTTGATATACGAGCGTTCGCTTCACATCTTCGGGATAAAGGAAGCACATGGCCTGCAACAGGGCCTCTAACGCACCGCCCTGCATCACGCACGCGGCAAGATAGGCCCGTCCTTTCACGCATCTGCGGGCTTCACAGTCGTAGAATTTGCCTAGCTCACCGAGGCGGTCAGAGATATTCACGGTCGCTGATTATTGGCGGACTGCCTCACCGTGGTCAACGGAAGGGCCGTGGGAGAATCCCCGAAGGCCAGCCACAAGCCCCTGGCGGGAGCGCTCCCAAGGCCTGAGGCCCCTGGTCTGTTATAGACACGGACGCCGGGCTCGATCTCAGCGGTCGCTTCATTGGCGACCGTCGCCCAGCGTTTAGCCCCGTGCCAGCCGCTTCTCTGCCTCTCGAATCAGCTCGGATAGATGGACGCCCAGCGCCTGGGCGAGAGCGTGTCCAGCCTCAAGGGTGGGATTTCGCTGGCCGCGCTCAATAAGGCCGACGTAGGTGCGATGCAGGCCAGCGCGATGCGCCAGAGCCTCTTGGGACAGTCCCTTCGCATGTCTCGCACGCTGCAAGACCTTCGCAAACGAACCTGACAGGCTTTCGCGGCCCATGGGGGAGCGAAAGCTGTTGCCCCCCAGGGTCTTGCTCTACAGACTATAGTCTCGTGCGCGAGTTGCTCCGTCACAGGTCGATGTGAGTCACGGGGCAGGGGCGGGCACCGCGCAAGCAGAGCACTTCGACCGCTCAATCCCGACAACAGGAGGCCGAATGGAGGCAGCCTTTCTGGTTGCCCTGATGCTAGGGGCCTTGTTGGTCGTGTATTGCGTGTGGGGCGTGGTAAGCGGGGAAATCGACAATCCTTGGGCGCGACGCGCAGTGATTGTTGGCGCGCTGGCGCTGGCCGTCTGGGTCGCGGCTCAGGCTTGGTCGGGTGGTTACACCGTCATGGACTGGATGGTGGTCTTCTTTGCAACCAGTGGCCTACTTTCCGGCCTAGGTCTCGGTTCTGTGGTGATTGCCTTCCTCCCGTGGGACCCCCGGAAGGGTGGCAACCGTCTCGCGGCCGTCGTGCTGGGGACGCTGATTCTGCTCACGGTGGGTTGGATCAAGGGGGTCGGTAGGGCACTTAACCTGTCTTGGCCCTCCCTATCCGACCAGCATCTCGGAGAACTGTATGGAATGACCCTGTTCGTTAGCGCGCTCCTCTCGATTCCCCTGATCGGGGACCGGCTGCGAAAGCGGTGACGGGCGTCCTTAGGGGCCAATGCGAGCAAGCCCGTCTGTATTGGACTTGCAAACCGACAGTGCCGATGGGCGTGCGACGCCTAAATGTGCGGATAAGAACCGGAAGGAACTCATGGCTCACATCATCACTCCTTTCACCATGCCGGGACCTGAGGACTGTCGTACCACCTGTCCGCGATGCGGCATGGGGGTCACTGCGCGGTTCACTCCGCAGGTCACGACCACACCAAGCGGCTTGAGCATAACCTCTGCGTGGACGGTCACGCATCCCGAACCTCGGTGCGAGGACGAGGTGCTCGGCAGGATACTCTGGTCGTCGGAGGACATTGATTGGGTGCTTTGTGATCAAGGACCGACGTTGCAATGGAAAGGGAAGGCGAGGTGATCTCTGCATGCGAGTGCGCGGCGTTCTGGAGGCCGCAGGCCGACAGCCCGGGCGGAGCGCACGAGCACGACCTACTGTCCACCCCCGCCCGCGACCTTAGGCCATAGGCGTTGGACGTGCTAGACCTTTGGTAGGCAGAGTCGCCCCGCTATTGGGCGGAGAAGACATGGTTCTCCTCCGCCGTGTGCCGGCTTCAAGCGGGTGTTTTGGGCTTCAGGTCTGAAGCCTTCGCAATCGCCAATCGTGCTCCAGTATGTACGGCAGGCCATCGGCGATGTAACGAACAGTCGCAACCTTCGCCGCAGTCGTGCGCCTCGCCTGTCCAGGAATGAGAAGGGGGTCGTACCCCGTCACGCTAATCCGGAGCGTCCCGTGGGAGCGAAACACGCGATGGATGGCGCGCATCTTGCCAGGCGAGCGGTTTTGCGTCGGCAGGCGATCGGTTTCTTCAGCAACTGCGAGGAGGACAGCCTCAAGGATCTCAGCGTCCCGCTTGGGGCGGTTCCCAGACCAATCGCCCAAGAGCGCTAGATACCCGTCGAAGGGGCGTGTGAACCTCGAAGCGTGCTGAGCGACGCGTTGGAGGATGGTGCCTTCACCGATGTAGGTGGGTCGGGCGCGGGCTTTGCCATCCCAGATGACATACACGCCTACGGTGGCGATCAGTGCGCTGAGGGGCACTTCGTCCAAACGAAGGAAGTCCGCCCGGACAATCTCCATGCCGGAGAGGCTTGACCGCTACGCAGGAACGTTCACGAGAATGCTTCGGCGAGCAGTCCTTCCACGAATGCGAGGGCACCTTCGGTAGTCGCCCGATCGATTTTCTCAAACTGTCCGTGGAACGTGAAGTCTCGGAACGGCACAAACCCTGTTGCAGACCCAATCCGAGCGCCCTTCAACACGTTCGCGTCCTTGAGCTTCTGTATGACGCCGCGCATATCGCGGTTGTGCACGTCCACGCCTTTTGCCTCACCCATCTGTTTGAGGGTCTCTTCGAGCGCGGCGGCGGTCAGAACAGCGGCGACCCGGTCCGAAGACGCGTCCCCCTGACTGAGCGCCTCGCGCGCGAGTCCGACGAAGTCGCCAAGGACAACACCCTTAGCTTGAACGCTGATCGAAGCGGTCACACCGGCGTTGAGATCGGCTACCGCCGAGGCCAACACTTCGTCGACGAGCGCAGCGGCATTAGTCCTAAAGCGCCACCCATCTCGATCATCAATCGACGGACCGCCCCCCCTCGTCCGTTCTGTGAAGCGTTGGACCTGGGGGCTCGGGTTGCCGTAGATGGCAACAAGCACGGCGAGCGTTGATTGAATGGAGCCTTCGACGTTGCCGGGCAGCCGCACCCGATCTGACTCGCGAATTGTCCAGAGCGCCTTCTTGATCTCTTCAATGCGACCCAGAAGGACCTCTTTATCAATCATAATGACGTGTCCGCGCTTTCACGAGAACGCTCCGGATCGCGCCTGAGCTGCGGTGCACGGGCTGAAGGGTCACAAATGCAATTCTACCATTAAAGAAACGGCGGCAGCTTCAGGGGCTTTTGTCGGTCGCCCGGTTGGTTAAGGATGAACGCCGCGCCACACTTTCGTCTCTCGAATAGTCTCCGTCGTCGCCTCGAACGCCCGCTTGGATTGATTCAGGAAGGCCGTGGCGCCGAGAGATGCGCGGGCTCTCAAATGGACGGTGTTGCGCTGCTCTCGCAACCAGTCGAGCTCCCTCTCCAGAGTCGGAGTCACGATGTGGAATTCGCGGGCGATGCGGACGAGCCACCACATGCTTTGCTTGGCAAGAACTCGATCCGGCTGGGCTCGATTCCAGGTGAGCGGCTTGTGCCGCGTGTCGGGGTCGATCCACTGGTACCCGGTGCCGATGGTGTGTCCTCTCCTGATGCCGTGGGCTAGACAATGTGAAAGGAGGGCTTCGCAAACGCTTGCGTAGTCTACGATCTGCGCTCGGACGTGGGCGGCGCGCTCCTCGTCCTTGGTGAGAAGCGCGAGGCCGAGTTTGTATAACCAGCGGGCGCCATAAAAAACCTGAGCGAGTTCCTTGCGAAGCTGCGCGTCGGCGACATGGTTGAAGGAGTTGGCTTCCAGCGCGGTAGAGTCATCGAGATCGGCTCGCGCAAAATCTGCGAAGGCCTCGATGACCTTCTGGCCGAAGATTTCCTGGATCGGTTTATCCGGCATCGTTGAGTGGCGAGTAGCCTAACCGACCGCGCTTAAGCTCTGGCACAGGTTCTCAGTAATCACAAACGCAATTCTACCGCAGATCAGCCACGCCGCCAGCGCCAAGCGCTCGCTCAGGCAACCAGCTTCCCAGTGAGGTCCTTTACGCCACGCATCGTGAGGACTGACGGTCGCAGGTGAACAATCCAAGAGTTCGTATGCTGTTGGTAGCGCGCAAGCTTCGCGATGACTGAATGAGGGACGGCGGCCGCGTAACGCACTGAGTAATCAGCGTTGAAGATGACGGCGATCAGAACATCGAACGCCTTGCGAGGCAGGTTGCGAATCGCGCTGAGCTGTGTTGAAGTATTCCCCGGTGTGACCCGACGCCCCTTGATCTGATAGCGGGTACCGCGCTTGTCCCGAGCGTCGTAACCGGAACGGGAGTTGCCCACGAGCTTCAGGCCCAACGATTTCGAGACGAGCCATTCGGAGTAATCAGCGACGGGGTTATTCTTTGTCCGTAACACCTTCTTCCGCTTGAGCTCGTCCAAGATCGCCGAGTGCATCTGAAGCAGGCGTTTGATAGAAAGGCGGGGCAGTGCTGTCACTGTCACGGGAGTTCTCGGTTCTCGGGCTTGTATCTCGATTCTTCTCCAAGATGTGCGCAAGTTGGGACGGGCGGTAGGCCGTGCTAACGGCTCGCCCTTAGGATCTGCGTTCGCCCGGCACCTTTCAAGGCCTTGCTAGGCTCGCTGCCAAGAGGTCAATAGGTTTCGAAGCGAACTTTCCCGGTCTTCGGATCACGCGTTGCGAGGACGCCGTGCTGCGGCAGGGCGTCTCGCACCTGCTGAGAGTCCCTCTCCTTTGGGGCCGTCGGAACGGGTCCAGAGAGAACCGCCGGTGCCTGAGAACCCGCTGTCCGCAACTCGTCCGCCAGTCGCAGCGCTAGGACCGCCCGAGTCTTGTCATCGATGGCCTCCGCTTGAAGAAGAGCCATGGCTCTCTTCGTCGCTTGATCTGCCGTCATGACACCAGCTTGGACCGAGTCGAACAACATCTTGAGTTCGCCGGGGACACCTAGGCGACTCTCTTGTCGCACCACGTTGGAGTCTGGTACTTCCAAACGGTGCAGCACCTGTTCATTGACCCAGCCAGCCGCCCGTTGCCCGTCCTTCACAGCGTACTCAACTGTCGAACGGATGCCACCGTAAAAGCCCAAGACGGTGGCCACGGTCATAAATCGCGCCCATAGCTTACGCGACGCTTCCTCCACGCGCACTTCAACAGAGGGGTCGAAGCGGCGCAAGAACTCCCTGGCAGCGGTCTCGGCGATCTCCAGCTCGATCGCAGCCAGCTCTCGTAGCGGGAGATCAACCGCGCGCAAGTGGATGAAGGACTCGGCGATCAGCATTCAACCTCGGTGGGCGGTCCATCCGATGGCCTCAAGGTGCGGACCTTTCTGGGAGCGCCATGTCTGACGAGCACCGGCTTCGTCAGAACGTACTCCGGACCTTGGCGCTTGTCTTGGCTACGTTGGCTGCCGTGGTGGCGCTGACCAGTGCATACCCTGTGAAGGTCTTCTCCTCTCCAGGGGATAAGTAGAGGTTGTACGCCTGATCGGTGTCGATCACAAACCCGTCGGAATCCTGAAACTCTATGGTTGCACTCAAGACGAGAGCGTCGGCCGACATGCTCTTGAGGGTGAGGCGCCAGGCGTATCGCCAATACGCGTCGTTCTGTTCCGTGACCTTGGTCTCCACGTTCACGATCTCGAACTTGGCCCCAGCGTGGGGAGCGGCCGCCGATCTGGGACCTACTGCTGGCGTTCGTGGGGCTGGCAACTTGGGAAGCGGAGGCTTGTTGGAGGAAGGGAGCGAATCGGCGGACTGAGACGTTGCGAGACGGCAAACGGGCGCGCCCTCGGGATCGCTTGTCGTCGCAGGGGCTGCGGGAGAGACTGCACCAACGTAGATAGCGCACGTCTTGGTCGTGCTCTCGTTCTTGATGGCGACCGTCCACCCCGCCTGTGTCCCCGTCCCGATAGTCGGTTTCCCAAGAAGCGTGTTCCCAGTCGTGGCGCACCACGCGACTTTGCCGGGCCTGGGCGGAAGAGCGCACGCGACGCTGGAGCTATACTTCACCGAGTCAGCGAAGTAGGCCTCTTCGGCCGTCACGAGGTTACGAAGGTCGGACTTCATCGAGGCCACGTAGGCCCTGTCTACAGAGTTGCCCTCGGACCTGCCCGCCAGGAGCCGTTCATCAATTTCGACGGAGACTATGCGCCAGTGGTGACCTACCCGCTCAAGCCGAACGGGCACATTGAACGGCGCGGTGTCCGGGGCAGTGCCGGCGAAGCGAATGCTGACTCGGGCTCGGCTACCCAAGTGCTCGCTGGTTGCGATCCCACGGTAGGTCGCCTTCAGCTTCGCCGGGTCCAGAGTGGAAGGGGCCGCTCCTCCACGACCAGGAGCCGAGGTTGCAGCTGTGTCGTTGTCGACCATTGTCCAGAAAGCGGCTTCGAGCTGCGCGGTCAAAGCAGGCTTCATGTTCTGCACCAGGCTCATGCCGAGCTGTGTACCGAGTGCGCTGAAGGGGTTGTCCCCTTCAGAAGGCTTGAAGCTCTCGGCCATCCCAGCACGCACGACTTGGTCTACCACGGTCTCCGCGACGGTGTGAACGTCCAGATACTCCTCCACACGTAACCGCGCACCAGAGTGGATGGCGGCTGCCAGTTGAGCGAGAGAGTACTCGGGGGTGCCTGTCTGCCACCACCACGCTCCGATGGCACCTGCTACCAGGAGTGCGGCTGCGATTCCCACCTTCCAATGTCTCATACGCCGGCCCCTTGAGCGAGATGATCCTCGACGCGCTCGTCGACGCCCGGTGAACATGCTCCTAACCGGTCTCAGGCACCAGGCGTCCCCATAAGTGGGTGGCGGACGCGTATGTGTGAGCGCTAGGGAGCTGGGGCGCAGGATGCGCTGCACCTTGTTGGCCATCCTCACGAGCGGCGCGCCGGCCGGCCCGGAGCACGGACCATGAGCACCGTGGGTGCACCAAGCCTATACACCGCTGCTCGGGTTGCGACAAAGGCCGCCCAGCCGACGATTCCAGCTTCGAGGCGGGCGTCCGAGGCGATGGTGTCCGCTGCCCGAGCCTGGACCTCGCGTCGCACATGTCGCAGGGGTCACATGACCGTCGCCCAGTCATGATTACCCAAGTCCCAACCCCTACGAGCCTGGGAATGGACGGGAAAGAATCAGGCTGCCGACCACCGCCATTCCCATTCCCAATCTCCTAACGAACTGGGAGTTGGGAACCCCGCGCCGACTCCCAGACCTGCTCCACCGCTCAGAATCGCCGAGATCTGGAGTGGTGGAGGAAATCGGTCACTCCAGTTGGCAGTCTGTCAGCAAGCCTGATGCTTGCATGTGCACTCAGTGATCGCTGCTGTGTGAGTGCCACTGCGCAGTGCGCCGCTGTGAGAGCCTCACCGAGAGCATACGGCATGTAGAGCATGAGCCGGTATGACTCGCGAAGCACTTCGTTGTCCCGTTCGGGTCGTGTGTGCCCAGAACCTCCAGTGCGTCCGCCGCGTTTAGTGGGAGCAAACAACGGAGGCCGCCGTGCACGTGGCGAGCGTCGGCGGCCGACAAACACTCAATAGCCGAGGAGAATTCAAACAATCAATGAGGAAGAAAATCCTAGCCGCCTTCCAATCCGAAGACAGCGCCCGGCTCCCTTGGTATTGGAGAGACTGGCGAAGGGAGCTGAGCTACCTCCGGACGTTGCCCGAGGCGGAGCAAGCAGCTACGCTGGACTCGTGGAACGACATCCTGACCCTGTGGAATCACCACAGCGCACTTCCTGACCTGCCGCCGACCGACCTGTTCTGGCGCTTGGTCGCGCCGCACTTGCCCAAACGCAATGAACACGAACTGGAGGCCGTCCTGGGGCGCACTGCGGCTCGATTCCTGCCCCAGTGGCGTGCCTTTGAAGAGAGCGTGCGAGAAGTGCTGCGGGTCGTCGCGGCTGCTAACGAGCAGCCCGTGCCGGCCGTCAAGCAGGCCGCCCTACGTGTAGGGTTGGTTCTAGCGCTGGCTCAAGCGGCCAAACGTCAGAGGGTCCGCATTGGCCAGAAGTGGATTCATGATGTCAATGGCAGGCGAGTCCTCTTCACATCGGACGAAGTGTTTGTGTACCTCGATAGCGGCGAGCCGGGCGCGTGGACGAGGTCCGCTCCGCCCCCGTTGGTCGCCTGCCCTCCCATAAGTCTGCCATTGGTTCACCTGGAGGCGTGGCTCCGACACGAAGCCATTCAGGCGGCGGAGGCGTGGTTGCTTGACCAACCGTACCCTGCCGTAGCCGGCGACGTTCTCGAAGAAGCCGAGCCTCAGGACGAAGAGCAAATGGACCGAGCTGGGCCTCCGCTTGTCGATTCACTGGATGCTGTTGGAGAATCGCGGCGAGACGACTGGACGGACTTGGTCCAAGCGGTGACGCCTCTCGTCAGGGAAAAGCTGGAGCGCCTGCAAGGACTGGTCCGGCTCGGGCTCACCGTACCGGAGGCTAAGCAAGCGCTAGCGGAAGTGCGAAACGAGCGCGTGGGGGCGATCGACACCGCGTTCTCCCGCCTTCGCCATGCGACGACGACGGGCACGGGGAGAAGGAGGTCTGCAGGGAGAGGTCGAGGTGGAGGTAAGCGCGGCAAACGACTGTAAGGTTTGACACCGACTCTCAGGAGTAGTGCAGAGGCCCCGTAGGAGGGGCCTCTATCACTTCCAACCCCGGAGTCGTTGTATGCGGCTGTTTCTTGCAATCTTGGAAGGTGTTAGCCCCAAAGACGCTGTGCCCGTGCTGGCGTCCGAGGATCCAGATCTCATTCGAATGGTCGCCGATGCTTTGGCGAGTCGGTTAGGTGCCGAGCAGCCGAGCGTCCGTCGGATTCTGCGCCTCGCAAAGACCGGCGAGTGGGTGGCGGGGAAGGGAGGCACAGATGTCTAACTCCCGCCCTGACACTCCAGTCGCTTCCCAATTCCCGGGTCCTGTGGAAGCGGGAAACGGGAAGGCCGCTACCGAGGGAGACTCGGAGACGACGGAGCGCCCAGCGGCCCTGGAACCGCCTCCAAAGCGAGAGTCCCTAGTCCCGGTCTCTGAGGGTGCGGGAATCGAGAACTCGGAGACCGGGCCTGACGGATCATCCGAAGTGCCGTCCTCCGAGCAGGCAGGAACGGGGACACTGATGCCACTACGCATCTGGGAGATGTCCGAACCTGGACCGCGCGAGTGGGCGGTAGCGGGCCTGGTCCCCGACCGAGCCGTCACGATCCTGTACGGTGACGGCGGTACGCTGAAGAGCTACTTGGGTCTGTATGTGGCAATTTGTGCGCTGACAGGACAGCAATTCTTCCACACCCCCGTCAAGCGTCAGAAGGCCGTCCTGTACATCGACGCCGAACTCGACGACGTGGAGTTCCGCCGCCGTGCATACCAAGTGGCCCGTGGCCTCGGCTTGGAGCGTCCACCCGAGGGACTCTACTACTGGCGCCCTCCTGGCCCGCTCCTGCACGCCGACACTCAGGCCGCGGCGCGCCATTGGGTGCAGGCCTGCAAGGCCGGTCTCACGCTCGTGGACTCGATCACGGTGGGAACGTTCGGGTTCGTCGTCAAGGAAGTCGCGGTAGCGACTGCGCTCATGCGGTTCTTGGAGAGTTTGGGCTGCACGGTCATTGCCCTTGACCACGTCCCCAGACCTGCTCACGATGCGAAGCCTGGCCAGGCCCGGCCGTTCGGGAGCGTCTTCAAATACAACCTTGGCCGCAGCGTAGTCCAGGTCTACCGCGATGCGGGCGGCGTTCTCCTTCTGAAGCAGACCAAGAGCAACTTCGGGCCGGCGGCCACCGTCATCGGTGTAGCCGTCGAGTTTCGCGAGCGCACGGTGACGTTCAGTGCGGTTCCCGACGCGAATCAGCGCCTCGCCGCGCTGGAAGATCACGTCGCGGCTCTCGAACGAGTCGCCCTCGCCCTGAAGGAGCATGTAACCGCGACCCCAGCGGAACTTGCCGTGGCCCTCGGGATGAGAGAAAAGACGGTGAGAAACATCCTCACCCCGCTCCGGCGTCTTAAGCGCGCCGAGCCCACGGGTGACGGTCGTTGGCGGGTTCCCAATCCCAAAGCTCCGGCCTCCGCCGTAGCGGAGACGGCGGACCGCGCTCGTCAGGACACCGATGGGAGCAGCAATGAGTGACGCTACCTGGAAGAAGTTCGAGCGTCGCATGGCCCGTTCCCTCGGGACTCGTCGTATCCCCGTGACGGGTGAGCGAGCCGGAGCGGACTTTGAGACCGGACGCTTTGCCTACCAAGCCAAGAAGGGCCGCCGTTTCCCCAGCTATCTCACTCGCTGGCTTCAGGAAATCCGCAACACTGGCGCTCGTAGCGGCAAGATCGGCGTCGTGGTCTGGCAGGAGCGTGGTGCTCCCGATAGTGAGGCGGCTGTCGTTCTGCGCTTTGGTGACTGGCTCGCGCTGCACGGAGAGGAGCACCGTCCCGCTTCACAGACGGCCCACTACGCTTCGGCAACGCTTCCTACAGCTCGGATCTGCGCTCGCCCAGGGTGCAGACGGCCTCTTCCTCGTGGAGCGCGTCGGCATGGGAGCCCACGGCGCTTCTGTTCACAACGCTGCCGGTGGTTGGCGTGGCGTGCATCACGTGCCGGGCAGCCCCCAAGCGGGGGAGGGCGCGCATGAGCGACAAGCGCGCTGGAACCACCTTTTTCACGGATGAGGAAATCCTCACCCGAGCAGAGGTAGCCAAGTGGCTGAAGGTTAAGCCACGCCAGGTCGAACGACTCCGAATCCCATGCCTCGACCTTGGCCGGAAGACGAAGCGTTACGCGAAGGAGGATGTTCTGGCCTGGCTAGAGGCCCAACGACGACTTCACCTACGAGCGACTTGATCCGCCCTTACCCCCCGTGGCCGCTCGGCCCGTCCGGGGACCGGCCCTGGGATGGCCACTTGGGGTCGCGCTCGGGTTAGCGCCGGTTACGAGATGGCAGCAGCAGCTCTGGATGCGCGACCCAGGTAGCGAGCAGGCGGGCCGCTGGCTCGGGAATGCGCCGGTCGCTCGCAAGCCACTGACGCACCGTGCGGGGGGCGACCCCTAGCACGTGGGCAGCAGCGACCTGGGTGAGGCCCAAACGTCTGAGGGCAGTGCGCAACTGCTTGGGAGTCATACGGCACGATAGTTTAGGTTCGGTGCGATCCCCCTTACAAGTAGGCTCAATGAGCCTATATTCCCGCATGGTCATCCGGCGCTGTGACTGGTGCGGCAAGGCGTTAGAGGGCGCGTGATGCGGAACCCGAAACTCAATCCAACCTGGGTCCGGCTCGTGCGGGAGACTGACCCGGAACAGCCGGGCCCCGTCCACATTCGTGGTCCGGCAGATGTGCACGCGTTCCTTCACCGGCGCGCGTCGCAGGAACTTGGTGAGGTGTTCTACGTCGTCACGCTCAACACGCAGTCGCGTGTCGTGTCAGCTCAAGAGGTTTCACGCGGTACGCTCAACTCCAGTCTCGTGCATCCACGCGAGGTGTTCCGGCTCGCAATCGCCGAGGGCGCGGCGGGCATTGTTATTGGCCACAACCACTCTAGTGGCGATCCAACGCCCTCGGCGGATGACCGGGCAGTGACGCGGCAGCTCGTTGAGGCAGGGAGGTTGCTCGACATCCCCGTGTATGATCACGTCGTCATCGGCAACGACCGCTACGTGTCGTTCGCCGAGGCGGGACTTCTCTAGCCCGCAGCGCGTCAAGTACGCTGCACATCGGTTCACCCTGAACAAGGAGGCCAAGTGAGTCGCGGACAGGGCCGGGTCTATCGACCCAAGGTGGGCGGCTGCGAAACAGCCGTCTGGTGGCTTGACTATTCGGTGGGTGGCAAGCGCCACCGCGAGTCGAGTGGCACGACGAATAAGACGGATGCCCTGCGCCTGCTGCGCGAGCGCATTGGGAACCGGGAGGCCGGGAGACTCGTCGGCCGCCCCGACCGGGTGATGCTTGCGGAGTATGAGAAAGGCGAGGATGGAAAGAACAAATTGGTGGGCGGCCTCCGGGCGCTCGCGGAGAAGCAGTACGACATTGACGGGCTGCGGTCGAAAGAGCGTCTTGTGCAATACTGGGACCACCTGGAAACGTTCTTCGGTGCCGAGACGCGCGTAGTTGCCATTGCGGGCGTGCGTCTGGACGATTACGTGGCCGAGCGGCTCGCGGAGGGGGCTGCTCGTCAGACCGTGAACAACGAACTCTCAGCCCTGCGGCGCGGCTTCCGGCTGGCCGTCGAGAAGGGGCTGCTCGCGGTCATGCCGGTATTCAAGTTGCCGAAGGTCCCCAACGCGCGCTCCGGGTTCTTCGATGAAGGCGAGTTCGCCGCTCTGCTGCTGGAGCTACGTTCCGACGTTCGGGACCTGGTGCAGTTCCTCCGCGCCACGGGCTGGCGTCGGGATGAGGGGCGGCTCCTCACCTGGGCGGCCGTGGACATCGGGGGTGGTACCATTCGGCTCGAAGATGCGCGCTCCAAGAGTCGGAAGCCCCGGGTTTTTCCCTTCGGTCTCGCGCCGTCGCTCAAGGCGCTGCTCGAAAAGCGCTGGGTTGAACGAAACGGGCTGTACGTCTTCCACCGTGATGGCCAGCCGCTGGGGGCCGGCGCGGTGCGCTCGGCCTGGAAGCGGGCGTGCAAGCGGGCGGGTCTCGTCGGACGGCTCGTTCATGATCTCCGTCGGAGTGCGGCACGGGACTTCCGCCGTGCTGGCGTGTCAGAGGGCGAGATCATGAAGCTCTGTGGGTGGGAGACGCGGAGCATGTTCGACCGCTACAACATCATCGACGAAGCCGACCTCGCCGCGGCCGTGGCCAAGCGATTCAATGGCAAAGTAACGGCAAAGTCCGAGGGTTTTGCGGAACAGCCGCAGTAGCTAAGTTCAGCCGTACCAATTCCTAGGTCCGTAGCTCAATTGGTAGAGCACCGGTCTCCAAAACCGGGGGTTGCAGGTTCGATTCCTGCCGGGCCTGTCGTCCAATCTGTTG
>WNGP01002069.1_pt1 | contig 17602 bp, 14 predicted proteins | sample 5407671 | NCBI WGS metagenome assembly WNGP01 (sample SAMN13153381, study PRJNA577476) | soil metagenome | isolation source: 40 cm soil or saprolite under Garry oak tree replicate 2 | place: USA:California | collected 2016-06-15 | reverse complement strand
GCCGCTCGATCGTAACGATGGGGCAGCCCGCCGAGTCGCTCCGGGGAAAGGACCCGACCCGAAGCCACGGAACGAATCCGTCAGGTGTCCCCTTCTCAAGTCCGAGATGCGTGCGATCCTCATGGTGGTATCGAACATACTCGGAGAGTAATCGCTTCAGATGGCGCCCATTCACCGCGACAATGTGGCCCAGCAGGTCTTGTCGGCAACTTTCGATCCAGCGCTCCCCTACACTGTTCTGCCAGGGACTCTCGAAGGAGGCGCGGACAGGGGATATATTCCCCGGGATAGGCCGCTCCATTGCTCATCCGGCAAGGATGAGCTCTTCGAGAATGTCCCTCTTGAGTTTTCCTCAGCCTCGCGAATTCCCAGTGAAATTTCTGTTCAAGTACCGTTAGAATCGAGCCGCTGTTATTTTTCCAAATGAAAAAAATCACCATTGCCGTCGGCAGCAAGCGCGGCCCGAAGCTCAACGCCGTTTCGGAAGCTCTCCAGGCATTTTCTGCGGCTTTGTCTAACGATGCTCATTTCGAAGTCGTCGGCGTGGAAGTGGAGAGCGGAGTCAGCCACACGCCATCGTCGCGGGAGGAATTGATGCGCGGCGCCCGCCAGCGCACGAAAGCGTTGGTGGAGATGGCGCGCCAGGACGGTGCGGCCTGGCAATACTTCGTCGGTCTTGAAGGCGGGCTCGATGTGGTCCGCGAAGGTATATCAGCGGACGAGATGCTGCGTCATTCGGGATTACAGCAAAGCGGGCATCGCCGCGTGTTCCTGGAAAGCTGGGCCTATGTCTCCGACGGCACGCGAGGCCACTACGGCCGCTCGGGAAGCATCGAGCTGCCTGAAACGCTGGCGCACGAAGTCCTCGAAAATGGCGTGGAGCTTGCCGTAGCAATCGATCGATTTGCCGGCGCCGTGGGCATACGCGACGCGCAGGGCGCCTGGGGCGTGCTCTCGAACAATTTCATCACCCGGCAGGAGGCGTTTCGAGTTGCCGTGATTGCGGCTTTCGCGCCGTTCTATAATATGAAGTTGTACCGCGCCGCCGCCATCGGCGTTGCGGAGTCAAATCGGTAGAGCTTCGATTGTTAGAGGTTCATAACATTCAAGATTGAAGTTCTTTACTGGATACTGAGAACTGAAAACTGATAACTGGTTTTGAGGGGAGCGACCGTGGACATCGTCAAAGGCAATATGGGCTGGATCGAAGTCGTCGTCGGCCCAATGTTTTCCGGCAAGAGCGAGGAGTTGATCCGGCGGCTGCGCCGCGCGGAGATCGCACGCCAGCGCGTGCAGATCTTCAAACCTGCCATCGACGAACGCTACACCGCCAACGAAATCGTCTCGCATTCGGGCCTCGGCATTCCCTCGGACAACGTCTTCAAAGCCTCCGAAATCATGGAAAAGCTGTTGCCGCGCACGGAAGTTATCGGCATTGACGAAGCGCAATTCCTTGGCGATGAGGTCGTGGATGTTTGCACCAAGCTCGCGAATCTCGGCAAGCGCGTGATCGTCGCCGGCCTGGATACCGATTACCGCGGCCGCCCGTTCGAACCCATGCCGCGCCTTCTTGCGATCGCCGAAGAGATCACCAAGCTGCTTGCCATCTGCGTCCGTTGCGGCAATCCCGCCGTCCACACCCAGCGCCTGGTGGAGAGCGAAGAGTTAATCGTCGTCGGCGCAATGGGCGCCTACGAAGCCCGCTGCCGCCGCTGCTTCGAGCCCAACCCCGCTCTCGCCCTAGAAAAAAAGGACGGCCCACAACTCATCAACCGCAACCGCATCGCCTCCGGCAGTTGACATTTACACCATCAAGCCAGGGCGGTTCTTCGCTGATCCACCGGCGACGCGATTATTGTCGTTCCATGGACAGGCATTACGGTGATTGCTTGAGATGGCTGTCTTATTCCGTCAAACTGGCTCGACTGAAATCCCTCTGAATCGAGCTAGCTCGCGCCTATGATTATCGAATCCAAAGCACCGACCCGCGTGGACTTCGCTGGTGGAACGCTCGACATTTGGCCGCTCTATCTGTTTCATCCGGGTGCGGTTACCGTGAACGCCGCGATTTCACTTTACGCTTCGTGCGTCATCGAAACGCATCCCGGAGGTGACAACCGCATCAAGCTGGTTTCCCGCGACATCAAGCGCGAAGAAAGTTTTGCCTCCTTCGCCGCCCTCGTGAAAGCCAAGCGCTATCGCCTCCCGCTGCTCGCGGAAATCACCAAGTTCTTCCAGCCGCAGGGCGGCTTTACGCTCACCACCGATTCGGAGGCTCCTGCGGGCGCAGGCATCGGCGGCTCCAGCGCCATGGCCGTGGCGATTTGTGCCGGACTCGACCGTTTCACCGGAGCGGGTAAGAGCAAGGTCGATTGGATCCACATCAGCCGCGACGCCGAAGCCATCGTCATCAATGTTCCCACCGGAACGCAGGATCATTACCCGCCGGCCTTCGGCGGCGCCGCTGCCATCGAACTCCCGCCCGGCGGTGAGCATCGCGTCGAATTGCGCGTGAACCTGGATGAGCTCGAGCACCGTGTGATGGTCTGCTACACCGGCAAGCCGCGCCAGCACGGCATCAACAACTGGGAAGTCTACAAGGCGCACATCGGCGGCAAGCTCGCCGTGCAGAACAGCCTGGAGCGCATTTCCGACGTCGCTCAGCAGATGCGCCTGGCATTCGAAAGACCCGACTGGCCTGAAGCTGGCCGCCTGATGCGGGAAGAGTGGTCCTTCCGCAAGCGAAATTTGCCCACGATTTCAACGAAGACCATCGACCGCGTTATCGACAGCGCTCGCCGCAATGGCGCGCTGGCGGGCAAGGTCTGCGGAGCGGGCGGAGGCGGCTGCGTGGTCCTATTGGTCGAGCCTGACGCCCGGGAACGCGTGGCAAAGGCCATTCGCGAGGCTGACGCCGAGGTTCTGCCCATGACCATCGACCGCCAGGGCGTCCAAGTCGTGTCCCGCTAGAAGGAATGGCGCGAATCCCCGTCCGGTAGTACAGTAGTTCTATCAAAAGGGAGTACCGTTGACATCCTCCTCTACCTGAAGGAAGAGGATTCCTACGGCCTCTCGCTGGTTTTTGCTAGATGGCTTCGGTGGGTTCCTCCCACAGCGCCCTTACACCCGGCGAGGACCACGAAGAGGCTTCACTTTTGGGCTGCCCGCCGATAGGTCTTTTGGACGAAGAAGAGTTTAAGAACCATGCCGCCAAGAAATCAAGAGCGCGACAGGGCCTTATATCCCAGGCCTAAAACGCCGAGGCTTTACGGCCCGCTCGGTAAGTGAGAAGTGCCCGCTCGTAAGCGAGGCACCCGTTCAGCGGCTTCGTGGCATCGTAGAATAGGGAACGTGGGCCCGATCGGATCGGGTTCCGAACTACTTATGTCGAATTGGCTGGCTTTACCTCTGGCGTTTTTGCTTTTGGCTGACGCGGACATCCCGCGGGTCAACAGCCTTCGTCCGCCGGCGTACCCGTCCCCCAGCTTTCCTTCGGACGAAGAGATTCCGCTCTTCCCGAACGCCGGTGCATCTTCGGACAACGCGCAGTCCCAGTCGAATTCCCCCCCACCTGCGAAGAACGCCACGCTCCAGGAAAATTCGAAGCTTGCCCTGATCCGCTACGTCTCTGGTGAATTTGCCAAGGCCATCAAGCCGCTGCCTGCGGGCAAAGAAGGTTTCCATGTCCGTGTGGGCAAGCCGCTGGAAACCGAGATGCTCGATCGCGCCGTCGCCACACACGGACCGGCAGTGAGTACCGGCGATAGGGTGCAGATCACTAAGCTGGAGTTCCACGACCACCAGATCATCGTCGATTTAAACGGCGGCGGGCGCGGCAAGAGGCACTGGCGTGATCACATCCAGATCGGCTTAGGGGGCAGCGGTTATCCCCCGATGCAGTCAAGCTCCACGCAGGATCAGGGTCCGCCGGGGATGCAGCCCGGCATGGGCAGTACGATTTTCCTGGAATTCAACAAGCCGCTGCCGGATATCACCCCGGACGAATTGAAGCAGCTCCTCTCGCCCTTCTTGAATTTTTCGAAAGAGCGTTCCGCCGCCGTGCAGTGGTTCGATACCCTGCCGCCGGAAATGAAGAAGGCCATTCAGGACCGCAGGCCCGTGGTAGGCATGGACCGCGAGGAACTTGTGGCGGCGATTGGGAAGCCCGACCACAAAGTACGCGAGCGCGATTCCGATGGCAACGATATCGAAGACTGGATTTACGGCCAGCCGCCTTCGAAGACGGTGTTCGTCCGCTTCCTGGGCGACCGCGTCACTTCGATCAAACAGTTTCCCCAGTAGTCTCCATCCTTCAATCTTCATTCTCGCGGTTCCACCGCACGTGGCCACTCCAAGACGACAATCCTTCCGTCGGATTCGCGTTCCAGCGTTGGGGCGTAAAGGCCGAGCTGCTGTCTTTTCCACCACGTGCCTAGCGAACGCTTTTCGGCTGGTATCGTGAACCAGTATTGCCAGATAACGGCGCGCACCTGCCGCGGCGGAGCGTGCGGAAAGGGATTTCCGGCAAAAAGCAAAACCACATCGGTATCGCCGCGCAGCAAACTCTGCTCCGTGCGCACCACGATGGGCTCCTGGCGCCACGAGCTCAGCGACGCAAACCACAAATTCCAATCGAAACGCGGCTGGTACGGTGCGTAAATCCCCGGCGGCTTGCGGGGGTCCTGCGGTTTGTAGCGGAAGGGATAGACGATCCACCTTTGCCCATCATCCGAGCCTTGGAATTCAATCTCGTAGCGGCCGCGCGTCATCACGGCGAATAGTCCGTAGCGATTGGCGACGCGAAACGGCTCAAGCGCCGAGACGGGTGTCGCCGGGAGCGGCCACGGCCTGACCATCCACACCATTTGCGCCAGCGTCGCATAGAAAATCCACGTGAGCATCACCGCTGTCACTGCAAGCTTTAATGCCGAGAGTTGCTCACGAAGTTTCTTTCGCCATTTGTCTTCGGGAGCCGGAGCGGCAAGAGGTTTGGCCTCTTTGGTGGCGAGGTAACTCTGTTTCACGAATCGTGGCAAGTAGGGGAGCAGAAACCGGTCATCGAGCAGCAAAATTCCCAGGACCAGCACCAGGTAATTCAGAAACGTGTAATTCGCGGAAAGGATGATGCCCAACTGCCAGATCGTCACGATAAAAAAACAGAAGATGCGAAATCGTCGCGGCAGCAACATCATCCACGCCAGCCCCAGTTCCAGGGCCATCGTCACAAATGCGGTCGCCGCATGGAACCAGTGCGGAAGGTGCTGCATGTACCATCCGATCCAAGTCGGCAGCGGGCCGTTCTGGTAATACTCGTCCAGCGCGGTGAAGTTCCGCCATTGTGTGTCGCCGCCCATGATCTTCGCCACGCCCGATTCGAAATAGATCCGGAAGCCTTCCCATATCAGCAGGAACAGGCTCGCGCGCGATGGCGGACTCGCTTCGCCCCATCCGGGTCGCCATCCCGGCGGCGCGAAAAACATCGCAATGAATCCCGCCTCCAGCAACATTCCGTCGGATTGATAGGCAGAGAAATCCTGTGCCGCGCTCACGAACGAGAGGAAGCACAAGAAGCAAATCGCAAGCATGCCACGCGGCCACCAATTCAACACCAGTAGCAACGAGGCGATCATGCCCACCCAGCAAATTCCCGTCAGCATGTGAGAGCCACTCGAAAACCAAAGCAGCGTCGGCGCATACCAGTAGCCCGCATGCCCGAACCGCTCGGCCAGCGCCTGCAGGTATTCACCAGCGGGTAGAATTCCATGAGGCCCGATCAATCCGCGAATTTGAAAGACCAGCGAGAAAAACGCCGAATAATAAATAAGCCCGAGAGCGCGCAAAAAAATCCAGCGGGAGAGCAGACGGCCCGAAGCGCCTTGTTCCGAATCGAACAGCCAGCGCAAGGCCGACCCGGGTGAGAAGTCCTTCATCGGGCGCCATTATAGCGGCCTAATTATCCGCGCGTTGACTTTTGTCCGCGCAACCCATAGCATTTTCTGTTCACTCGCGGCCGTCATTCGCTCCTGTAAGGCCGCAATTTCTGACACCCCATCGGAGGAAGTAATGCCCATTAAGGTCGGCATCAACGGCTTCGGCCGCATCGGCCGCAATATCATGCGCACCGCGCTCGACGACAAGGACATTCAGTTCGTCGCCGTCAACGACGTCACCGACGCGAAAACCCTCGCGCACCTTTTGAAGTACGACTCCGTCCTCGGCAATCTGCCGCACAAGGTCACGCATACCGAGGACAGCATTGCCGTGGAAGGAAAAAACTTCAAAGTTTTCAAGACCAAGGATCCCGCCGAGATCGACTGGGCTTCTGTCGGCGCGGATATCGTTGTCGAATCGACCGGACTCTTTACCAAAGGCGCGGATGCCAAAAAGCATCTTCGCGCGGCGGTGAAAAAGGTAATCATCTCCGCTCCCGCCGATGGGCCCGATGCGACTTTCGTCCTCGGCGTGAACGACAAGACCTACGATCCTGCCAAGCACCAAGTCATTTCGAACGCCTCCTGCACCACGAATTGCCTCGCACCCGTCGCCAAGGTGCTCCATGAAACCTTCGGCATCCACAGCGGCACCATGACCACCATCCACTCTTACACCAACGATCAGAAGTTGCTCGACCTGCCACACAAGGACCTCCGCCGCGCGCGCGCCGCCGCCATCAACATGATTCCCAGCTCCACCGGCGCCGCCAAGGCTCTGCACCTCGTCATTCCCGAATTGAAGGGCAAGCTCGACGGCTACGCCATGCGCGTGCCCACGCCCAACGTAAGCGTCGTGGACCTGACCGTGTTCGTCGAAAAGCCCGTCACGAGAGAGGCCGTCAATGCCGCCCTGAAGGCCGCTGCGAACGGCCCAATGAAGGGCATCCTCGCATACACCGAGGAAGAGCTCGTCTCCGCCGACTTCAAAGGCAATTCGAATTCCTCCATCGTCGATGCCGAATACACCAAGGTTGTCGGCGACCGCTGCGTAAAAGTTCTGGCCTGGTATGACAATGAGTGGGGCTATTCCTGCCGTTGCCGCGACCTCATCAAGCTCTTGGCCTCCAAATTCTGAGGAAGGTTCTCAGTAATCAGCTTACAGTTCACTGTAAGAGCAGAAAGAAACTTCTGACATGTCTCTTCCCTGGCTGAAAACTGACAACGGAGAGTGGAGTCAGATTTGGTGTTAGTCTTTTTCTTCACTGAAAACTGACAACGGAGTACTGAGCACGCATACCATGTACAAGCTGACCATCAACGATCTCGATCTTCGCGGAAAGCGCGTCTTCATCCGCGTGGACTTCAACGTTCCGGTCAAAGACGGCGTGGTCACCGACGACACCCGCATTCGCGAATCGATCCCCACGCTCCGCCTCGCGATTCAGAAGGGCGGCCGCCTGGTGCTCGCTTCTCATCTGGGCCGCCCCAAGGGCGGCCCAGATTCGAAATACTCGCTCATGCAGGTAGCCAAGAAGCTCCAGGAACTCATCGGCCGGCCGGTTCGATTTTCCTCGGACTGTGTCGGGCCCGTTCCCGAGTCGAAGAGCAAAACACTCGCCGACGGTGATATCCTCCTGCTCGAAAACGTTCGCTTCCATCCCGAGGAGGAAAAGAACGACGAGGCCTTTTCGAAACGGCTCGCCGCTCTCTGTGACGGCCTTTTTGTCTGTGATGCCTTTGGCTCCGCGCATCGCGCCCATGCTTCCGTGGTCGGCATCACCCGCTTCGTCAAGCAATCCGCCGCCGGCTTGCTCATGGAAAACGAACTCGCCTATCTGGGCAAAGCGGTCACCAATCCTGCGCGTCCCTTTGTCGCGATTCTTGGCGGCGCCAAGGTCAGCGACAAGATCGAAGTCGTCGAAAACCTGATGAAGATCGCCAATGTCATGCTCATTGGCGGCGGCATGGCCTATACCTTCCTCAAAGCCGATGGCGAGCCGACCGGCAAGTCGCTCGTCGAAGACGACAAGCTCGAACTCGCCAGGCGGCTTCGCACCGAAGCCCAGCAGAAGAAATTCGCGCTACTGCTTCCCGTTGATCACGTCGTCGGCGCCGAATTCAAGGCCGATACCGGCACTCAAACAGTTTCCGTGTCCGCAACCCCCGACGGCTGGATGGGGCTCGACATCGGTCCCAAGACCATCGACACCTATTGCCAGAAAATTGCCTCGGCCAAGACCATCGTCTGGAACGGTCCCATGGGCGTATTCGAAATGCCCGCTTTCGCCAAGGGCACTCTGGAAGTGGCCAAAGCCCTCGCCGCGGCCACCAGCAGCGGCGCCACTTCGATCGTCGGTGGCGGTGATTCCGTCGCCGCCGTCCATCAAGCGGGCGTGGCAGACAAAATTTCGCACATCTCGACCGGCGGCGGCGCGTCCCTCGAATTTCTCGCCGGACGGAAACTCCCCGGCGTCGAAGCCCTGACCGACAAATGAACACACTGACTCTCTCGCTTAAGCGGGACAGGCATTCCTGGCTGTCCGTCTTATCTTTGGAGGCCTTGGCATGCGACGCCGCGTAATCGCCGGCAACTGGAAAATGTACAAAACGCTCGCGGACACTCGCGCGTTTTTCTCCTCGTTCCTTCCGCTCGTTACCGGCGCGGAGCACTGCGACATTGTCGTCGCCCCGCCGTTCACTGCAATACGAACTGCGGTCGAAGCCGCGAAAGGCTCCCGCATCGCCATCGCCGGTCAAAACGTGTCCTGGAGCAAGGAAGGCGCCTTCACAGGCGAAGTTTCCGCTCCCATGCTTGCCGAAGCCGGCTGCCGCTACGTCATCATCGGCCACTCCGAGCGCCGCCAGCTTTTTCGTGAGACGGATGACAATGTCGCCAAGAAGACCTTGATGTCGCTGGCTAGTGGCGTCACGCCTATTGTTTGCCTGGGAGAAACGCAAGAGGACCGCGACGCTGGTCTTACCGAAGAGGTGCTCAGCCGCCAATTCAGCGGAGGCCCCGGCGCGTTGACCCCGGACGAGTTCTCCCGTATTCTGGTTGCGTACGAACCGGTTTGGGCCATCGGCACGGGCCGCACAGCGACCCCGGAAATTGCCGCCGCAGCTCATCGGGTTCTTCGGCGATGCGCGGGGGAGAGGTTCTCCGTCCACCTCGCCTCCGCCCTCCGGATTCTCTACGGCGGCAGCGTCAAGCCCGACAATATTCAAGGGTTGATGGCGGAGGAAGAATTGGATGGCGCGCTTGTGGGCGGAGCGAGCCTCGACCCGAAGTCGTTTGCCGCGCTCGTGAATTTTGGGTAACGCCCGCCGGAATTTATCCCGACTGGTTCTGGAGGCTGGCACTCTTTGGTTGTAGAGGCGGGTTTCTCCCGCCATCCCTAGGTCTTGCGTGAGGTTTTCGAAATGCCAGGTTGGATGAAGTGGGCCATTGCCCTGTTGATCGGCGCTGGAATTATCACGGCAGGGTGGAGGCTGGCGGACTCGCGCTGGTTCTTCTGGGTGTTGCCGACATTTTTCGTTGCCAATTGTCTTGTGTTGATTGTGGTCGTTTTACTCCAGAGCGGCAAGGCCGCGGATCTTGCTGGCGCGTTCGGCGGTGCTGGCAGCCAAACCGCTTTCGGTCCTCGCGGCGCTGCCAACGTTCTCTCCAAAGCCACCACGTGGTGCGCTGTCATGTTCATGCTCTGCGCCTTTGCCATGGTGCTGCGCACGGATAAGGCCGTTGGACAGGGCAATTCGATCCTTGAACGGGTTTCGAGGCCCGCGCCAAAGCCGGCCCCCGCGACAACTCCTGCCGCACCCGCAAAGACTCCTGCGACGACACCTGCAACGACGCCATCAACGCCGCCATCCAACACGCAGCCTGCTTCTCAGCCTCCGGCAGCTTCGCAGCCAGTTCCCGCGCAGCCGAAAAAACCGTAACTCGGTTTTGTAGGGGCGGCGTTCTTAGGCCGCCCGCTCTTTTTCTTCGCTTCCATCTCCTTATTTGACACCCTGCACCATTGCATTTACGATGGAAGTCATCGCGGTCGTGGCGGAACTGGCAGACGCACTAGCTTGAGGTGCTAGCGCCGCAAGGCGTGGAGGTTCGAGTCCTCTCGACCGCACCAAATTTTCCGTAGGAAGATTTGTTCGCCCCATTCTGCACCGTGCCCAACGGGGCTCCAGCGTTTGCATATGTCCAAATCCACAGCAGTCCTCATCTCCATCGTGGTCTGTGCATTCCTGATAGCCTCACCCACCAGCAATGGCCAATCTTCTCCAGCTCCTGCCCTCCCAGAAAAAGTAATCATCGACACTGATATCGGCGACGACATCGACGATGCCTTCGCCATCGCGCTCTCCCTGCGCAGCCCCGAATTGCAAATCATGGGCATCACCACTACCTTTGGGGAGGCCGAAACCCGAGCGAAGCTTCTCGACCGCTTCCTCGCAGAAGTCGGCCGCCAGGAGATACCCGTGGCGGCTGGCGCGCCCTCGCCGCCCAAGTCCGCGCTCACCCAGCGCCGCTACGCCGAAGGCGGCCACTTCGCCAAACCTGTACACCCGGATGCCGTCACCTTCCTTTTGGAACAGATTCGCCGCTACCCGGGTCAAATCACCCTGATCGCCATCGGACCTCTGATGAATATCGGATCCGCCATCGACAAGGACCAGGCTAGCTTTCGAAAGCTCAAGGGCGTCATCATCATGGGCGGCTCCATCAATCGCGGCTACGGCGACCTCGGCTTCGGACCTCCCCAGCCCCCGCAACCTGAATGGAACATCCTCAATGACATTCCTTCCGCCCAGAAACTCTTCGCCTCAGGCGTGCCCCTCTTCGTTATGCCCCTCGACGCCACGCAATTGAAACTCGACGAGGTCAAGCGCGCCTTCCTCTTCAGCCAGGGCACGCCGCTTACCGACGCCCTCACTCTTCTCTACCACCAGTGGGGCCAGGAAACACCGACCCTCTTCGATCCCATGACCATCGCCTTCCTCGTGAATCCCAGCCTCTGCCCCGTCCAACCCATGCACATTCGCATCGACGACAAAGGATTTACTCGCCCCGAACCAGGCCCTCCCAACGCCCAGGTTTGCCTCGATTCCAACCCCGACTCCTTCTTCCGCTTCTATCTCAAGCGCATCGCCGCGCCGTAGTTCCCGCGCGGGCCGCACCGCATCGCGTTTCCTTTTCGTTTTACGATAATTCAATGGGAGCAAAGTGCATTTCGTGGTCAGCGAGGCAAAATGATAGGCTTCTTGCCAGACCGTGAGAACTCCAACTCGCTTTCACGCGCTGGCCGCAATGTTTTTCCTGGCGGCGCTGGCCGGACTGGCTGGCGGCGTGGTTTGCGCGCAGGGGCCGCCGGCTCCTCCTCTGCCGCCGCCCGCTGCGCCTTTGCACGAGGAAGCCACGAAGAATGTGGCGGCTCCGTGCGTTGAGCCGCCGCCGATGGTGCGGCTGGAGGACTACGACGGGCCATTGAAAAAGACCGTTGGCACCTTCGCCCGGCCGTTGGAACGTAAGGCCGTGCACCCCGCGCACTACAAGCCGGGCGCGATATTGTGCACCCTCAAGCTGAAAGATAAATTCGAGCTCTTCGTCCAGGACTCGCTTGACCCCGTGACGTTTCTCGCCACTGCTTTCAACGCGGGACTTGACCAGGCGGAAGACTCGGACCCCAGCTATGGCCAGGGCGCTGAGGGGTATGGCAAGCGCTTTGGCGCTGAATTCGCCGGTCAGGCCTCCTCCAGGTTCTTTACGGACTTTGCGTATCCCTGGATATTTTCTGAGGACCCCCGCTACTACCGTCTGGCCCACGGTGCCCCCCGCAGGCGCCTGCTCCATGCGCTGGAGCACGCGGTAGTGGCCCACCGCGACGATGGCAAGCGCATGTTCAATTTTTCCGAATGGCTGGGCACGACGAGCACGGTCGTCCTGAGCAACACCTATCACCCGGACGCCCAGCGCGGTTTCGCTTCAGCAGCGCAGCGGGTCAGCTTCAGCATCCTTCAAGACGCCGGTTTCGACGTCCTCCGCGAATTCTGGCCGGAGATTTCCCGTAAATTCAAGCTGCCCTTCCGCGGTGAATCCGAGCCAGCGAATCTCGGCTCGATTCCTGCCACCAAGTAGCCCCGCGCGAGACCCCCACCCCCCGGTGCTTTTCGCAAAGAGTGCGGAATCGCTTGAAAGAAAGGGAGTTGAATTTTGCGGGCGTGGAGTCACGAGCCTGCCCGGACCTTGCTGGCGTCACGAGTCACATCCTTTATCTTCCTTTTCAACTTTCAACAGTCAACTTTCGACTTTCCCTACTTTAAGTATAGAATCAAGTCGAAGCCCCATGACCGAGCAGCCACCATCGGATCGCTTCAAGTCGGAGATGCCGCAAATTCCCGGCGTTTCCGGCCCGCGCCCTTCCCCGGCGTCGAATCCCGCCGTCAAGCTGGTCATCGGACTTCTTGCCGTGCTTCTCGTCGTCTTCCTGGGAGCGCGATGGGCCCTTCGCCCGAAACGTGCGGAACCGCGGCCCGCCGAGCTACAACCGCAGATCGAAGTTCCTGCGCCCGCGCCCGATCCGAACACCTTGCTCCCGCATGCGACCGCTGCGGATCCTGGGATCGCCGACGTGGCCGAGATGGCCAAGCCCTGGTCCTCGAAAGAATTTTTTATTCGCAACCGCCTCACCGGCGAAAATATCCCCGCGCTTCTCGTTCGTTTGCCGGCAGGCTCCCCTTCCCAGGCAAGCGGCTACTGGGCCTTCGAGCAAAAATCCCCTTACGGAAATTGCAAGCTCGAATACGTCACCGACTTGGACAAGCTAAAAAATGATTACGGCTTCCGCGCCGCGAATCATCCCATGGTCGGCAACCCCTGCAGCCGCACGGTGTTCGACCCGCTCAAAACCACCAATCTGCCCGGCAGCGGCGCCTGGGTTCGCGGAAGGATCGTGCAAGGATCCGATCTGCGCCCGCCCCTCGGCATCGAAATAAACGTCGAGGGCAAGCAACTCCTCGCTGTTAGGACGGAGTAGTTTGCGTATTTCCGGTAGGCTTCCTGCGCGGGCATGGCGCAACGAAAAGTTTGCGAAATTCGATTCGCCTCTTATGCGCGAGGGATTGGCGCCGTCGCCGATTCAGAAAATCGTCTCTCTTTGTTCTGTAAATTCTTTCGAAAAAGCAGCGATTCCATGCAATTCCCACAGTATTCCCTCTACGCATACCTGAATCTAAATCAGCTAAACCATCCAAAAGTATCGAAGTTTAGATTCTCCCCAGGCCAATATACCTCGTAAGTCATAGAAAAACTTGCCCGTTAATCTCCGCCCGCAATGGCGAACAACCTGCACCTCTCTGATCAACCCTGATGCTGATTCATCCAGGTGGGACGATTTTTCCTGGGAGTTTCGAGGCATCAGCGCATTGGGACGCAACTTTTAGTCAGTTCAAATGGAGGGGGAGCAAATGAATTGTGAGAGAGCAAGAATCATTAGTCCGTCTATATGCTGGCGCGATCGATTGACAAGCTCTTTGCTTGTCGCGTTGATCGCAGCATTGGTTTTGGTGGTTCCGATTCCCGCCGCTGCGCAGAGAATCACGGGAACGCTGCGGGGACAGGTTTTCGATCCTACTGGAGCAACCGTTCCGAATGGGCAGGTAACAGCGACGAATCAGGAGACGGGCGTGTCAGTGAAAATTACGACCACTTCGGCGGGAACTTATTCGTTCCCGAGCCTGATTCCGGGCTTGTATAAGGTCGGTGTAGAGGCCAAGGGATTCAAGAATTTCCTGGCGACAGACATCAGCGTAATCGCCAATCAAGACAACGTTGCAGATGCGCACCTGGACTTGGGAGTCGCGACGGAGGTCGTCGAAGTGACGGCGGGCGGTGTGGCCATTCAGACAACGTCTTCAGATCTAAATAATACTTATGATGTGAGCGAGGTTCAGCTTCCCAATGGCGCTGGCACGCTCAATGGCAGCCCGCTGAACCTGGCGGTACTTGCTCCAAACGTTGTGGCACAGCCGGGCGGGGTTACGGGAATTGGCGGATCGGTTGGCGGAACGCGTCCACGCGACAACAATTTCACGGTGGATGGTGTGGATGACAACAACCTGGGCGTGACGGGAAACAACTCGACGGTTATTCCTGACGCGGTCGCGGAATTCAACCTCACGACCAACCAATTTAGCGCCGAATATGGGCACTCCGCAGGCGGTCAGTTCAGCCTGGTGACCAAGACCGGCACCAATAACTGGCATGGCTCGGGCGAGTGGTATAACCAAAATCGCAACTATAACTCACTGGATAATCTGACGAAGAATGCTATCGACTTGCAAAAATCGATACCGGGCCAGCCCGCGTTCGATAACAATCGCTTTGGCGGCACCGTGGGCGGTCCGATCGTCAAGAATAAATTGTTTATTTTCGGAGCCTATGAATATACCTATCTTCATGGTCAAGGTTCTGCCACTGCGTTTACTGGACCCACGGCCGATGGAATGGCAATACTCCAGGTACAGGCGGCCGATTCCGCGGTGACGAGTCTTTTGAAGAACTTTCCCATTGCCTCCTCGCCTTTGCCTGCGAACAAGTGGCCCGTGGTCAACGGCATACCAGTTCCCATGGGCAACATAACCATCTTCAGCCCGAACTTTCAGCGAGAACACGACGCTCAGGTGAATGCCGACTATACGATAGGACGCCACCAAATTGGAGCACGGTTCCTCATTAACCAGGAAAATTTCATCCTGCCGGTCAATTCAACGCAAGCACAGTTCAACCAAGCTGAGCCTGTTCACAATCGTAAAATCGCCTTGAACGACATTTGGACCATTAACAGTCATCTCGTGAACGATCTGCGCGTGCAGTATTCGTTTTACTTCCTCGGGACCTTAAATCCCTGCACTGTTTGCCCCACAGACATAACTATCAACGACCTCCTAAGTGGTGTGACGGTCGGGCCGGGTGACAATACGACCCAGAAGCAGAACAGCTACCAGCTTGCGGATACGTTTGCGTGGACGCGAGGCAAGCACAACTTTAAATTCGGTGGCCAATACAATCACTTCATCTACCCGCAGTTCTTTCTTCCACGCAGCAATGGAGACAATCAGTACAAGACGGCGAACGCGTTTATAAATGATGTTAAGCCGGACAACCCGGGAAGAACGCTGCGTGGCGCCGGGACGGGGAGCTTCCTCGGTACGCAGAGCGCCTTTTATGGGTTTGCCCAAGATGACTATAAATTTTCGTCTCGTCTGACGTTGAACCTGGGTGTCCGCTATGAATATTGGACAAATCCGCTGGGATCGAGCACGCAGGCCCTGAACGCAATTTCCAACGCTCCGGGGGTAATCACTTTTGGCGACCCCAAAACCGACAAGAACAACATCGCTCCGCGCATCGGCTTTGCCTACGATCCCACCGGGAGCGGCAAGACAGCGATTCGCGGGGGTTTCGGCATCGCTTATGACGTAAAATTCCAGAACTTTGCGTCTATTACATTGCCGCCACAGTTGCAGAGCGAACTTGATCCTGTCTCTGCATGCGGTCTGGTGCCTGCGCCATCCTGGTGCGGTACTCCGAACAACGCTGGTTTTCTCGCTGGCGGTGGATTGCCTTCCGCATACATACCACCCGCAAACCAGGTCGCAGCGCGTGGTTTAACCACCGCTTACATAGACGACACGGTCATGCCTAAGATATTGACTTGGTCTCTTGGCATGCAACATGGATTTGCCCGAAATACCACCATTGAAGTACGCTACTTGGGCACGCGCGGACTGGAATTGCCGGTACAGTATCGCCGGAATCGCATCAGTGCGTTTGACGGCGGTATAGCTCCGTTGCCAACTTTCTTCAAGAAATCGGACATTCCGACGATTTGGTCCGCCAGCACGCCGACCGACACACCTATAAATAGTTTCCAATCCAACATCTACGCGCCGCTCGGGTTCAAAGCTAATGTTACCTCTGATCCGCCGTTTGGCAGCAGCATCTACCACGCGGGTTCGGTCAGCCTCACCCAGCGTACGCGCCACGGACTCACATTTAACGCGAACTATACCTACGCTCATACCATCGACAATTCGACCAATGAATTCTTCACCAGCCTCTTGAACCCACGCCGGGCCCAGGACACCAACCGCATTAATGAAGACCGCGGGAACTCGGACTTGGACGTGCGCCACAAGTTCGCACTTTCTCTTACTTACCAGGTGCCCGACGTCAAGTCTGACAATCGCTTCGTCAAGACACTCGTGAACGGGTTCCAGATCGGCTCAATCTTCCTTGCGCAGAGCGGACAGCCCGTAACCCTACAGTCCGGTGGTGTGGACTCTAACGGCAACGGCGATACTGCGGGCGACCGCGCGTCGGTCAATCCTTTCGTGTCCGGGACCCTGGGATCGGATGTTTTTGCCGTCTGCGAAGCAACGACCGGGACGGCTTCAGGCACTCCCGTCGGCCAAACCTATGTGGGTTCCGTGGGTATCACCTCCGCCTCCACAAATGGATGCGCTGCCAACGGCAACCCGAACAAAACACAAAACCCCTTCGGCTTCGACCCGGCTATCGGTTACACGCCAGTGAGCTCCAGCGCCAAGTACGTCATCACTGGACCAGGGGCCAGAGCCAACTTGAGCCGCAATAGTTTTACTGGCCCGGGATTTGGCATCCTTAACCTTTCCGTAGGCACGCAATAGTTTTACTGGCCCGGGATTTGGCATCCTTAACCTTTCCGTAGGCAAGAAGTTCCATTTCAGCGAGAGCAAATATTTGCTGGCCAAGGCAGACATTTTCAACATTCTAAACCACCCCAACTATGCGCTTAGCAATGGAAATGTTTTCAGCACGGCGGGCATTACAACGGCCACCACAACGCCCGGGTACGTGATCCCGACGGACGCGAACTTCCTGAATGCGAGAACCCTCTTCAGCGGCGGGTTCCGTTCCATGACTCTAGGATTGAAGTTCGTGTTCTAGACTTCAGTTCAGGTTGACAATTCCGGGAGGCGTTCTCTGAGCGCCTCCCGTTTTTTTTGTGGGGCAAGCAGCTCGTACTTGGCCCTTGTTATCGGCAGTATGAGCTCGATGTGGCTTGACAAGCTGCGCTGCACCCAGATAAACCTCTTTCCTGACATGGCCAAACCAACTTTGGATTCCCGTTCGAATGCGTCTCGCCGACAATTCCTGAGAGGCACTGCCATGGCTTCGGCCTTGGCGCTGGCGCGGCCCGTCAATGCCGTACACGGGCCCATGCCAGGGACGATGTTCGAGGATGCGGGCAGTACTCTTCCTCCGGCATTTTCAGGGCTCAAACCACTTGGAGCCCAGGTTCATCCGATCGCGGCCGCTGAGTTTTATGGGCGCCTGCAGCACGCGCAAAAACTGATGTCTGAAGTGACGCCAAAATACGATGTTCTGTTCCTTGCTCCCGGGACTTCCCTTTACTACTTCACGGGAATCCGTTGGGGGAACAGCGAACGGCTCCTGGCGCTCGTGCTTCCGCGCACGGGCAATCCCATAATTGTGGTGCCGGGGTTTGAAGAGGGACGCCTGCGCGAGAAGTTGCAATTCCCGGCAGAAGTCCGCGTCTGGCAAGAGGATGAGAGCCCGACGAAAATCGCGGCGGCGGCACTGGGCGATCGCGGGATTCGAACGGGACGCG
>WNGP01011290.1_pt1 | contig 17607 bp, 15 predicted proteins | sample 5407671 | NCBI WGS metagenome assembly WNGP01 (sample SAMN13153381, study PRJNA577476) | soil metagenome | isolation source: 40 cm soil or saprolite under Garry oak tree replicate 2 | place: USA:California | collected 2016-06-15 | reverse complement strand
GGATAAAGTCGGCCCGGCTTTCTGCTCCTCGTGCTTCGCCGTAGTTGGCGGCTGCGGCTGTTCCGGACCTTCAGAGCTCCTGAGGTCGAGGAATTCAGGACGAACCTATACGAAGCGAAAACTCCCCTCCTTGGCAAAGGAGGGGTGGCCGCGCCATCAAAAAAAATGGCCCGAAGGCACCGTGTTTGGCGCGGACGGGGTGGTTCGTTCAAGCTACCGCTAGAGTCTATGCGGAGCTAGAACGAACCACCCCGTCTGCGCCCAGCTAAGGTGGCTTCGCGACATTTCATTGATGGGCGCAGCCACCCCTCCTTCGCCAAGGAGGGGAATTCCGGCTCATTCTGTTTTCCTCGTTTGCCCCAAATTGTCTGGCCAGATCAGGATGTCTGACCTTAGAAGTTGCTTAGCAACATGGCTGGCCTGCCATGTATTGGGCAGCTTTGACGAGATCTGAAGGATTTCCGCTCCAAACAAAACCAAACGTTTCTGCAGCGTCTGAGCCTTGGATTCCGGTGTACTCATGGCCGGCACTGCGCACGCACGCTTCCGCAATCGCTGATCTGCCATCGCCGATCCCCATTACCCAATAAAGATCCGAAATATCCTTAGCGATAGTCCCCGAATTATTGGGCAAAGCCCTGTTACAATGGAGACGAAGGAGTGCATATGGTCGAACAAGCAAGAGAACAGGAGAGCCGGTTCACCGATCAGATATGGGATTGGCGAAATACGGTGACGGATAAATTCCTTGGACTTTTTCCGCGAAGGACGGCCGAGCACCTGGTCAACGCACAGAAGGAAGGGCTTCTTGCGGTGCGCTCAATGCTCGATCGCGGGATCGACGCCTTAGAAGGCGACCTGAAACGAGTCCAGGACAGACCTCCCCGACAGTAATCACAACAAAATGACCGATAGAAAAACGCCGAAGGTAGGGTTTGTCAGCCTGGGCTGTCCGAAAAACCTGGTCGACAGCGAAGTGATGCTTGGCATGCTTGCACGGCAAGGCTATTCGATCACGCCCCATAAAGAAGATGCGGACGTGATTGTGGTTAATACCTGCGGGTTCATCGACAGCGCAAAGAAAGAATCCATCGACACTATCCTGGAGATGGCCGCACTGAAGACGGAGGGCAATTGCAAGAAGCTGGTCGTAGCCGGTTGTCTGGCGGAGCGCTACCGCAGCGAGATCCAGAAAGAAATTCCGGAAATCGATTTCATCTTCGGCCCGGATGAACTCGGACGCGTTCTCGAAGCGGTGCAATTGGATTCGTCCACCGTGGTACCGGAGGTCGGTATCGACGCGCTCTACACTTCAAAAGAAGTGCCCACGATCCCCCGCATCCTCACGACGCCGTCATACATGGCCTACCTCAAGATTTCCGAGGGCTGCGATCACGTTTGCTCGTTCTGTGCGATTCCCGGATTCCGAGGCCGCTTCCGCAGCCGCAGCCTCGCGGACCTTGCCTCTGAGGCCAGGCGGCTAGCTGGCCAGGGCGTACGGGAGCTCGTCATCGTTTCTCAGGACACGATGGCTTACGGCAAAGACATTGGACTTCCCAACGGAATCACAACGCTTCTCAGCGCACTGGCGAAGACCGAAGGTCTCGACTGGGTCCGGTTCCTCTACTGTTATCCGAACATGGTTTCCGAGGAACTTGTCCGGCTGGTTGCCGATGAACAACGATTGTGCAAGTACTTCGATATTCCGTACCAGCATGCCAGCCGGCCCGTTCTCGATCGCATGCGGCGTGGCGGCAACCGTGGACTGTACGAACGGCAAGTCGAAGGAATCCGCAAACTGGTACCCAATGCCGGCTTTCGCACATCCTTCATCGCCGGCTTCCCGGGCGAGACGGAGAACGATTTCAACGAAGTCCTCACGTTCATCAAAAACGTTCAGTTCGACAGCGTAGGCGTATTTCTCTATTCGGACGAAGAAGGAACCGGAGCGTGCGATCTCGATGGCAAAGTTCCGCGGCGTATGGCCGTGCGGCGGCGGAATCAATTGATGAAGGAGCAAGCGAAGATTTCAACCTCGAAACTGAGCAGTATGATTGGAAAGACCGTGGAAACCCTGCTCGAAGGCCGGTCGGAAGAATCCGATCTCCTGCTTCAGGGGCGCATGGAAACACAGGCGCCCGAGATTGACGGGCACGTTTTGATCAACGATGTTGCTGGCGTTGAGCCCAGAACTGGCGAATTCTACAACGTGGAGATCACGAACAGCCTGGAGTACGACTTGATTGGAAGAATCGTCTGACATTTCATGAACTGCCCTACATGTAAAAAGGAAACGGAATACACAGACAACCCCTACCGGCCGTTTTGTAGCGAGCGCTGCAAATGGATTGACCTTGGCAAGTGGGCCGGCGGACAATACCGGATACCCACAAGCGAAAAACCGCCCGAAGAGATCCACAAGTCTAATGGAGATCTTGAAGATCAGGACTGAGCCACTGAAGTCGGCCGACCGGCTGGCGATCGGCATTGCGACAGCGGGAGGAGTCGGCTTCGTGCCGAAGGCACCCGGTACGGCCGGGTCACTGGTGGGCGTTCTGTTCTACCTTTTCATTGAAGGACTGCAGGCAGGCGCTTATTATCCGCATGTTATAATTTTCGTCCTCATCGCCGGCATATGGGCTTCCTCGCGCGTCGAGCATCTGTACGGGCACGATTCTCAGCGCATCGTGATCGATGAGGTTGTCGGACAGATGATCACGTTTGCGTTGGCTGCCGGCAGATTTCATCTTCCGGCACTCTATATCGCCGCTGGATTCGGGCTCTTTCGCTTATTCGATATTGTGAAGCCCTTTCCGGTTCGTCACCTAGAAGGACTCCCAGGGGGCCTGGGCGTGGTTGCCGACGACGTGGGCGCCGGGTTCTATGCGATGCTTGCGCTGGCATTGATTCGATACGGGTTCCGAGCGTGAAGGACATTACGATCAAAAATGTCGTACCCCGGGCCGCGCTTCCTGGTGGCGAAGTGGTTATCGAGTATTCGGGTCTCGAGCTTGCCGGAACATCACAGCCTGAGGTTCGCTTCGGCGATTTCAGCGCGCAGGTGACGATGGCATCCAACGATCACATCATTGCCAAAGTCCCGGAACCTTCTTCCGAAACCGGCACATCGGAATTGATCGTCGCCACCAACGGTCATACCAGCAGGCCATTTCCGTACGAGGTCGGCAAGAAACTCGCCTCCAATTTGCATCCTGTCGCCAATCCCGCAATCGACAGCGAAGGCAATACCTACGCGACGTACAGCGGACGCCGCGGGCAGAAAACCCCAGTCTCCATCTACAAGATTACGCCCAAGGCGGCAGTTACGCCGTTTGTGACCGACATCATGAATGCCACAGGTCTGGCCTTCAGCTTGACGGGCGACCTGTTCGTTTCGAGCCGGTTTGAAGGCAACGTGTACCGGGTGAATCCAGCGGGCCACACGGAGACATTCATTGAGGGGATGGGCATAGCCACCGGCATCGCATTCGATCGCGACGGCAATCTATATGTCGGTGACCGCAGCGGCAGTATTTTCAAGATCAATGCCGGCAAAGAAATCTTCGTCTTCGCCACACTGGAGCCGAGTATTGCCGCCTATCATCTTGCACTCGGGTTCGACGACTTTCTTTACGTCACCGGTCCTACCACATCGAGCTTCGATTCGATCTATCGGATTTCGCCCAGTGGCGAGGTTGATCGGTTTTTCACCGGTCTGGGCCGTCCTCAGGGTCTCGCATTCGATATCGAGGGCACTCTTTACGCCGTTGCTTCCTACCGGGGACGCCGGGGAATTTTCCGGTTCCGTGATCCGAGAAAGCCGGAACTGGTTGTCGCAGGCCTCAGCCTCGTAGGTCTGGCATTCCATCTCAATGAGAACCTGATGATAGTGGACTCCGGATCGCTTTATCGCGTTCGGCTGGGCATCATGGGAAAGCCGTTGCCATAATCATGCTCTCCGCGGAAATTATTGCGATCGGTTCTGAATTGCTGACGCCGCGTTTCATCGACACAAACTCTGTCTACCTGACCGAACAGCTAAATGCCGTAGGCATTCCCGTGATGATGAAGACAATCGTCGGGGATCAGGAGAACTATCTGGAGCATGCCGTTCGGGGATCGCTAGAACGAACACCGATCCTGATTACGATCGGAGGGCTCGGTCCAACCGAAGATGACATCACGCGAAAAGTTGTGGCTCACGTTTTGGAGCGGCAGCTTATCCTCAACGACGAGATCCTGGCCAGGATTCAACAGCGCTTTAAAGCGCGTGGTGTGGAAATGCCGGCCAACAATGCCCGGCAAGCGCTCGTTCTGACCGGTTCGGAAATCCTGGAGAACAAGAACGGAACGGCGCCGGGATTGTGGATCGCCGGGGACAGAAATCAAGTGATCCTGCTCCCGGGCCCCCCGTCGGAGCTGAAGCCCATGTTCGAAAATTCGTGCGTGCCCCGGCTTCATGAAATGGCTGGAGGAGTAGCCATTGCCCGGTGCGTTTTTCGCACGGCATGTCTGCCCGAGTCGACACTTGATGCGCGAATCGCGCCCATTTATTCTAAATATAAGAACCCCGAAACAACGCTTCTTGCAAAACCCGGCCAGGTCGACGTTCGTCTTACGGCGCGCGGCAAGAATCGGGAGGAAGCGGAGCGGCTACTCCGCGAACTGGGTGAGGAGATCGAGCGCGAGTTGGCTGAATACATTTTCGCGCGGTCGGAGCAGTCGCTGGAGGAAGTTGTGGGCCTCTATCTGATGATGAAGAATGCGACCATCTCCGTTGCCGAATCATGCACTGGTGGTATGCTCGCCGAGCGTCTGACGAGTGTGCCGGGGAGCTCGCGTTATTTCATGTCCGGAGTTGTTTGCTACAGCAACGAATCTAAAATGGAACTGGCTGGGATTCCGCCGCTATTGATCGAAATGCAGGGCGCGGTCAGCGAAGAAGTGGCGCGCGGACTGGCTGAAGGCATCCGGGGGCGATCAGGTACAACGATTGGTGTCGGTGTGACCGGCATCGCCGGTCCGGGGGGTGGTTCTGCTGAAAAGCCCGTTGGCACAATTCACATCGCGGTCGCTTCGCCGGCTGAAACCCAACACCGACAGTTTTTTTTCCCTGGCGATCGTGAGAAGATCCGCTGGCAAACTTCTCAAACAGCGCTCGATATGGTACGGCGCGAATTGATATAAGAAAGTAATGCGACTCTTTATCGCCGTCGACCTTCCCGATGAGATTCTAAAGGGGCTCAAAGAAGTCCAGCGCGATCTCCGCTCCCTAACCGAGACGGCTCGATGGGTTGCTCCCGAGTCGATTCACGTGACGCTTAAATTCCTCGGCGAAGTGCCAACCAAGCGCGTCGACAGTATTCATGAGGCACTCAACGGACTGAGTTGGAAACCTTTCACTATAAAAGTGCAAGGCATCGGATTCTTTCCTGGCACGCGCTCGCCGCGGGTCATCTGGGCGGGAATGGAAGCGCCGACCATGTCCGGACTGGCCATAGAGCTTGACGCACGCATGGAACGGCTTGGGTTTGAGAAGGAAAGGCGCGAGTTTCGCCCACACATCACGCTTGCGCGAGCCCGCGATAACCGCATGGACTCTTCACTGGTTAAGGCGGCAGCCAAATATGCGGAACACCAGTTCGGCTCTTTCAAGGTGGATCGTGTTTCCCTCTTCCAAAGCACTCTAAAGCCTCCGGGTCCCGTATACAATAAGCTTAAGGAATATCTGCTGAAGCCACGATCATCCGCACGATAATGAGTTTCCCTATCGCAATCATCGGCGCCGGTGGCTGGGGTACCGCTCTCGCTATCACCATGGCTCGCGCGGAACGGGAAGTTCGGCTCTGGGTTTATGAGCCCTATCTGGTCGAGACGATCATTGCGACGCGGGAAAATCCGATCTATCTGCCTTCGGCGCGCGTGCCCGAGTCGGTGCGGGTGAGCAACTCGATGAGAGATGTTCTCTCAGGCGCGCCAATCGTGATCATTGCCGTACCGTCGCATGTGTACAGGTCCGTTCTTTCGGAGATACGACCGTTGCTGAATCCCGAAATGTCCTTCGTCAGTGCGGCGAAAGGGATCGAAAACGGCACGCTAATGCGTATGTCGGAAGTCGTCGTGGATGTTCTCAAACCCGCGTTCATGCCAAAGGTTGCTGCGATTTCCGGACCGACGTTTGCGCCTGAAGTCGCACGCGGCGAGCCGACTGCACTCGTCGTTGCGTCGCCGGATGAAAGACTACGGCTCTTTCTGCAAAGGGAATTATCCGCTCCTCGATTCCGGCTGTATACGAATTCGGATCTGATCGGCGTCGAGGTGGGCGCCGCCGTGAAGAACATTATCGCGATTGCCGCCGGCGTGGTGGATGGTCTTGGCCTTGGCTCGAACACGACCGCGGCGCTCATTACACGCGGTCTCGCCGAAATCATGCGGCTCGTCGATGCGTGTGGCGGACGCCGCGAGACACTTGCGGGACTTGCCGGCCTCGGGGATCTAGTTCTCACATCGTATGGGAGCCTCAGCCGGAACCGGCGGGTCGGAGTGGCGCTCGGCCAAGGGAGACACATCGATGAAGTCATTTCCAACATGAGGATGGTTGCGGAAGGCGTGAAGACCGCCAAATCCACGGTCGCACTGGCCCGCAAGCTGAAGGTGGAAATGCCAATCGCGGAGAAAATGTATTCGGTCCTATATGAAGGGTTGCAACCCCAAGATGCGATCAGCGATCTGCTGGAGAGAAGGCTGAAGGAGGAATAATTGAACGCGGGCTAGCCCCAATACTGTTCACTTAATGGCGAATCTGGGTCAGCTTTCCATTCGGATGAGAATTGAGAATTGGGAATTGAGCATTGGTCAGATCTGACCGGATCTGACCAATGCTCAATTCCCAATTCTCATCCGAATGAGACCTGCGCATGGTAGTTAAGTGCACAGTATTGGGCTGGAATCATGGAATTCATCTCACTGTTTGGGACGCCCAAGAAAGAACCGACGGTCTTCGAGAAGATCAAGCAAGCCGTCACACAGACGAAGGAAAATTTTACCGAACGTATTCAGGACCTTGTAGAGGGCCAGAAAGTAATCGACCCGGCGATGCTCGACGAGCTCGAAGCCATCATGATCGGGGCCGACATCGGCGTCGCGACGACGAATGAGGTTCTCAAATCGATCCGGGACCAGGTCTCGCGCCAGACGCTACGGGATCCAAACGAACTCCGGAACGCCATCAAAGAGGAACTTCGCAAGATACTCCAGGTCAATTACACGCCGCCGGCGCAGATTCCGGAGGGCAACCCGTTCGTGATTCTGACCGTGGGGGTGAACGGCGTCGGGAAAACCACCACGATCGGTAAGCTCGCGCATCGGTTCAAGACCGCTGGAAAGAAAGTGATGTTGTGTGCATCCGACACGTTCCGTGCCGCCGCCGTCGAGCAACTTGAAATCTGGGCCTCGCGCGCGGATGTCCCCTTGATCAAGCAAAAGGCCGGCGCCGATCCTTCAGCCGTGCTGTTCGACGCTCTGCGATCCGCGAAAGTCCGCAAGATCGATTACGTCATCGTCGATACGGCGGGCAGGCTCCACACCAAACACAACCTGATGGCCGAACTTGAAAAGATGACGAGGATCGCGAAAAGAGAAGTCCCGGGCGCACCTCATGAAGTGCTGCTGGTGCTGGACGCAACCACCGGTCAGAACGGTCTGACGCAGGCACGCGAATTCACCAAGAGCGCGGGCGTGACCGGCCTGGTCCTGACGAAACTCGACGGCACCGCCAAAGGTGGCGTCGTGACGGCTATCGCTAAAGAGCTGAAGATTCCGATTCGCTTCGTCGGAGTCGGCGAGAAGATCGATGACTTCATTGAGTTCTCCGCCGATGATTTTGTGGAATCGCTGTTCGCTGCCTAGAATTGTGACTTTAATGAGGCCGCGGCCGAACTGCTTCTGATATGGACGACATAACCTGGATGGGCCGCGCCCTTGAGCTTGCCGAGATGGGAGCGGGCCTCACCAGTCCGGGCGCGATGGTAGGCGCTGTTATTGTTAAAGACGATCGGGTCATCGCAGAAGCCTTCTATACTTATGACGGTCTCTACCACGCGGAGGTGATCGCCTTAGGTGAAGCCGGCGATGCGGCCCGAGGCGCGACTGTCTATACGTCTCTTGAGCCATGCTCGCATCACGGGCGAACGCCGCCATGCGCGAAGGCCTTGATCGAAGCCGGAGTTCAACGCGTCGTCGCCGCGATCGAAGATCCTAACCCTGCAGTGAACGGCGGTGGGCTTGCGATGCTGCGGAATGCCGGCATCCAGGTCCAATGCGGAATCCTTGAAGACGAAGCCCGCCGCCTCAACGAAGCATTCATCGCGTATAAGACCGAAGAGCGCCCGTTTGGGATTCTCAAGATAGCCATGACATTGGACGGAAAGATTGCAACACGCACCGGGGAGTCCCGCTGGATCACATCCGAAGAGTCCCGCGCTCAGGTTCACCGCCTCCGCCACCGGTGCGACGCTCTCATCACCGGAAGCGGAACCGTCCTCGCCGATAATCCCCGGCTGACAGACCGCAGCGGACTTCCCCGCCGCCGGCCGCTCGTCCGGGTGATCCTCGACCGCCGCGGACGCGTCACCAACTTTCCGGATGCGCTTTTGTTTCGCGACAGTCTGGAGGCGCTTGCTGCTGAGCTCTACAAACGGGAAATCCAAAGCTTTCTTCTGGAATGCGGGCCAGATCTGGCTTTCAACGCACTACTCGCCGGAATCATTGATAAAATAATCGTCTTCGTGGCGCCCCGGGTTCTCGGTGGGCGGGAGATTCCCGCGATCGGCGGGGAAGGCATTGGCGTCTTATCCGAGGCGATCGCGCTGAGAGACTGGACCGTCACGACCGCTGGTCCGGATATTGTCTTAACAGCCTATGTTCACAGGGATAATCGAAGAGGTCGGTGAAATCATCGCGGTCAGCGGCGCCGGTGATTTCCGCACCATTCGCGTGCAGGGCCGCACGGTAATGGATGATCTCCGTGTGGGGTCCAGCATCGCCGTTAACGGCGTATGTCTCACAGCCCGGTCCGTTAACGAGACGAGCTTCTCCGCCGAGATGTCGCGGGAGACTCTCGATCGAACCAGTCTGGGAAGGCTGAGCAAGGGCGCGATTGTGAATCTCGAGCGCCCGATGCGCGGCGATTCCCGGTTCGGCGGGCACATCGTGCAGGGCCACGTCGATGGCCTCGGCCGTATCCGCGGCTTTGACCGGACGGGTGACGCGTGGGATCTTCGAGTCGAATATCCCGAACGCGGATCGCACTATATCGTTGAGAAGGGCTCCATTGCGGTGGACGGGATCAGCCTGACGGTCGCGTCCCTTCAGGGTCCCAACGTTTTTTCAGTCGCAATAATCCCGCAGACGTTCGAGAATACGAACCTGAAGACCGCCAAGCCCGGCGACCTAGTGAACATCGAGTTTGATGTCCTGGCAAAGTATGTGGAGAAAATGATCGAGCCCTATGCCATTCGCACAGATTGAAGAAGCCATCAGCGAAATTCAGGAAGGCCGGATGGTCATCATCGTCGATGATGAGGACCGCGAAAACGAAGGCGACTTGATGGTCGCCGCCGAGAAGGTCACACCGGAGGCCATCAATTTCATGGCGACGTATGGCCGCGGTTTGATTTGCCTGGCAATGACGGGCCAGCGGCTGGACGAGTTACACATTCCGCTGATGGTCTCCGATCACAGCAATACGTCTCCATACGGGACAGCCTTCTGCGTGTCGATCGAAGCCCGCAGCAATGTCTCCACCGGAATATCCGCGTTCGATCGGGCACAAACGATCCTGACCGCCATCGATCCGAAAACCAAATCCAACGATCTGGCCCGGCCGGGTCACGTTTTTCCGCTTCGCGCATGCGACGGAGGCGTGCTGGTGCGCGCCGGGCAGACCGAAGCCTCCGTGGATCTCGCGGGGATCGCCGAGCTCACGCCGGCCGGCGTCATATGCGAAATCATGAAAGAAGACGGCACCATGGCACGCGTGCCGGATCTCGTCGAATTCGCTGAGCAGCACAATTTGAAGATGATCACCGTGGCCGATCTCATCCGATACCGGCTTCGCACGGAGCGTTTTGTTCACAAGGTTGGAGAGACAACGTTACCGACGCCCCATGGCAATTTTCGCATGATCGTGTTTGAAAGTATTCTGGACCAGCAAAGCCACATCGCCCTGGTTCGGGGCAGTATCGAAAACGGCGAAGACGTCCTGGTCCGCGTTCAGACGAATTGCCTGACCGGACATGTCTTCGACTCGCTTGCCTGCCACTGCCACGAACAGATGGATCGCGCCATGGAAATGATTGCCGCCGACGGCGAACAGCGCGAATATGGTATCGGCGCGCAGATACTCGCAGCCCTGAACATCCACTCCATGCGCATTCTCACCAACCACCCCCGCAAACTTGTTGCGCTCGAAGCCTATGGTTTGAAGATCCTGGCCCAGGTCCCTCTTACCACAGTCCGGAGCTCCAGCGAACGCTGATCCAGCAGTATCTGCATTTGCTTTGCGACTTCTCGCGACTCGTTGTATAAAGACCGCAACTTGATCGGTGGTCGGTTTGACGGAACGCGGGCTAAAGCCCGCGACTACAGACTTGCCGACACGTTGGGAGCGGTTTGTAGTCGCGGGCTTTAGCCCGCGTTCATAAACATGACGGGGAAAAACTCCATGCAAGATGATCAGCACGACAAGATGCCGCCGGAAAAGAACGCGATCGTCCTCACGCGGCGTGAAATGTTGCAGTGTGCGGGCGCGGTCCTGGCGTCCGCAGCATTTCCGACTAGAGCGGAAAGCGTGACGCCGCCCACAAGCGAGATCATGACGACGCTCAGTACCTATATGAGCGAGGCGGCCAGCCGCAAACTTCCGCAAGAGGCCGTCGAGAAGACCAAGCATGTAATCCTCGACACCGTGGCGGCGATGGTTTCGGGTTCCGATCTTCCGCCTGGACGTTTCGCGATCCAGTTCGCGCGCGTCTACAAGGGCGAGAAGGTTGCGACCGTGGTTGGCTCGAATGTGGTGTGTGGTCCCATCGAGGCCGCGCTTGCGAATGGAATGCTTGCTCACTCCGACGAGACCGATGACACGCATTCGTTCTCCCAATCGCATCCGGGGTGCTCGGTTGTGCCCGCCGCGCTGGCCACCGGAGAGCAATTCGGCACCGACGGCATGCGTTTCCTGCGCGCCGTGGCGCTCGGCTACGACATTGGGCCGCGCGTGACGATCACCTTGGGCAGGTTGCCTTACATGGTCGCGACCCACAGGAGCACTCACGCAATCTCCGGGATATTCGGCTCCGCGGCCGCTGCAGGCTGCTCGGCGAACCTCAACGCCCAGCAGATGCGCTGGCTCCTTTCGTTTACGGCACAGCAGGCTTCGGGTCTGGCTTCGTGGCAGCGGGACACAGACCATATCGAGAAGGCTTTCGATTTCGGCGGCATGCCGGCCCGCGGTGGTGTAACGGCTGCGTTGTTGGTTCAGGCGGGCGCTACCGGAGTCGATGACGTCCTGTCGGGAGCCGACAACTTCTTTCAAGCTTTCGGACCCATGAACAAACCTGAGCTACTCGTTGAAAAGCTCGGCGAGCGGTACGAAGTCACACGGACCAGTTTCAAGAAATGGACGGTCGGCGCGCCCATCCAGGCGGTGCTTGATGCATTGGAGAACCTGCTGAAGCGGAACCGCTTCGAACCGGAACAGGTCAAGCAGGTGATCGTGCGGGTCGCAACGAACGAGGCTGGCATTGTGAACAATCGGGAAATACCGGATATCAGCCTCCAGCATCTGGTGGCGGTGATGCTCGTCGACAAGACCGTCTCTTTCCGTTCCGCACATGAAACGGCGCGTATGCAAGACCCGGCAATCCTCCGCCAGCGCGCAAAGGTTCAACTCATTCCCGACGAGGAACTCGAGCGCCGCCTGCCCCGGCGCGAGGGAATCGTAGAAATTGTACTCGCGGACGGTCAGCGTCTTACCGAGCACGTTGAGGCTGTGCGAGGCACTGCCGACAATCCGATGACCCGCGAGGAAATCATCACGAAATCCCGCGATCTGATGACGCCGGTTCTCGGCGCCGCCACCTGCGCCAAGCTTATCGAAAGAGTCTTCGACCTGGAGAACGTGAAGAACGTTCGCGATCTCCGCCCCTTGCTTCAGCGGGCCTAGGTCACGCACCGCTGCTGCCGGTGCAAGCCTGGCGGTGCTCCAATTGCTCTCTAATTCCTCGACATTGATTCTCCTTGTCGATTGCTTACCGCGCCTACCTAGGGTATGGTAGGCGTACCGGATTTCAATGCCAGGAAAGAGCCGTTCATTTAATGTCGGATAGAGAGATCATCATTGCGTGGCTGAAGCGAGTCGAGCGGCGAATTCGGACGAATCGATTATTCCGGGAACTCACCTTTGGCTCAACCCTGTTTTTCATCTTTCCCCTTGGTTTGAAGGCCTGGGATTTGTTCTCTCCATTTCGAGCGAGAACTCTGACCATCCTCTTCACTCTTTGGACCGTTGGTTTCGGTGCTTACCTGGTGTGGCGTCTTTTGCAGAAGGGAACCATCGGTCAGGCTGCCGCTTCGGTCGACACAAAAGCGGAGCTCCATGACGAAATCAAGACCGCTCTTTGGTTCATCAATAATCCACGATCGTCGGAATGGGTGGATACGCAGATCCGGCGCGCGGCGAGGGATGCGCAAGCGATAAATCTCGATCGGCTTTATCCTCGGAACGTCCCAAGAACATCGTATCTCGCCGTCGCGATGATCCTGGTGTTCGTGGCTTTGAATTTTGTCCCGCTCTCCTGGAACCATAACTGGCTGACGCTCCAGGCTGCGCCGGCATTCAATCTCACCGATAAAGAGCAGGCGATCCTCGAACTGACCAAAGAGCTGCTGATGAGAGCCGAAAAGCTACAGCAATCCGAGTTGGCAAAGCGTCTCGAGGACATCATCCAGAAATTGGTGGAAGGCAAGATCGACCCCTCGCAGGCGGCCGAGCTGCTCGAGGACATCCAGAACCAACTCGGTGAAGGCAATCTCGATCTGGGAAGCATTAACGACGGCCTGGAGGAAATCGCCAAGGATCTCCAGCAATTCGAAAAAACAAGGGCTACAGCTAACGCCCTCATGGAAAAAGAGCTCCAGATTGCTGCCGATGAACTGAGGAAGCTCGCTGAGCAGTTGCAAAAGAATGAGTCATCGAAGGAGCTTGAACAAAGCCTGCAGCAAGCCTCCGAAAATTCACGCCCGGGAATTGAGGATTTGACAAAAGACCTACAAGAAGCCGCCGAAAATCTTAAAAACCGCGATCAGCAAGATGCTCAGGATGCTCTTCAGCAGGCTGCGCAAGAGCTGGAAAAGCTTGAGCAGAAGATGCAAGCCCAGCAGTTGAAGAACCTGGCCAGCCAGCAGCTTCAAAGCCTTGAACAATCGCTCCGCCAGCGCCAGCAAAATGGACAGCAGTCGCGAAAAGACCAGCAACAAGGACAGCCCCAAAGCGCGCAAGGGGAGAAAGGTCAAGCAGAACAAGGAGACTCCGAGGGTTCAAGCCAGCAATCTTCTTTGGGAGAGGAAGGGCAGGCCGACCAGCTCTCTCGACAGCCCGGCGAAGGGGGCGCCGCCCAGCCCGGAAGCAACGAAGGTAGCGGTCTGATGCCGTCGGGACAACGCGGGGGCAATGCACCGCGGGAAGGCGCGCCGACCGAGCTTGACGTGAAGCTTCAAGCCGAAAAGTTGGCGGGCATGAAGGATCAAGGAACGAAACCGGAAGACATCGAGGAAGCGAGCAAGCAGGAGCGCTCACGGCTGGATTATCGCAACGTGAAGTCCGAATTAAGCCCTGCTCAGAAAGATCTATTGAATCAGGATCGCATTCCCTGGGAATATCGTCCGCTGATCAAAAATTATTTTCAGGCGATACGGCCTACCCCGGGCGGCGGGGGACCGGCCGGCCACCAACAGAATTCCTCTAGTGGCCGGCCGGTGGGCCCGACGCCAACGGACAAGAAGTGAGAGCTTAATGAGCACGGCAATCGATCAACAGGTAGAAACCTTTCAGGAGCAGTTCAAGCGTGTCCGGGAAGAGGTCTCAAAGGTCATCGTAGGTTATGGGGAAATCATCGACGGCGTCATCATGAGCATGCTTGCCGGCGGCCATGTCCTGCTGGAAGGCGTGCCCGGATTGGGAAAGACGAAGCTGGTTTCCACCTTGAGCGATGTGATGCGGCTGAAGTTTTCCAGAATCCAATTCACACCTGATCTGATGCCTGCCGACATCACGGGTACCAACGTCGTTCAGGAAGACGCCATGGGCGAAAAGTTCCTGGAGTTCCAACCCGGCCCGATCTTTTCCAATATCGTGCTGGCTGACGAAGTGAACCGGGCAACCCCGAAGACTCAGTCCGCGCTGCTGGAAGCGATGGAAGAGAGAAGCGTCACGGTTGGCAAACGGACTCACAAATTGGACTCACCGTTCTTCGTGCTGGCCACACAGAATCCACTCGAAATGGAAGGCACATACCCATTGCCTGAGGCGCAGCTCGACAGGTTCTTCTTGAAGCTGAAGGTGGATTACCCCACGAAGGACAGCCTTCACACCATTTTGAATCGAACAACCAAGAACAAAGAACCTGAAGTCAATCGCGTTCTCGGCCAGGGCGAAGTCCTCGAGATGCGGAAAACCGTGCGCGCGGTTCCGATCGCCCGGCCGGTACAGGACTATGCGATCCGGATCACATTAGCGACACACCCCCGGCCTCCCTATGCCCTTCCAATGACGTATAAATACGTGAGGTATGGATCCAGCCCGCGCGGTGCCCAAGCACTGGTGATCGGCGGGAAAATACGCGCCCTGCTCAAGAATCGCGTGCATGTCTCGTGCGACGATGTCCGGGCGGTGGCGTACGGGGCCCTTCGTCACCGAATACTTCTCAACTTTGAAGGCGAGGCCGAACGGGTGGATACCGACACCATCATCAAGGTAATCCTGGAGAGTACGCCGGAACCGAATTAGCCGCGAATTACGCCGATTACGCCAATGCATTTCGCGTAATTCGCGGCCGGACTTTCTTTATGTCTACCGCGAATGTCACGCTTTTCGACGACGAGTTCCTCAAGAAGCTCGAGTACCTCAATATCATCTCAAAGCGCCTGTTTGCCGGACAGTTGAGGGCTGAGCGCCGGACGCGGAAGCGTGGCACCGGACTGGAGTTTGCGGACTACCGTGCGTATGTGGCGGGTGACGACTTTCGACATCTCGACTGGAAGGCGTACCTTCGGCTGAACCGGCTGATCTTGAAGCTGTTTGAAGAGGAAGAAGATCTGCCGATATATTTCTTCGTCGACAGCAGCCAGTCGATGAATTACGGCAACCCTACAAAGTTAGACTATACGCGGCGAGTGGCCGCGGCACTGTGCTACATCGGGCTGGCGAATCTGGACCGGGTCAATGTGATTTCCTTTGCGGATGGCGTCAAGGGGGAGCTTCCGCCCCAGCGCGGCAAAGGCCGGATCTTTAAGATTTTTCGGTTCCTCACCGATATCGTTGCCAGCGGCGAGACGAACGCCAAAGAGTCATTCAAGACCTATTGCACCGAGAAGCGCCGGCGTGGGCTTGCTGTCGTGATTTCCGATTACTTCGATCAGCACGGATTCGAAAGCGCGTTGGACATTCTGCGGCATTTTCGGCACGACATCTTCGTCATCCACATTGCAAGTCATGAGGAAATTGATCCGCCATTGAAAGGAGAACTCGTGCTCGTAGACTCCGAGAGCCAGGTCAGCCGCGAAATCACGATCACTCCGTCGTTGCTCTCGGCTTATCGCGCCGAGTTCTTGCGGTATTGTGAAGCTATCGAGAGTTATTGTGGCAAGTATCAGCTCGGGTATGTAAGAACTGCGACGGACTTTCCATTCGAAGAGCTGGTCTTGAAAGTTTTCCGGCAAGGCAGGTTCTTGAAATGACGTTCCTTGCACTGAGTCCTTTACAAACCGCATTGCTGGCCGCCTTGACGGCCGGAACGATAATCGCGCTGTATTTCCTTAAGCTGCGTCATCGCCGTGTATTGGTTTCTTCGTCCATATTGTGGCGGCGCGTATTGGATGAGCGACAATCACATTCGCTCTGGGAGAAATTGCGGAAGGTCATTTCGATCCTTGTCGCGATTACGATCGCACTGCTGATTGCGGTGTCTCTGGCCCGCCCGGAGATTGAGTCGCTCACGGGCAAGAACGAGCGGGTTGTGATCGTTTTGGATACGTCGCCTACGATGAACACTCACACCGCTGACGGCCGAACGCGATGGCAACACGCCGGCGATAGAGCCCGAGCCCTGCTCAACACGGGCGGCCCGACCACGGAGTTTCGCGTCGTCGACACATCCGGCGAAACAGCATCGGCATTCACCACCGACCGCGGCGAAGCGCGCAGGCTGATCGAGCAGATGTCGCCGCGAAGTGCGGCACCGCAGTTTCCTAAAGTGGACGGTGGCGATTCTCAGGTCTTTTTTGTCTCGGATGGAGTGGCGTTTCACGACCTCCCACGCTTCGTCAGACGCGTTTCGGTTTTCGAGCAGGCCGAAAACGTGGGAATCACCGCGTTCGAAATCCGGTCGATGCCATCAACTCCATTGGGATATGAGGCGTATCTCGAGGTTCAGAATTTCGGAAAGCCGGCCGAGGTCGGAATCACCATCAGCGGAACGGGCGGACAGCGGATCACCAGAACCGTTCGACTGCCAAGAAACGAAGTATTCAAAGAGGCGTTCGATCTGTCGAGCTTCGGGGGCGGCGGCGTCCGGGCCTCGATTCAGTCGAAAGACGACGCGCTTTCCATTGATGACGTGGCTTTCGCTTACCTTCCCACAAAACGAAGGACCCGTACGCTTCTCGTGACCCGTGGAAACAATTACCTCGAAACCTTGTTGAAATTGGACAACTATGTCGAGTTGCTAAAAACAGACCCCGCCAATTATCGAGAGTCGCCAAACATCGACGCCTACATTTTCGACCGCTTCGCTCCGTCCACGCCGCCCCTGCGGCCCGCCCTGATCATTGGGGCGCCGGCGGCTTCCTGGTTGAGACCCGCCACTGGCGAGGTCCGAAAGCCGGAAATCACGACGTGGTCGGAAAACCACCCCGTCATGCAGTACGTTTCCGTCCACGATGTTTCCATTGAACGTGCTACCCGCATCGACCCTGCAAACTTGACCGTAATCGCCGCCTCGAAGCAGACACCTTTGATCGTGGCTTCGGAAAAACCAAAGTGGGTGATGCTCACGTTTGATTTGGACCAATCGGATTTCCCATTCCACGTTGGATTTCCTGTTTTCGTCGAAAACGTCCTGGCGTGGTTCAACCGCGAACAACTCGCATTGCGCGGGTCGCCTGGAAACGTGGAAGTTCCGCTCGCTGACGCACAGATTCGAACGATTGACGGAAAGACCATTCCATCCGAACAACAACTCGGCAAAACCGTCTTCGAAGCAAACGAGCCAGGACTCTACGCAGCTACACAGGGCGATGCTCGCGTTCATGTCGCGGTGAATCTCGCGAATCGAG
>WNGP01001830.1_pt1 | contig 17622 bp, 10 predicted proteins | sample 5407671 | NCBI WGS metagenome assembly WNGP01 (sample SAMN13153381, study PRJNA577476) | soil metagenome | isolation source: 40 cm soil or saprolite under Garry oak tree replicate 2 | place: USA:California | collected 2016-06-15 | reverse complement strand
CCCACGTACGCACCCAGTTCCGTACCGCTCGGCGTAAACGCCGTCGCCGATTCAAATATGTCCGCCTTTTCGCCCCCGAAGCTCTGCTCCAATCGGCGAGGGTTTTCTGAGTTGGCGGGCAGAAATCGTATCTCCACCTGATCGCCCCAGGGAACGTCGGCAACGTGGAAGCTGGTTTCTCCGGCGGGCTTCAGCGTATGAAACTCGTCGCCGCCAACGTTGATCTGCAGCTTGCCATCCTTCACCAGGATTTTATGGAAGTCATCATCTTCCCGGTTCCAATAAATCCCCGCTAGCGCCGCCATCTGCTCCACGCTAAGTGGCGCTCCACTGCTCTTTGCAGTCTCTTTCGCAGGGGCTGGTTCGAGACCCTTGAGGTCCTTGGCGAGAAGGATGTCTGCGACCTGTCGGACCAACGCGGACGGATTTGTATCCGCCGCGTTGCAGAGCACCGCTGCCGAGAAGTGTTGCTCCGGGAATCGTGTCATGTCCGAGCGATACCCGGCATCGCCGCCAGCGTGGTCTACCGTTGGCAGGCCTTTGTACTTGCCCACCACCAGCCCAAACGCATAGTCGAGCTGCTCGCCGTTATTGAGCTTGCCGCGTTCGAGCATTTGATGGAGGAACGCCGGCCCGCCAAGGCGCGGGTGATAGAAATTCTCATCCCACAGTTGGAGGTCCTCCACCGTAGTGTGCAGACTCGTTGCGCCCACGGTGTCGAAGTTCGTGACGCTCAGCCGGAAGGGCTTGTCTTTATCTTCCCGTCCGTATCCCAGAGCATTGTGCTTCACGATCTCTGCGTGGTCGTCTCGGAAATGCGTGTGCGTCATGCCCAGCGGCTCGAAAATATTCTTGGTCGTAAACTCGCGCAGCGACATTCCGCTTACTCGTTTCACGATCAGTCCCATCAGCGTGTAACCCGTGTTGCAATAAACGTGCTTCTCGCCCGGTTTGAAGTTCAGATCCTTCTGCCGCATCATCACGGACATTACGTCGTCATCGGTAATCAAATCCAGCGAATACCGCCACCCCGCTAGCCCAAGCAGCGCCCACTGATCGCGCAGCCCACTGGTGTGGTGGACCAGATGCCGAATCGTAATCCGCTCCCCGAAATCAGGCAGCTCCGGAATGTACTTGCGCACATCGTCGTCAAGCGAAAGTTTTCCCTGCTGCGCCAGCAACACGATCGAAGCAGCCGTAAACTGTTTCGACATCGACGCCACATGGAACACCGTCGCGGCCGTGATCGGCACATCGTCATTCAGATTGGCCATGCCGTAGCCGTGCTTGTAGACAATTTCCCCGTCTCTGTAAACCCCCAGCGCGCACCCTGGCGAGTCGCTCTTGTCCCACTTTTCGAAGACCTTGTCCACCTGCGCATTGACATTTGAAGGCAGCGGTTGTGGCTGTGTCTGTGCGGCCGATCGGCCACAGAGTATAAGCAAAAAAAGTACGCCTTGAATGAAACGCCTCACGTAAGTCCTCCCACCAAATCGCAGCTCAAATCATTAGCGGCAGCGTACTCCGTCGCTGGTTTGGGGTAAAGGCCAAAGGCGTCGGCATCTCGTCAGGAAATCAAGCACTGACGAGATGGATTTGAGAGTGCGCTGCTTTTGTTAGGTGCGTATCCGCTGTTTCAGGAGCACCTTCACAGTTTCGCCGACTTCCTTTCCGATCGCTCGGCGTATCTCTATCTTTACAGGCAGCATGTGCCTACCGTCGCCCATAGCCATGAACGAACTTTTGAAGGGATGACCATCAATTGTGCCTTAACTTTAACCAGGCCACGCGTACCGAAAAACTTGACTGAATTCGGCCAGACCACATAGGTCCATCCGCCCTTGTGGCTCTTCTGCAATTTGGCAGAAAACCATTTGTTCAACATGTTCACGATCCTTCAAAACCACCCGGAGTATACGTCACACATCCACTTTTCCGGTTACGGCGTCAGAGTTGGCCGAAGACTCCGAACGCATCTACAATTGCGGCTATGGCCAGAACATTCGGTTGGCTCATGCTTGCCACAGTTGCGATAACGCTTGTCATCAACGGAGCGTACATGTTGATTTCGCCCCGAGCATGGCTCCGTCTTCCTAGTTGGTTTCCGTCGGCTGGGCCGTCATTCCGAGAACGCTATGCGGATGGTCGAGGATTAATTGAGTTAAGGTATGTGGGTGCGGCTTTACTCGCCTTCATCGGCTGGGTGATTTACAAATCCCTATTCGCTAGAGTCTAGTACCCACTTTACTGGTTAGCGCGTTACCAGCGTTGGAACCGCAAACGAAACACCCTAGCCAGGTGAGCACACGCTATACTGCATGAAACCTTATGAATCTATACAGAGCGATTGACGTTTGGAAGAAAGTGATTCCCAATTTGTGGAATTGTTCGTCGAACAAGACCCGTCGAACAGAGCCGGAGAATACGGCACGTTAGAGGAGCGATTCAAGATCAGGATCTGGTGCTTGAGGAGAAGCGACTCCGCATCATTCGCATTTTGTGATGGTTGCGCGGCGCCTTCAAGCGAGGGGCGAGGGGACCATTGGGGACATCATTGAATCTGGGAAAGAGAATGCGTCCGAGACGTTCGTTAACGCTTTTCCTCTTGGGCGGCAATCTGTCCGTACTGCAAGAACTTGAATGCCGCCCAACTTCCTGGGCCGACTCTCGCTTTGCCGGTTCCCGGATCACCGAAGACTTTAATGAGGTGATCGGTGAAACAATATTGCATCGCCGAGGGTAATTGGTCGCCACGGACCACTCCCCCAGCAAGGAGAGTCGCCAAAATTCTCAAGAGGCTGCAGTCCGCGCCGAAGATCTTAAATGCCATACTGTGCTGCAACTCGTTCAGTGCGATTACCAGCGCCCAGAGCTGCTGGCTGGTCCTGAATCGCTGTAATCTGCGAGTTGGCGGTCATGCGGGCGCTGTGACACAATGAGCCGCGGATTTCAACGCGCGGTCATGCCACGCAATCATACAGTCTACGACGCGCTCATTGTCGGCTCAGGCGCGAGTGGCGGCTGGGTGGCCAAACAGCTCACCGAGCAGGGCATGCGTGTCCTCATGCTAGAAGCCGGGCCGCCACGCTTACCCACGCGTGACTTCACCGAGCATGTGTGGCCCTATCAGGTTAAGTTTCGCGGTTTCGGCAACCGTCAGGCATTGCTTGAGCGCCAGCCCATCCAGCGGCTTTGCTACGCATGTGATGAATTCAGCCACCAATTTTTCGTCGACGACCGCGAGAACCCCTACACGTTTCCTCTCGACAAGCCTTTCATGTGGATCCGCGGCCGCCAGGTGGGCGGCAAGACATTCTGCTGGGCGCGCGAGAGCTTCCGATATAGCGACTACGAGTTTAAAGCTGCGAGCCGCGACGGTTATGGTGAAGACTGGCCCCTCAGCTACAAGGACCTTGAGCCTTACTATGACAAAGTTGAATCGTTTATCGGTGTGAGCGGGTCGCGCGAAGGCCTAGCGCAGATGCCCGACGGCAAATTTCTGCCACCTATGAACCTTTCATGCGGCGGCATGTTGGCGCGCGAGGTGATCGGCAAAAAATTCGGTTGGGTGGTGATGCCTGACCGCGTGGCGAACCTGACCATTGCGCACAATGGCCGACCTGCGTGCCACTATTGCGACGAGTGCTCGCACGGCTGCTATACAGCCTCTTACTTCAACAGCCCGGCGGTGACACTGCCCGCAGCCGCGCGCACCGGCCGCTTGACGCTCGTGAGCGATGCAGTGGTCAGCCACGTCATCGCCAATCCACAGGGCAAAGTGGAGGGCGTGCACTACATCGAGCGCACCACCCATGTACATCATGAAGCGCACGCCAAGGTGGTCGTACTGGCCGCGAGCGCACTCGAATCCACGCGCATCCTGCTCAATTCGCGCTCCTCGGGTTTCTCTGAGGGGCTCGGCAATTCCTCCGGCCAGCTTGGCCATTACTTGATGGACCATTTCACGGTGGAAGGTGCGAGTGGGCTTCTGCCTCAATTCAAATCTTCCCAGCGCGAACCGCGCGGCACTCCGTGCGGGTTCCTGATTCCCAAGTATGTCGGCACAGACGGGCACGTCAATAAGAGTTTCCTGCGTGGCTATCGGTTCGATGGCGACGGCAGCCAGCAACTCTACGCACACGCCTTTGGGCTCTCGGGATTCGGCTCCGGCTGGCGGCGCAAGGTCCGCGCGGAGATTCCTTATTATTTCGCAATTACAGCGCAAGGCGAGTGCCTGCCGCGTTACGACAACTACGTCACGCTCGACCCCGAAAAGAAGGACGCCTGGGGCATTCCTGTGCTGCGCATCGTGGCCAGCTACGGCGAGAACGAGTTCGCTATGGCCAAGGCGATGCGTAACGACGTCATGCAAATCCTCGAAGCCATGAAGGTCGAGGCTCCCCAAGCACCCGGCGAACACCTGAGCGTCTTCGGCAAGAACATCCACGAGTGCGGCACAGCGCGTATGGGCAAGGACCCCAAAAAGAGTGTCGTCAACAGTTTCGGCCAGCTCCACGACATGAAAAACGTCTTCGTTACCGACGGCGCAGTGTTCGTGACGCAGGGTTGCTATGAGCCTACGCTAACCATCATGGCGATTTCCGCACGCGCAGGCGACTACATTGCCTACGAGTACCGAAAGGGGGATCTGTGAGGAGTAAAGTCCGCGATTGTACAGGATTTTCAGATGGACGAGTCTGAGAACGAAATTGACGAACAGAAGGCAGCGGTCGCCCTTTCGCGCCGCGAGTGGTTGCTGAGCTTGGGCAGCGCTTTGGTCCTTTCGGGTTTTCGAGGTGCGCCAAGCCAAGCCCAGCAGGAGTCGCACACAGCCAGAACGCCACTGCCCGCTGGGCTCTATAAGCCTTCCTTGGATCATCTGAGTCACGCGCTCGATAGCAAAGGCACGTTCTTGCCAATCCCCCCAGGCGCCGAAACCGAATACGTCCAGCCGCGCTTGGGACCGTTCGTTCCTCAGGGGTTTACGCCGGAGGAATTTTCGGTCATCCGGCGACTCGTCGAAATCATCCTCGGCGAAGACTTGAAGAGCTCAGCAGAGGGGTCCGCACTCGGCGCACCGGACAGCATCTACGATGAAATCGCCGAGTGGATTGACTTGGTTGTAGCTAGTGCACCAGGCACGCGGACACTGGCGCGCAGCCTGCTCGCGGACCAGCGGGCGCTAGCAGTCGCCGTTTTCGGCAGCGAAGAACCGGTACGTTATCTGGAGACGTTCGAGCCCGAACGGGTGTGCCGCGAGGGGTTCACTTGGCTCAGCGAAGAATCGCAGCGGCGTTTCGCCAAGCGTTTCCTCGATGTCGACGCCAGAGGCCAACACGAGCTCGTTCAGGCAATCAGCGACGCCCGACCGGATAGGTCTGAGACTCATACAGGCACGCGTCTGTTCGATTTCCTCAAGGAGGAGACCATCCGCGGGTTCTACACGTCGCGCATCGGGCTCAAAGAGCTAGACCATAAAGGAAACTCCTTCTACGGCCAGTCGCCCGGCTGCGGTCTGCCCGCTGGGGACCTCGAGGGGACAAGAAAAGAGTGTTTGGGGATGGTCCGGAAGCTGTTAACTGACGCCAGAGAAACGAGTTAGGTAACCTAAACCTCTCTGGACGAGCACCGTTCAGCAGCTTCACACATCTTCAAACTGGCCAGCGAAGAGAGGACGGCAGTTGTCTGAACAGGCCGTAATACCCAGAACGAAACCCTACAACTTGGATTGGTCTACACTAGCCGACTTGCAGGTACCGATCCTCATATCCCGATCTTGATTACTTCCGGTTTGCCCAGAATCGCCGGATCAGCTCCACACGGATGCGAGCTGCCTATCGGGAATCGTCACAATAGGATGTGACGTGGGCAGAGAATTCACACCCGAACGCGAGGTAAACGGCAGCATCGCTGGGGGCGATTTACCTGCTCGGTCTCATTGTGCCCTGGTTTGTGCCGGAAACTGTAGGCAAGGCATTGCCAACATAAGGAAGATCGAACTCAGATCATGGGACTCCCTGAATGAGGAAATTCACTTTTTTAAGTCGGCGCTTTAGCCCGATAAGGGCTTGAGACTCCACTTGGGGTTTTCCTCGTTCACGCTATCCGCGCCGCAATTCGCAATCTGCGGTAGTCCAGCTCCCAACTTCCATTCTTAAACAACTCAACCCGGCACTGCCGTTCGACCTCACGAATCCATCGCTGCGCATTCTCTTCACCCATCTTTTCAAGGAACGTCTGCCGAAACAAGCGAATCCAGTTTTCCAGTCCGCGTTCTCCCTCTTCCAGCGTCGTCGGCCGATCGAACAGCGAGGCCTCACGCACTTCCAATCCATGCCTCTCTAGCAGGTCCGCGTATTCCCCAACGCTCGGGTAAAACCACGGGCTCACTCCGTCGGGTTCACGCATCCCCAGAGCCGAGAATGCCCTGTGAAACCCCTCCACCAACCTTTGGATGTTTCCCTTGCCCCCAAACTCGGCCACGAATCGTCCGCCGGGTTTCAGCGCGTGGGCCACTCCTGAGATCACTTGCTTCGCCTGCGGAATCCAGTGCAACACGGCATTCGAAAAAACGGCATCGAACTCCGCGTTGAATCGAAGCTCCCTGGCATCCACTGCCTCAAACTTCAGCGCCGGGAATTTTCTTCTGGCCTGCGAAATCATCTCCTCCGACCGGTCAACTCCCAGTACTTCTACGCCCCTTTCGGCAATTTCCGCCGTCAACGCTCCCGTCCCGCAGCCCAAGTCCAGAATCCGCTCGCCTGCTTGTGGCGCCAACAGTTCCACCAATCCCTTTGCCTTCTCGTACACAAATGCATGTTTCGCGTCGTATTGCGCCGCATTCCACTGATTCGTCATTTCCCCCTCAATTTGTACCTGCACAGCGACGACTTACTGTAAGACGAATTCCGGATTTGCTACGGTCGATAGTAATGCCTCCGGGTTGCCAGATTGCTCCCGATAAATGCGCACCTCGTGATGGCCGGCGATTCGGGAGTAATCCAGTTGGGCATCATGTGGATAGTAACGGGAAGTCGGCATCGCGTCAGGAAATCAAGCCGTCCAGAATCGTTGCCTCCGCCGCAACTCTCTCCTTGGGAATGTAATGGCGCCACTGATGGCTCTAACCTCTGGGACCAGACTCGGCCGTATGAGATTGTCTCCCGCTCGGTGGGGGCAGCAGGGGCGAGGTTTGTCGCGCCCGCGATCCGCGCCTCAATCTTGAAGTAACGATCAAGGTCTTTGTCTTTGGCGCCATCGCTTTTGGAGGACCCAACGCCTGCACTGCTTCAGCCGCTGTTAGGCTGCGCTGCGAAGAAGGCTATCGTGAGGAAGGTGCAAAACGAGCCGTTCGTGTCTCACGAATGAGCCACTTACCCTCGCGTTTGACCATGACCTAGAAGGCATGACCATCAGGTTCCACCGAGGAGCTGTAGTACTGGGCGTCAATGAAAGCGACCTCTGGGTTGAGGAAGCTGACGTTCTCGACCTCAAGCCGGAAGCGGCGGTTCGGATCGGACGGAAGATTCAATTCCTTTTCGATCGCTGCATGTCCTCGCGACATCTTGCGCGTTGTCAATCGCCAAATTTCGGCGTCCTCTGTGTAGAACGCCGCCTGAGCGCGTCCGTCGCCCCGCTGCCTCGCCTCTGAGTAAGCTGCAAGCTGTGCTTTGATTGCCGTTTCGTCCCGGGAACTGACCGATTGAGCCTGCGCCACAAAAGTGGCCGCCAGGACGAAGACAACCGCCGAACAGCAACGGTTCATGATCATCTCCATCGTCAGGCAGCCTACCATATGTTTGGGCTGACCTGGATGAGACCGGCCGTGAGCAGCATAAATATTGTTCAGGCCGACCCGAGCAAACCTCCATGGCGAACGGTGCCTAAGACATGTCATCTGCATCCGGTCGAGCAATTCGGAAGTGATCAGACTACTTTTTGAATTAGTAACGACGAACGCGCATGCTGTTAGAGATGTCAGTCCCTCGAAGCAGACTTCACAGACTAATCACGCCGTGGAAGCCGAATGGCGGTGGCCGACAAATACGACAAAATCGTCGAATCAGCTGGCGATTCGGGGTGGCGACATTGGTGCCGCTATGTGTACGTATAGCCGCTTTGCACCTAGCAAGCAAGAGGACAGGTGGTGTGTCAATACTATCCTCACCATGCCCACGCGTAGGCCTCGACTCGTGGGTCAGCTCCTGCACTCAGCACGCCGGTCTTCGCATCGATGATGATGGCGGCGCTGGACGCCAGGGACCAAGGTGGTGCGACACGCAACTTGTGGCCGCGCGCAATGAGTTCCTTTTGCGTCGTTTCGGGGATGCGATCCTCCACCGCCATGGCGCCCGGAACCATTGTGCGCGGAAACGGCGAAGATGGAAAGCTGCTAGTGGACCACCGTGGAGCTTCGATTGCTTGCTGGACGTTCATGCCAAAATCGATCACGTTGACCAATGTCTGCATGGTGACCATCACCTGGTCGTCGCCGCCAGGACTTCCGGTAATCATGAACGGCTGGCCATCTTTCATCACTAGCGTACTCTGTAACGTGCTCCGGGGACGTTTTCCGGGCTCAAGCGCGTTGGCCTCACCTCGAACCAACGAGTAATAGTCGCCACGGCAGTTGAAGATGATTCCCGTATTTCCCATCACGACTCCCGTTCCGAAGACGCTATGAAGGCTGGGCTCAAAGCTGACCATGTTGCGGTCTTTGTCGACGATGGCGATGTAGCTCGTGTCGCCCTTCAAGTCCGCGTCACCGTCGAGAACGACATGCCAGGGCCGCTCCGCGGCGCCAGCCACAAATTTTTCGGGCGAACCGGGCCGCAGTTCCAACGAAGCTTTTGCAGGATCGATGAGCTTTCTGCGTTCCCGTGCGTAGTCCTTCGACAGCAATCCGTCGTAGGGAATTTTGATGAAGTCCATGTCGCCGAGAAACTTTTCGCGATCAGCCATGGCCAATTTCATGATCTCGACACTGGTAGAGATGAAGTCGGCGCTGTTATGGCCAAGCGCTTTCAGATCGTACCCCTCCAGCAGGTTTAGCGCGATCAACTCGGTCGGTCCCTGACTGGCGGAGGGATTCTTATAAACCTGATAGCCACGGTAGTCGGTGGAGACCGGAGTTTCCACTTTCGCGGTGTACTCCGCAAAGTCCTCGTAGCGGAACAAGCCGCCGCTGGCTTCTGAGAAGGCCGCCATCTCGCGTGCAATGTCACCTTTGTAGAAGCGATCGCGGGCCGCTTTCAGTGCCTCGTGCCGTCCTTTGGCCTTATATGCTCTTTCCGCTTCGACCAGCTTTTTCAGGGTGCGAGCGAGATCAGGATTCTTGAAGATCTCACCTGCCTTCGGCGCCTCACCATTCGGCTTATAGACTTTAATGGTCGAGGAGTACTTGAGTATCTTTTGGGTGCCTGCAATCATGCGGGCGCGCCCTTCACTCAAGGGAAATCCGTTTTCCGCAAGGTCGATGGCCGGCTGGAGCACCTGCTCGAAGCTCATTGTTCCCCAGCGGTCTAGCAGTATGTACCATGCGTCCACCACGCCAGGAAGTCCGCCCGACAGCAGCCCATCGCTGACCGGAATCTTGCCGCCGTTGTTCTTCTCGTACCACTCGATGGTCGCCAGCTTGGGAGCGCGCGGCTCCGCGTTGAGGGAAAGCACTTTTTTCTCTCGCGCATCGTAAACGAGCACAACGGCGTCACTGCCAACGCCATTGAGGGCAAAGTCGGTCACCGCGAGTGCCGCTTGGCCGCCAACGACTGCATCGAACGCGTTGCCGCCCGTCTGCAGGATGCGGCTGGCCGCCTCTGTCGCTTCCGCCTTCATCGACGACACTGCCGCCTGTCGACCTCGAATGACCGGGCGCATCGTGCGGGGTAAAGGGGCGTCTGGGCCTTGGGCGATGGCATTGGCGGCAAAGCCCAAGGAGGCGATCAACATGCACGTAACAAGCGTTTTTTTCGAAACTCTCATGAGTGCCTCCCTGACTCAAAAGCGCTAGGCCAACGAAAACCCTTGATTCGTCTTCGTCCGTGCGTCTTGCATTCTACACCGCCTAAGAACCTTGGTTTTACGAGACACAATGTTTGATTGAGCCGAAACCGCTGTTTCCAGCCAAGTGGATTATCTCGGAGTTGTCTATTAGCGTGAGTCGGGCGCAATCCTGGGAGGGCGCAGCTAATCGCCCGCCACGGAGGCCACTTCTACATGTAGCCGACTAACCGACGGTGCTGACGGTGAACCGAACTTGACCCGACGAGAGCATCAGCCGTACGGTCGTGCGCAAAGACAAGGCTTGAATCCGAATCCTAGTTAAAGGAGGCGTATGCGTAGGACCTAGCCACACTCGTGGACCTATTGTGTTTCGCTTTCGCTCCAAGCAGGGCTCGCGGTCGCTCCGTAGGCCCCGAGCGACGCCCAAAGTCCGACTCAGGCCGAACAAGAGGTAATCAAGGCGAACAAGGAACTCGATGACGCAACGAGGCGAAACGATGCGGACGCCTTGGCGCGTATTTACGCGGACTCGCGTTCTTGCCGGGTAGCGTTCGGTCCTGGGTTCCACTCCATAGAGGATAGCCGTGAGTATGAAGAAGAGCATTTTTCGTCGCATCAGGTACTGGATCACTCGCGGGTGACCCTAGCGAACGGCTCTTAGAAACGTCAGCAAGTCCGCCATCTGGCTGATGCTGATCTGCTTCTCCAAACCTTCTGGCATCATAGAGACCTTGCTGACGCGCATGGTTTTGATGTCCTGGCGAGCAATGACGGTCTCCCTCCCTTGCTCCTGCTTTAGAGTGATCGTCGCTGGAGTCTGGGCGCTCATGATCCCATCCATGATGTCACCGGAAGCCAGCTCAACCACATACGTCTCATAACCTTGTTCGACCGATTTGCTGGGCTGAATGATATCCACCAATAGCCCCGATGCGGGATGATTGCGCACCGTCCCCAAGTTAGGACCGACGGCTACGCCGACGCCATCGAGCGCATGACATTTCGAGCAGACACGCGTGAAGGTTTCTCTGCCTCGCGCTACATCCCCGCGGATGTTCAACGCAGCCTGATATTCTTTCAAAACTTGCTCGCGCTGGGCCGAGCTTTGCTCGAAGAGCGCCCTTGCTAACTGGCGAACGGCAGGATCAGAATCCATGAAAAGGCGCGGCTTATACGGGTCAAGCTGCCAAGTTTGGACATGTCCGTTCTTCACCGCTTCGAGCAGCAGAAGGACTCGATCTGAACCTCCGCTCAGTAACGTATTCGTCGCCTCCGCCCGTACTGGCGCGCTCATGCCATTCCATTTAGCGAGCAGCAACGGTCCGACATTGCCACCCCTGACAGAGGTAAGCGCCCTCACGGCCGCAATCTGAACATTGTCGGGCTCTTGCGGGTCGAGGAGGCTTTCCAATAGACGTGCCTCCCGATCAGAATTTGCGAGCGCCAGCAGATCCAATGCGTCGGCACGCACAGAGGCGTCCGCCTTGCGATTTGCGGCTATTCTTTCGGCGCGCTTCAGCGCGTCTGCGGCAGTGGCGTTGTTCGGAAGGCCCAGCACGGCCAACAGATGAACTACGGCGTGCCCCACGGGCCCCGGCCGCCGCTCGAACATTTGCACGAAGAGATCCCGGTCTTTCTTTAGAGCCGCCTTGGCATCGGCACCCTTTGCGCGAACGCCGTCAGCCATGCCGTCGAGCGTTGCGCCTCCCCACCAGTCCGAATTGCGACGAGAGCCATCTGCCACGGTTGTCAGGAGCCGTCGCATTTCTTTGAGGTTCGCTCGCATGCCAATCACAGCGCCTACTTGACGAAAGAAATTGCGGCGCGCCTTCGTCTCGCTATCGGCGAGGCGAGAAACCGCCAGCTCAAAGTACGGCAGCGCGCGGGCGGGGGATGCGCTTAAGGCAGCCACCTGCATCCAGGGGTCTTCTACGCCATCCGCCAGGAGTTTGTTCTGGGCGACCGTCGCCTCGGGAGAGTCAAGGAAGCCCAGAGTGCAAAGGAGTTGGAATCGAACCTTGGGATCAGGGTCGTCGGCCATCTGCATGAGCTTTCGGGCCAGTTCGGGAGCTTTCGCCAAGTAAGGCTCAGACAGGCGAATTGCATTTTCGCGGACACCTGCCACGGGATCATCAAGCGCCCTAGTAATGAGACTCGGGTCAAGCTTTCCCATGCCATCGAGTGTCCACAAAGCGTGCACGCGCGCCAAAGGAGACGTGCTCTCCTCAAAAAGTCGGGCTAGAAAGGGAACGGCATCAGCGTGGTGGCGCTCTACCAACAGGCGCTGAGCGGTCCGGCGCCACCAGATGTTCGGGCTGGACAACTGCTGGACAAGTTCCGCGTCGGGCGCTTGGCCGAGTCCAATGTTCTTTGGTAAGGGCAGAGGCGTTTGTGTATCCGGAACAATTCGGTAGATTCGACCGCGATCCTGTCCGCTGTAAAGATATCCGGCATGATAGGTGTCCGCAGCCATCCACTCTGGGTGCTCGATGGTGTTTCGGTAATAATCGATGAGATAGAGAGCGCCGTCCGGACCGATGTACATATTGACGGGCCTGAACCAGGCATCTGTCGAGGCTACGAACTCGGCCTTCTCTTCCAGGCGCCGCGCGCTGTAAGTTACACCCGCATCTGACCAGACATCGCAATGCACCACGTTATGCGCAGATTCGGCCAGACAAGCGACGCGATCAAATGAGTGGGGGAACGCGCCACCAAGATAAGGAAGGGTGATGCTGCAAGACGAAGTTAGCGTGCCGACATCCGTCAGGATTTCGAATCGCGGATTGCGGGTAATAGGAAAGACTTTGTTGTTGTCGGCTGTGGAAATGTCTTGTTGGACGCTAGGCAATAAGAGAGCGGGATTCCGCTGCAAGTAGCGCGCCGCGATGACCTCATGTCGTCCATTACTGTCATTCGTGATGGTGAAGTGGCGTCCCCACTCGTCAAAAGCCTGCCCATATTGCGACCAACCGGACAAGAACTCAAGTTGATGTGTCTCTGGCCTGAAGCGCACGCTACGCGGCGCCATTTTTAGCTGCGGTCCTTGCCCATCGGCAAAGCGAATATCGCTGCCGCGATCTCCAAAAGGATCTTGGAATACCACGGTGTGAACCGGCCCTTGATGGGCAAGGTAAATCCAGTTATCTGGACCGTAGAGCGGGCCGTTAACCATGTGCTGCGGATTTGTAAACGCAAAACCGGTAAGGAATTTTTCGCGGACATCAGCCTTGCCGCTTCTCTTCGTATCTTTGAAAAACCACACGTCGGGAGCGGCGGTCACCAGCACGCCTCCTTTCCAACACATGACGCCGTTCGGCATGACGATGTGATCCGCGAAGACGGTGCGCCGATCGGGAAATCCATCGCCGTTGGTATCCTCGAGCAGCACAATGCGGCCTATCGGTCTGGTGTCCAGCGGATAGCCGGTGTCCTCTGCCACATAAATGCGCCCATTCTCGTCCCAATCCATGGCCACCGGACTGTTGATCGTGGGCTCGGCGGCAAAGGGCTCTACGCGAAAGCCTTTGTGAATGGCGATTGTCCGAAGAGCGTCGTGGGGACTGTAGGGCGGACCGTTCGGCCGGCGATACCGCAGAAGGAGGCCGAACACCACGATGGCAACTGTCAACACCGAAAGCGCGCCAAGCAGCCAAGTATGTCTGCGTGATTGTGAAAGTGGAAGAAGCGACACTTCACTTACCTGCGGTTTCAACACTCACGTACGCGCGGATCCAGAGGAGCGTTCATGGAGCCAGGCCTCTCATTTGCTCCTATCGGAACGGAAGCGAGTGTACGCCCCAGCTTTGAAATGTCAAGAAGGAGAGAGCAGAGCGAGCCACGAACAGCGTTGGCGTACCTGTCAGTCAGGGTAAACTCGGGTTTCATCGCGCTTCCCCTTTATGTAAGAAAAGGATAACCACGATAAGGACAGTCCCTCTCAGGCCTTGGCTCGTGCGCGGTCTAGGTCTGTGTGCGGCCGCGTTTCTCTTTGCTTCCAGGCCTGCTTTTTCCATGTCCCAGATTCTTTCCGATACCAAACAACGTAATCGCGCTGAGGCGGATACGGAAGAAGATATTCAGTTCGCAGAGGCGGGGAATCTTGCCTGGGCTGACAGCGAGCTTTGCAAGACCGTGGCTTTAGCGCCCGGCAACGCCGAATTCGTTGGGGATTTTGCCACGGTCCTCGCAATGGAAAAGAAACTTGACGAGCCAACATCGTACTTCCAGCAAGTGCAGAAAATCGATCCGCCGGACTTGCTAGCTCGCCGGTATCTTGCTGCTAATCTTTGACAGTTATATGGTTACGCGGAGGCTCGGCAAAATCTCCGAATCCCTCTTAATGCGAATCCGGGCACCCTCAGGCATTGCTGCTACTGAGAATGACGCTTGGCGATCTGCGCATTCGAATGTGGCAACGCGGCCCCATTAAACACCTGCGCGGAGCTTTCCGGTCCCAGGGGCACGCAAGGTTGCCCTGTGCAGACCGGCCTTCTAATGCTGCTCCATCAGCTTCAAAAAACCGTTAACGATCGCGTTCTCGGCGCAACCTGGCTTCAGCCCCGATGTGGTGATCTCGTAGCTGATCTGCTCGAACGCGGCATCATCGGGAATGTACCCACTCGATCCATTAGCATGTGTCACCATGACCGTGCGGCTGGAAGTGGCTCTCTTTTTGAGATGTTCGTGAATCATGGTCATCACTTCGCCCGATACGCCTACCAACGCGATATCGTTGATCATGAGCAGACTGAGTCGAATGCCGACTGGGTCGGAGTCCTCCCATTTATATTTCTTGCGCGGCAGCGGACCCGGTTCGACCTTTCTGCCGGGGCAAGTGACCACCTGCTGTTTGCCCCGGAGCTTGGCTTGGTCAGTGGTGCGAATAGCTCCCGCGACGCGTACTGCCTCCTCGCCAAGAATCTTTCCTAGAGCGTCTACCATGGTGAAATCCGAACCACGCGCGAGCGAAATAGCGTTTTGGTCCGCCGCTGCTCCGCTCGTCCACAATGCGACGACGTTTTCGGTAGTCTCTTCAGGCCGCAGCTGAATCGCCGCTCCAGCGTCGCTGCGTGGAGCATCCTCTGGCTTACCCCGATAATAATTCTCTACGTAGCGCGAAGTGGCTCCTGCGACGTCTCCGCTGATCTGATAATTCTCACCTCCCATGACAACCGCGTGAACGGCATAGTTGATCAGCAAGCCGATCGGCTTACCAGAAAGCGCATCGAAGCGTATTACCGTCACGCTCTTATCCGACGGCCCTTCGGCGTTGTAGCCTAGCCACCATCCGCTGTCAGCCGAATATTCGCGGCGGTTGATGTTCACGTAGGCCCTTCCAGTTCCGATCCCGATTTTGGCCGGCTGAAGATTTCCTTTCGCTTTGCGGATAGCTTCAACCGTAGCATCCTCGACCTGTTTGGTGTAAGCGGCGGATTTCGGCGAATTGTTGCCGTACATCCCAAATGGAGCCGGGGCGCTATGGTCATGCACTGCGCAAAGAATCAGATACTCGGCTGGTATGCCAGTCTCGCGAGCGATGCGCTGCGACAGCTCCTCCCAGACGGCATTTGGCACGCCAATCAGTTCCCATGCGACCACGGCGGCAAACCTGGAGCCAGCGCCGAAGACAATGGCACGCGTGTAGATGTGGTCATGAATCCCCTTGAAACCTTCCTTGCGATCGGCATATCCGCTCATCGGCAGCGCGGCGTCGGCGGATGGCGTGATGTCAACGTTGGCGGCGCCCGCCTGGAGCGCTGCGTTTTCAGCTTGTAATGCCAGGGGGAAAGACGCCATCACTAGGAGGACTACGCGAAACGGCCAAATTATCATGATCATTTCTCCGGATTTAGAATGCCACAGTCTGCACAGACGAATGACTTGCTCACTATCGTTCCGCCGCTTTTTTGGTACTCGCTCGCGTCCGTCCAGCAGACGACCCCTTGCCGAACTCCTGTTTAGGACGACCTGGATGAAACCGGTCGCGGGCGGCCTAACGCAAGCTGCCCCAGCGAGCCGTAAATCGTCCTAATTGTAACGACACTATCCTAGCCCAACAACATTCTCCGAGTTTCAAACGGACCAATTGGCAGCCTTGCTCCCACTCAGCCTCGAGCGATGGCTTCGCAGAGCAAGAGCGGCAAACAGCTTTTGGGTTACCTCTGACTCAGGCTAAACTCGGGATTCTGGCACCTCAACGCTACGGAAGAAAGGGGATGAGAGTGATAAGAACACCCCCGCCCAGGACTTGGCTCGCCGGCGTTCTTGGTCGCAGTCTGTTTGCAGTCGCGCTTCTCTTTGCCCCTAGCTCTGTCCGTTCCATTCGCGACATCCTTTCTAATGCGCCACAAGATAACGGAGCTGAAACGCACTCGGCAGAGGGGCTCGCGCTTGCAAAGGTTGGAAGTCTTCAGCCGGCGGAAGCGGAACTTCGCCAGGCGGTGGCTTTAGCGCCGGACAACGCGGAATTCCTCCGGGATCTCGCCACCGTTCTCGCCATGGAAAAGAAGCTTGACGAGTCCACATCCTACTTTCAGCGCGCGCTGAAAATCGATCCGCGGAACTCGATGGCTCGCCGGTACCTGGCGGCTAATCTTTGGCAGTTGCACCGTTACACGGAGGCTCGGCAAAACCTTCGAATGCTTCTCAATGCGAATCCGGGTGATCCTCAGGCATTGCTGCTCCTTGGCATGGTCTCGGAGAACACCAGAGACTATGCCAGGGCCGCCAAGACACTCGCATCCGTACCCGCATTGGTGCGCGCGCAACCGGAATCGATCGCCGCGCTTGCGAGGTCCTACTATCACATTGGTGAAACCGAGAAAGCGCGAGCGTGGCTCGACGAACTACAGAACCACGCGGCTGGAGTTCGGGCCGCGTTTCTTGGAGTGCAGATCGCGGACGAAATGCGGGATTACAAAGCAGCTGAGGCGCTCTTGTCTTCCGTGGCGCTGCATTATTCTGATCAGACCGAACTGCGCTACCGGCTTGCTGTTGTGAAATTCCATGCGCAACAGTTCGAGGAGAGCCGGCAAATTCTTCAGCGGCTCTTAGATGATGGCCACAAGACGAGTGAAGTAAATCGTTTGCTCGCATCGTGCTTTCGGGCACAGGACCGCTATGAGGAAGCGATTCAGGCGCTTCAAGAAGCCATCCAGCTCGATCCAGGCAACGAGGCAAGCTATTTGGACTTAGCCGACATCCTTCTCGCTCAAAAACGGATTTCTCCAGCTATGGAGCTTGCACAGCGGATGGCCAAAGCGTTTCCGAATTCTTCCCTCGTGTTCGTTTCAAAAGGATCGATTGAACTTGGCGCCGGTGACTTCACGGATGCTGTCGGCTCTTTCACTCGCGCCGCTCAACTCGAACCCGCCAACTCGGACGCCACGATTGGGCTTGCAAGGGCACAGGCAAATGCAGGGATGACCCAGCAAGCGAAAGCAACTCTTGATAGTGCCATCAGTCGGTTTCCTCAAAAAGCACGTTTCGAACTCGAATTGGGCCAGGCGTTGCTGAAAGAAGCCGAAACTGGTAACAGAACAGCCGAAATCAGAGCTGAACAACTCCTCAATTCTGCCGTGGCGCACGATAACAAGTTAGCTGAGGCGTATTACGAAC
>WNGP01001828.1_pt1 | contig 17633 bp, 8 predicted proteins | sample 5407671 | NCBI WGS metagenome assembly WNGP01 (sample SAMN13153381, study PRJNA577476) | soil metagenome | isolation source: 40 cm soil or saprolite under Garry oak tree replicate 2 | place: USA:California | collected 2016-06-15 | reverse complement strand
ACCTCGTACTGCGCGGCGAGGTTCGTCAAGCCCGCGCCCAACAACTTTTGAACTGCTGCGTTCTGATCCCTTGTCAGTAATAGAGTGGCCCCCGGTATGAACTGCGTCGTAGCTTGGACCAGGCCAAAATTGTCCGCCCCGATGCTGGAAAATCCCGTCTCTTCGCGCTGCGTGTATTCGTAGGAAAAAAAGTAAAAGGTCTTGTCCTTCTTGAGCGGGCCCCCGAAAGTTAAGCCGCTTTGGGTGCGTGTGTAGCCCTGTTTGGTCGGCTGGAGCACGCCGTTCGCATCGACTTCACCGGAAAACGCATTGCGCGCCTGAAAGGCTTTGTTCCGGAAGAATCCGAAGAGGTCCCCGTGGAACGTATTGCCGCCGCCCTTGGTCACAATGTTGATGACGCCGCCGGTGGCGCGGCCATACTCGGCATTGTAGTTGCTAAGAATAAGCTGGAACTCCAGCACGCCTTCCTGAGAGATGGTTGAGCGAATGCCGTTGACAGAGTTGTCGCCGGCATCGGCGCCATCCACGCTGACCAAGTTCGAACGTTGGCGTGCGCCACTAACATTGAATCCGCTGCTGGGAGCGGGACCGATGGTGGGAGAAACGTCGCGCGTGGTTTTCGAAAATAAGCGGGTAAAGTCGAAGAAATTGCGGCCGTTGATAGGGAGAACTTCGATCAGGAGTTGCGGGACCGTATTTGAGACTTCCGTCTTGTCGGGTTCGATGAGAGAAGTCTCTGGGACTGTGACGGACTGTATTTGTCCTTTCAGCACGAGCGGCGGGTCAATCTTGACGTTTTCGCCGACCGTCAGCGTGAGAGACTCATTCTTGTAAACCTCAAAATTCGCTCCACCATCCACGCTCATCTTGTACTGGCCGGGGGGCAGACCCACGAAGTCGTAGCGGCCGGCATCATCGGAGTCTGCTGTCCGCGTCGCTCCGGTGGCGGCGTTAGTCACCGTGACTCTTGCTCCCTTAACGGCGGCTCCGGATGGATCGACGACCGTTCCCGCGAGGGTCGCCGTGTTTACGCCCTGAGCATGGGAAATCCCGCCGTAGACAAGCGCACACAGCGTCAGCAGTGCCATGACCTGCAGCGAAGCTGTCCACCGAGAACACAAACCCGAGTTCCTCGAAATTGACACACACACCCCCTGCCTGCGTTGCATGAGTCCTCCTGTTTTGGCACCAACTGATCTTCCGCTACCCCTAGCGGTGGCGTGCACTCCCGCCGTTTCCCAGATGATACAATTGAATACTCGGCTTTTACTTCAATATATCGTCGCGTTCAACTGAAAATTTCCCCGCCGTTGCCCAGAACCAACTTAAGGGAGGCGGCAGCCCCTTTGGCTCTCTTAGGACTGACTTGACTGCGTCGAGAGCACCGGGGACCAAGGTAGAATCCAGGAAAGCGGGGGGACTGGCAAGAGACAAGGTACGAAATGCCCGGTGGAAAGTGCGATGTCGTCTCTTGTCGTCATGCTCGGAGAAACCCTTTAGCAACTTCCGTAACGAAACGTGTCCCGGAAGTCGTCACGGCAGGGAGTAGGTTTCGAGATTGACGTGGAGGCCTTCTCCTTCTACTTTAGAGGTTCCAAGGCGTCTGCATCATGCCAAGGGGTGCCGGGAGACGGATCGTGTACTGTTGCCATTCTGGAAATCAACAACAAGGCCGAGCCTTCACCCCGGCGTCTCGATTCGCTAGAGTTGTTCTAGTACTTTGCGTGAATCCCTTTCAGTCTAGAAATTCGTAGCGGAGGTTTTATGAAGAGGAATGCCCCTGTCCTCCTCTTAGCTGCCATTGTCCTCGCAGTGGCCATTGTCGCCCTTTCAGGTTGCGGCATAGTCGCTCAACAGTCCGGGCCATCCATCATGGTCACCATGATGACCCCGCCGCCCTCTTCGCTTCCGGCAGGAGGAACAGCGAGTGTGGCCGCCACCGTCTCCAATGACACGGCCGGCGCGGGCGTGAGCTGGAGTTGCACCCCGAGTTCTGCCTGCGGCTCGTTCAATCCAGTTTCCACAGCAAGCGGCGCAAGCACGACCTATACGGCGCCCTCAGCGGTTCCTGCGGGTGGACAAGTTGTCATCATGGCTAGCTCCATGACGGACAACGCAAAGAGAGCCAATGCCTCCGTCACGATCACCGGAACGCAATCGAATACCGGCTTGAACGGACGGTATGCCTTGTTCTTGACTGCGGCTACGGGCAACCAGAAAGCCAGTGTGTGCGCCGCCAGCATTATTGCCGATGGAAAAGGGAGCATCACGGGCGGTGTGGAGGAGCTGACCGCTCCCGGGTTCTATGATCTCGTGGATGTCATCTTGGACGGAACCTACTCGATCGACGCCAGCGGCCAAGGCACGATGAGGATTCACACCGCAAACCTCGAAACTCTCGTTTTCAGCTTTGTTCTCACTTCCGCTTCTCATGCCCTTATCATTGAAGCCGACGGAGATCCCGCCAGCGGGACCATGGACTTGCAGCAGCCCGCCGGGGCAAGCTTTACCGCCGGACAGATTTCGGGCAACTACTCCTTCGCGATGGATGGAGTCGATAATTCAGGCGCGTTGAAATATATGTCCCTTGGCGGCAGTTTTGCCGCGGATGGGATCGGCAGTTTGACGGCCGGCACCCTGGACATCAATAACGGCGGAGCTTTTTCAACCACATCATTCACGGGAAGCTTCACTGCACCGGATTCCAACGGGCGCGGAACGATGCACGTGAACACGGGAAGATCTTTCGTCTATTACATCATTTCGTCGAAAGTGTTGCGTGTCTTTGAAGGAGACAATATAAGTTTCGTCGGCGGAAGCGCCTATGCACGGGGCGCTGCCGGCTCCACCACTGCCGCACTTTCTGGCAAATTCGTTTACCAGCATCACGGCTGGAGCTCCCCGGGGCGTACGGTCACAGCAGGCCAATTCAGCGCGGACGGGACAGGAAGAATCACGGCGGGAGTGTCGGATTCCAATTTCGGCGGATCGCCAACCATAGTCAACATGGGAAAGTCCGTCACCGGGACGTATCTGATCTCCGGCAGTCCCAGCGGCACACTCACTCTGTCGGACGCAGCGGGAACCTCCACATTCAACCTTTACCTGGTTGATCCTGCTCTCAACATCCTGGACCCCAGCAACTCCAGCGGAGGCGGCGGTGCGTTGCTTCTTCACACGGATGCCAGCGTCATCGGCACTGGTATCTTGATTCCGCAGGTAGTTTCAGGTACTCCGAGCTTCTCGCAGAACCACGGGCTGAACCTGGTCAACTCAGTGGACCCCGCGAATATGGTTAATGTGGATGAAGTGCATCTCGTGGGCAGACTTTCGAGCGATGGCGCCGCCAATTTCACTGGAACAGCCGATTATGGTCAGAACGGCGCCTACTATCCGAACGTCGTCAAGGGCAATACCCTCTCCGGCGCATTCGCCGCCGACAGCGTCAACCCAGGTCACTTCACGGGTTCCTTCACGCTCGGGACAGACCCCGCGATTGCCTTGTTTCCATTCATTACGCCAGCGGTTTCTACGTTTCAGGTTTCCTACTATCAAGCCAGCGCCTCGCAGGCCCTGGTTATTCAAACCGATACCTCCGCGGATGCCTGGGGATACCTGCTTAAGCAGCAGCTGCCTTAGCCGATTCTAGAGCAACGACATATCTTGCAGAATTCCTGGCGCCCGAGAGGGAAGAGACCGAAGGGCCGCTAGTCGCGCGCGAATCGCGCCCTATAACTGGAGATGACGCTGGACGAGTTTGCGGAGCTTTTCCCGGTCTTCGTCCCGCATGTGAACGAATTCCACGCCGCTCCCGTCTGGGCCGATATTGCGGACCACGGCGGTGAAATTGATCTTGCGAAGTCCGGCGCGGACCTCCAGCTTGATGGAGTCGCCGACACTGAGTTTCCTTGGGGATTCCAGATAGGCGCCGCCCAGACTGATCGTCTTTACACGAGCAAAGCCCGCCGGTGCGCCTTCGATGTGCGCACGAAGCGGCGACTCAAGGGGAACTCGAACGTACCGGCGCGGGTTGATGTAGCTGGAACTCGACTGTGCTGGCGCTCCAAACGCCGCCAGCGCCTGCTTAAACGAAGGACGATTTTCGATCAGTGCCAGCGCATCTTCCGCTGCGGCGCGCAAACCCGCAGGTTCCGCATAAGTGAGGCCCTCACGTCTCTCCGCCAAGTTGCGAAGAAGCTCGGCGGCTTCGGAGGCGTGCATGCGGCCGAGCGCTTCGATGGCTTTAATGCGCACAAACTGGTCACGCAAAGATTCATGTTCACCGGCAGCGATTTCCATCAGCTGCGGCACGGCGGTGGTTTCCTGCGCCAGGCCGAGCTGGTCGATCATCATCGGAACGACCATGGGATGAGCGTCGGCGAGGATGGCGGAGAATACGAAAGCGGTGCTTATCGCCGATGCGGAATTGTTTGGGCGCATGAGTTCGCTGACCGCCAAATCCTGAAGGTTCCATTCCCAACTTGCCAGGGCGCGTGCGAGGCCTCGCAACAGCCGCTCGGGGTCCGCCGCAGCCAGGAGCTTGATGGCCGCGGTGACGCGCTGGCGGCGGGCTTCGTAGAGCCGCGTTTCAAGAAGGTTTAGAACGGGCACGCCGATCGTCCGCAGGAGCCGCGCCATCGCCGGCACCATTTCCGCGCCCCGTGGTTCGGTGAGCAGCAATGTCAGGCGGTCCAGCAGCCGCTCGGGATCGCGCTGTAGAAGCCGGGGAAGAACTGGATCCAGAGCGCGGTTGGCCAGCGCAGCGTCCACCAGCAGGAGCCAGCGATCCTGGGCAACCAGGCGGTTTGCCAGCGCCGCCATGTGATCGTGTTCTTTGTCCTGTGGCGAGCGCTCCAGACCGGTCAGGATGGATTCGAAACCGGAATAGTCGGCGCGATTCACGGCGATGCGGCCGAGTGATTCGACAAATGCCGCCAGCAGGGCGGCGGTTTCGGGGGCCTTCTCTGCGTCCAGAGCTTTCATGGCTCCGCGGCCGAGGTCTTCTGGCAACTGATTCGGCCAGAGGGATTCGATAATCGAAGACAGTTCATTGAGTCCCGCGGCGACGGAGCGCCTCGCCGAAGGATCTGCATGCTCGATGCGGCGCGCATAATTCAGGACGATGTTGCGCGCCTCGCGGCGGGGAGCGTCGGCGCCGGCATCAGCAAGTTGCCCGAGGGTATTGCGCAGCGCCGCAACAGGCACGCACCAGACGTCCGGGCCGCGCAAGACCGCCGATTTTTCTCGGGGAGAAAGTTCCAGCCAGAATCGATCGATCAGCTGTTCGCGGTGCGTTTCCGTCGCCCAGGTGACCGCGAGCGACGAGAGATGCTGAGAAGAGTGGGGACCAGAGTACCCGCCGGCCTCGACGATGACATCACTCAATCTAGAGATCGTCGGCCGTACAGATGAGGCGGTAAGCGAGCCGCTGGAAAACTCCGCATTGAGAAACTCAAAGGTGATGTTTTCCGAGAGACGCAACAAGTAGGGTTGTGGCCGTTCGCCTTCGCGCGGTCCATACTGGGAGACGGAACTGAGCATCATGCACACGCTGTCGCGGCTGGCTTCTTCCATCGCGCCGTGGATCGCCCGCGCTGCTTCTTCAGGGGAAAGACCGCGCGCGCTTTCTAGAGGCGGGGTCAGCCGCGCAAGGAGCCGCAGGCTGGCCACCAGATCGTCGAAGTCCGGCGCCTGAATGGGCGCATCGGCCGTCTCGCGCGGTGAATGTCCACCGTAGGCTACGAGCGCGGCGATCAGACTTGCCAGGACCGTGTCCACCCTGCGCTCCGTTCGCGTATTGATGAAGATGCCTTCCACGCGGTTCTCCAGAAGTCGCGCCGGCCACCAGGCATTGCCCTCACCGTTCGCCGGCTCTTCCGATCTTAGCAACGATGCCTTCACGAGTCGCGCGAGCGTGTCCAGTTCGCCTACATGAAATTTATTCGAGAATACCAGCGCATGAATTCCGGCACGCTGCAGGTCGATGGCCAGCGCCTGCATTTCTCCTCGCGCGTCCGCCAGGTGGGCGTCACTGACCCGCGGCGCCACCAGCCCGCCGCGTTCCACGCGAATCTCCAGCCCCCCTAGCATTTCGGTGGCGTTGCGGATGGAATCGTAAGCGCTGTCCAAACTGTCCAGCCGGCGCGGATGATCTTTCTCGTAAAGGCGCTCCGACCGCATGAGCAGGTGCAGGTTTCGGAGTGCACGATGAACTTCGATGGCTTTGTGGTCCGTTGGGCCTGCCGGGACTCGGGAGACGGCATTCGCGAGCTGGCGCAGCGACGTACGCGGCGTGGACTCCGGGTTCCTTTGTGGTGACGGTGACGACGTCCCCCGCTTCGCTTGGTATACCGGTAATGTGGCCCTGAGGACCAAAGGAGTCTCCACTTGTTTGCTTACAATTTGTTCACGCCGCTTCGAGCGGCGAGGGAGTCCGCCTTCAGTCTCGCGAGGATTTCGCGTCAGGGCAGGTGGTCCCTGCCTATATTGCAAGCACGCTTCCGGCCTGACATTGATGACTCTAAGTCTTTTGTTATGAACAAATAATATAAAATGTCCTAGAACTCGGTGTGGTTTCAGGTAACAAAATGTTACGTTTTGCGTAGAGATTCCAGGGACTTGTTGAAGCAAACGTGCAGTACATCGCGCTATCTGGGGCGGATGAACGGCCTATTTCTGGTGGAGCGCCTCGTCAATCAGTACGGTGCCACCTTCACTTACCTGGAACTTCCTCTTGGCCAGCTGAAATCCATTGAGCTGGAGCGTAATTGTGTGGACCCCGCTAGGCACCTCGACGCGAGCCGGTGTGAACTTTCCTGTGGAAGTTCCGTCCACGATGATTTCCGCGCCCTTTGGAACAGAGTTCACTTGCGCCCATGCGACGCGGCTTGCGGATTTTTCACTCAGCGGCACGTTGAGCAGCGTCTGAATATTGTCCTTGACTTGAATGCCTCCCGCGTAGGGCTCGTAACCCTGCAGCCGCAAGACCAGGTTGTACTGGCCTGGTGCGAGCGGCAGTGTTACGGGCGTCTGACCTGATTGTTTCGCTCCGTTGATGAAGACCTCGGCTCCTGGCGGCTGACTGCTGATGTAGATGCCTTTGGCGAGCGATTCGAGTTTGATTTTCTGGTCCTGAGCGTCGCCACTCTTTACTTGCATTGCGGTTTGAACGGATTGATAGCCTTCCTTTTGCACTTCGAGGCTGTAGCGCGAAGGAGACAAATTGTTGAAGCTGCAGGGCGTTTCGCACTTGTTCAGGATGTGGCCCGCAGGTCCGCGCAGCACGGCAGTGGCGCCGATCACGTCGGTAACGACGTGAATCGCTCCGCGCCCTTCCGCAGGAACGGGGTGCGAGCCCTCGTCAGGATAGCCTGCAGCCACAGGTGTGTCGTCGTATTCGAGGTGATCGATCACGCGTACGTCAGACGGGGCGTTCCGCAATAATTTCAAGAGTGCGCCGTGTTCCGCTGGCCGGAGCCTTCCCGCGAGCGTGAGGGTGTTGCCGGCGGCTTGAACTTTCACGTGGCCGCTCAAGCTTCTTTCGGAAATGGCCGCTTCGATCCGGCCTTTGTATTCCGCCGCTTTGGGGCTAAGCGAATTCTCCGCTCTCTTGGGTGCCACTTTTTCAGCGGCGATTTCCGCGGGCTTGGGCTCGGCCGGTTTTGGCTCCGCTCCAGCTCCTGCGGCAGGATCCGCCGGTTGCCGGGGGGCCTCGGTCCCAGCGGCGCTTGCCGTCGTGTTGTCGGAAGTCGTTTCTGATGCCACCGGCGTCACAGCGGGCAAGCTGCTGCCCTTCTTCTGTTCGTCATGAAGTTCGCGTGCGGCTTCGAAGACCGGTTTGATCCTGTACGCTCCGTAAACAATGACACCTAGAAGCAGCAACGCCGCGAAAAACGTTCCTAGGACATTTTTCTTTTTTGGCGGTTCCGGGGCGCGTGCGAGCGCTCCCGTTCGCCGCACGAGCGGAGTTTGGCCGGGAGCCGATGCCCGCGCGTTCAGTGAGCGTGCCGTCGCGATGACGGTTTGATCTTCGCCGGTGAAACCACGGCCCGTCGCATTCCCGGATATCAACGTCGCCGCGGGCGAGCCTCCACCCATGACCATCGTCGATTGCGGGTTGCCGCCGCCTGGCGCGAGTGACCGGTAATTCCGAAGATCCTCGAGCATTTCGCGGCAATTCTGGTATCTCTGGTCGGGCTCCTTCACCAGCGCCTTCATGACGATCGCGCTGATCCCGGGATGAATCGAGGGATCAATCTGTCGCGGCGGGACTGGCTCTTCGTTGACGATTTTATAGATCACCGTGGTGATGCTCTGGCCCGGGAAAGGCTTTTCGCCGGTCACCATTTCGTAGAGCATGACGCCCAGCGAAAAGATGTCGCTCCGGCCATCGACCGCGCGACCCTTCACCTGTTCCGGCGACATGTAGCTAGGCGTGCCCATAACGTGCGCGGTTTGCTGGACGGTGCCAAACTGCAGAATCTTCGCCGTGCCGAAGTCCGTGACCTTGACGGTATCGTCGGCGGTCAGCATCAGGTTTGCCGGCTTGATGTCTCGGTGGACGACGTTGCGTTCATGCGCGAATTGCAGCGCGCTGCAAGTCTGGTCCATAATGCGCAGCGTGCGCGGCAGGGGAAACGCGTGGCCGCCGTCAAGCAGCGCCTGCAGGCTCTTTCCTTCCACCAGCTCCATGGTGATGTAGTAGAGGCCGTCTTCTTCGCCGGCGTCGAAGACCACTACGATGTTCGGATGCGTCAGCAAACCCGCGGCGCGCGCTTCGGTTTGGAACCGCGTCAGAAGTTCAGGGCGCGAGAGCCCGGTGCCTTCTTCGCTCAACCGGATGGTCTTGACCGCCACGGCGCGCCCGATCACCGGGTCCATAGCCTTGTAAACGACACCCATAGCGCCGCGGCCCAGTTCACCAACGATTTCGTATCTTCCGGCTTTTGTTACTGTTGGCATCGTTCTATCGATCTGTCGCCCACCGAACGCGGCACCCGCAATACAAACCGCACTTGGGCGCATCGCGTTTCAGTTCTAGAGGGAGGGGAACCTGACAACATTCCCAGACCTTCCACATCGTCAATTTCCTGGTTTTCATCAGCGGAAATGCGTCCGCTGACACCCGGGCACCCTATCCTGACAGTACCCACTGGATTTTCGGTTGGTCAACGCTACTGCCGTACCAGTGTTTCGCACTCGATACGGTCGGAGCGCGGTGCTCTGGAACTCCCATCTTTGGCAGTTCGCCGCAATCGTTATGTTGGCAGGATCCAGGCGCAAGTCAGGGATTTCGCGTCGATTCCCGCGGAGACACCGTCCGTTCCGGCATCGGCACGTTAGTCTCCCGGACAGGGCGGTCAACTTCGCCCGGGCGCGCAGGGGCTTCGAGCCCATCCGTGAGCAGGTATCCTTCTAGCGCGATGCCGTTGGTCCACACGCCCTCGAGCGCGGCGATGTAGTCGAGCTGCAGTTCGTAGAGCTTTCGTTGCGCATCCAGGACGCGGGGATAAGACGCCAGCATCTGCCCATATTTGCTCATCATCAGGCCGTAAGCTTTCTTCGCGCGGGGAAGCATCTCGTCGCGATACTCCACGGCCATCAGCCGCGCGTTCGCGTATTGATCGACGGCCGAAGCCGCGCGCTCGCGCAACGTGAGCGCGATGCGCTTCTTTTCCTGCCCGGCGCGATCGATGTCATTTCGGGCCGCCGTCACATTTCCCTGGTTTCGATTAAAGAGCGGAATTTGCACGGTGACCTCCGCGATTCCTTCCCAGCCTTTCGCGATGGTAGCGCTGCCGAGCAGTTCGTTGTTGTATTCCATTCCGCCGCGGAGTTGGATATCGGGAATCGATTCACGCTTGGCGCGAGCCAGAACGGCTTGGGCCCGTGCTTCCGCCGCATCGGCAATTCGAACGGCAGGACTCTCTTTCGCGATCGCCTCCATGGCTTCTTCTTCGTTCACCTCCGGCCAGCCTTTTTCCAGATCGCCGCCCACCGTCGTCAATGGCAGATCCGGCTGCCCAATCACCGCCGTCAGAGAACGCCATTCTTCGCGCAGCGTGTTCTCCTGCATTCGCGCGGTCATCCGCATCCTTTGCGATTCCACTTCCGCTTCGAGCACTTCAGTTTCGTCGGCCTGGCCGGTGTTCAACAGGCGCCGCTGCGTCTCCGCGGCATCTTGCGCGATCATGGACATGTCGCGCCGGGCATAAAGCAATTCCTGGGCGGCCAGTACGCGCAGGAAGGCCATCTTCACGGCGCTTTGCACTCGCATTTTCTGTTCTTCACCTTCGAGTTCCGCGAGCTTCACGTCTTTTCCGAATACTCCGCGGCTCAGGCCGAGTTTTCCGCCCGTGACTACCGTCTGCTGCACGAAAAAGCCCTGCTTCCCGCCGCCTACCGATCCCCCGCGGATTTCATCGCCCGTGTAAGCCACCGTTGGATTCGGATAGAGGCCCGCCTGTTGCTGTCGTGCCTTGGCGGCGCGAATCTCCGCCTCCGCTTGCCGCAAGGTGGGATTCGATTCGCCGGCGATCTTCTGCGCTTGTTCGAGCGTGACCAGCGCGCCCTTCGCATTTTCCTGCGCTCTTCCCATCCGCGGATATTCCGGTTTTGCCGGCGGCATCTCCATCTGATGGTGCTGTTCCTGCTTGGGCATCTGCATTTCCTGTGCTCGCGCGGCGCCAGCCGTTGCCAGCACGCCGGCAATCATCAACGTTCCGCGCCTCACCTGCGTTCGCATGGCGTCTCCTCTTCTCTGCGCCCTCGGTGTTCCCTGTAAACTCGGTGTTAAATCTTTTTCCCTCTTTTTACGACTCATGGTGATGCTCTTCCTGCGCCGAAGGGCCTGCCGTGTTTTTCTTCATCATAATGGCGTCATATTCTTTGTCCGGCAGTACCCGCACCATCGTCATCATTCCCATCATTCCCGCGCTCCAATTTTTCGGCAGGCCGTAGGTTTCCGGCTTTTCCACCGCTTCGTCCATGCCCATTTCCATGAAGGCATCCTGGGGAAATCCCGGCACGCTCTCAGCGTTTGGGGCGACCGGGGAAGGATGCACGTGCTGGAACGGCACGCTTCTCGCGAGTGACTCCATCTGGCTCATGGCCTTTGCCTCGGTCTGGTCGGCGGTCTGGATCTGCCGGTCGCGCAGCAAGTCCATCATGCTGTTCATCATGTGGTGCGGCAGGTGGCAGTGGATCATCCAGGCGCCCGGGTAGTTCGCTTCGAATTCGACGACGCGAGCCTGTGCCACGCTAACGAGCACGGTGTTCATAGGACACCACGTTGACTCTGGCGCCCGTCCGCCTTCCGTGCCGGTGACGACGAATTGATGCCCGTGCAGGTGTACCGGGTGGTGATCCATTCCGAGATTCAGGATGCGCAGCCGCACCCGGCTTCCCAGCCGAGCGAGTAACGGCGTGGTCATCGGCGCGGAAACTCCGTTGAACGTCAGCCAGTTGAATTCCATCGCCGCCGTATTCGGGACGCTGTTGCTGGGCAGGACTGCCCATTCCTGGAGGATCAATCCATAGTCATGATCGACGTACGGCTTGTAATCTTTTTCCGGATGCGCCACGAAAAATCCGATCTGGCCCATCATCTCCTGCATGGCGCTGTGCGCGTGATAGAAGAACGTGCCTTCCTGGTGCACGGTGAATTCGTAGACATATTTCTCGCCTGGCGCGACAGGCTTCTGGCTGATGTACGGCACGCCGTCCTGCTCGATGGGTATTTCCAGACCATGCCAGTGCAGGGAAGTCGACTCCGGCAGGCGGTTCTCGAAGACCACGCGCACGCGATCGCCTTGCTGCACCTGAATCGTCGGCCCCGGGCAGCTTCCGTTGTAGCCCCACGCATCAATCGTCTTGAAAGGCGCAATCTTTCTCTTCACCGGCTCGGCGACAAGGTGGAAGACTTTCACGCTCCCATCCATTTCGTGCGCCAAGTCCGCCACGTCCGGCGTCACCATTGGCAGCGCATGATCGCGCACGACGGCGCGTGCCTGCGCCGGATGCGGCCCGTGGCTCCCGTACGGAGAGTGGTGCCTTCCATTCTCATTTTCGCGCGGGGATTGAAGTGTACTCTCCGGCGTGCCCGCGCGGAGGGTCTCGCGCAGTCCGAACATTCCCGCTCCAAACGCTGCTGCGTCCTGAAAAAATCTTCTTCGTGTGCCGCTCATCTTGGCCTCCTAAGCTTCCTGATGCTGTAAACTGCGTTTTTCCCCGAAGGAAAATGGATACTATCTCGGCGTTCCGTATCGGTGACATCGATCTGGTTGGGAAAGCAAGCCGAGCGCTCGCCTGACGCGAAGCCGGCCTGCTCTTAGTGTTTCAGGACGAACAGCTCAGATTCGAAGGATACTCGGAGGTGCGGGCGCAAACGTGCCAGCAAAGTCAGGGGATCGGCCAGAATAAAAATCAGGAAATGCCGCTGCCGGCACGGAAATCGCCCGTTCAACCGCTAAGAATGTTCCGCAGGGCGTACTCGACCGGGATTCGTCGGAAGCATTTCCGAGTGAAGTGCTAATCAGAACCACTGCCGCCAATTCCTGCAAACCGCAGTTCTGAACGGATTGGAGGTGACCCGCACCGCCGTTCGCCACATCGTGGGAGCGGCAATGCGACCCCATCCCCGCCGAAACCGGTGCCTGCGTGCAAGCCTGCGCGGCACAAAGAGGACCACAGGCAGGAGCCACAACCAAAGCCAGCAGCGTCACGAGACTGCTAATCCTTGCAAGCCAAGATCCGTTTCGCGATGGCGCGATGCCTCTCATCGGATGATTCTACGCTACGCCGCCTCACGCCCGCCGTCAACTTGGCTGTTGGGTGGGCATGCAGAACTAGCAAGAGGCTCAGTCGCCGTAGCCGTGGGAGTCTTTATCAACCACCACTTTGCCGGCGAAAGAGCGATAGACGTAGGTAAAGTATCCCGCGGCCAGAAGGATTCCGATGATCCACCAGGCCAATCCGATTTTCAACCCGTAGTCTCCGGCTTTTGCTGTCGACACCGTCAAGGAGTAAACCGGATTCCGCGCGGGCAAGACCAACGGATACACGCCAAAGACAACGCTGGTGAGCATGCCCGTCAGGTATGCGCAGGACGCGAAGAACGCTTTGCGCTCATCGCGTTTTCGCAATTCAAAGATAACGCCCGCTATGCCCGCGACCGCAAGCATAGGAAAAAGCAATCCCCGGGGCCAGGTCGCGAAATTTTCTTTTACTTGCGGCTGGATGCGGAACGTGACGGCAGTCACCAGTGCCGTAAGCGCCGCGACGCCCCACCACGCGCGGTGGGCCAGTTTTCCAGCGCGCGCATTGACTTCGCCGCTGGTTTTCATCTGCACCCACAGTCCGCCGTGCATCATGAGCGCGAGCAGGGCCAATACTCCGACCAGAATGGTGTACCAGTCGAGGATGCCGGTTTCGTCTCCGAGACGGAAATCGGTCCACAGCGGCTCGAAGAAATAACCGCTCGAATCCAGCGGCACACCGCGCACCACGTTGCCCAGCGCCGCTCCGAAAAAGACGGCGAGCAATAGGCTCGACCCCCAGAAAAGAAAATCCCACAAGGGGTCCCAAACGGCGCTCTCGATGTGATTCCGGAATTCGATGGACGCTCCACGGAGAATCAGAAGCCACAAAACGATCATCAGCGGCAGATAAAACCCGCTGAATGCGCTGGCGTATAGAGTGGGGAAGGCGAAGTACAAAGTCCCGCCTGCCGCAATCAACCACACTTCGTTTCCGTCCCAGACCGGGCCAATCGTCGCCAGTACTTGGCGCCGTTCTTCATCTGTTTTTGCCACCAGGAGGTGAATCGCTCCTGCGCCCAGATCAAAGCCATCCAGAAGCACGTACGTTGCAATCATGATTGCTACCAGCCAGAACCAGATCGTTCCCATCCCGCTCTCCTCACTCCGACGCCAGAACGATCGCGTCTTCGCCGGTCGGACGACTGCCCGGGTCCGGTCCGAGTTCGATCTCACGATAAATCAGGAACAGCCACAGGATCGCCAGCACCGTGTACATTCCCATAAAGCCAATCAGCGTGAACCAGGCGTTGCCTGCGGCCACACGCGGAGAGATACCGCTGGCCGTGCGCATCAATCCGTAGATCAGCCAGGGCTGCCGCCCCAGTTCGGCAGTCATCCATCCGGCGGTGTTGGCGATGTACGGCAGCGGCACACACACCATCAGCGTCCACAGCATCCATCCAGAGGCATACAGTTTTCCTCGCCACAGCAGCATCGAAGCCAGAACCATCACGGCGATGAAGATGGTCCCGAGACCCACCATCACGTGATAGCTGTAGTAAAGCAGAGGAATTTGGTCCGGCCATTCCGTCTGCGGAAAATCGGACAAGCCCTTGACGTTCGCCCGCCATTGCCTGTAAGTCAGAACGCTCAGCATCTCGGGCACTTCCAGTGGGTTGTCGAGTTTTCTTTTTTCCACATCCGGCTGTCCGAGAATCGCCAGCGGCGCTCCTTCCTGCGATTCAAAGAGTCCTTCCATCGCCGCCAGCGTCGGCTGCTGATTATAGGCAACCAACTTTCCTTGCATGTCGCCGGTGGGAAAGAGTTGCAAGATGGCTGCAACCGTTCCTGACAATACGCCCGCGCGCAAAAAAGTGCGGCCGTAGATTTCATCGCGCTTCGTCAGCAAGTAAAAAGCGCCGACCCCTGCCATGACGAAGCAGCCGGTTTGCACCGCGCCCAGCATCGTGTGTGCGTACTGCCACAGCGCCCACTTGTTCAGCAGGAGATCCCAGAAGCTGGAGAGTTCGATGGCCCCGTTGGCGGCAAACCGGTAACCGGTCGGATGTTGCATCCATGCGTCCGTCGCAACGATGAAATAGCCGGAGAGCCACGAGCCGAGAAATACGAGAAACGCCGACCACCAGTGTCCCATGCGTCCGAGTTTTTTCTCGCCGAACAAAAACAGTCCCAGGAAGCCCGATTCGAGAAAAAACGAAAACACTCCTTCCATCGCCAGTGTTTGGCCGATGACGCCGCCAGCCATTTTTGAAAACGCAGCCCAGTTCGTCCCGAACTGAAATTCCATCGGGATGCCGGTGACAACGCCCAGCGCAAAATTGATCCCGAAGATCCGCGCCCAGAATCGTGCCGCACGATTGTAATGTTCATCGCCGGTTCGCAGTGCTTTGGTCTTCAGGTAGACGAGCAGCAACGCCAGTCCCATCGTCAACTGCGGAAAGATGTAGTGAAATGTAATCGTGAACGCGAAGTGCAGCCGGTGTACGTCCACTGCTTGTCCCATCGCGTCACCTCGTGGAGATTCTTAGCGATGTTCAGTCTTTGCGGCCGCGGTTTCCCCGCAGCATGCGAGTAATGCGGATGGTCCAGCCGCATTCTCGCACTTTTGAAGCGCTCTACAGCAATTTTCTTGAGCAGACCAACGCCATTCCGGGGGATCTAGCCACTTTAGACAAACGTCTGAATTCCACGCCGCGAAGCTTCTCATCTTGGGGAATTTCTTCAATTTTCATACGCTCCTGCGGCATCCGATGTATTGTTTTGCCGCGCTTTCTCACCGGAGGATTTCCATGAAGTACGATGCCATCATCGTTGGTTCCGGCCAGGCCGGCAACCCGCTCGCTTATCGGCTCGCCGATTTGGGATGGTCTGTAGCGCTCATCGAGAAAAAAGATCTGGGCGGCACGTGCATCAACGTTGGTTGCACGCCGACCAAGACCATGGTTCATCGCGCGCAAGTCGCTCACTACGCGCGAAACGCCGCGCGCTGGGGTGTCAACGCTTCGAACGTCAGCGTCGATCTCGCCAAGATTGTTGCTCAAAAAGACGAAGTCGTACTCAGTTTTCGCAGCGGCCAGCAGAAACAAGTCGACAAACGCGCTAACCTTCGTCTCCATCGCGGCCACGCCCGTTTTGTCGGCCCGCATCAACTCAAGGTTGGCGATGATTTGCTCGAAAGCGAAAAGATTTTCATCGATACCGGCGGCCGCCCGACAATTCCTGCGATCCCCGGCCTGGATACCGCCTTGTATCTCACCAACGAATCCATCATGCAGCTCACGACCCTCCCCGAACACCTCCTGATTCTCGGAGCCGGCTACATCGGCTTGGAATTTGGGCAAATGTTTCGCCGCTACGGCAGCCGCGTCACCGTTCTGCACACCGGCAAACAAATTGTTCCTCGCGAAGATCCCGAAATTGCCGCCGGGCTGCAGAAAGCGCTCGAAGCCGAAGGCATGCAGTTCCTGCTCAGCGCCCGCACCACGCGCGTCGAAAACAAGAACGGCGCTGTCACTTTGTCTTTCGACGGAACCGCAGGCACATCCAGCCTCACCGGCTCGCATCTCTTGGTCGCCACAGGGCGCGGTCCAAATACAGACAATCTCGGCCTGGATAAAGCCGGCATCGAAACCGGCAAGAGTGGCTTTATCAAAGTGAACGGTCGCCTCGAGACCAACGTTCCCGGCGTTTGGGCCCTCGGCGATTGCAAGGGCGGTCCGGCTTTCACGCACATCTCCTACAACGATTTCCAGATCGTTTACGGCAATTTGGTGGAAGGGAAGAATCTCACGACCGAAAATCGGGCAGTGCCATTCTGCGTCTTCACCGACCCGCAGCTCGGCGGCGTCGGCATGACCGAGAAAGAAGCTCGCGCCAAAAGTTATAAGCTCAAAATCGGAAAATGCCCGATGACGCGTGTGGCGCGCGCCATCGAGCGCGGCGAAACAGCGGGGCTTATGAAGCTCGTTGTCGATGCTACCAACGACCGCATCCTGGGAGCCTTCATCCTCGCATCCGAAGGTGGCGAACTGGTGCAAATCCTAGCTACCCTCATGCTTGCGAATCAGCCGTACACACTCTTGAAAGGCGCCGTCTATATCCACCCCACACTCGCCGAAGGTTTTTTCGCTCTCATGGAAGACGTCAAACCTGCCGACTAACGAACCTCGCATAAGAAACTTTTCGAAAAGGAAGGTCGCGCGTACCAGCCGAACTTGCCGATGCAACCGGAAGATGTGGCGGAAATGGTGATCCACTCGCTCCGTTGGCCGCGCACCGCAGAAGTCACCGACATCAGCATCCCGCCGATGCAAAAGTCTTATTGACGAAAGACGCCAGCGCCGTCCACAACCTCGCCTTATGCGTCTCTTCGTGTAACTGCACGCTGAATACTGGAAACTTTTTTCTGGTGGGGGAGAATCGAACTCCCCACAAACGGTTTAGGAAACTTTAGCCCCTGTTCTCAGTTCATTCTCACAATGCTTGTCTTTCTCGTTTAAATTCATGGAGTTCCAGAGCTTTATCGAGAGACCGAAGGACGAATCTGACGGTGCATTGTAGTAAAAATGTAGTAGTCTTTTGATGAGGGGCTGTAGCTCAGATGGATAGGGCACTGGTTTCCTAAAATGCCTCTAGTGTCCATGTAGAATCAAGGACTTGAGAGGCATACAGTCGGCGTAACCTGGCGTGTTTGTACGCAAAAGAGCCTGGGTTGCGTACAGATTTGGGTACAGACCTGGGTACAATGCTAGAATCAAATTCGTTGGGGCGGTAGCTTAAATGGATAAAGCAAGAGTTTCCTAAACTCTAGACTGCGGGTTCGAGTCCCGCCCGTCCCACTGGATGTTTGAGTCC
>WNGP01001824.1_pt1 | contig 17642 bp, 10 predicted proteins | sample 5407671 | NCBI WGS metagenome assembly WNGP01 (sample SAMN13153381, study PRJNA577476) | soil metagenome | isolation source: 40 cm soil or saprolite under Garry oak tree replicate 2 | place: USA:California | collected 2016-06-15 | reverse complement strand
TGCTGCCCCGGATGCTGTTCGGCCACCACGGCCCGTACAGGCGTGTTAAAGGCCTGGGCCTCGCGTAACACCAACGCGTGTTCCGCCTCCCACATGCCGCTGTGGGGTACCAGCGCGTAATCAAATTCCTGGTGACCCTGGCACTGCGCCTCTGGCGTGTATTCCATCGGTCCTGCATGCCCACGACGAGTAGACAGGTCGCCACGCGAAAGCCATTCAATACAGCGCAGCAACGTCAATGCCACCGCTACCTGTCCCGGCGCGAGACCTGGGCCATCCTGGACAACTTCGTACTCCGGCAGGCCGCGATTGAGCAGCCCCAGCCCGATGGTGCCATCGCTGACATCCACGAAGCGCTTCTGCGGGAACGTGTTCACAGGCGCCTCTATCCATTCCGCGATATTGGCGGGATGGGGTACAGCAGCAGGTCGCGACCTCACCTCGAACGTCCCCTCGGCGCTTACACTCTCCACAGTATATGGTACAGGAAAAATCACACGTAATCTATGATCTTTTACCGCGTTTTCTACACTGGTATGAATATCGATACGGCGCAGGCCAGGAAGCAGCGATACCTCGCTCGTAATCGAGCAGACAGTCGTGCGCGTACTGCGCTCGGCACGACCGGGAGCGCAGGCAGTGGGCAGCGACCAGCGTCCTCTGATACGCAGTGTGGCACGCACTGGTCCCGCGCTGACCAGCTCAATCTTCGGCGGCTCCAGCGGCATACTGACCAGCGTATTCTGCACGGGCGGACAGTAAGTGTACAGATCACCTACGTCGCCGCCATCCACAAACCGGTTGAGGCCCGTAAAGACCGCGGCCGTCCGCTTATCGGTAACCATCAACGTGCCATCCTCCGCGCTCGCCTCGACGCGGAAAAACTCATTTTCGATGAACGAACGCGGGTTTGTTTCATCGACCTGCCGGCCAGCGAGTGTACTCACGGGTTCCGGGTGCTTCTCGCCTTTGATCCCGCGAGGATAGAGCCAGAACGTTTTGAGTCCATACGCGGGCAGATCGGTAGCGGCGAAATCAATCGTCTCGCGCACCTGTTCTACCAGTGAAAACTCCAGCGTGGCAATGTCCTCGCGCTCCAGCAGCGCCAGTACCTGCTGTTCGGCGGCAAGCAGCTCCTGTTCGTTGATCGCAGCCTGCCCGCGAGGCACAACCACGATCTCGATATGTGCCACTCCCGGCATGTCTGCGTGCTCTGTGATATGGATATGGGTGATCATGCGCGTGTCTTCAGGCTGATTCAACATGGCCTTGATCGTTTCATGGGCCATATGGATGAACTGTCCAGGAGTAGTTACTCCCGACAGGGCTACCGTTGCTGCCAGCACCTCGCGCGCCACGGGCATACTGCCCAGTTCCTGTTTCCAGCGCTGGACAGCCTGAGCGACCATATGCTCGCCGCGCTCGTCAACGAGGGCCGCATTGCGCAGCGAAGCTGGAAGAGATACCACCACCCGCACTGCTTCAGTACGCGGGCCAGGAGCGGGGTTAAATACGACAATCGGGATGGGTTCATGGCTCGCGTGCGATACAGGGAAAGGTGCGCACGTGTCCATTGCAGCTACCAGGTGTTGCATCGCCTGTGCAACCATCCCTTCTCCAACCTGCTGGCTTTGCGCAAAACGCACGCTGTTCTCACGATGTACCTGGTCGATGCTGCAGCCGCAGATGCTGTCATGAGGATGGTTCTGCAGGAGATACTTCCAGGCCAATCTCACCAGGCCCCGGGGATAGGGAGCGCCCAGCCTCCAGGCCCAGGCCGTCATCGGTTCTACCCAGCGCTCCAGCAAGTGTTCTGTCAGGGTATTTTGCTGCTTGATCCACATGCGCGTAGAAAGAACCCCGGGCAGCAGGTGGGCATACTGGCTGCTGCGCATCTCCCCACTGAGCGTCTCCAGGGGCGAGGCAATCCTTTGCTGGCTCTCTACGTGCTGGCGGACAACCGCGACATACTGCGGCAGCGTGCCCATCCGTACATGAATACTATTATACTGGGGAATGTCTCCATTTTGCCTGATAAAGCTGGCGAGCAGCTTCCTGTGCCTGGGATCGATGTGGGCCAGCAGCACGTTCGCGGCCTCGATCGCCGCGGGCAGGCCGTCCTGTGGCTCCAGGTGGTCAGAACCATTCATGAACAGGAGCGTATCGGTGGTTCCCTTGCCCAGCAGGTTAGCGCTGAGCAGTTCGACCCGCGTGGCAAATTCTTCCGGGACCAGCGGCATAATACGAGCATTGGAGTAGCCGATGGTATCGGCAAGGTGCACCACCAGGACACTCGTACCGTCTGGTGCAGACCAGTAAAACTCGCTTTTATGGACCTCCGCGCCAACGCCGCGCCAGAAGACCGCGCTGTCAATATCAAAACCGCGCAGGATCTGTGGCAATTGCGCAATGTGGCCAAAGCAGTCGGGAACGTAGCCAACACGCATGGGTTCGCCGAACTCGGCTGCTCGCTGCAGGCCGATTTGCAAATTACGTACCAGCGACTCGCCACTTACAAGAAACTCGTCGGGCTGCAAGTACCACGGACCAACCAGCACACGCCCGGCGCGTGTGTAGCGCTTCAGATGCTCCTCCTGCTCCGGTCGCACCTCCAGGTAATCGTCCAGCACGATGGTCTGACCATCTAGCATGAAATAGCTGAATTTGTCATCGTGATCCAGGATATCGAGCAACTTATCGACTGTACGCACAAGGCGCATACGAAATTGTTGAAAAGTCTGGTACCACTCGCGATCCCAGTGCGTATGGGGGACAATGATGATATTGAGCTGCTCGGCCATGATGCTCCTTTGTAGAAATTGGCAAGACCCATGCCTGGATATCCGGTCAGCTTCCTGAAAAAAAGGACACTTCCGTCTTATGCTCAGCTGTGGATGATCCAGCCATATTTTCTCATAATAAAACCACGGGAGATAAATCAGGACAGTTATGGATTGAAGTGAGTATAGCACATGGGTTTTCAGCGTGTAAAGACAAGCGAGGGGTCAAAATTCGTAATAAATGGAAGAGCCGGTAGTGCTAATTGCTGCTGTGAAACCGTGCCAAGCAAGCAAGCATGACTAACGGGCTAGTAACTTTGGCGGAAGTGTGATATTCTTACTATGAATAAAGGTCCTTTTAGTGCATAATGTATCATAGTGTTCCATTACATTCCACCTCGAAACCCTGTCATGGGATTACAGTATGTGTTATAATGTTGGTGGGGAACATTTGTTCTAATCTGGAGTCATTCATCATAAGGAGGTCTGAATGGCTGGTGGTAGTTATACCCAGAAGCCCATGCCGGAAGAGCCCACTCCCACGCTCGTTCCCGCGCGTGCAACGCGCCAGCTACCAGCGCTGAGAGACAAGGAGGAAGAGGAGGAAAAAATAACACGCTGGTTGCCGGAACTGCATCTTCGTACTGGCATACCTATCTATCAACACCAGGAACATTCCCTTGCCCACCATCGTGCATGGCTCGGGCCATTGATCATCTGTATGGTGATTGTAGTTTTAGGATCGCTAGTGTTGATCAGCGCGGGCATATTCCAGAGGACCGACAACTCGCATCTCGTTACCATCCAGGGCGGGCAGTCCTATGCCATCCAGGTCGGTGGCTCAATTGATAATGTGAACCTATGGGTGAACAGTAATGCGCCACTGCCGCCCAAAAAACCAATACCAACGCACCCGGGGCCTTACTCCGTGCTGGGCAAGCCGACCATCACCGTAGATTTTATCAACCAGGTGCTTGCCAGTTATCACTCGCCAGCCGTGGGTAAGGGGAAGGCCTTGTATGACTATGGGATCAAGTATGGCATCGATCCCGTCTATGCGCTCGCCTTCTTCCTGCATGAAAGTACGATGGGCACAACAGGTGTAGCTCGTACCACCCTATCGCTGGGCAACCTGCGCTGCATTCCTGCTCGCTCCTGCATCCCGACAGGCTCGAATGGCTATTTTGCGCAGATGCACAATTGGGAAGACGGTTTTGAGCAGTGGTACAAGCTGATTCGCAACCTGTACATTGCACAGAAGGGGCTTGTAACCGTTGACCAGATCATTCCCGTGTACGCGCCATCCAGCGACCATAACAACGTAAAGGGCTACATAGCTGCTCTGAAGCGCTACATAGATGTATGGCATGCAGGCATTCTCAGGCCGTGATCAATCCCTGCTCCAACGCTTTGCTCAGAGCTTCGGTACGACCGGATACGTTGAGCTTCGAATAGATATTCGCCAGGTGGAAATTGATGGTGCGCTCGCTCACATGCAGGCGAGCGGCCATTTCTTTATTGCGCAGCCCCCGCGCCAGCAGGCGCAGTACTTCCTGTTCCCGCGCCGTCAATGTTTCGTACGGATGGGAGCCACGTGCTTCCCGGCCAAACTGTGAGAGCAGCCGCCGGGCGAGCTGCGGCTGAACCAGCACTTCGCCTCGCGCCACAGTTCGCACCGCCTGGGCAAGTTCGTCGGGCGCGATATCCTTCAACACGTACCCGCCCGCGCCCGCGCGCAGTGTCTCGTAGAGGTAATCTTCGCGGTCAAGCGCAGATAACAACAGGACCTGCGTATTGAGATTGAGCTGCTTGATCTGGCGCAGGGCCTCCAGGCTCTGACCATTGGGAAGCTGCATATCCATGAGGACGACCTGCGGCCCGAGTTCCAGCGTTTCGCTCACAGCCTGCACCTCGTCGGCCGCCTCGCCCACAACTTGCAGGTCGGGATAACTTTCCAGCAGGCGCCGCAGGCCCGCACGCGTCACGGCCTGGGCCTCTACAACGAGCACGCGCACACGTTCTTCCTGGGTACCAATTCCCGGCGGTAAAGCCCCTGGAGCCTCTTTGGCAAGCGGGGCCACGCCGGGAGAGCGGTCCTCCGCGCCTGGTGTCTCGATCACCTCTGAGTGTACAGCATGCCCGTACGGAACCCGCGCCCGGACGCGGAAGCCAACCTCGGGATTAGTGGTTACTTCCAGCGATCCGCCCAGGCGCTCGCTGCGGTGGCGCAAAGCGCTCAGAACAACGTCTGCTGTTTCTGGAGAATCAGAGTTAAATGGTGGAATAGAAGTATCATCTTTCACACTCACAGGAGTGCCATCGTCTTCAATACTCATCTGCACCTCGTCATGCCCGTAGGTTAAGGCCAGTCGCAGCCTCCGTGTAGCTGAATGCTGTCGTACCTGGTAGAGCGCTTCCCGGGCAATGCGGTACAGCAGACCCTCGGTGTAGCTGGGGAGTGTTCGCTCCTCCCCCGAAAAAGCGATGCGGCTCGAAAGCCCCAGCGTCTCTGCCGTCTCTTCAACGGCGCGTGTAAGCGCCTCGGTGAGCGTGACCCCTATTAATTCTGCCAGCGGGACATCCTCATCGAAAGAACGTACCTCGTGCAGAATGTCCCGCGCCATCTGCTCCAGCGTGGCGAGTCCTTCACGCAGGGTCTCCAGCATAGTTGCCGGCTGCGCCGTAGTCGCAAGGGCAGGCGCCGCCTCCTCGTCGCGTACCAGTGCCTGGAGCGCGTTGACCTGTACCATCAACGCGCTGAGCATCTGTACGAGGTGGACATGATTGCTATGTTGTGCTGCTCCGTTGTTTTGCATAGTATTGCTCGCTCAGAGTCTATCTGCTTGCCATCACGATCGCTTGCTCGCGCCTGTGGCGCTCGCCTGATTGCGCGGCGAAGCCGCGCGAGCACCCGGCGAGCCCACCCAGGGCGACCGCAAGGGTTGCCCCCATAAGCGTTCACTTAAGTTGCCAAAGCGTGTCACCCTGAGCCCATTCGCTTCGCTCAGGGTAAACTCCGCGAAGGGTCTGGCTCGCCAGGCAGCGAGATGCTTCCCCTTCGCTACGCTCAGGGCTTCGGCTTCTGCGCTCAGCATGACAATGCTGGACCTTCCTGCCGCGCCCTGCTTGGCGTCCCCTTGCTGTCGCTCTTGCAATGGCGGACCGCCATGAGCCTTACGTTAACGCCTATGGGGTCGCCCCTACCATGATACGGTCTGGCAAGGCCAACGTATCATGGTAGGGGCAGGGCTTGCCCCTGCCCTGTCGTTACTCGCCTTGGCTCGATTACCAGCTTTCCTTCTTTTGCATCGATCTCCACGCTATCGCCGTCTCTAATCGTTCCATCGAGTATTGCGCGCGCAATGCGGTTTTCAACCTCTCGCTGGATGACACGCTTGAGTGGGCGAGCGCCAAACTGGGGGTCATAGCCCTCGTTTGCCAGCAGTTCTTTCGCCGCTTCACTCAGGTGAAGCGCAATATGTCGCCCGGCCAGGCGTGGGCGCAGGTGGTTGATCTGGATCTCCACGATGTCACGCATCTGTTTGCGCGTAAGCTGATGGAAGATGATCACTTCATCGATACGGTTGATGAACTCGGGCCGGAAACCCTCTTCGCGCAGGCGCTGGCGTACCGAACGCTGGATCTCGTCCTCGTCCATGCCGTCATACTCGTGCAGCCAGCGATTTCCCACGTTGCTGGTCATAATGATGACAGTGTTCTTGAAATCGACCGTGCGGCCCTGTCCATCCGTCAGGCGGCCGTCGTCGAGCATTTGCAATAAGACATTGAAGACATCTGGCGCGGCCTTCTCGATCTCGTCGAAGAGCACAACGCTGTAGGGCCGCCGCCGCACTGCCTCCGCCAGTTGCCCGCCTTCTTCATAGCCAACGTAGCCCGGCGGGGCGCCAATCAGCCGCGAAACGCTGTGCTTTTCCATGTACTCCGACATGTCGATACGTACCATAGCCCGCTCATCGTCGAACAAGAACTCCGCGAGCGCGCGCGCCAGTTCCGTCTTGCCGACGCCCGTTGGCCCAAGGAAAAGGAAACTCGCCAGGGGCCGGTTAGGATCTTGCAGACCCGCGCGGGAGCGGCGTATGGCATCAGCAACTACTTGCAGCGCCAGTTCCTGCCCAACCACGCGCTCGCGCAGGCGATCCTCCATCGTGAGCAACTTCTGCACCTCGGCCTCCATCAGCCTGGAGACAGGAATATGCGTCCACTTCGAGACGATCTCGGCAATGTCTTCAGCATCCACCTCTTCTTTGAGCATGCGTGCTCCCTTGATGCTGGTCAGCTTCGACTCCATCTCCTGGATGCGCTCTTCGAGCCCCTTGATGGTGCCGTAGCGCAAGCGAGCCATAACCTCGTAATTATACTCGCGTTCGGCCTTCTCCAGTTCAACCTGCGCCTGCTCCAGTTCCTTCTTCAGCCGCCGGATCTCTTCCACCGGCTGGCGTTCGCTCTCGAGTGAGAGCTTGAGAGCGTGCAACTGCTCGTTGAGGTTTGCAATCTCCTGCTCTACTTTCGCCAGCCGTGAGCGGCTGGCAACGTCGGTCTCCTTTTTCAAGGCCTCGTGCTCGACCTGTAACTGGCGGATGCGGCGGTCCAGCGCGTCGATTTCGCTGGGCGTGCTGTCCAGTTCCACGCGCCTGCGGCTGGCGGCTTCATCAACCAGGTCGATGGCCTTATCAGGCAGAAAACGATCGGTGATGTAGCGATTGGAAAGCATGGCCGCGGCCACCAGCGCGCTATCCTGGATGCGCACGCCGTGATGCACCTCGTAGCGCTGCTTCAATCCGCGCAGGATGCTGATAGTATCTTCGACCGAAGGCTGCTCGACCATCACCGGCTGGAAGCGCCGCTCGAGCGCCGCGTCTTTCTCGATATGCTTGCGGTACTCGTCAAGTGTGGTCGCTCCTATGCAGTGCAATTCGCCACGTGACAGCATCGGTTTGAGCATATTGGAGGCGTCCATCGCGCCTTCCGCGGCGCCGGCGCCCACCAGGGTATGCAGTTCATCGATGAAGAGGATAATGCCGCCCTCGGCGCTCGTCACTTCTTTCAAAACGGCCTTGAGCCGTTCCTCGAACTCGCCGCGATACTTGGCCCCCGCTACCAACGCGCCTAAGTCAAGGCCTACCACCTGCTTATCGGCAAGCGTCTTCGGCACGTCTCCGCGTACGATACGCTGCGCCAATCCTTCGACGATGGCGGTTTTACCTACGCCCGGCTCACCGATCAGCACCGGGTTATTCTTTGTGCGGCGGCTCAATACCTGGATGACACGGCGGATCTCCTCGTCGCGCCCAATCACCGGATCGAGCTTACCCTGTGCCGCCAGCTCCGTCAGGTTGCGCCCGTATTTCTCCAGCGCCTGGTATTTGCCTTCTGGATTCTGGTCGGTAACGCGCTGGGAGCCGCGTATCTCTGTGAGCGCCTTGAGCACGAGATCGCGGGTCAGTCCCGCTGCTTTGAGCGCACGCTGCGCTCCTGCTTCGCCGCCATCAAACATGGCAAGCAGGATATGCTCAACGCTGAGATACTCGTCTTTGAAGTTGTTCATTTCTTGCCAGGCGTTCTCCAGGACCTTGCGCAGGCGAGGCGAAATGCCAGGCTCGCTGCCCCCGTAGACGCGCGGCATGCGCTCAACCTCATTGTCGACGATGCGCCGCGCCGCCGCTATATTGCCCCCGGCCTTCTGGATGATCTGCTGCGTGATGCCGCCATCCTGGTTGAGCAGAGCCGCCAGCAAATGCTCAACTTCGATCTGGCTGTTGTTAAATTGCTTCGCCAGTTCATTGGCTTCACTGAGCGCTTCACGCGCCTTGTCGGTAAATCGCTCAATTTTCATAAGATGACTCTCCATAATTATATTTTCATTAGCAATCAGTATAGCATATTGAGTGTGTCAATACAAGAAGATTTGAGTGTATTGTTATCAAAGTTTTGCGTTTTCGCCAGGGACCGGATGAGCAATGCTGACCCGACAGAAGTAATCCGGTACTACCCTCCAGTCACCGCTGCCCGCGCTTGTCACTCCACGCTTGTCACCTCGCGCTTGTCACCCTGAGCGCAGCGAAGGGCCTGGCCGCGACGGAGACCCTTCGCTGCGCTCAGGGTGACAGTTGGGAACCATGCGCACACATCCAACAATTTAGCGCGACGGAGGCCCTTCGCTTCGCTCAGGGTGACAGGGGGTGGGACACCTGAGTAGGGGGCCGTGTGCCAGGATATCTGGCTCCCTCCTTCGCTGCGCTCAGGGTGACAGGGGGTGGGACACGTGCTCGACGAGGAGTGCTGATCTTGATCGTGAGAATTCATTATCGTGGATACCTGTCTCCCGGACAGGGTTCCAGGGCTTGCCTCCAATACATTTGAAATAACGAGCCATCTCGCTTTGTCATTCTGAGCGATAGCGAAGAATCTCTCGCCCGGCAGAGATTCTTCGCTATCGCTCAGAATGACAGTCTTGAATCGGCCTCGGCTGACTCGAAATACGTCTTCTTTGAAATGTATTGGGGCTTGCCCCTGCCATGCCTGCCTTGAAGCAAAATGAAACACACCCGAGGTAATGTTGCGCGATACGAAGGTATGAGCTTTGTGATATAATCGCCTCAGCATGCAGGAACACTTGACACCACAGTCTATGAATGGCCATACACAACTGGAGGAAGTAAGACTTCCCATCCAGTATGTCGCGTCGGCCATCGAGAGCCTCCTGTTCGTCGCTGGCCGGCCACTGGAGCATGCCGAACTGCGCAAGCTATTGAACATCGACGACGCGCGCCTGGACAGCAGCCTGCAAATGCTGGCGGACAACCTGGAAAGTCAGGGACGCGGCATCCGACTGCAGCGGCTGGGAGAGCATGTTCAACTGGTCACGGCCCCTGAGAACGCTCGTCATGTCGCGGCGTTGCTTGGCCTGCCTATGACCGCTAAACTGACTACGGCAGCCATGGAAACCCTGGCTGTGGTTTCCTATCGCCAGCCCGTCACGCGAGCGCAGATCGAAGCCATTCGCGGCGTGAACAGCGATCGTGCCCTGGCCAGCCTGATACAGCACGGGCTGGTGGCCGAGGTCGGACGGGCACAGACGGTCGGGCGACCCGCGCTGTTCGCCACTACCGGCGAGTTCTTGCAGCAGTTCGGCCTGACACGCCTGGAACAGCTGCCAAAGGCTGAGACGCGAGAACAGGAAATCGAATGAAACGTATTGGCCGCCACATGCCCACTCATTCCAAAGCGATCAAGGCCGCAGAGATTGCCTGGCAAATTGGCTGCAGCGCTATACAAATCTTTACCAGTAACCCGCGCAGCTGGCGCCCGGTGGCCGGTGACGCCATAGATTGCTCGGCATTTGCAAAGGCGGCACGCGACTATGACCTCGATCCCGTCGTCATCCACGCTCCTTACCTGATCAACCTGGCCTCTCCCGAGGAGTTCATCTGGGAGCAATCTATCCATCTACTGCGCTGGACACTGCAGCGCGGCGCACTGCTGGGTGCACACTATGTGATCTTCCACACGGGCAGCCATCGCGGGGCTGGCGTCGGGGCAGGAGTCGCTCGCATCACAGAGGCCATTACATGCATCCTGACCGGGATAAAGTTAGAAGAGAACTTAGCACTACCCCTGTTGTTGTTAGAAAATGACGTTGGCGGGGGAAACTCGCTCGGACACGATTTCGAGCACCTGAGCGCGGTTCTTGATCGCCTGCCGCAGTACCAGGGAAACCTGGGAGTATGTCTCGACACTGCCCATTTATGGAGCGCGGGACACGATATCTCCAGCGCGGCCGCCGCGCAACAAGTACTCCGGCATTTCGATACCGTCGTAGGGGTATCACGCCTGCACGTCATCCACCTGAATGATACAAAAATGGCTTTGGGTAGCCACCGTGATGCGCACGCGCGCCTGGGTGAAGGTATTATTGGCGAGGAAGGATTACACGCGCTGCTTACCGACCCTGCCATTGATCACGTCACTATCCTGCTGGAAACGCCTATCAAGCTGAGGGACGATGGCAAAGAGGATTGGGAGCACGATAAACTGCACTTCGAGAAGGCTAAGGAGCTGCTGCTTCCTTAGCTTGATGCAGGTGTACCCGTCGCCGTTGCAGTAGGAGTAGTAGGTGTGTCTGTCGGCGTTGCAGCAGGAGGAGCTGGCGCGGTAACCGTGAGTGTGACCTTCACATCGACCGGAGCTCCCCCGCCGGACGCGGGAGTAATCGTCACCGTCGTTGTGTATGTCCCAGCCTCCAGGTTACTTGCATCGGCGGTGAACGTGACGGTAGAGGATTTTCCTCCTGCATCGCTGTCGCTGGCGGGACCCACTGTCAGCCAGCCAGCGTCCGATGGGATATGCGCCGTCCATTTCAGGATGCCCCCAGCGGTATTGGTCACGGTAATAGATTGCGGCGTGACGCTATTGCCAGCCGTCGCGTTAAAAGACACGCTGTTTGTGCTCACCTGCATTGAAGGTGGTGCAACGTTAATGGTGATCGATATTACGACCGGGCTGCCTGCGACCGCGTTACCGCTAATCGGGTCGGCGGCGCTGATGGTCAGACTGGTAGTGTATGTGCCGCTCGCTACTCCCGTTGCGTCCACGGACACATTTACGTTTACCCCTGACCCTCCTGCCAGACCGGTGCCCGAGGCTGCTGAGAGCGACACAAAGCTGGGGGCATCAGAGGCCAGGGTGCCCGTCCAATTCATAGGTTCATCGCCCGTATTCGATATAGTAACTGGTTGCTCTGTCCCCCCGCTCGTGACGTTGATAGTCAATGAACCTGGATTCACCGCGAGAGCAGGTGGAGCATGCACATTGAGCTTTACATCTCCTGTCTGTGGGCTACCAACAATGGTGATACCCCTATTCACGGCCGAAAGTGAAATCGAGCCGGCATAGCTGGCTGCGGTAAGCGCTGCCGAGGTCACGGTCACGGTGAAGGTTGCGCTTCCACCAGAGGTGACGGCTGCCCTGGCGGGAGAGATTGCCAGCCAGCCGCTGCCAGATGCCAGGGTCACGGTTGGCGTTATGATGACACTACCCACACAGGCTCCGATAACGCCTATCGTAAAGGTCTGTGTGGCAGGGTTCGATCCCTCTTCGGCGTTGAAGGTTTCCCCTGTAGAAGAAGGGGCCTGCAATGTACATGGGGGCCGCGCCGCCAGCGTGACCGCGATATCCTGCGCGGGGCCTACCTGCCGGTGTGTGACATGATCGACTGCCGAGATGCTCACCGTCCCTGTATATGTCTCGGCGCTCAGTCCTGCCAGAGCAACGCCAACATCTGTCGTTGCAGAGTGCGTTGTGCTTACTTGACCTGTTGCAGGAGCCGTAGCAAGCCAGGTGCCGCCAGAAGCGGTAGTGATAGTTGCAGTCCAATCCAGTTTATGCTCACAGGCTCCGGTCGCACTGATAGTCACTCCCTGTGCTGCCGGGTTAGCCTGTCCGATGACGCCCGAGAAAGCGAGCGCCATGGGGGAGACCGAGACCGCGCAGGCAGCCTGGACGGCAAAGCTGACGGGAATCTGCTGTGGGCTCCCCGGGGCGGATTTCCCTGAATTGTCGGAGCCGGTGATAGTAATGGTCCCATTGTAGGTACCGGGTACGAGCGAGGGTAACAGCTTCGTGGTTACAGTTACCGAGGCAGAGGCCCGTGGTGCTAGAGTACCTGCTACAGGCGTTATCGTTAGCCACGAGCCACCCACGCTCGTGGCCTTTGCTGCATCCCACGTCAAGGTCCCACCCCCGCTGTTGGTGATGGTGATCGTTTGCGGGACAGGACTGGAGTGTCCAACGACTGCATTGAATGAAAGTGTTACTGGCGTAGTGGTCAGGCCTGGTGCCGTGGGCGGCCCGATAGTAAGCGTGACCGGCAGGGTTTGCGTACTCGATGTCGCGCTGAAAATGATCGCTCCCGTATATGTGCCAGGAGTGAGGCCCGCGACGTTGACACCCACCACTGGATGGGCCGGGGTGACGCCGCTTGTACCACCATTCCTATTGACTTTGAGCCAGTTACCACCTTTATTCGTCGTTACCTTTGCGCTCCAGTGCATCTGCGTGGAGCATCCCTCGGCGACACCCACATTAATAACTTGCGCGGCAGGAGCCGGCTGCGCGTATGCGCTCGCGAAAGTGAGGCTGCCAGGCGATACCTGGAGCACACACTGTGGTGTAACCGTCAGGCTGACGTATACGGACTGTGGGCTATTCTTGACCGGGCCGGTACCCGAATTTGCGAATGTCACCACTCCACTGTACACGCCGGGCAGCAGCATACTATTGTTGACACTAACAGTAATTGCCTCACTACCATCTGTAGCGACGATGCCAGACTCTGGCGCTACAGAAAGCCAGCTCGATGCATCGCTTGTCACGCTCGTTATGTTCCACTGTAGAGGCTGTACACCAGGATTGCTGACGGTGATCACCTGTGCTGGAGGGTTCGAGCCGCCATCGCTGGAGTTAAAGGAGAGAACCGCAGGCGAGAGCTGCAGCACTGCCGCGTGTCCAGGTTGCAGCAGCGTGACTTTCATCTTCACGGGCAGGCTGAGCCGCCCTGCATCTGATACGAAGATAACCGAGGCAGCATACGATCCCACTTTGAGGTTCGCGCGATCGGCCGCGACGACGATTTTGAGGTCCTGGCTACCGGCAAAGATGCCGTTGTTGGGGCTGAGTTGCAGCCATGGCTGGGTTACAGAGGTCTGCCAGGCTACCTGCCCGCCGCCGAGGTTGGTGAGGGTAACCGTTTGCACGCTATTGGTGGCCTGGTCACCGGAACCAAGATCAAGAGTATTCGCTGAGAGCTGCAGATGTGCGGGCCGCAGAGAAGGGCTCTGGCCCGTGACGGTCAGCATGAAGCTGGCAATCTTATGTAATAAAGCGTCTTCGGCATGGATGGCATGCTGACCCGCCTGCCATTCCGGTTCGACAATGACGGTATCGGTGAAATTGCCTTGCTTATCGGCTGCGATGACACTTTTGCCACCGGTATCCACAATAGGAATATTGGCATTGTATGACAGGCCGACTCGCCCACCTGGACTGAAGTTGGAGCCGTGCAGAGTGATCATTGCGCCAAGAGCTACACTCGCGGGAGTGATCTGCAGCGCAGGGCCTGTATGTGATGGCGGCGGTGGCATGAAGACGCTATGACCCAATGCTACGACGACGATACCAGAAAGCCCGGCTACCGCGGCGATGGACAGCAAGAATATACAGATCCAGAATGTTGGCAAGTGGCGCTGTGATGACAGTAACCGGCGCCGGGGAGGAACATAATTGAGCGACGGGGTAGTGGGCAGTTCAGGGAAGGTCCCCACACCTCCATGCCCATTGCTGATAGGTGACCGTGAGGTGACGACGTGCTGCCAGTTTGTGCGGCTATGCCAGGCATCTTCGATGGTATCATCTAACGAGTCTTCCTCCTCCTGGGTATAGACTCCATTATACGCGGGAGGAGCGGACAGGCCATTGACATCATCGAGTTCGGGGTATGAGCGCGAGCGCTGCCCCGCTATGGGTTGAGTAGGTAGGTTCTCCTGGCGCGGCCTCAGCTTCTGGGTGGGCTCATCTGCCTCTACGGCAAAAAAATGAGGCACTCTGAGCGCGGCTGGCCGTTCGATAGAGGCCTCGGCGTCGGCGTTCGCGTACGATAGTGTTCCCGATTTATCTGTAGGTAAAAGTAGGGGCCGTCCACACGTCGTGCAGTGGTTGGCCCCCGCGGGAAGCGGATCGTTGCAGTTGGGGCAGCGGATTATCCTCACGGCCTTCCCCTTATCGAAACGGGTATAAGCTACTCACTAATGCAAGTGTACAAAAAAAATTCACCATCTGTCAACTTGACATATGAACTCCCTCACTTTCTCCTGCTCTGCAACCCGAAACGCGACATAGCGTATACAGGAATATAACGATATATCGCGTTGTTCTAAAGAGTAAAACGATATATCGTATCGTTCACAAAATAGACTGGAGCCGTGGTAATAGCGCACAGTGTGCCGGGCAATGCTATAGGACATTGCCTGGAGTAGAGCGTGTTGCCACGACCATTGAGAGTAAACACAGAGAAAGAGAGATTTCCATGATTTGGGGATTTGGACACGGCCTATTGTTTCTGCTGCCGTTGTTGTTACTGGGCAAGTTTTTCTGGATCGTTCTGCTGGCGCTGCTCATCGGGTTTGCGCTGCGCCGGTTCAGCTTCAGGCACAGGCAGGTACCTTTCTACAATTATGGCATGCCGCCGGTTCAGCCTTCCGCCTTAGATATACTCCGCCAGAGGTATGCGCGGGGTGAGATCGATGCAGCCACCTTCGACCAGATGCGTGAGCGGCTGGAGGCCTCGACTGGACCACGACAGCAATAACGTTCTTTGCTGGAGTACTCGTTCCCTCCCCGTGTGCTTCACGGGGAGGGAACGAGTATTTTGCGGGAGAGGTCGGTGTCGGTTTACATCCAGTTCGACCCATCGAACTGGATATCAACGATCTTCAAGCCCCGTATCCATGCTGGCCCGTCGATGCGGTTGCCGGAATGCCCCAAAAGTTGAGAGATACTCTTAGATCTGCGCGCTGAAAAGAGCGATGAGCATCGCTCTGCGGGCATGCAGGTCGGGAAATATGATGGTGGGCAGGTCGGGCAGATGCAGCAGACCGCCTTGCTGAGACAGCACGTTTACAACAACATCTAGCGCGGCTCTATAGGTCTCAGGAGGCTCAAGCTGATCTCTCTGTGCATAGACGCTCAGCGCTTCCAAGGTACTTGCCAGGTTCTCTGGTCTGTTCTGAGATGCCATATGACCTCGACTTCATAACAGCTGTGTTTTCCTGTATTATAGCAGATACGACGAGCGGTCGCCTGATTATGCCGGAACCATCGCAGGGCTTTTTGGTGTACCCGTTTCTCCCGTTCTACTTGCAGGGCTGCGCCCTGCTGCAAAGGCGGAGGGTGTGTGCTGGCGTGGCGGCCCGGCCGCCACGCCAGCACATACCCTCCTCTTGTTGAGCGACCCGCACGCGGGTCACGAGCATATCGGGCATAGTATGCAATGCAAGAAAACCAAAAAGCCCTGGGGACCATCGCTAGGACGTCGTCACCTGCAGCGAGGTCTCCACCTCCAGGAAGCGGGCGAGGTCGGCGACCTCGGCCTCCAGTCCCGGGTACACCTCGGGCGCGAGCTGGGCAAATGGCTCCACTATCACATCCAGATGGTTCTTCTTACGCAGGCTCTTCCAGGTTCCAACCGCGCGACCATCCATCAGCAGCGCCGGGTGCAGTATCCCACCTCCCGCGTTGATGCGTTTTGCGTGCTGCTGTGGTACAGCCAGGTCGCGCTTCTGGTAGCCGAGCAGGTAGATATCAAAGCCTGGCAACAGGCAAACGACCCGGTTCGCTATAGGTGGTTCGTCCAGCCATACCGCGCATGTCTTGAGCATCCACGCTGTCGAGCCGCCGCTCTCCACCTCCATGAGTTGGTCCGCGACGTGTCGCCATGCTGCCCGTATTCTGCTTATGGGCAAGCCTGACCATGCCGCCATGTCCTCTGGAGTAGCAGGACCATATGCGCCCAGGTAGCGTCGTACGAGTTCCATGTATGCTGCTTCCTGTGGCAGCGACTGGCTCTGCTGCATCCAGTCGTTGAGGAGGACGTAGGTTGGCTCTATACCATGGTCGGGCCCCAGGCAGATAACGCCTTCGAGCGCTGCCCGGTACAACAGGTAGGGCCTGGCCTGGCCTTCGATATGCAGGCCGTGGATAGCCAACCGCTCGACGATTTCAGCCCGGGTCAGTGGTCCCTGGCTTGCAAGCGTCTCGCGCATAACGCGGATGCCTCTTGCGCACGTTTCCTCGTCCAGGCCCAATTCGGTACGTCTTCGCCGGCTGCCTGCAATAAACACGGGACCAAAGAGCGGTAGGAGCCAGCCCAGGTCCTCTGCCGCCAGCAGGTGCAGCGTGCCTCGCTGGCCCCACGTGCGGATGATCGTCCGCTCTTGCACTCGCGCCCGCTCTACATCAGCAGCGCTCAATCCGGCGCTGCGCACACGCAGCGCGAGCGCTGCAGCGCGTGCATCCTGTGCCTGGATACCACACAGTTCCTTCACGAGGAGCCCGACATCAGAAATGCCATCTCCAGGCCTGGGAGTGAGCCGCTGAGCGCGCAGGCGCAGCAGGCGAACCTGATCATCGGACAGGGAAATCGCCATGTGCTTTCACCAATACTACTCTATTCTCCGGCTGCAATGGCAACTGGGCGCACGGGCGAGCCGGTGGCTCCTCGCAGCTTGAGTGGCAGGCAGATAAAGGTAAATTCGTAGCACTGGTCGCGAGCCAGTTCCTCCAGGAAGAGGTTTTCTATGATATAGATACCATGGCGCACGAGCAGGATCATATGACCCGGCAGCGTCACCTTGAGATCGGGATCAACCACGCCAACCTCGTCCCAGGCCATATTGTCGGCTCCCACTGCCCTGACTCCCCTGCCTGCAAGCCAGGAGGATACCCCGGCATTCACCCCTCCCGCTTGCAGGTACGCGGGTGGGTCCTGCCACTGAGCACCATTACCGGTGCGCACCAGCACAACATCACCCTCGCTTATCAAAACTCCCTGGTTATGAGCCGCGGCTTCTAGCTCGTCACGCTTGATCGGGTTCCCGGCTCCTATGTGGCCTACCCCCCGGTGACGTGCCATATCAAGCAATACGCCGCGTGTAATCAGTGGAGCAACGGTCTCCACGCCCAGTTCTGTGAAACCATGTGGCGTTTGAAGGCCGGCATCAACCTCGCGACCGCCGTACAGGTGTAAATCCTCGGCCTGGTGACATAGGGCATCGATATGGGTACCCGAGT
>WNGP01014774.1_pt1 | contig 17644 bp, 12 predicted proteins | sample 5407671 | NCBI WGS metagenome assembly WNGP01 (sample SAMN13153381, study PRJNA577476) | soil metagenome | isolation source: 40 cm soil or saprolite under Garry oak tree replicate 2 | place: USA:California | collected 2016-06-15 | reverse complement strand
GGTGAGCCAGTTCGTCAAGTGTGGCCGGTCCCTCTGCCAGTTGTGCAAACAGCCCGAGCTCGTTGGCAACAAAGAGATGTTTGGATGCCATAAAACCGGTGGCAACTTGGAAGATGGAATCGGGTAGAACGTTAGTCATAGGATTGCCTCCTTATTGGCGTTGCTAGATACAGTACTGTAGGTTCTTCACTACCGCTTGGGTGGTGCTACTAGGGGTCAGCATATCCAATGCTGAATTCTGTACGCTAAGCAAAACGGGAGTCCACACTGATGTACTCATGCGGCTCCTCAAGCGAATTGAGGAGAAAGAATGTAAAGTCGGGAAAGTCTATCCGCTTGCGCGATCCTTTCTCGTGGGCATTTCATCACGAATGCTCGTCTGCCTTTACAGGCCAATTCATCTGCTTAGCGTACACTTTTCACGTTTCGATATGCTGACCCCTGATAGACATCTCTTCGAAGACATCTTCTTGCCGAATGCTCAGGAGATACTGAGCACTACTCTTGATGAAAGTCTACCCGTTTGGAGGCTGGAGAACATCGGGAGAAGACGTGATTATGCTCCCTATCTTGTGCGGTGGGAAAACCTGGTTGCTCATCTGTTCCCTAGGGAGTATCCCCGATGCGCTGACGCTCAGACAAGCTTCTGTTCAAGCGCGATGCGAGTCGCTGCATTGCGCGAGTTCACGCCGAGCTTCCCGTAGATCGAGCGCAAGTGGGCATCGGCGGTACGCGGACTGATGACGAGCGAATCCGCGATTTGGGCGTAGGTCAGCCCCAATGTCACCAGGCGCAACACTTCAATTTCTCGAGCGGTCAAGCCGAATAGGTTCCCTCTGGACGCAGGTGCCTGAGGGAAGGTCGAAGGAGCTACCCCAGTGGGAGACTGGGAGGTTGGAGTGATCTGCTCGCGCACGTTCACCTGTTCCGCGGCTGCGATGGCATGTTCAAGTGTGAATGCTCGCCCCTCGGTCCATGCTGCCTCGAAGGTTGCTGCATCAAGTTGGACACGTACGTCGGCTACCGTACGCTCATACGAGGCGTGGTCGGTTGGCGGAAGGGGAGCACCAATTGCGTCGCGCAGAGCCGCTGCCGCTCCATACAGCCGCGCTGCGCTCAGTGGTTGTCCCTGCCCCTGGGCTACGCCTGCCAATCCCTCCAAGGCAGAAGCGATACCTTCTTTGTCTCCTATTGCTTGCCGCAAGGACAGGCTCACATCGTAGTGTTCTTTTGCTTGCTCATAGCTCCCCTGGTACAGCGCCACGCGCCCTAGAATAGTGAGGGTATGGGCGCTCCCTCCTTTATCTCCTAGCTTCTGCCGTATCGCCAGGCTTTCCTCACAAAGCACTCTCGCTCGCTCATAGTCGCCCCGCTCCAGCACTGTAATGGCGAGAGTGGTGAGTGAACCAGCAACACTTTGGGGGGATCCCAGCTCACGTGCTAGGGCCAGGCTTTCCTCGCACAGTGCTATAGATCGCTCGTATGCTCCCAGAGAAAGCAGAGTCAGACCCCAACCAGAGAGAACAAGGGCCATGACCCGCTTATCGCGCAACTCACGGAGCAGCAGTAGACTCTCCTCGTAGAGCGTGGTTGCCTGCTCGTAGTCACCCCTGCTGCGTCTTAGATCTCCCAGAGAAATTAGAGCGTAGGCAATGCCCTGTCTATCTGGGAGCGCACGAGAGAGATCCAAACTTTCTTCCAGGAGGATGTTTGCTCGTGCATGGTCACCCTGGTAGAACGCCAACACACCTGCAGCATGCAGTACCTTTGCTCGCACAGATGTCTGCTCCGAAAAATGCTTCAGTATTCGCTCCAGCATGTTTCGTCCCTCAGTCAGATAGCCTCGATAGAGCCAGAAGTGCCAGATGGCGGCGCCGATGCGAGCGCCTCGTTCTGCCTCTCCCTGCTCTAGTGACCATGCGAGCGCCGTTCGGATATTATCATGCTCCAACTCTAAGCGATGAAGCCATTCGACCTGCTGTAGACCAACTGTTTCGGGTCCTGCGCGTTCCGCGAAACGGGCATACCAGTCACAATGACGGCGGCGCATGGCGGCCACTTCGCCCGCCTGCCGCAGCTTCTCCTGGCCGTACTGCCGCATCGTCTCCAGCAACCGGTAGCGTGCCTCACCGCTGCGTTGCTCCATGAGCACCAACGATTTATCGATCAGGGAGGAGAGGACCTCAAGCACGTCGCATGCTTCGCCTGGCTCACCTGCGCAGATGGCCTCTGCCGTTTCGAGCGAAAAACTGCCAGCAAACACCGAGAGCCGGCGGAAGAAGGCCTGCTCTTGTGCTAACAACAAGTTGTAGCTCCAGTCCATGGCTGCCCGCAAGGTTTGCTGTCGCGGTAGGGCCGATCGACTGCCCCCGGTGAGTAGCCGGTAGGCATCATCCAGTCGTGCGACGATCTGCTCCACAGAGAGGACGCGTATACGAGCCGCAGCCAACTCGGTTGCCAGTGGGATACCGTCGAGACGACGGCATATCTGCACCACTGCCGATGCATTCTCCGGTGTGAGCGTGAAGGAAGGCTGGACAGACCTCGCACGCTCAATGAACAGCTGAACGGCCTCATAGGTCATCAGCCCTTCGATGGGTGGCAGGTGATAGGTATCAGGTACGCGTAGGGGAGGGACCAGCCAGGTAGTTTCACCGGTGATATTGAGCGCTTCGCGGCTGGTGACCAGCACGCGCAGCTGGGAACAGGTATGCCGGAGCGTTTCGATCAACTGCACGCACGCCGCTAGCAGGTGCTCGCAGTTGTCTAACACGAGGAGCAGATGTTTGGGACGGAGCGCATCAGAGAGGGCCTCCGTCAACGTGCAATCCGCGCGTTCAGGGATGCCTACAGCTGAGGCTACGGCCTGCGGCACCAGCATCGGATCGGAGAGCGCTGCCAGCTCCACCCACCAGACACCATGCTCGAACTCCTCCAGGAGGTCGGTTGCGACCTGCAGGGCCAGGCGCGTTTTGCCGCTGCCTCCAGCGCCAGTGAGGGTGAGCAGCCGGGTAGTCGCGAGCAAGGCTCTGACCTCGGTCATCTCCCGTTCGCGGCCAATAAACCGGTTCACCTGGAGAGGCAGATTGTTGGGAGAGGTCTCGAAGACCTTCGCCACAGGCGTATCTTCTATGCTCAACGCGATTGTTCCTCTATGAGAACTGAGGAGAGTTAGATGGCTCTCGTCACGCTGTATGCATTCCTGAATGAAAGGTATACGTTCGATCAGGTTCAAAGGATGAGTGGCGTGCTCCGATCATGAGCCCGGCGCGCTCTGCTTGGCCTCACGACATAGATCGGAGTGACAGCAGTGATGGCCTTTTCTCCAAGAACCGACACAAGAGAGGAGGTGAGCGCTCTGCTGCCCCTGCTAGATGTCAGCGCGCCGAAGCGCTGCACGCACCTCCTCTTCGCTCGGCGTCAGGTAGATACCCGTGGTTGAGAGCCGACTATGCCCCAACACGCGTTGCACCTCAGGCAGCTGCGCCCCGCGCTCCAGCATCCGGCGCGCCAGACTATGGCGCAGCATGTGGGGAGTGACAGTGGAGAGCCGTCGCGCCAGGTCTTCTAGATGCTCACTGCGCGTGATATCCCGCTCCAGCTTCGCCTCGGCACACAGTTGCTGTGCAGCCTGTTGTCCTAAGCGCTGCACCATACGCTGGATGACACGCTGGGTAATTCCTATTCTGGTTGGTTGCCCTTTCACCGTGAGAGCGACCCCCACCACCAGCTTCTCCCGCTCCTGGTCACTGCCGATGGCAGGCAATCCCTGTGGACAACGAACGATATCAAGGTAGCGACCAAGCCTGCGCTGTGCATCAGGATGCAGCGGAATGCGGCGAGCCTTGCCTGCTTTGCCGCTGCGGACGATAACCGTTCCACCCTCGAGGTCAAGATCACGCAGTTGCAAATCACACACTTCCTGGACACGCAGTCCGACATAGGTGAGCAAGGAGAGCAGTGCTTCGTCACGGATACGCAGGATGGCATTGTGTGGAGCCGCGGACCTGACGCAACAATGCATCGATGGCTTCAGCAGGCAGTGAGCGCGGGGCCAATGGCTCCATCGGATCCTCAACGAGCAAATGACCTGCCAGCGCCCAACGACAGTAGCCTCGGAGGGAGGCCAATCCGCGGTTGATCGTGGCAGGAGCCGCTCCATCATCGCACTGGCGCAACACTCGCCAGTCACGGAAGTCCTCATGGCGCAACAGTACTGGATCGAAAGAGCGCCCCCGCTTGTGCTCCCACCACGTCATAAAATGGGTCAGGTCCTGGCGGACGACCTTGAGGGTTGCCGGTGCACGTCGTTTCGCGTGCAAGGCTGCAAGATACTGCTTGAGAGAAGGATGCATCTTACCGCTCCTTGTGTCCTGTTGAGTGTACCCTTCCATTCTACCACAACTAGACAGATTCTGCGACGTGTGCAGATGAGTGGCAAAGGGGTCAAATATGACGCCTTCTCCGACATGTCAGGACATTTTTCGACTGGAACGCGCCGCAGATGGGAACATCTCCGACATGTTGGCCTTCTGTCAGAGAATCGTTCCGCTCCTCTCGTTGTGCTTTTCCTCTCATCCAAAGAACTTGACCTGATCGGCGACAGCAAGACCGATCACAACCTGCTGGGCGCGGCCTGCCTGTTGAAGTATTTTCAGTATGAGGGACGCTTTCCCGCTCAGAAGCAGGACATTCCTCCCATCGTCATCGTGCATTTGTCCCAGCAGTTAGGCGTCGTCCCGGAGAAGATTATTCCCTACGACTGGGAGGGACGCACGATCAAGGCCCATCGCGCCGCCATGCGCGCGTTTCTCGGCGTTCACGAGGCCACCCTCGCCGATGAGGAGGCGGTGGTCGAATGGCTTTGCCAGGAGGTGGTGGCAGAGCAACGGCAGGAGGAAGCCCTCATCGCCTCCTTCTATACCCATTGTAAGGAGCAGCTTATCGATCCACCAACGCCCGATCGCGTCCGTCGTCTCGTCCATACCGCAATGCATCGGTTTGATGAACATCTCTGTGCCACCATCATGCAGCGGCTCACGGTCGAGACACGCACTCAGTTGGATGCGCTGCTCACCGTCGAGATCCCCGAGACCCAGGCGCGCGAGGAGACCGTGTCTGCTCTGGAGGGCACAACCCTTGAGGCAGAGACAGCAGCAGCACCGCCGGAAGGAGCACCGCCGCGTCCCCAGTCGGCCCTGCATGCGCTCAAACAGGATGTCGGCCCCCTCAGCCTGGAACGCGTGCTGCAGGAAATCGATAAGCTGGAGCGCATCCACCAGCTAGGCTTGCCTACGGATCTGTTCGCCCAGGTCTCAGCCAAAACCCTGGACAGCTACCGCAACCGCATTGCCGTCGAAGAACTCCAGGAGGTGCGCCGCCATCCTGATCCCATCCGCTTCACCTTGCTTGCTGCCTATTGTTGGCGCAGACGGCAAGAGATCGTGGATACTCTGGTCGAATTGCTGCTGGATATCGCCCATCATCTGAGTACCAAGGCCGAGCGACGTGTCGAGAAAGCCTTCGTCAAGGATATCAAAAAGGTCTCCGGGAAAACCAACCTGTTGTTTCGCGTTGCGGAAGCGGCGGTCGACCAGCCGGATGGGACCATCCGCGAGGTGGTCTTTCCCGTGGTCAGTGAGCAGACCTTGCGTGACCTGGTCAAAGAATACAAAGCTGGCGGCTCAGGCTATCAGCAGCAGGTGCAGAAGGCGATGCGCGGACCCTACAGCAAACATTACCGGCGCATGGTGCCGGTCATCTTGAAGCACCTGGCGTTCTGCTCCAACAATGACGTGCATCAACCCATCGTCCAGGCTTTGGAACTGCTCAAGAGGTATGTCGATGTTCCCCTGACGCAGCCCCATTTTGCCAGCTCCGAGACCGTTCCCCTCGAGGAGATTGTGCCGATCAGCTGGCGCAAAGCCGTCGTCACCCACGACAAAACGGGCAAGACCGAGCAGGTCAGCCGCGTCAATTATGAACTCTGTGTCCTGCACACCCTGCGCGAGAAAGTTCGCAGCAAGGAAGTGTGGGTCCGGAACGCCAACCGCTTCCGCGATCCGAATGACGACCTGCCAAAAGACTTTGCGCGCAAGCGCACGACCTACTATGACGCCTTGCACCTGCCTCTGGACGCTGACACCTTCATCCAAAAGCTGCAGGCTGAGATGACCACAGCATTAGAGCAACTCAACCAGAACATCCCCGACAATCCTCACGTGCGCCTGTTGTCCAAGGGTGGCGGCTGGATCTCCCTCACGCCTTTGCCTCCCCAGCCCCAACCCCAGCACTTGCGGCTGCTCAAAGGCGAACTCTTCACGCGGTGGCCCATGATCGAGCTGCTTGATATCCTCAAGGAAACGGACCTGCGGGTGCGCTTTACCGATCGCTTCCACACGCTGACGCTGCGAGAGAACCTGGAGCGGGCGACCATTCAAAAACGGCTCCTGCTGAGCCTGTATGGACTGGGCACCAATATCGGTCTCAAACGCGTCTGCGCGGGAGACCATGGCGAGAGCTACCGGGACGTACTCTACGCCTGTAACCGGTTTCTCACCAAAGATGCTCTGCGGGCGGCGATTGCCGACGTGGCTAATGCCATCTTCCGCATCCGGCTGCCCGACATCTGGGGAGAGGGCACCACGGCGTGCGCCTCCGACTCCAAGAAATACTCAGCCTGGGACCAGAACCTGATGACCGAATGGCATGCGCGCTATCGTGGTCCTGGCGTGCTGATCTACTGGCACGTGGAACGCAAAGCGGTCTGTATCTATTCGCAACTCAAACGCTGCTCCTCCTCGGAAGTTGCCGCGATGATCACCGGGCTGCTGCGCCACGCGTCAGAGATGCAGGTGGATCGCAACTACGTGGATACTCACGGCCAGAGCGAGATCGGATTTGCTTTCTGTTCCTTGCTGGGCTTCCAGTTGTTGCCCCGCCTGAAAAATCTGCATGCACAAAAGCTGTACCGACCCGAAACAGGCCGACCTGACGCCTATCCCAACCTGCAACCGGTACTTACGCGCCCTATCAAATGGGAGCTCATTCGACAACACTACGACGAGATGGTCAAATTTGCCACAGCGCTGCGTCTGGGCACTGCCGAAACGGAGGAGATTCTGCGCCGATTCACGCGCAACGGCGTGCAGCATCCGACGTATACCGCGCTCCTGGAGCTTGGCAAAGTCCAGCGCACCATTTTTCTCTGCCATTACCTCAGCTTAGAGGAACTCAGGCGCGAGATTCAGGAGGGGCTCAATGTCGTGGAGAACTGGAACTCAGCAACCAATTTTATCCACTTCGGTCGTCTCGGCGAATTCGCGACCAACAACGTGGCAGATCAAGAGCTGGCCATGCTTGCACTGCATCTCTTGCAGATTTCGCTTACCTTTATCCAGACCTTGATGATTCAAGAGGTCTTGTCGGAGCCAGCGTGGATGAACCAGATGACCAAAGAAGATTTGCGTGGGCTGACCCCGCTGATCTATAGCAACGTCAATCCCTACGGACTCATGCGACTCAACATGGCCGAGCGTCTGACGATTGAACGAGCTGAGGCTGTCTAAAGCGTCGTTTCATCCTTCCCAAAGCCGAGTGGAAGCATCTGGGGCAAGAGGCAGTTCACGTGACGTCGTCTTCTTGCCTCCAGCAATATTGCTATCTTGCCCCTGGTGTCACCAATGTATGTATTGAGCCTTCCAGGCTCATGCTCTCCCCCTGGCCGCTTAGTCCATTGGAAAATGAGCACATCGCTGTTGATGTGGCGAAGGCGAGCCATCTGGCTCTGCAGGCGGGTGATCTCGGCGCGAGGCTTCGCGGTGAGTTGCAATGCCTGCCAACGGTGCAGTTGCTCCTCGAAGACCCAGAAATCCTCGCGCTGGGTGGTAAATGCGTGCATGACACGGGTGACTGTATAATCATCAAGGACGTAGGGTTTGGTCCTGGCCTCCTGCAGGGTCGCCAGCTGCTCCTGATCCGCCTCGACCATGCCATCAATATGCCGAGCGATCGTCGCCAGCATCGCGATCGGGTGCCAGTGGGGCTGCTCTGCCATAGCTCTGCTCTTCTCCTCTTTTTCTGCCATTCTACGGGCCTACGTTTCCGCCTGTCAATCGCTCCCGCCTTTTCATAGGATGGATGGGTTTGTGCCTCCCCCAGTATCACCGTTCTCTATTTCGGCGGCGAGCCTCACAGACCGTGAGGGAATGTCTTTCCTCTTCTCTCCTGTGGAGAGTGCGTTCTCAAAATCAGCTCATTCCTCGCCATACGCATTTTGTCGCAGCAGTTCCACCCGCGTGGAGAGCTGTTCAACGGTGGGCTGGCTATAGATCCTCGTGGTATCGAGGGAGGTATGGCCGAGCAGCGTTGCCAGCCCAACCACATCACCAGGATACTCGGCCAGATAGTTGCGAGCAAATGTATGCCGCAACGTATGCGCACTGGTCTGTGCTGGCACCAATCCTCGTGCCGAGGCATCCCGCACCAACACATCAATCATCTGCCGCATCGCCGAGGTCGTGAGCACGCCCTTTTTCTGACTTTGCCACAGTGGCATCGATGGACTGCCAGGTATACGGCGTGGCCAAGCGAACGCGACCGCTTTCACCGTCGGATCACACTGCAGACGCGGAGCCAGGTACTCTGCTAACGCCTGCCGTGCTGAGGCATTGAGGGGAACCGTGCGCGCTTTGTTGCCTTTGCCCTGCCGGATCGTCACCCGTCCGCTGCGCTCCCCGAATTCGATATCCTCTAGAGTGAGCTGGCTGCACTCATCCAAGCGCATGCCGGTCTGTAATAATACCTGCACAATCGCATAGTTGCGCAGCGCGGAGTGCCCAGCCTGGGCCTGACGCAGCAGGGCATTGGCCTGAGTATCAGAAAGGCCCTCCCGCTTCGAGGCTTCCTGGCGACCCACCAGCTTGATGCGCCTGGCAGGATTGACCTCCAAATAGCGCTCTTCCGTCAGCCAGGCGCACCAGGCCCGTAAGGCACTCAGGTGTCCATTGACGGTACTGGTGGCCCGCCCCTGCGTCCGTTGCACCTCATTGCGGTAACCAACCAGGGCGATAGGAGTCAGGGTCGCAAAGGTGAGGGGTCGTCGTTCACAGCGTTCGTACCAGGCGAGGAAACTCTCCACCGCGCTTTTGTAGCGACGAATGGTGCCTTTGGCGCGATCGCTGGCTCGCAATTCATCGAGCCAGCGAGGGAGAACCTCTTTAGGAGAAGGAGGCGTGAGCGTGGTAGTCGCCATGTTTTTTCACCTGTTTCCGTTTTTTCACCTGTTTTTTCCTGGCGTTAGGAGTATAGCATAGGTGGGAGGTTGAGCGGGAGCGAAGCCTTTGCAGCTCTTTTCCTCTCATCAGAAGCACGAGAGACGGCTCTTGATGAACAGAACCGCGCCGCTCCCTGGGGTGATAACGCTTCTAGAAGGGATTCCCGAACATATGCTATACTGTTCGGGAATCCCTGTTCGGTTGCAGACGGTAGCAAAGCGAGGGAAAGATGGCTCAGACTCCTCCAATCATCCAGAATGGCATCCTCACTTACCAACTGGACGGCCAACCCGCTCAGGTGATGGTGGATTCTGCCGACTGGTATGGCTGGCTTGAGACTGCCTCCACCTTTACCTTTCGCAGTGAGCACGGCAGCTTCACCGCGCACAAAGAACGGGCAGGCAACCGGCGCGGGAGATCGTACTGGAGAGCCTATTGCACGCGGCAGGGGCAGTTGCAGCGGATCTACCTGGGCCAATCGGAGGCCTTGACCCTCCATCAGCTGCAGTCGGTTGCGGCCCGGCTCTTTGGCATGCATGTCGGGGAAACGGTTCTCGCCGTGCAAGCGCAGGACCTGGAGGTTGCGCCTCGCCCGCCTGCTGTCTCCAGTGCACAGGCTCGTCTGCGCACTGACACGAACCCCTCTTTCCACAAGCCTGTCGAACCCCTGGAGACCCCGCCCGAGCGGGAGAGCGGAGCACCAGGACGCGCCACGCTTCCGGTGCCACTGACCTCGTTTTTGGGGCGCGAGCGTGAGGTCGCAGCCGTGGCTGCCCTCTTGCGGCAAACGTCCGTCCGACTGGTGACGCTCATCGGCACCGGGGGAGTGGGGAAAACACGCCTGGCCTTGCAAGTAGCAGCTGAGGGAGGTGACACCTTTGCCGACGGCGTTTGTTTTGTTCCCCTCGCTCCCGTCAGCGATCCAGAGCAGGTCCTGCCAGCCATCGCCAAGAGCCTTGGCTTGTGGGAAGCTCTCGATCGCCCCTTGCTGGATCACGTGCGGGACTACCTGCAAGAGCAACACCTGCTGTTGCTGCTCGATAACTGCGAGCAGGTGACTGCCGCCTCACCACAGCTGGCTGCTTTGCTGGTCTCTTGCCCCCGCCTGCATCTCCTGGTAACCAGCCGGGCTGCCCTGCACCTCTCCGGCGAATATGCATTCTCGGTGCCGTCTCTCCCCCAGCCTGACCTCACACAGCTCGAAGACGCACAGGCCCTCGCGCAGGTCGCTGCCGTGCGCCTCTTCGTGGAGCGTGCCCAGGCCATCCAGCCGGCCTTTCAGCTGACCCAGGCCAATGCCCGCACCATCGCCGAGATCTGTGCGCGTCTGGACGGCCTGCCGCTCGCCATCGAACTGGCGGCGGCGCGTATCAAGCTGCTGCCACCGCAGGCCTTGCTTCATCGCCTCTCCCATCGCCTCGACCTCCTCACAGGTGGCCCAGGTGATCTGCCCACCCGCCAACAGACGCTGCGCAACACGCTGCAGTGGAGCTACGACCTGCTGACGGAACCGGAACAGCGCCTCTTCCGCTGGCTCTCCATCTTCGTCGGCGGCTGCACCCTCGAGGCTGCCGAAACGGTGTGCCAGGCGGGTCAGGAGGATGGTGTTCAGACCTTTCCTGTGCTTGAGGGAGTGGCCTCCCTGCTGGACAAGAGCCTTGTCCAACAAACGGAGCAGGAGGGCGATGAACCGCAGCTCGTCATGCTGGAGACCATCCGCGAGTTCGGGCTGGAACGCCTGCAAGCACACCGAGAGTGGGAAGCGGCACGAGAGGCCCACGCTGCCTACTATCTCCACCTCGTGGAGAAGGCGCGCGGGCACCTGTTCGGCGGGGAGGCAGTACCATGGTTCGAGCGGGTGGAGCAAGCGTATCCCAATCTGCGAGCCGCGCTCCAATGGGCTCTGGAGGACGGGAATGAGCCAACCGGGAGCGCGCGCCGCATCGAGACAGCCGTGCGGCTGGTCAGCGTGCTCTGGCGCTTCTGGACCATCCGCGGCTACATGAGCGAGGGACGGGCCTTTGTGGAACGGGTGCTCGCTGGGAGCGAGAAGAGCGGCGAGCCTATACGGCTCAAGGCCCTGATAGCCGCAGTAACGCTCGGCTTGTATCAGGAAGACGTTGCCTGGCTGGAGCGCTTGTGCGAGGGGTTACTGCCTCTCTCGCAGCGGCTCGCAGACCGGCAGACGCAGGGGATCGCCCTTCTTGGGCTGGCGGGGGTCGCTCTGCTGCACAGACGCGACCCGGGACGAGCACGCGTTCTGGCCGAGCAGGCGCAGGCTGAGTTTAGCGCACGAGGTGATAGCTGGATGGTTGCTTCGGTGTGCCTGCTCCTGGCGCGTGTCTGCAATGTTCAGGGGGAGATCGCCAGGTCCCGGCAACACTTAGAAGAAAGCCTGGCCCTCTATCGAGCGCTGGGCTATGCAGGCGATATCGCCTGGCCGCTCATCTACCTGGCACGCAATGCGATGAAGCTGGGGGAGCAGACACGAGCGCGAGCCCTGTTACAGGAGGCCATTGAGCTCTGCCAGCAGGTGAGCAACAAGTGGGGGCTGGCCCATGCCTTTGGCTTTTTAGGCCAGTTGACGCTTGAGCAGGGCGATCTCGTCAGCGCCTGTGCCCTGCTCACCGAAAGCCTGCGGCTCAAACAGGAGACGGGCAACCGGTACAGTGTGGCCAACTCGCTGTTCCACCTGGCAACGGCTGTGCTGTTGCAGGGAGACATCGCGCAAGCGCGCACCCTCTACGAGCAGAGCCTGGCTCTCGCCACGGCCTTGGGGCATCGGGAACTCGTGGCCTCCTGTCTGCAAGGCCTGGCCGTCGCACTGACGGCACAAGCACAACCGCTCGCGGCTGCACGACTGTGGGGTGCAGCAGAGGCCCTCCTCCAGAACAGTGCCACCACCTTTCCCCGGGTGCTCCGCGCAAGTGTTAAACGCGCCCAGGCCAGGGCGCGCTCGCAGCTGGGTGACAAGGTGTTTGCTCAGGCTCTGGCAGAGGGGCGCACCATGACAACCGAACAGGCGCTCGCTTGGCAGCCGGCAATTCCGATCCAGGAAGCGCCCCTCTCCAGGCTTTCCTCTTCGACCGCTCCTACACGCCCTGCTATCTATCCGGCAGGACTAACCACACGCGAGGTGGAGGTTCTGCGTCTCGTCGCACAAGGTCTGACCGATGCTCAGGTGGCTAAACAGCTCGTCATCAGCCCTCGCACGGTCACCACTCATCTCAGCTCCATCTACAACAAACTCGGCATCAACTCGCGGGCTGCTGCTGCCCGCTTCGCCGCCGAACATCAGCTTCTTTGATGAGCTGATGACACGCTCCGTCGTCAACCCATGGCCTCGCGAGAGCATTTTGGTAAATGGGGTGAAGGTTCGGACACAAATGCTGGATCGAGGACTCCTGTGTCGGGACTTTCACCCCATTTACCACATTTCCTCATGGGCATGGTAATATGAGCGAGGGATCGAAGAGTTTTTGGCTGAAGGATCGAACATCGGTGTGAATCGCTCGAAATTGGCCTTGAGGAACGGCTCACCTGCGAAAGGAAAACATCATATGTCAACTGAAGACAACAAAGAACTCGTTCGTCGGTATCGGCAAGCCCATAACCTGAACCAACTAGATTGGCTCGATGACATTGTGGCGGCAGATCTCGTCTCCCATAATCTCTTGCTAGGCGAGGCTCCCGGCCTGGAGAGTGGCAAGATCGCTCACCGACGAGCCCTCGCCGCTTGTCCTGATTACCAGGTCGAAACCGTCGACCTGATCGCTGAAGGTGACAAAGTAGTAGAGCGCTGGAGGGCTTCTGGCACCCACACCGGCACGCCGTTTTTCGGGGTTCAGGCATCCGGAAAGCATTTCTCTGGGACGGGGATCAGCATCTACCGCATCGCGCATGGCAAGATTGTGGAGCACTGGGCCGAGGCCGACTTTCTCGGTTTGCTTCAACAACTGGGGGCTCTCCCCGCCAAGGGAGAGTGAATTTATCTCCCACCATCAGCCTCCGATCAGACGGGAAACGAGGTCGACGAACTGCGACCTCTTTGGCCTCAGGGCCAGATGTGATGGATCGGAATAGCGAGGGGTATCCTGATCTATTTTCCACTTACCAGGTGATCACTCGGATAAACTGAGCCGAGACAAGATTGCTCTCCTACTACTGGGGAGCCTGCGGCCTTTGCAAGAGGACGTGGTCGAGTTCGGGCAGGGGCACGACGCTTTCCTGCTCATTGGGATCGGTCCGAGCAATCACGGCCAGGCAGGGTTCCGTTTGGCTCCGATTGCCGGGTAAGTGAGGCATGCCTGCCGGGATATACACGTAGTCCCCTGCATCGGCAGACAGGTAGTCTCCGAGCCCCTCGCCGTACCACATCTCAGCCTGACCACTGAGGACATAAATAGCGGTCTCGTGGTGCTCATGCAGATGTGCCTTGGCCCGTGCGCCCGGTGGGATCGTCAGCAGATGCAGGCAGATGGCTTGCGCATCCGCGCTTTGGGCAGAGATTCCAGCAAAGTAGGTGAGGCCTTGCTTCCCCTCATAGGTCTCTTGCGTGTGAATGACTGCGCATGTTGGGGTACTCGATGTTGACATAAGCGGTTCTCCTTCGTCTAGCACTGGATCACAGAAACGGCATTCAGCCTTGAGCTGGTTCCTTTGAGAGTATACCTCATGAATGCCTTCATGTGCTTTGTTCCGGTAACAGAGACGGTTCCTCCTTCTCCAGGAGGAGGTGGATTGACGAGTGAGGAAACGCTCTCCTCCTCACAACAATACGTAAGCGAATACGTAATTTCTACGATACCCTTCCGCTGGCAGTCAGGTAGACTTTCCCTAGTGAGCCGATCGTGAACTGGATACTCCCAGAAGCAAAGGAGAAATGGTATGGGTATGACTGCTGATGGCCTGTCGCACTGGCAGGCCGAAACTGAGGGGACCGACCTCCTCGAGATGACGATTGGAGATCTCTTAGATCGTCGCGCCGATGAGCTTTCTACCCAGGAAGCCATTGTCTATTCCTGTTATCCCGAATTCGGCGATGCGCTCGCCATCCGCTGGACCTACCAGGACTACCGCGACCGCGCGAATGCGGTGGCCAAAGGGCTGCTGGCCCAGGGACTAGCCAAGGGCGATCACATCGCCGTCTGGGCGGCCAATCTCCCGGAGTGGCCGATCCTCATGATGGCTGCCGCCAAAGTGGGGCTGGTGCTGGTGACCATCAACCCCGTGCTGCAGGCGACTGAGGTCGAGTACCTCCTCAAGCAAGGGGATGTGCAGGCGCTGTTCTTCATGGCACGTGTGCGTACCTCCGACCACCTGGCGACCATCCGTTCGCTGATTATTCCTGGGGGCAGGCCCGGAGAGGTCACAAGCGAGCGCCTGCCGAGGTTGCGCTTTGTCTGCCTGATGGGGATGCCTCCGACGGGCCTGCGGGAACAGGAGGGCTGGCGTCCGGCACTGCTGGGTGAGGTGGCGGCTTCGGGCCTCCAGGTGAGCGAGGCTGAGCTAGCCGCACAGCAAACCGCCGTGACTCCCCTGGACCCGGCCATGCTCCTCTACACCTCTGGCACGACCGGGTCCCCGAAGGGGGTCGTGCTCACCCATCGCGGCCTGCTCAATAATACCCTGTTCGTGACACGGCGGTGGGGGATGGAACAGACGGACCGGTTTTGCCTTCCCGTGCCATTCTTTCATGCCAAAGGTGTGGGGAGCATTCTGAAGACGCTTGCTGCTGGTGCCACATTGCATCCGCTGCTCGCCTTCGATCCGCAGAAAGTCTTGCAGGTCATCAGTCAGGAACGCTGTACTATGTTTGCAGGCGTCCCCACCATGCTGGTGGCGCTGATGCAGCATCCCGACTTCACGACGGCTGATCTCTCCTCGCTCAAGCAAGCGGTGAGCGGGGGTGCCCCGGTACCCGTAGCCTTGATGGAGCAGGTGAAAGAATGCACCAGGGCGGATGTGGGCATTAGCTTTGGGCAGACCGAAAGTCTCGTGATTACGCAGACGCTGCCGGATGATCCGTTTGAACGCAAAGCCGCCACGATGCCAGAGAAGACTGCCGAGGCAATTGATGCCGAAAGGTGGTTACATACCGGTGACCTGGCAACGATGGATGGGCGTGGCTATGTCAACATTGTGGGCCGGCTCAAGGACATGGTCATTCGTGGTGGGGAGAACCTGTTTCCACGTGAGATTGAGGAGTTCCTCATGCGCCACCCCAAGGTGGCCGGCGTGCAGGTCGTCGGGGTACCGGATGCCTTCTTTGGCGAGGAACTGCTGGCGGTGGTGATTCCCAAGGTCGGTGAGCAACTCACCGAACAGGAGCTGCGCGACTACTGCAAAGGACAGATCAGCCATCAGAAGATCCCGCGCTACTTCCAGTTCGTGGAGAGCTACCCCTTGACAGCCAGCGGCAAGGTGCAGAAGTTTGTCCTGCGCGAGCAAGCGATCAAAGCGCTCGGTCTGGAGGCGGCGGCGAACACTCAGACAGCATGAGCAGCGCCCGGCATGTTCAGAGAGCGAGAAGATGCCTCATCCTTTTTCTGTCACATCGGGTTTGAAGCCAGGAAAATTGACCTGCTTGAGGGAAGTCACGACAAAGATGAGCGCGCTTCCGGGCATTGTTTCTCGCAACCTCCCTGTCTTCGTCTCTCCGGATTCGACAGCAAAGGGTCAGAGAAGGCCTTGCTAGAAGGAGGCAGTTCTTCCATGTACGATGTGATTGTCGTCGGTGCTCGCTGCGCCGGATCACCAACGGCTATGCTGCTGGCACGCAAAGGTTACCGCGTGCATGTCTGGCCATTTTCTCCACCAACGAGGAGCAGCTTGCCTCAAACGGTGGGGAATCTTAGAACGGGTCATTGCAACCAATTGCCCCGCAATCACCAGCGTGACGCTCGATCTTGGCCCTTTCTCTCTCGTCGGATCGATCCTTCCGACAGATGGTGTCGCTGCTCTCTATGCCCCCCGGCGCATCATGCTTGACTACCTCCTTGTCAAGGCCGCCGTCGAGGCTGGGGCTGAACTGCGGGAAGGCTTCCATGTGCAAGAACTTCTCAAAGAGGAAGAACGGGTGGCGGGCATACGTGGTGGCCATGTCCGGGGTGAGCCTGTCACAGAGAAGGCTACGCTCGTGATCGGCGCCGATGGGATGCGTTCACTGGTGGCACGCGCGGTCCAGGCTCCCACCTACCAGAGGAGACCGGTGTTTTGCTGTGCGTACTACTCGTACTGGAGCGGCATTTCGGCAGCAGGAGGCGAACTCTACCCTCGTGATCATCGCATCATCATTACCTTTCCCACCAACGACAGCAAGGTGCTGGTCGCTATTCAATGGCCACATCAGGAGTTCGATGCCATCCGCCGCGATATAAGAGGTCACTTCCTGCAGACGCTTGAGGCGTGTACTCCCCATCTTGCCAGTCGTATACGAGAAGCCAAACAAGAAGAACGGTTCGTAGGGACCGGGGATCTCCCCAACTTTTTCCGCAAACCCTACGGTCCAGGATGGGCGCTGGTTGGAGATGCAGGTCATTTCAAAGATCCAATCCTGGCGCATGGGATCAGCGACGCCTTCCGCGATGCTGAACTCCTCGCCGAGGCGATCGATAGCGGCCTGGCAGGGCGACGACCTCTGCAAGAGGCGCTCGCCGACTATGAACAACGACGCAACGAGACTGCTTTGCCCCTCTACGAACTCAACTGTCAAAGGGCCACGCTTGAGCCCCCTCCCCCTGCCATGCAATCCCTTTTCAGTGCCCTGCGTAGCAACTCAGTCGAGTTCAGTCGCTATATAGCAGCCTTAGCAGGAACGGTCTCACCGGCCGAGTTCTTCGCGACTGAAAACATGGAACGGATTCTGAACGATCTCAGGCCATAGTGGTAGAAGGAGGGATCTATGAGATCCCTATTCGCTTTTGCCAGCAGGAGGGAAGGAGCCACTGATGAGACCGGGACGTGTCCTGGCAGACATTGAACAGAGCGAGCATCTCCCGCTCGCCGCGCGGCTTGCTGCGCGCAGTACGTATGAGCTGCTACGGAACGCAGCAGAGACGGCTCCAGAACAAAGAGCCCACAGCTCGCGTTCCACCAGCCAAGCCAGCTCATCAGCCCGTCTCGCTCACCTCACGTGTCTTGCTGAGCAAGCTGCACCAGACCGCCAATCTCCTGGCTGACCTCTTGATCGGCACGCAGGACGTGATCGCCTTGCTGCTGCCTGACGTGCTTGAAACCCATCTGCTTCTCTGGGGCGGGCAAGCCGCTGGGATCGTCTGTCCGATCCATCCCTGCGCACCTCTTGACCAGGTTATAGCACTGGTGCGAATGGTGGAAGCAAAGGTCCTCGTGGCACCGGGGCCGGAAAT
>WNGP01003579.1_pt1 | contig 17647 bp, 14 predicted proteins | sample 5407671 | NCBI WGS metagenome assembly WNGP01 (sample SAMN13153381, study PRJNA577476) | soil metagenome | isolation source: 40 cm soil or saprolite under Garry oak tree replicate 2 | place: USA:California | collected 2016-06-15 | reverse complement strand
GCGGTACAAAATCCTCAATTACGTACTACAGGGATCAATTTTAATAGCAACTGCTTCTATACCAGTGTTAGTTTTTTTTGAAACACTTAGACCTGTTTCTGTGATCGTCGGCTCCATAGATACCGTCCTAGTAGGTCTAGTAAATATCTCCAGGTTTAAAGAACATCGATTTAATTTAGAGCAAACCAATCAAAGGCTATTACAAGAACACAACTCATACAAAACTTTTAGAGGAGATTACGACATCCCCTTTGGAGGAGAAGCCTTAGAACTTTTCGAAAAACGAACGGAGCAAATAAACAATGAGTGCCTCACTTACCACCTCAATATAGAAAAATCGATACCAGACCCTGCAACCCTTTTTCCCACTAACCGTGGGTCTCCATACGGAACTTGAGATGCAGTCACAGCATCTTACCCCTCCATTGCTCGAAGAAAGTGCTAGCCTGCACTTTGAGTTACTTTATTATGGAGCTTTTTATGCCTCAATGTACTAGTGACGCGGAATTTGGTGCTGATATATTCGCCGCAGAGCATATCAGATCAGCGTGTGATCGCGCTTCCCCAATGGCTTAGCCTTTTGATGGTACAAACGGGAACATTAGAACCTCTACTATAAAGACAAACGCCTATAGCTTACTACACATGCATTAGTCTTCTATTCTGAGCAGAAGGACTTAAAATCTCCTGGATGGAAGAAGCTCAAATATCCCCAATGGTTGCCATTGAAAGCCTAACAGACAATATACAATCGGTTAGCGCAGCTGGCATTTCCCTAAAGTCGCTCTACAGGCCAACTGAGATTGGAAAAGTGTATTTAGTACAAACGGATAGTCAGCGGAGTTCGACTATCCCTATCCTCATACGTTCAAATGGCTTGCCATTTTTACAATACCGTAGATACAGTTTCACAACTTCTCAGCAAGCCTCTCACAGCGTTCTACTCATTTGAAGCACTGACAGCTAAACTGACAGCTAAACCCACTGATTTCCACGAACAACAGCGAACACCGGCGAACAAACCCAATCGCTTGAAGAGCCTGTAGAGCCAATCGAGCAAACTGACAAGCGGTACCAAAAAGGGATGATGGAGATGACTTTTCCTCCCTCCTTACTAATCGTACTACCTCGGCTAAACAAGCTCTGACCTTACCTGACTCCTCTTTTAATGTGCCATTCACAATATTAGAATAATTAAGAATGCCTGCCTATATTGAGACCCCCTGACAACCTTCAGACATTCATATCATCCAGTCGAGGAAACTTTTTGTGTATACAAAGCTTATGTTTAGACACATTCATAATCGCCAGCACAACAATCGCCAGCTATCCTCTAGAATAGGAATATATCTGTGACAATAACGAGAGCTCATCATCGATGAGCTACTTTGCATTTTCCGATCTTTACTGTACAATAGGGTATCACATATTTCAATCCAAATATGATTGGAGAGGGTGTACCTGTTCCTGGGAGAACGGAGTATGAGTGATCGCATTGGTCAACAGTTTGGCAACTATCGTCTCCTCCGCTTGCTGGGCGAAGGAGGCTTTGCTGAAGTCTACCTGGGCGAACATGTTCACTTAGGGACGCAAGCAGCAATTAAAATCCTGCATACCAGGTTAACAGGTGATGACAGAGAAACATTTCGTAACGAGGCCCGCACAATCGCTCGTTTAGAGCATCCTCACATTGTGCGTGTGTTGGAATTTGGGGTCGAAGACCGCACTCCTTTTCTCGTCTTGAGCTATGCTATTTATGGAAACTTACGGCAGCACCATCCTAAGGGTTCTCAGCTCCCCTTGAACACTATCGTCGCATACGTCAAACAGATCTCGGAAGCACTCCAGTATGCCCATGACGAGAAACTCATTCACCGCGATGTAAAACCCGAAAATATGCTGGTTGGACGGCGCAACGACATCTTGCTCAGCGATTTCGGTATTGCTGTTGTGGCCCAAAGCTCTCGCTATCAGAATCCTCAAGACATGGCAGGCACGATGACCTATATGTCTCCTGAACAGATCCAGGGGAAGCCGCGCATTGCCAGCGATCAGTATGCGCTAGGTATTGTGGTGTATGAATGGCTGACGGGAAGAAGGCCATTTCATGGATCCCTGACCGAACTCATTGGTCAGCATATCTCAACACCGCCGCCGCCTTTGCACAAGCTCATGCCTACAATTCCTCCACCTGTTGAAACGGTGGTCATGAAGGCCCTTGCCAAAGACCCAAAAGAACGCTTTTACAAGATCGCCGAATTTGCTCTGGCTCTGGAAAACGCATGTCAAGGTATAGCATCTCAACCGTCCACGATCATCTCGACACTTGACTCACAAGAACCATCACGACGAACGATCGTGATAGCTGCGGCAAAGGAGGAAGTACTAAGTACCGATCCATCGGTGCAAGCGGATCCTCCTCCTCTGACTATCCAACAAAAAAGAGAACAAGTATTTGCTCTAGCACTTGCGCATGTGGAAGCAGAACACTTTGTGGAGGCTCTTGCATCACTTGAGGATGTACTCAGGCTTGATCCTACCTTTGCCTCTGCCCATAACTTGAGAGGACTGACCCTTTACCACCTCAAACGATATCCGGAAGCACTTGCATCTCTCAATAGTGCTATTGCACTCAACTCAGACGATGTCACCGCGCACTATGGCAAAGGGCTGACACTGGAACATATGCAGCGCTCTATTGATGCTCTGGCGGCATTTGAACGAGCTGCACAACTACACACTACCTATGTCGCGGCTTGGCGCAAGCAAGGCGATATCCTCTTTCAATTGAGACGCTATGGTGAAAGCCTTGCGGCCTATGAACGGGCATTACAGCTTGACCTCAACGACACTGAGGCCTCTGTTGGCAAAAATGCAGTATTAAAACAGCTTGGAAGAGCCTAATAAGCCAGAACAAACTCGGAGCGAGGAGGACGTACGAATGAAGCACAGGCAGAGTAATACATTGAAAATACTCAACAAATGGGAACGGAGTGTGTTGCCCTTATTTTGTAGCCTATTGTTACTGCTGCTCCCATGGCTCGTGCCACCGGTGGCCTTCGCCTCTTCCAACAATCCCACGAAGAGTCTTGCCGGGCTCTCGTCTCAGGGCGTCCTTGACCTGGCAGGGGTCTCGGTCGTGCGTCTGGAAGTCTCTTACAGGCTCCCACAACCGGCCACCACGGTTTTCAAATGTACGGCATTAGGAACGCTGATTGCAAGCTGGCCTGCCACGAGTCCCACGGAGCAGAATAACTGGGTGTTGACCGATGGCTCGGTGCTGGATCCCATTGCGGGAACGGGCAGTTGTGTGCCCGGCAGTAGCCTCACCATGATCCAAATCCTGGCGAGCAACGAGTTTACCAATCACCAGCCAGCTTTCACGGTCCTGGATCAGCTCACCTGCCAGAATGCTACCTGCACCGATCAACCCCCTAGGAGCACCGGGCCAATCGCAGAAACGATTTCCAGGCCCGTGAATGGTGGGGTGCTGTTGTCGTTCCATAGCGATCCCTCCCATACCCTGCCCTATCTGACGGTTGCGCCGCTGTCCTCCACGTCGGCTTCACCCACCGGCATCGAATTAGCCAATGCTCCCGATGCTGCCGGGGTCTGGCCTACTATGCCCAAGATCACCAGTAGCGCCCTCACCCTTGCGAGCTTCCTTGACCCGAAATTAGGGAACACCACCGCTGGCAACTCGCCGCCTACTCCAGGGGTGACGCCGACGCCGCTCTCCAATGAGCCGGGCATGCCCTTTGTCGATAGCAATGGACAGGTGACGGGCATGCAACTGCCTGGGACAGGCAATCAGTTAACACTGGCTGATATCCAGAGCCTGGAACAGTCGCAATCCGAGTTGAATGCGCCGATCCTCCCCGTACACTTAGCACAGAATATCTTGAGCGCAAAATGGGAGAGTGGCATCAGGCAATACGAGCAGGGCGATTATCCCCATGCGGCGCAAACGCTGACCTCCATTGAGCGTGACAATCTCAGTTTTCAGGCACCCAAAACCTTTGCGCAGTTGGCCATGGCCAAAATACCGAACGGGAAGAATGGCACACCTACTCCTCCACCTGGTAATGCACAGGGATCGAGCTTTTTGGGGATACCGATGTGGTGGGTGTTGATTGTGGGGTTGATCGCCGCAGTGATGGTGCTGGTACTCCTCTTTGTGCTGGTGAGCCTGGTCTTTAGACGTAGGCGTTTGGAACGTAATAGAGAAGAATTCGAACGATACAGGGCGGAGGAAGTCGAGGCACGACGGATTGCTCAAATGGAAGCTAGACGCATCGCAGAGAGTGAAAAGCCGCAACCTGCACTTAATATACCTTGCCCAAACTGTAGTCAACCGGTACAGACTGGCGCTACTTTTTGCCCCAATTGTCGCTATGTGCTTTCGCCTGGGGGGCAAGATGCTCGTCCGAAAGTACAGACGCTGCCGGTGTCGGGGCCGCATGCACCAGGTAAGGTACTAACGCCACCAAATAGAAACGAACCTCAGCCAGCGCAGGTGAAGCAGGATGATCAAGCGATAAAGGCTACTTTGCAACGGTTGTGGGATCGGGCGGAAAATTGAAAGTATGCTACAATATGCTCAACCATCATGAAATACAACATGTCAGATATACCGATTATTCAGGCGCGAAAAGTGAAGAAAATTTATCGTAGTGGGCAGTTGCGGGTTGAGGCGCTGCGGAGTATTGATCTGGAGGTGGCACCGGGGGAGATGATTGCGATTATGGGGCCGAGTGGATGCGGGAAGACGACGCTGCTCAATTGTCTGGCCGGTCTGGATACTATTGATGAGGGGGATATTTTCATTCAGGGGGATAATCTGCGGGATTTGACTGATAACCAGCGCACGAGTTACCGGGCACGGCATATGGGGTTTGTGTTCCAGGATTTTAACCTTTTGCCGATGCTCAGCGCGGTTGAGAATGTGGAGTTGCCGATGCTGGTCTCTAAGGTTCCGGGTGGGAAGGCGCGCAAGCGAGCGATGGAGTTGTTAGAGCGCGTGGGGCTGGTGGACCGGGCGCGTCATCGCCCGGCGGAGCTTTCCGGGGGGCAGCGCCAGCGTGTGACAATTGCGCGGGCTTTGACCAATGATCCGGCGATTGTATGGGCGGATGAGCCGACGGGCAACCTCGATAGCGAGGCGGCCAATGATATTATGGATTTGCTGTGCCGGTTCAATCGCGAGTTTGGGCAGACGCTGGTGGTGGTGACGCACGCGCTGGAGGTTGGGCAGCGCGCGAATCGTATTATTCGCATGTCGGATGGGAATATTGTGGAGTATGTCAGCGTTGGGGGAGGAAGGCCAGGGGAGAACGGGTAAGGCTTTTTGTCTGAGGCTGAGAGATAAAATCAGACCGCGTAGAAAGGATCGCAGAGAGGGACCCCTGCAATAGCGATGTGTTGTCAGAGTTCACCGGTTTTCTGTGACATTCTTCATTGTATACTCTGCTGCGATCTCTTATGCTTGAGATGTCAAAGAATGCGAGAAATAAATCCTTTGGCAAGAGAATATGTCCTGGCTTAGAAATGAAGCCATAAATTGGCAAATATGTATAAAAAGAACTAAAAAGTATGTGTGAAGAGAAGGAGTGTAGCATGATGTACTATCGTGTCGCATGGAAAAGCAATCAATCATCTGTCTGGAAATGGAAATCAACCAAATTGACCTCGCTTGAAGCCTTGTTTCGCTTCCTGAGAATGTATAGTGCAATACCACAGGATCACCTGCGTGTGTTTTCCTCCTTATCGCTCGAGAGCATGGACGAGATGCTGATGCGCAAGAACAAAGGATGGGAGTCTGCCTCGATCACGGCAGAAGAATTCCTACGTGAGCGCAGGATACATATTGGAGAGAAGACACAGAGGGTGTCTGAACAGTACGCGGAGAGGGGAGCAGTCGCCGTTATCACCCGACATTTGGTGGATGAGAGCAGCACAATACAGCAATCCCTGAGCGAGCGGAACGCAAGTGTGTTGGAGAGGAGACGGGCAGAGGTTGAAAGCGGCGCGGGAGGCGATCATGATATGGCTTACACGTTCAGCTTGCCGGTCTCTATGCCGCAAACCCTTGCCTGGACAAGGCTGCTGGTCAGGGTTCAGCGCGGTAAACTGGAATCGTAAAGGGATCAGATCTATAGTTCCTCCTGTAAAAGGGCGTATGAATTTGTGCCTGGCCCCGACAAAGGATTGCGCCCTCTGCTCTTGCGCTCTTTCGTGGGATTATTCTCTCCTGACATCTCCTGTCACTAAATTCTGGAAGCGAACACATTGCGACACATCCCCTAGAACTTGTGAACTATTTGGTACGTATATGTAGTGAAGTACAAAGGAGGTGCGCTTGAAATCGTCCAATTTCATGCAACGACAAAGCAATACATATCCTGATAGTCAAAAGCAAACTACGCCTTCACAAGGAATGTTTGCGCGATTTGGCAGGCGGCGTATGCGTCCGAGACGGCTGGACATCTTCTTTCATCTGGGTAAGACACTCAAACTCATTGGAGCATTATTGACTGATCGGCGCATAGCATTGTGGAGAAAAGCGCTCTTTTTCGGCTCTACCGGCGGTCTGCTGGTTATCCTGCTCTTTCCAGACGCGATCAATGAAGTGGTATTGAGTACGATTTTGCCGCTGGCAGGTACGGTAATAGGCATTCCCATCGATGCAGGTTTTGATTGGGTAGCATTCTCTATGGTTGTGGTGACGCTGTTGCGCTTCTTCCCCGCCGAACTGGTTGCTGAGCATTACCATCGACTGTTCAACAGGTAAGTGAGTTGCCACAATTTGGGCAAACATTGAACACAGTGTTCTCCCCAATTTGAACGACGAGGGCACAGTGATAAACATGTAGGGACGCGATTTATCGCGTCCAGGCGCCGGTTCAATGTGCGCTGAGGTGGACGCGATTTATCGCGTCCCTACATACCCTCTTCATTTTTGAAGGTTCATCATAATGTGCGCCGAGGTGGACGCGATAAATCGCGTCCCTACATTTTGATCCCTGATTAATTTATTCATGTTCATCATTGCGCCCCTGCATTCCGCTTGTTTAATGCGCCAACTCGTATCCTTTCGATTCTGACTCTACGAGGTTATGCACCACGTCTTTGATGTGGGACGAGGTGAGGCCGTAGAGTTCCTTGAGGATGGAGGGGGCACCGTGCTCGATCAGGCGGTCGGGGTAGCCGACGAGGCGGATATCGACCTCGTGGAGCAGGCCGCGCGCTTCCAGTAGTTCGAGGACGGCGCTGCCAAAACCACCGGCGACCATGTGGTCTTCGACGGTGACGACGCGGCGCACCTTCTTTGAGAGGCGGAGAATGAGTTCCTCGTCGAGGGGTTTGGCCCAGCGCGCGTTTACGACGGCGGCATGGATGCCGCTTTCGGCCAGTTCCTTCGCTGCCTGTTCCGCCTGGGCTACGGTAGTGCCATAGGCGAGGATCACACAATCCTGCTGTTCGGCTTCCTCGATGGTAGTGGGACTGATGAGTTCTGCTTTGCCGACCTCTAGTTTCTGGAATGTGGCATCCAGGGGGACGCCGAGGGCCTTACCACGCGGGTAACGAAGGCTGACCGGGCCATCCATGTAGATGGCGGTGTAGAGCATGTGGCGCAGTTCGTTTTCGTCTTTGGGCGCCATGACCTTCATATTGGGGATGATGCGCATAAAGGCGATGTCGAAGACGCCATGCTGGGTCGGGCCGTCCTCGCCCACTACTCCAGCGCGGTCCATGGCGAAGACCACGTGCAAATCCTGCATGCACACGTCGTGAATCACCTGGTCAAAGGCGCGCTGCAGGAAGGTTGAATAGATGGCAGCGACGGGACGCAGACCGCCAACGGCCAATCCGCCCGCGAAGGTGACAGCGTGCTGTTCGGCAATGCCCACATCGAAGTAGCGTTCCGGGAAACGCTGGTGCATCTTTTTCAGGCCCGTGCCTTCGGCCATGGCCGCGGTGATACCCACGATGCTTTGATCTTTTTCGGCCAGTTCGACCAGGGCGTTGGCGAAGACTTCTGTATAGGTGGGGGGATCGCCAGCGTTTTTCGTGATGGTGCCGGTGGCATAATCAAAGGCGCCGGGGCCGTGCCACTTGGTCGAATCGTTCTCCGCATATTCCCAGCCTTTGCCTTTTTTAGTGATGACCTGCACAATGACCGGGCCTTCGATGCGCTTGATGTTCTCAAACACGTCCATGAGCAGGGGAAGATTATGCCCGTCAAAGGGGCCAAAGAACTTGAAGCCCAGTTCCTCGAAGATTTGCCCGCTTTTACTGTACATGACAAAGTTCTTGAAACTCATCTCGGCGCGGCCCGCTACCTCACGCGCCTTATCGCCGACCACCGGCAGCTTATTGATTGAGCCTTTGGCCATTTCACGCAGGCGGCGATAGCTGGGCGAGGTTTCCACCTGGCGCGCCTTGCTCAAGTAATGGTGCAATGCTCCCACGTTGTCTGAAATCGATTTTTCGTTATCATTCAGGACAATGACCAGGTTTTTCTTCAAGCTGCCAGCGTTATTGAGGGCCTCCAGGGCCATGCCGCCCGTCAACGCGCCGTCACCGATCACGGCGACCACTTTGAAATCCTTGCCTTGCAAGTCGCGCGCGACCGCCAGACCAAGCGCAGCTGAAATAGAGGTACTGGCGTGGCTGGCGCCGAATACATCATAGGGACTCTCTTCGCGCCGCAGGTAGCCGGAAAGTCCGCCAAATTGACGGATGGTATGAAATTGAGCGCGCCGCCCGGTCAATAATTTATGAACATACGCCTGGTGTCCAATATCCCAGACCAGTAAATCGTCCGGCGTATTGAAGACCGCATGTAGGGCCATGGTTAATTCAACGACACCGAGGTTGGGAGCCAGGTGTCCACCTTTGACCGAAACTTTTTCGATGATCTCACGCCGAATCTCCTCGGCCAATTGCCGCATTTGCGCAGGCTTTAACGTGCGCAACTGTGCGGGACCGTCAATACTGTCGAGTATTCTCGTCAATTTGTCCTCCAGTTGTAGGAATCCCCCCGGTCTGCTCTGATGCGCATAGACGACGGCCAGGGTTCCCTCTACAGGCGATTACGATATCCGGAGAAGCCATCGATCATACCGACATTCAGCCTTCTATACGGAAAAGAGCTTTATCGATGGAGCCGGTTGCACTTCTCTAGAGAAGATGTTATCATCCAGCGCAGAGGGTATATGATATCATTCACATGGTATTATAGAGTCTGTGCAGGCAATGCTGCAAATACCCTGATCAGGAAATTCATGCACTTGGGGGCTTGACAGCACTTCATCTGGCTTCACAGGCGGTTTCACCCCCTTTTAACAGCCTCTTGACAGGTTTGCAGTTTCTTCATATTATGAATACATAGGTACCACCATTCGTACAGTGGTATGGCTTGAGATTCTTGTAGGGCGTCCCTTGAAGTTGGAGAGATTGCTATCCCTTTAGGAGGCTCTACAGAAAAAGGTGGAGAATGACAAAGAAAGACGAGAAAGACGCAGATCGACCACATTATTATTCTCAATTCTGGCTGGATGTGGCCGCCGGACGCAGGGTGATTGGTACCCCAAGAACTGAAGAGGGGTCGGATCAGACTGAAGCCGAAATGCCAGAACCTGTAAGCGCCGCACGCAAGGCGGCTGGACGCGTCGCATCCGTAGATGGCTACCAGGAGACTCGTTCACCAGGCGCTGCTGAACCAGCTTACGAGGAGGAGTATAGCGAGCCGGAACCGGAAGAGGAAGTCGAACTGGCAAGCGACCTGAACGACGAGGATATCCCCAATATCGTCGTTGAAGATTTCCCTGAAGAAGACCTCATTAGCCTCGAACCTGCTGTCATCGACGAAGAAGAAGAGACGGAAGAACCGGACGAGGATGATGAGTTTTTCGACGAGGAAGATGAGGATGAGGATGATGACGAATGGGCTGCACGCGGACGCAAGAAGCCTAAACCTGGACGACAGGTGAAACAGCCGAAGCCGCCCGTCAAGAAGCCCAAGCGGGGGGGACGAGGATTTTAAACGAAAAGAAGAGGTCGAGGTTGAACCATCGGCCTCTTCTTTTGTGCAGCTTTTCCAGCGCCTTACGGGTAGATGCCGCGAATCTGCGTTGCTTCCGCTACGCGGGCGATCGCCAGCATATTGGCTGCCAGGCGCATATCGCAGGAGAACTGATCAGCCTTTTCCGCGACGGCGTTAAAGGCGCGATTCATTATGACTTCGAGCTTCTGGGTGATCTCTTCCACGCCCCAGAAGAAGCTCTGCAGGTCCTGTACCCATTCAAAGTAGCTGACAGTGACGCCACCGGCGTTGGCCAGGATATCCGGGATGACGAGGGCGCCCTGGCTAAAGAGGATGGCGTCGGCCTCCGGCGTGGTAGGGCCATTGGCGGCTTCGGCAATGATGCGCGCCTGAACGCGAGCGGCATTGGCGGCGGTTATGACGCCCTCAGTGGCGGCTGGGATCAAAATATCACAGGGAACTTCCAGCACATCTTGAACACCGATGGTCTGCGCGCCAGGAAAGCCGATGACACTGCCCCGCTCCTGCTTAAAGCGTAAAATGGAAGCGGGATCAAGCCCAGCTTCATTGTAGATACCACCGCGTGTATCGCTGACGGCGACGATTTTTGATCCTTCCCTTTGGAAGAGGCGGGCTGCAATCGAGCCTGCGTTGCCGTAGCCCTGAATGCTGACGCGCGCGCCCTTGAGGGGCATACCGATACGCCGGGCCGCCTGGCGGGTGACAAACAGGACGCCCGTCGCGGTGGCGTCGTTACGACCTTCACTACCGCCGATAGAGAGCGGTTTGCCGGTGACGATAGCGGGCACGGAGTACCCTTCATGCATGGAGTAGGTATCCATAATCCATGCCATCACCTGGGAGTTGGTGTTGACATCGGGCGCGGGAATATCGCCATGGGGACCGATAACGATGGAAATCTCGGTGGCATAGCGACGGGTGAGACGCTCCAGTTCGGACGGGCTCATATTTTTGGGATCGCAGATGACGCCGCCTTTCGCGCCTCCGAAGGGTATGCCTACGACCGCGCATTTCCAGGTCATCCACATTGCCAGCGCTTTCACTTCATCCAGCGTCACATCGGGGCTATAGCGAATGCCACCTTTGGCCGGGCCACGATTGACATTGTGCTGGACACGATAGCCTGTAAAGGTCTTGATGCGGCCACTGTCGAGGCGCACCGGGAAATTGACGGCAAGTTCACGTTTGGGCTGACGCAGAATCTCTCGCATATCCTCTGAGAGGTTTAATTTTTCAGCGGCTGACTCAAATTGCTGAACCGCCATCTGGTAGGGATTCAATGCGGCAGACTTCACTTCTTCGTGCATTATGTCTGCTTCTCCTTTTCAGGGTACGAAACGCCTTCTACGCAGGAGGGGCTTCGTCCAGTTTTTTCATCAGTAAATTACGTACACTCTCGGCCTTTGCCTGGCCGCGAGTTTGTTTCATGACCTGACCAATCAACGCCTGCAAAGCGTTGACTTTGCCAGCGCGATAGTCATTGGCCGCCTTTGGATTGTTGGATATCACCTCCTCTATAATACGTTCCAGCTGACCCTCATCACTAATAGGGGGTTGTATCCCCTTTTCCTTGACGATAGACTCTGGCATTTTGCCAGTCATGAAGGCTTCTTCTCCGATCTCCTTGGCTTGCTTGCCGGTGATGCGATTGGCATCGAGCAGGTCGAGCAAATTTGCGGCGGCGGCGGGAGTAAGCGGGTTGTCCTGGACGGCGATGGCATGCGCCTTGAGCAAGCGCGCGATATCATTGAGCACCAGGTTGCTGGCTGCTTTGGCTCTGGCGTTACGGTCCGCCGTGGGAGACGTCGCTACCAGCTGCTCAAAGTAGTCACCCAACGCTTTATCTTCGGTGAGGACATTGGCATCTTGTGCGGAAAGTCCATAGTCGCGCATATAACGAGCGCGGCGCGCATCGGGTAGTTCTGGCAGGCGCGCGCGCAATTCCTCGACCCAGGCCGGGTCGATCACCAGCGGCGGGAGATCAGGCTCCGGGAAGTAGCGATAGTCGTGCGCCTGTTCTTTGCTGCGCTGCGGTACGGTGATGCCCTTTGTCTCAACCCAGCCGCGCGTCTCTTGCGAGATCGTTTGTCCAGCGCGTAACAGGTCGATTTGCCGCTGCGCTTCGTATGCCAGGGCGCGTTCGACCGAGCGGAAGCTATTCATGTTTTTGATCTCGGTCTTGACGCCGAGTTTCTGTTCTCCTCGCGGGCGCACAGAGATGTTGGCATCGCAGCGCAGGCTGCCCTCTTCCATGCGGCCGGATGAAACGCCGAGGTAGACAAGGATTTCACGCAACTTTTGCATGTACAGGCGCGCCTCAAGCGGGCTGCGCATATCGGGTTCGCTGACGATCTCCATGAGCGGCGTGCCGGAGCGGTTGACGTCGATCAGGCTATATCCATCACGATGCAGGAGACGCGCGGTATCTTCCTCGAGGTGGACACGGGTGATGCCAATGCGCCGGACCTGGCCGTCATGCTCGACGTTCAGATAACCATCCTTACTGAGGGGAACGTCGTATTGCGAAATTTGATAGCCCTTCATCAAGTCGGGATAGGGGTAGTTCTTGCGATCAAATTTGGAGTACGCGGGAATGGTGCAGTTGAGCGCGAGGGCCGTCATAATGGTGTAGGTGATGGCTGCCTGGTTAATTACTGGTAATACACCCGGCATGCCCATACATACCGGGCACACGTGGGTGTTGGGCGCGGCATAGGCATAATCCGTGCTGCATGAGCAAAACATTTTGCTTTTCGTTAAGAGTTGCGAGTGCACTTCAAGGCCGATGACGATTTCAAAGTCGGTGGCAATGCTGGTTTCTGCCGTAGTCATATTTCCAAACCTCGCCTAGCGCTAAACACGTCTAGTTTCATTATGCTTTTCCGTTAGTCTAGCGGTTCTGGAGGTTTTCGTCAATGGGACTGAATCATACCTTCGACGATAGCCTTAACCCCCTCAGGCCCACGCAAGTGCAGCCAGATTGACCCTTGCTCCGGCTCGAAGACCAGTGCAAAGGTGAAAAAGTGGCAGCACGCTCGCTCGAAGGTGATGAATTGCACCAGCGTGTTGGCCCAGGTGTCATCCCCTGGAAAACGGAGGGCATAGCCATCTGCTAACTCGTCCACCTGCTGCACATGCTTGAAGAGGTCCTTGACCTCTGCTGATCGCGTCACAAGCTCTGACTCGGTCAAAGTGCAGGCAAGTGGTATCTCATTAGAGTATAGTTCTACGTCCTGTTTCATGTTTTTTAACGCCTTACTTTCTTGCTTTGACGCACACACCTTGTGCTCGTCTGAATTCAAGTGTACTATTTAAAGTGAACTTTAAGTCAAGAGGGGACAAAAAACTCATATGGAAGAGCTTACCATTGGCGAGGTGGCACAGAGGGCAGGCATACGAGCATCGGCCATTCGCTACTATGAAAGCGTCGAGGTTTTACCAGCGCCGAGCCGGATCAACGGACGCCGACGCTATGATTCCCATGTGCTGGAGCGACTGGCCGTCATTCAAATAGCGCAACAGGCAGGCTTTACGGTAGCAGAGATACGTACCTTATTCAACGGGTTCGCGGCAGAGACCCCTGCCTCGGCTCGATGGGAAGCACTTGCTCAGCAGAAACTGGTCGAGGTGGACGCCGTAATGCGCCGCGCCCAGGCGATGAAGCGAGTGCTGGAGGAAGAACTGCTGCGCTGCCGTTGTCTCACACTTGATGAGTGCGCCCGCTGCATACTTGATCAGGGCGAAGGCGATAAACTATTTTCCTAAAAAGGTCGGCGTTGTTTATCAATGCCTCGCTTGAGCAAGCCAAGCAGAGCTATGGTGCCAAACCAGATAGCAACGAGCGCCCAGGATCGTTTCTCATTCATGTTGTTCATGTTGTTTAGCCTTTCGTTTCTCATGTAGGAACACTGCTTCTATTATACATGATTTGACTGCCAGGCGACCGCGAGGGTCGCTCGTACAATACCACATTGCCCGTCTCACAGGAGCTAATTCTTGCCAAATACCTACCAGATCAGTTCGCCGATATCTGAGGTTCTTGTTCATCCGCTCCCGCTGTAGGAGCCTGTGACTCTGACGCTGACCCTCCTGCTCGTTCCAGTTGCTTTCCCTCAACCAACAACCAGGCACTGAATGCGCTCAGCAGAGCCAATGCTGCGCCAAGCAGCGAGACCAGGCGAAAAGCGCTCACGAATGACTCATCGATAGCCTGCTTGAGCGCCGCCTGCGTCTCACCGCTCACATTGGTGGGGATGGTGATGCCAGCCAGCCTGGTGCGCTGCGTATCAATCAGCTGTTGCACAGCGGGGGAGAGATGCAGTGTTGCCAGGTGGCTATCAAGGCTGCTCGTGAAGACAGCGAAGGCGACAATGCCGAAGACGGCAATGGCCAGCAGCCCGGCGGTGCGCGAGACCGCATTATTGATCCCAGAAGCAATCCCGGCATGGCGTTGCTCCACCGCCCCCATCACCGTCGTGGTGAGCGGAGCGACGGTGATGGTCATGCCGAAGCCCATAACGAGCACCGCTGGGAAAAAGGTGGTCCAGTAGCTGCCTGGACCACTTGTGATACCGGGCAGCGCAAAGAGGGCAAAGCCGACGGCGGTGATCATAGGCCCGATCACGAGCGGGAGCTTCGCGCCATAGCGATGTACCAGCCCACCAGCCCAGCGCGAAAGCAGAAACATCAGCAGAATGAAAGGCACGAAGGCCGCGCCCGCAAAAGTAGGAGAATAGCCCTGCACTTGAATGAGATCGAACGGCAAGAAGAACGTGACGCCACTGAGTGCCCCGTACAGCAAAAGCGTGAGGAGATTGGCCCCGCTAAAGGTGTGCGAACGGAACAACGTCAGCGGGACCATCGGTGCCGGGCTACGCGCTTCTACCAGGAGGAATGCGAGCAGTGCGACGACGCCAATCGCCAGGGCGCTGAGCACCAATGTATTGCCGAAGCCCAGGGAGCCCGCCTCAATCAGCCCATACACGAGCGCGCCTAACCCAAGCGTCACTAGCAGCGTCCCCCACCAATCCAGTCTGCCTGATGCCTCGGTATCGCGGCTCTCGGGTACTCGCCAGAACAGGACACCCAGCACGACTGCTGCCAGCGGGACATTGAGAAAGAAGACCCAGCGCCAGGAGGCGTACTGCACTAACACGCCCCCAAGCACCGGACCAACCACGGTGGTAAGCGCGGAAAAACCTGACCAGGTGCCAATCGCTCGCCCGCGCTGCTCGTCGCTGAAGGAGGCGCTGATAATCGCCAGGCTGCCAGGCACCAGCAGGGCAGCACCTATTCCCTGAACGGCTCGCGCGAGGATCAGTGACAGCACCGTGGGCGAGAGTCCACACCAGATGGAGGAAAGGGTGAAGACCGCGATGCCAATGGCAAAGACGCGCCGCCGTCCAAAGTGATCGCCCAGGGATCCTCCCACGAGAATGAGCGCGGCGAGAAAGAGCGAATAGGTTTCCACAATCCACTGGACATCAGTAGCGGTGGCGTTGAGGTCTCTCTGGATGACTGGCAATGCGACATTGACAACGGAGCCATCAATAAAAGCCATGCTTGATCCGAGGATGGTGGCGACAAGCACCCAGACCCCAACACGTGGGGCACAGGGCAGAGCCGCAGGAGCAGAGCGAATAACTCCCTCATCACAGGGCGATTTTACGAAGGTGGCCATTTTTTGTGCGCTTTCCCTTTCCCGAATCGGGTCTATCTGTTTCCCGCTCTGCATTGTATCATCTCTTTGCAAAGTGTCATATCAAAAATGGTGGTAATCTACTCGCCCTCCATTGGTTGTCCTCCCATACCCTGCTCACGCTGACGCTCCGGTATAGTGCCGGAGACCAAAGAGCCAGAACCAGCGCGAGAGTACCAGGGCAAGCAGCGCGAACAAGGCGACTCCCAGGAGCGCCGGCCATGCCAGTTGGCCAATCAGCGCCTGGGCAGGAATGGTCGTCGCGACCGTCACAGGCACCAGGAAGGTCAAGGTCCAGCGCAGCCAGGATGGGTAGATGCTTACCGGCCAGCGTCCCGCCTGGTAGAGGTCCTGGAAGATCACCAGGATGTTCTCGACCCGCACGAGCCAGAAGGACCAGGTTGCCAGCATGAGCCAGAAGCTGTAGACAATCGCGCCTCCTGCCACCAGCGCGACCAGGAAAGTGAGCATCTGCCCCACCCCCACCGTCGCACCGTGATGGGCCAGCGCAATTCCCACTACGGCGAGGCCAAGCACAATATCGCACAGCTTCCAGATCTGTATCTGGCGAATGCTTACGAGAAACTGCGCATCTTCCGGCTTGAGCAAGGTAAAGTCCAGCGTTCCCTGGTGGACCTCGCGCATCAACTGCTGCATGCAGGGCTGGATGACCAGGTTGATTATGCCGCCGACGAGTTGGTAGACGCCCAGTAAGGCCAGGATTTGCGCTGGATGCCACTCGTTCAGCGTGTCGGTGTGGTCGAAGATCACCGCCAGTCCCAGCAGGCCAAAGCTCAGCGAGAGCAGCGATTGGAAGATCTGTGTGTAGAAGTTGCCGCGATAGGCAAGCTCGCGCAAAATGTTGAGCTGCAAGAAGCGCCGCAACAAAGCAATGTATCTCATGCTCATGCCCCCGTTCCTGAGTAACGGCGTAGTCCATGGCGCCAGAGCACCGTCATCAGTGCCAGACTTATACAGAGCCATATTGCCTGGGCAACTAATCCCAGGACGATTGCGTGCTGATCCACTTGTCCCAGCAGGAGCTGCACCGGAAAGGCGAGCATCCACTGGAAAGGGAGCACTTGCGCCAGGCTCTGGACGGGGACCGGGAAGAGCGCGAGCGGCCCCATCTGACCCGAGAGGAAAAACAGTGCGACATAGTAGACCTGGAGCACAGCGCTCATCTGCGTCGTCCAGAAAGCGGTCAGCCCCAGCGACCATTCCACCAGGAAGCGGATGGCGATAGCCAGGGCCAGCGAGGGGAAGAACAACAGTAGCGAAAGCCACGTGATATGGGCAGTTGGGTGAAACACGAGCGTCAACACTCCGGTGGTCGGCAGCATCACTACCAGCATCATCCACTTGTAGGTGAGATTCTGCGCAATGTCCGCGTGAATGGGGTGGATAGGCCGCAGCAGCAACGGAGAGAGTAATCCCTGCCGCACACGCTCCTCGAATTCATAGTAGACCCAGTTGTCCGTCAGGTGATTGACCAGCAGCAAGACGAGAAAGTAGGCGGCAAAATCGCCCACCCTGTAGCCATCGACCGCCCCGCCATTTGCTCTAGCAATAGTTGACCAGACGACCAGGTAGATCACCGGCTCCAGGACCATTCCAAGCAGCCAGAGTACCGACGAAGCCCGGTATTGCAGATACATGAGGAACGACATTTTGAGTTGTGCGCGGTAGACTGCTAACAAGGCTCTCATGCAATACCCTCCTGCGCGAAGACCTGTTCAATCGCATGTTCGATTGGAGGGTCTTCAATCGTGAGATCGCTGATCGCACATTCCTCCAGCAGGCGCTGTACGACGCTTGCAGTGGCTGCCTTGGGCACACGCAGTTTCACCTGCCCCTCTTCTGCGGAGATGATCTCTCCA
>WNGP01001820.1_pt1 | contig 17651 bp, 14 predicted proteins | sample 5407671 | NCBI WGS metagenome assembly WNGP01 (sample SAMN13153381, study PRJNA577476) | soil metagenome | isolation source: 40 cm soil or saprolite under Garry oak tree replicate 2 | place: USA:California | collected 2016-06-15 | reverse complement strand
CGCGTAGAGCATAGACGGCGCGATCGACTGGTCGTTCTGCTCCATCGCCTTCTCGAACGCGGCCAACGACTGGTGCGCGGGCCCGGGCGTGAGGAATACCTCGGTCGATGCACACCACACCACGACGAGGCGATCGAGTCTCGCGCTCTGCTTGAAGTTCCGCATGTCCTCGCGCAGCTGCTCGGCGAGCTCCCGCTTGTTCTTGCCGCGCTTGACGTTCGTCCCCTGCAGCCGCTTGACGTAGTACTGGTCGAAGGCGGCGGGCATGGGCTTGATGCCCTGCAGGAAGTCCTTGATCGGCTCGAGGTGCTCGTGCCGGTCGAGCACGCCGGCCTTCACGGCGGCCGTGAAGGCATCGTCCGGAATCGGGTCCCACGCCGCAAATACGAGGTCCTTGAGGTCCGCGAGCGGCACGAACTCTTTGATCTTCGGGGCCCGCTTCTCGGTGCGCTTGCCGAGTCGGATAGTCGCCATCTGGCTGAGCGAGCCGATCGGCAGCGCGCGACCGCGCCGGACGTTTTCGACGCCGGCAATGAATGTGGTGGACACGGCGCCGAGGCCGACCAGCATCACGCCCAGTTTTCCTGTCGCGGGCGCGATCTCGCGCGCGCCTCCGGTCAACACCGCCGTTTGCTCCCGAGCCATCAATGTCCTCTGCGGCGTGCCGCCGCGACTCCAGGCAACGTCTCACGTTTGGGAATCGGCGACGGCGGCGGGGCGCCGCGCGCCACGCGCGCGACGTGCACCACCCGTTGGATTACTGTGATCGCGGAGACGAGCGCGAGCACCGCCACAATCCAGAACAGCACGACACCGGGGCGCCCGGGCCCCGCGCCCAATAACAGCGCAGGCACTCCGAGGAACACAATGCGTTCGGCGCGCGGGGCAATGCCGACCTTGTTTTCGACGCCGAGCGCTTCGGCCCGCGCCCGCGTGTACGATACCAAGAATGATGCGACGAGAGCGACCAGCCCGGCCGCGATGGCGCGCGGCTTCAGGTCGGCCGGCACCGGGCCAGTCAAAAAATAGAAGATCAGCCCCGCAAAAACCGCCCCCTCGCCGACCCGATCGAGCGTCGAATCGTAAAACGCGCCGAACGTCGTCATCTTGCCGCCCTGGCGCGCCACCTGCCCGTCGAGCATGTCGCATATCCCGCTGATCAGCAGCAGCAATCCGCCGAGCCGGATGGCGCCGGTGCCAAACGCCACGCCGGAGCCGACCACCACCAGGGTCCCCACGGTGGTAATCGTATTCGGATCCACGCCGGCCCGTATCAGGGCACGCCCGAGCGGTCCGATCAAGGCCACAAAACCGTCTTTGACCCGCTGGGGAATGACATTCATTGCCGGGGGGAAGCTAATCTCCGGCACAAATGACGGTAGGTCTGAAGCCTACGCGTCCTTGGACGGACCCGAGAGCAGCTTGTAGAGCACGAACCCGCCGACACCCATCACGGCGATGGTCGGAAGCCAGCCAATGACGCCGAGCAGCAACACGCCGGCGACACCCGCGACGCCGCCCTTGATCCAGCCGATCACCTCGCCCTTCGTGCGGGCGCGAGCGACGTCCTTCTTGGTGTACAGATCGGGAAGATCGATCTTGGTCATCAGGCCGCCGCGAAGTGGGGATTCTCGATGAGCCCCACCAGGTTCCCGAATGGATCGGCCACGGTCGCCACCCGAATCCCCTCCCCCACATCTTGAATGGGAGACTTGAGGGTTGCGCCTTCGCGAATGAAGTGCTCGACCGCTCTTTCTACGTTTGCGACGCCCCAGTATGCAACCGAGCCGCCCGCTCCGGGCCTGACGCCCTTCACGTCCGGATCCAGGCCGAGCTCATAACCACCGATGGTGAAGCCGACGTAGAACGGCTCATCGAAGTACGGCTTCACGCCGAAGGCAGCGCTATACCACGCCTTTGCGCGTTTGAGATCGGGAACGTGGTAGATCACCGTACGCAAGCCTAGGGCAGTCATCTCGAACCTTTCGCCAGCGGCGTGGGCGCCTCCACGGTGTCGGGCAGCGAAAGCGCGATGCGGCGGACATCTGCTTGCGTGGCAATCCTAACGCGGTGTGATCGTTCCGGTCACCTCGACGAGGACGCGGTACCCCTCCAGGCGATCGGGAATTCTCCTTCTCGTGGCGGGATTGGAGTCAGTGACCAACACCTTGATACACCGCTCACCCTTGCATAGGCCGATGGCGGTTCCCACCACGCCCGGCAGCGCCATGAGCGAGTCAGTATGCGCGGCGAGAACCTCATCGATGCTTCGTGCCGTCACAGTGGCTCCCCCTCCACTGCGGGGTGCGCCGGAGGAACATGCCACCATCCCTCCGGCCAGCAGGACCAGTAGCAGCAGTCGCGCGGCCATGCGCTACCGCTTCACCGTAACCGAGAACCCGTTGCTGCTGCCATCCGGATCATGATTGAGAGCTGCCTTGTAAACGTACCCCGACAGGGTCATCGCGGTTACGGCGAACGAGACCATCTTGGTCGAATTCGGGAGGTTCGACAGCACGACGTTGCAGGTTCCCGCCGGTCCGGTGACACACCCGACCTCAGGATTGGCGCCGTTCCACAGGCCGCGCACGCTCGCGCCACTGACCAGGTTGTGCCGGGAATTGTGTACGGTGATCTGTACCGTGGCCGTCCAGTTATTGCCGTTGCTGGTCGCGACGCCATCGAGATTCCCCACGTGCAGGTTCGGCGGGTTCACGGTGATAGCGATCGCGCCCGCGTCGTTGCTCGTATTGTTGTCGGCCAGCTTCTGGGTCGCTATCAGGATGTGCCCGTTGGTGGCGGCGTCAGCGGTGTTCCAATTGATGGTCCGCGTCGCGCTCGCACCTGCCGCGAGACCGGAGATCGTCTGCGTGCCAACGGTGATGCCGCCCGCTGTCCCGTCGGTCAGCACCACGTCGAAGCTGGTGGTCACGTCCACTCCGCCGACGTTTTGCACCGTGACCACGACGGGCGCCGTGTCGCCCTGAGTCACCTGGGCGGGCCCGGTTATAGCGGTCAGCGCGAGATCAGCCGGCTGCGGATTCACCGTGACCGAGGCAGACCGCTGATTGTTGGCGCCGTTGTCATCGGTGAAGGTCTGAGACGCCACGAGCGTGTGACCGCCGAGCGTCGCGCCCGTGGTGCTCCAGGTGAACGAGCGCGTCGCGCTCGCCCCAACAGCCAACCCCGTGACAGTCTGCGTGCCGATCGTCCCGCCAGCCGTGGCGTCGGTGAGCACGACGTTGAAGCTGCTCGCGACATCCTGGCCGCCGACGTTCTGCACGGTGACGCTGACCGTGGCCACACTGCCCTGAATCACCGCGCTCGGCGCGCTGACGTCGGTCACTGCGACATCGACTATCGGGGCATTTACCGTGACCGTCGCTCCGCCCTGGTTGTTGGCGGCGTTCGCGTCGCTCAGGCTGTGGGTCGCGACGAGTCGGTGACCACCCGGCGCCGCGCCCGTGGTATTCCAGCTGAACGAGCGCGTCGCACTCGTGCCCACCGCGAGTCCCGCCACTGTCTGTGTCCCAAGCGTCACGCCGGTGGTCGAGTCGGTCAGGGTCACATCAAAGGTGCTGCTCACATTCAAGCCGCCCACGTTCTGCACCGTCACCCCGATGGTCGCCGTACTTCCTTGGGTTACGGCGGCCGGCGCGACGACGCTGCTGACGGCGACGTCCGTCACGGGCGGAGCCTCAACGATGACCGCGATGCCGGCGGTGTTATTTGACGGATCGCTATCAGCCAGCTTCTGGGTCGCAAACAGGGTGTGCCCGGTGATCTCCGCACCGGCCGTGTTCCAGTCGAGTGTACGCGTCACGCTCACGCCCACGGCGAGCCCGGTGATTGTCTGCGTGGCGACGATGGGGCCGTTGAATCCGTCGGCCAACACGACGTCGAAGTTGCCGGTGACGTCCTGCCCACCCACGTTCTTCACGGTAACCACGACGTGCGCCGTGTCGCCCTGCTTCACGCGCGCCGGGCCGGTGATGCCCGTAATGGCCACGTCTGTGCCAGGTGGTGGAGGAGGCGGAGGGGGCGGCGGGCCCGGTGGCCCCGGGGCCGTGACGTTGATCGCGATCCCGGCCGAGTTATTCGACGAGTCGTCGTCCGGGAGCTTGGAGTTTGCAAAGAGGATATGCCCCGTGACCGCCGCGCCTGCCGTGTTCCAAGGGATATCGAGCGTGGTGGTCGCCCCAGCGGCGAGACTGGGAACCGTCCCGGTCGCGACTACGGGGACCGCCCACCCGTCGCTCAATTCGACATTGAATGGCGTGGTGACATCCACCTCACCCACGTTTTGGACCGTCACGATCACGTGCGCCGTGTCGCCCTGGGCGACGGAACGGGGCCCCGCGATCCCCGTGACGGCGATATCGAGCGGCTTGGGCGTGACGGTAATAACCGTGGTACGGCGGTTATTGCCGGCGTTGTCGTCCGCGAGGCCATCCGTCGCGACCAGTGTATGACCGCCCAGCGCCGCGCCGGTCGTGTTCCAGCTGAAGACGAGCGTCGTGGTCGCGCCCGCGCCGAGCCCGTGGATCGTTTGCGTGCCGACCGGGACGCCAGCCGTCGAATCCTGCAGGCTGACGGTGATGTCCCCCGTGACGTTCTGATTGCCGACGTTCGCCACGGTCACACCCACGTTGACGCTGTGGCCCACGATCACCGAGCCGGGCCCGGTGAACCCGGTGACTGCGACGTCGGTCACCGGCGGATTGACCGTGACCGTCACCAGGCGCTGGTCGTTCGTGGCCCTGTCGTCGGACAGCATTTGACGCGCAACGAGGTCGTGATCGCCCGTGGTGCTCGGCGTCCAGGCGAATGTCAGCGTCGTGCTGGCGCCCGCGGCCAGACCGGCGACGCTCTGCGTGCCCACCGTCACGTGCTCGGTGGTGTCCTGCAATGTGACGTCGAACGTCGAGACGTCCTGGTTGCCGACGTTCTTCACGGACACCGTGACGCTGGACGTACTGCCCTGCACCGCCGAGCTCGGTCCACTCACGCTCGTCACGGCCAGGTCGGTCAGGGGACCGGGCGGCGGCGGCGCAAAGCCATCGATCACGACGCCGAAGCGTTGCAGCACGAGATCGATCCGGTTGGCGATCGTGACGTTCGCGTTGCCGGCGAACAGCAACGCCACGGGATTGAGATTCGCGTCGTCGGTGACGATGAGCGAGCCGGAATCACCGCCGTTGCTGAACCCGCCCGGCGTGATGAGCAACTGATCCACGTAGCGGGCGGTCTTCGTGCAGGTAAATCCCGAAACAGCATAGCAGATCGTCACCGTCGCGTTGATGCCCGTGATCTGGCCGTGCGTCAGCTTCGTGGTGCGGCCGTACTTCTGCACGTTGAGGCCGAGCAGGGCGTTGCGGTCGTCGAACAGGCCGTCGCCGTTCGCGTCGCCGAAGATCGTCGAGTTCGGCATGCTGTAGCCGTCGTCGGCAGGCGTCGCGTTGTCCAGCACGGCGGTCGTGGAAAGAGCGATCGCGGCATCGATCGTGTTGGTGCCGTTGGCGGCGAACGAAATGACTTGAAAGTCGCTCAGCGTCGCGATCTGGTCGGCGGCCGTACCACCATCGAACGGACCCGGCTGGTATTCCGGGTCGCCGATGCTCGCGCCATTCGAGTTCGCAAGCACGTGATTGTTCGAGAGGATGTACACGTGTCCCAGGGCGTCACGCACCCGGGCGCCGATCGTCCCGGCCGTGATCGCGGGATGGCCGACCGAGAAACCCATCGGGGCCGGACGCTGGCGCTTCGTGGGATCGCTAAAGGCCATCAGCCGGCCTGTCACCCGCTGGGACACGGGAATCCCCTCGAGCATTGCCGGAAGACCAGGGACGCCGGCGCGCTCCAGGAGGAGTACGAGACCGGGGCGTCCGTCCGGCTGCATCGTGACTGCGGTGCCGACGACGCCGGGAATTTCGAGCAACGCATCCGTGTGATGGCGTTGCGCCGTGACCGCGGCGCTGAGATCCGGTATCAGGCGGCTGACGGGTAACGACGGACCGGCAGGAGAATCTGGTGCGCCGTCCGAGCACGCGTACCAGACCAGGGGCGCGGCAGCGATGAGGACGACAATGGCGCCGCGAATCAACCCGCGGACGCGGGGGGCTCCCATAGCGACTCCCGGTTAGAACCCAAGGGCGGGGCGCGGCACGATTATGGAGCCGCCGGACCGACTCGGCAAGCTCAGCGTCTAGAGATGGGGCCGAAGCAGGTTTGACTCTGTGAAGGGGGTCACAAGGCGGCGGGCCAGGAAGAGTCTTAACCGCCAGTACTAGGCGGACTGCCGACATCCGGTGGCAGCGCCACCCGGGTAGCAAGAGCTTCCATTTGTCGCTCGCGGAGACGCGCCCATCGCGGCAGCCGAAAAGCGCCGCTGGCAATCATGCCGACACCGGCGGCAGCCATCAGCGCAATCCCTGGTATTGCCTGGCCCAGAGTGCCACCCAGTGCGCTCGAAATCACGACCGTGGCGGCTATGCCGAGGACCGCGATCCCCCCGCCGATCGAGGCGCGCGCGCCGCCATGCGTCGTGCCGAAGCGCAGGCGGTGGCCGGTCTCCGTTGGCTCGAGCAGAACCTGCAGGTTCCCGTTCGTCCACTGCCGCAGCGAGCCTTCGGAGCGCGTGCGGCCGCGCGCGTTGAAGACTTCGCGCAATTGCACCACGAGCCGCTCCCACTCTTCATCGGTGAGCCGGCGATTGAGATTGACGGTCCGGGCCACGCCGATACGGAGGCCAAGGAACGTCCGCGACGCGCCGCCCAGACGCACATCCACGGCTCGGGCAGCCTGCGCGACCGCGTCGGACGAGATGCCGACCTCGCTGCCGATCGCCTGGAGCTCGGAAAGAGTCAATCCTTCGTCGCGCGCGACTTCACGCTGGGGAGTCTGCGGTCCTTCTTCCGCCGCCGCGCGAAAGATCGCGGCGATTTCCTTGTCGTTGTAGCGGCGCTCGGCCATGCCCTAATCTAGTAAATCAGGTACTTCGCACGCGCTTCGCGAAATCGCGCGAGATCGCTGGTCCATGAATTCCAGATTGCCTGCGGCGATTGCCCCGCCTCGATCGCCGTACGGAGCTCCAGTCCGGCTGCGAGCCGATCGAAGCTCTGGGCGCGGAACTGGAAGTCAGCGGGATGCACCGCCTTGATCGCCGCCAGCAGAGCGACCGCCAACTTGGTGGGATCGTAGACCTGACGTTCTCGGACCCGCAGCTCGATCCCCTGCAGCGCAACCCCGGCGTACTTGCCGTCGGTCGGCGCGATCGGCGTAAAGCGCGTCGCGCGCACATCGACGCCGCGAAGCGCCGAGGTATCGAGACGAGCGATCACACGCTCCGGATCGAGCCAGGGCGCGCCAAGCACCCGAAACGCGGTTGCCGTCCCGCGACCGACGGAAACATTCGTCCCTTCGAACAAGCACGTGCCGGGATACAGCAAGGCGCTCTCGATGTCCGGCATGTTGGGCGACGGTTTCACCCACGGCAGACCCGTCTGGTCGTAGAACATCGTGCGATTCCAGCCCAGCGCGGGCACCACGACGAGATCTGTGCCGACCGCCAGGGCGTCGTTGGCCAGACGCGCGAGCTCACCCAGTGTCATGCCATATCGCATCGGAACCGGCATGAAGCCGGAGAACAGGGAATCGGGATCGCTGGCGCGCGTGCGCACGTTCCCCTGCATTGCCACGCCGCCGACGGGATCGGGTCGATCGAGCACGATCACCCGTTTGCCGGCGCGCGTTGCATCGCGCATCAGCTGGACGGTGGTCGCGATGTAGGTGTAGTAGCGGGCCCCGATGTCCTGCAGGTCGATCAGGAGCACGTCAACGGAATCGACCGCGGCGCGTGCGGCGGTACGCGAACCGCCATAGAGACTGTAGATTGGGAGACCGGTGGCGGAATCTCGGCTGTCCGGAAGTCCGGAGCGATCCTCTTTACCGAGAAAGCCGTGCTCGGGACTGAACAACACTGTAAGCCGAGCGCCGGGCGCCGTGCGCAGGAGGTCAACGTCACGGCGGCCCAAATGATCTACGCCAGTGTTGTTTGAGAGCAGACCGATACGCTTGCCGGCGATGAGGTGCACCGAGTCAGCGAGCAAGACCTCGATGCCCGGACGAACCTGCGCGGATGCAGGTGACGGAGCGCGTGTTCCCGAGGAACACCCGATCCCCAACAGAATCCAAACGAGACGATGCGCGCGCATAGACTCCTGATCGTTACGCTGCTAGCCGGTGCGGCGTGTGGTGGCCGGACTACCCCACCCCGCACCCCGCAGCCGGTGGTCACCGATGCCGTGCTGGCCAAGCTCACCACGCGCCAAAAAGTGGCGCAGCTCGTGGTGCCGTGGCTGGGCGGAAACTACATGGCGCTGGACGATTCCGCCTTCCAGATCGCGACGCGCTGGGTCGACTCGCTCGAGGTCGGCGGCATCATCATCTCCGTCGGCTCGCCCTACGACATCGCCGCGAAGCTCAACACGCTGCAACGCCGTTCCAGGCTGCCGTTGCTCGTGTCCGCGGATCTCGAATGGGGCGCCGCGATGCGCGTCGTCGGCGCAACCGCGTTCCCCTACATCATGGCCGCCGGCGCGACGGGCAACGAGCGGGACGCGTACACGATCGGGCGCGTCGCCGCCCTCGAGGGCCGAGCCGTCGGGATCCACGTGAACTTCGCGCCGGATGCCGACGTCAACAACAATCCGCTCAATCCGATCATCAATACCCGTTCGTTCGGCGAGGATCCCCGCGCCGTCGCGCGCCTCGTGCGCGCGTACGTGCGCGGCTTGCAGGACAACGGCATGCTCGCGACGCTGAAACACTTCCCCGGTCACGGCGATACCGATGCGGACTCGCACATCGGGCTGCCCTCGATCCGCGTCGACTACGCTCGGCTCGACTCCGTGGAGCTGGTGCCGTTCCGCGCCGGCATCGACGCCGGCGCTCAGGTCGTGATGAGCGCGCACATCGCCTTCCCGGCATTCACCGGCGACGCTCCCGCGACGCTGTCGGCCGCGATGCTCACGGGCGTCCTGCGCGACTCGCTCAAGTTCAAGGGCTTGGTTGTGACCGATGCGCTCCAGATGGGCGCGATCGTCGCCAAGTACGGCGCCGGCGAGGCGGCGGTGCGCGCGTTCGAGGCCGGGTCTGATCTGCTGCTCATGCCCGCCGATCCCGATTCGGCGATCGCCTCGATGCTGGTCGCGCTGCAGAGCAGGCGCCTCACCACCGCGCGCCTCGATTCGTCCGTCGGCCGCGTGCTCGCAATTAAGCGGCAGCTTGGCCTCTTCGAGCGGCGGACTGTGCCGCTCGATTCGATCGCGCGCATCGTCGGCGCGAAACCCTTCCAGGACGCTGCGGACGACATCGCGCAGCGCTCGCTGACGCTCGTCCGCGATACGACCGGCATCGTCGCGCGGCTGCGCAGCGCGCGGAGCCGGATGGCCATCATCGCGTACGGCGACGAGCTGAACAGCTATGTCGGGCAGCGCATGCTCGAGCTCATGCGCGCCGGCGGCGACACGGTCGGCTTCTTCCGGCTTTGGCCGATGTCGGGCACCGCGTCCTACGACTCGGCGCGCGTGGTGATCGGCCGCGCCCCCACCGTGATCTTCGCGATGAACGTGCGCCCGATCGCGGCGAAGGGCAGCATCGCGCTGCCCGACTCGCTCGCGCGGCTGATTACGGTCACCGACTCCGTGAAGCCGACCGTGCTCGTCTCGCTCGGCAGCCCTTACCTCCTCAACCAGACGCCGACGGTGAAGTCCTATCTCATCGCTTGGAGCGGCGTGCGCCCCGCCGAGCGCGCCGCGGCGCGCGTGCTGCTCGGGTGGTCCCCCGTGCGCGGCAAGCTGCCGATCCGGATTCCGCCGGCGTATCCCATCGGCCATGGGCTCACGATTGCCGATTCGACGCTGGCGCCGGTCAAGCCGCCGGCGCACGTCATCATTCCATAATGCGCCGGCTTGGCGCGCCCCTCGCGGCGGCTCTGGTTTTCGGTTGCGCTCGTTCCGCGCCCCCCCTCCGACCTGAGACGTCGGTCGATTCTCACCAGGAATTCGATCGCTTCGATCCGGTCAGCGACTATTTGCGCTCGCAAGTGGACAGCGCATTTCCGGGCGGCGTGCTGGTCATAGGAGGAGCGCATCGCAACGTCATGGTGTTTCCCTTCGGGCATTACGCGGTTGACGACCCGCGCCCGGTCACGCACGAAACCATCTACGATCTCGCCTCCCTCACCAAAGTCATCGGACTCACGACCGCGGTGATGATCCTGGTGGACTCCGGGAAGATCGACCTCGAAGCGCCCGTCCAGCGCTACGTCCCCGCGTTTCAGGGGGCCGGCAAGGAGCGCGTGACGATTCGCCATCTGCTCACACATTCGTCCGGGATGCCGGCGTGGCGGCCGCTATACGCCGAGACGGCAACGCGCGAGCAAGCGCTGGCGCTGGTCGACACGACGCCCCTGCTCCGCCAGCCCGGCGACACGTTCGTCTATTCGGATCTCGGCGCCATCGTGTTGACGCAGGCGGTCGAGGCGATCACAGGGCAGCGCGTGAACGATTTCCTGCAGGCGCGCGTGTTCGGCCTGCTCGAGATGGAGTCAACGCGCTTTTTGCCGCCAGCGGACTGGCGCGACCACATCGCGCCGACGGAGAATGACACGACCTTCCGGCATCGTTGGCTCCGCGGCGAGGTGCACGACGAGAACGCGGGCCGTCTCGGCGGCGTGTCGGGACATGCGGGGTTGTTCAGCAGCGGGCCCGACCTGGCGCGATTTGCCGCGTGGCTGCTCGAGCTCCGCCGGGGGGCGTTAGGCGCCGGCTGGCCGCCCGGAGTGAATGCGCCGGCGATCAGCGCCAAGACGGTCCGCGCCTTCACGACGCGGCAGAACATCCCCGCGGGGTCGTCCCGCGCGCTCGGATGGGATACGCCGTCGGAGAACTCGAGTGCCGGGACGAAAATGGGGCCGAACGCATTCGGGCATACCGGCTTCACCGGCACATCCATCTGGTTCGACCCCGACAAGAACGTCTTCATCATTCTGCTGACCAACCGCGTGAACCCCACGCGGGCCAACACCAAGATCCTGCAGGTGCGTCGCCACGTCGCGGACCTTGTGATGGACGCGCTTACTCCACCACAGTAGCCCAGCCGCGGCGCGACAAGTCGCGGTAGATCACGAAGCCACCCAACGCACCGAACGCAAGCAGGACCAGTCCGGGCAATGTTTCGTGAAGCAGCAACTTGCCGACGCCGAAGAGCACGCCGTACACCAACACCAACCCGGCGATCCAGTCGAGCAGATTGGACAACCCGCCGCCCGCCACCTTCACGTCGGGCGCTTGCGCGGCGATGGGGGCCCATCCCGCGCGCGAGGGCCGCGTGCGCCGGTAGAACGCCACCAACGTCTCTTGCGGCTCGGGCTTTGTCAGAAACGTCACGGCCAGCCACACGACTGTCGTGACCGCAACCGTTATGAGCATGATATGCGCGAAGTCGATCGGCTTGTCATTGTCCAAACCGAGAGCAAGCTGCAGGAAAAGCGAGACCACAAACGCGGACACCATCGCCGACACCTCGCTCCACGCGTTGATCCGCCACCAGTACCAGCGTAGGAGCAGCACGCCGCCCGTTCCCGCGCCGGTCACGATCAGCAGCTTCCACGCCCCGGCGATGGATTCCAGCTTGAGGGTTACGAGTGCGGAAATGATCGTCAACACCACGGTCGCCACCTTGGATGCCAGCACATAATGCGCGTCGGTCCGATCACGCTTCCAAAACCGCCGGTAGAAGTCGTTCACGAGATAGCTCGCGCCCCAGTTGAGCTGCGTCGCGATCGTCGACATGTAGGCGGCCGCGAATGCGGCAACCATGAGACCACGCAACGCCGCCGGCAGGTGATCGATTAGCACGCGGATGTAGCCGGTCTCGGGATCCTGCAGCCCCGGATAGAGAATGAGCGAGGCGAGCGCAACCAGAATCCACGGCCACGGCCGGATCGCGTAATGCGCGATGTTGAACCAGAGGGTGGCGAGCAACGAGTGCCGCTCGTCCTTGGCCGAGAACATCCGCTGGGCGATGTAGCCGCCTCCACCGGGCTCGGCGCCGGGATACCAGGTCGCCCACCAGTTGACGCCGATGTAGACGAAAAACGCGATCATCGGCATCCACGCCGAGCCGACGGCAGGAACGATGTCCAATGCATCACCGCGACCCGCCGCCACCAACTTCGTCTTCATCGCCTCGATGCCGCCCACGGCGTTGACCGCGAACACCGCGAGGATGATGACCATCGACATCTTGATGACGAACTGGAACATGTCGGTGACCAGCACACCCCACAGACCGGAGAGGGTCGAAATCGCCGAAGTGAGAGCGATCATCCCGAGCACGATGGCGATCGCCTCGAACTTGCCGATGCCGAAGATCAGCCGGAGGATCTTCACCATCGCCAGATTGACCCAGCCGAGGATGATGCAGTTGATCGGAATCCCGAGATACAGAGCGCGAAACCCGCGCAGAAAGGCCGCGGGCTTTCCAGCATACCGGATTTCCGCGAACTCAACGTCGGTCATCACCTGCGCCCGGCGCCACAGCCGCGCATAGAAAAACACGGTGAGCATCCCGCTCGCGAGGAAGCACCACCAGATCCAGTTCCCCGCGATACCGTTCTTTGCCACGAAACCGGTGACCGCGAGCGGCGTGTCGGCGGCGAAGGTCGTCGCGACCATCGATGTGCCCGCGAGCCACCACGGGACGTTGCGGCCGGAGAGGAAGAACTCCGTCGTGCTCTTGCCGGCGCGGGCTTTGTAGTAGAACCCGATCCCGACGTTGAATGCGAAGTACAGCCCGATGATTAGCCAGTCGATGATTGTCAGTCGCATGGGCCTCAATTGGGGGCGCGACGTGGAGTTAGGCAAGCGTCGCGTCCCCGTTGACAGACTTGCCGCGACTGTCTAAGTTGCTGCCAGACTGGAGGATATGAATGGGCACTACACAACGATCGGTTACCCTGACGCTCACCGAACGGGCGGGCGAAGAGGTCAAGAAGTTCCTGGCCGAGGAGAAGGTGTCGCACGAGTCGGCCGGGCTGCGCGTCGCCGTGCTGCCGGGCGGGTGCTCCGGCTTCCGCTACAGCCTGAACATCGAAGAGCAGCCGGCGGCGGATGACGTGGTCATCGAAAGCGCCGGCGTGCGGCTGTTTGTCGATGAATTCAGCTCACAGTATCTCAACGGCACGGTGATCGATTACAAGAGCAACTTCCAGGAATCCGGATTTGCGTTCGAGAACCCGAACGCCTCCGGCGGCTGCGGCTGCGGATCTTCGTTCACGGTCTGACCGTTGATCTTTCCTGAATTCGTAAGCAGGGCCCGCGCACCTCGCGGGCCCTTTCTTTTTTAAGCATGCGAACGCTCGACATCGCAGTCATCTTCGCGTACTTCGCCGCGGTCATCGTGTTCGGCCTGCTGCTGGCGGGCCGCCAGCGCGATGCCTCGGATTATTTCCTGGGCCATCGGGGCCTGCCGTGGTGGATGTTGATGTTGTCCATCGTCGCGACGGAGACTTCAGCCGTTACAGTTATTTCAATTCCCGGTGTCGCCGTCCGTACCAATTGGACATGGCTTCAGGTCACATTCGGCTACCTCGTCGGCCGATTCGGCGTAGCCCAGCTGCTCTTACCCGGCTATTTCGAGGGATCGCAGGACACCGCGTATCAGCGATTAGAGCGACGATTTGGTCCTCTTGCAAGGAGAGTCGCTTCGGGCGTGTTCCTGCTCACCCGGTGTCTGGCGGACGCAGTCCGAATGTTCTTGACCGGTTTTACGCTGGCAGTTATTACAGGCCTTGATCGTCAGTGGGGAATCCTGATCATCGGCATCGTTACGCTGCTGTATACATGGTTCGGGGGGCTGCGCGCAGTCGTCTGGACCGATGTTATTCAGCTCGTTGTTTATGTCCTTGGTGGCATTGCGACGGTCATTGTCGCGATCCATCTCGCTGGTGGAGTTGGCTCCCTGAGCCATGCGTGGACGGCTGGCAAGTTACGAGTATTTGATTTCAGCCCATCCTTTACGGTTCTCTACACATTTTGGGGTGGCCTCGTCGGAGGCGCTCTGTTGTCCGCGGCCACTCATGGGACAGAGCACCTCTTCGTGCAGCGACTGCTGGCTGCTCGCGGACTAAAAGATGCGCAGCGAGCGCTCATCGGCTCAGGCGTCGTCATCATTCTTCAGTTCGCGCTGTTCCTGCTGGTGGGAACGAGCCTTTGGCTGGCGGGTGCAGATCAGCCGGGCATGAAGAGCGACGCCCTATATCCCTCGTTTGTTATCACGCACCTCCCGCCGGGGCTGGCAGGACTCGTCGTCGCCGGGATTCTCGCAGCGGCGATGAGTAGTCACGCCTCTGCCGTCAATTCACTTGCATCCGCGTCCACCCTCGATTTCTACGTACCGCTCACAAAGCGCCAGGACACGCAGCATGTCTTGTGGGTTGGTCGCTGGCTCACGGCGATTTGGACCGCCGTGCTGGTGATTGGAGCAATGCTATTTCCTGACCCGAATACTCCAGTTGTTCAACAAGTCCTGAGTCTCGCTTCACTCCCCTACGGGGCCCTCCTTGGGACCTACTTGCTGGGGGGTTTCTGGAAACGTGCACGGCAAATCGATGTCATCATCGCCATCGGTGTGAGCGTCGTGGTGATGTCCCCGATTGTGCTAGGCGGACTCATCGCTCATTTCCCCTTGCACTGGCTCCCCGGACTCGCCTGGCCCTGGTACGTGCCGCTGGGGACTGCCGTCACTGTGCTTGTCGGCATGATTTCGTCGCTTATAGGACGGCCTGACGGCCGGACGGCCGGACGGCCACAGGTCTCAGCATGAGCGAACAGGCCGTCGGGCCGTCCGGCCGTCCGGCCGTCCTCTTAGGGATCGACTGTGGCGGCTCGCACACCGCCGTTGCCGTCGGCGACAGACGTGGTCGAGTTCTCAGCCGCGCCGAAGGCCCAGGCTCGGCGATGCGACCGGGCGGCGCGGAACGCTCGGCGGCCGTCATCCTCGAAGTCGCGCGCCGGGCGGCGACCGAGGCCCAGGTTTCGCTGCCAGCGACGCTCGCGCTGGTCGGAGCGGCCGGAGCCGGTCGTCCTCCCGAGCAGGAAGCGCTCGCGGACGCGATCACGGCGGCCGGCGTCGCCGAACGCGCCGATGTGCGCGGCGATACCGAGATCGCGCTGGCCGCGGCGTTCGGGGATGGGCCCGGCATCCTCATCAATGCCGGGACGGGCTCGATCGCTCATGCGCGCGGCGCGGATGGCCAGCTGTATCGCGCCGGTGGCCACGGCTGGCAGCTCGGCGACGAAGGCGGTGGGTACTGGCTGGGGCGCCGGGCACTCGCCGCGGCCGGGCGCGCGCACGACGGTCTCGAGGAGTCTTCGACCCTCTTGGAACGACTGCTCGTAGCCCTGGAGCTGGAGACATTCGATGACCTGATCCGCTGGACCGCGACCGCGACGCCGGCGCAGGTTGCGGCACTCGCGCCGCACGTCCTCAACGCCGCCCGCGAAGGCGAGATCGTTGCCCAGCAGATCGTCGAAGAGGCGGCGGCAGAGCTGTCGCAACTCGTGCGCGTGCTGTTACGCCATTTCCCGGACCACACCGCGATCAAGATGGCCACCGTCGGCGGGCTGCTCCGCGCGGGATCGCCGTTACTTATCGCATTGCGAGCCAACCTCGCGACCGACTTGCCGCGCGCGCGCATCTCCGAAGGCGGCGGCCAGGTCGACGCGCCGGCGGGAGCCCTGCGCCTGGCAGCGAAGCTGCTGGGAAACGATTAGAGCTTCTGCCGGATCTTGCTGTGCTTGAACCCGTACGCGAGATACAGAGCCAGCCCAATCGCGAGCCAGACCCCGAAGCGGATCCAGGTCTCGAGCGGCAAACCCAACATCACATAGATACACAACACCACCGAGACGAACGTCGTCACCCAGAACCACGGGACCCGGAACGGGCGGGGTCGGTCGGGCTCCGTGAAGCGCAGCACAAACACGCCTGCCGAAACGAGCGCGAAGGCAAACAGCGTCCCAATATTCGTCAGGTTGTAGGTCTCGTTCGCATCGCCGATCAGCGCCCAGAGCGCGACGAATGCGCCGGTGACGATGGTGGTGATATAAGGCACCCGACGGTTCGCTGAGATTTTCGCCGCCCAGGGCGGCAGCAAGCCGTCGCGCGCCATCGCGAAGAAGATGCGTGGCTGCCCGTACTGAAAGACGAGCAGCACCGCCGACATCGACACGATCGCGCCGAGCGAGACGATCCAGCCGACCGTCTTGTACCCGGCGACATCGAGCGCCTTGGCGAGCGGATCGGCCACCCCGAGGTCGCTGTACTTCACCATGCCCGTGAGGACCGCGCCGACGATCACGTAGATCAGCGTGCAGATCGCGAGCCCAGCGAGGATCCCGATGGGGAGGTTCCGCTGCGGATTCTTCGTCTCCTCCGCGGCCGTCGAAATGGCATCGAACCCGATGTAGGCGAAGAACACGATCGCCGCACCCTGATGGATGCCGCGCCAGCCGTTGGGGGAAAACGGCGTGTAGTTCTCCGCGTGGATATGGGTCAGCCCCGCCACGATGAATAAGCCAAGCACCAGGAGCTTGATCACCACGAGCACGTTGTTGGTGCGCGCGCTCTCGCGGACGCCAAGCAACAGCAGCCAGGTGATCAGGCCGACGATCACGAACGCGGGCACGTTGATCAGGATCGGAATCCCGGCGACGTGGGGGGCGGTGTCGAGCAGGCCGTGAATCGCGGGATCAGCGCTGAGCAGCGCGGTGCGATAACCGGTCGTCAGAAAATCGGGGAGGTGCACGCCGAACGCGCCGAGAAACGACTTGAAGTAGTCGCCCCAGGAGATCGCCACGGCGACGTTCCCCACCGCGTACTCGAGAATCAGGTCCCAGCCGATGATCCAGGCAATCAGCTCGCCGAGCGTCGCGTACGAATACGCGTACGCGCTGCCGGCTTGCGGAATCATCGCGGCGAGCTCGGCGTAGCAAAGGCCGGCGAGCGCGCAACACACACCGAGCAGCAGGAACGAGAAGACGAGCGCGGGTCCGGCGCCGGCTCGGACCATGTGTCCCGCCGCGTCGGTCTGCCCGGCGGCCGCGGTGCCGATCGCACCGAAGATGCCCGCACCGATGACGGCGCCGATCGCGAGCATGATGAGATCGCCGGCGCCCAGGACGCGCTTGAGGGACTGCGGCGTTTCGAGCTCGCCGACCAGAAGCTCCGCGATCGGCTTCCGCTTAAAGAGCTGCCGCACGAATTGCCCTACCTTCGGTTTGAGACGTGATGTTACGGATAGACGACGATGCTGTATTGGTAATCGATGGGGCGCCCGTCCCGAGTCTTCGCCGGACTAAACACGAAATTCCACATGGTGTCCATGAATACGCGACGGTAGCCAGAATCCCTGATCGGGGGACTCACCTCAATCCTTGTCACACGCCCGTCCGCCCGAATCCAGAACCGGACCTCGTGCTTCTTCTTTTCTTCGGGAGGCGCCCCCGCGGGGACATTTGGTACCAAGAGCGGCGTGGGCCCGAAAATATCACTCGCGCCGCCACCGGAGCCAGGACCCGCATCCG
>WNGP01001819.1_pt1 | contig 17655 bp, 14 predicted proteins | sample 5407671 | NCBI WGS metagenome assembly WNGP01 (sample SAMN13153381, study PRJNA577476) | soil metagenome | isolation source: 40 cm soil or saprolite under Garry oak tree replicate 2 | place: USA:California | collected 2016-06-15 | reverse complement strand
GTCCGTGCCTTCCAGTACAGAACAGCCGGTACCGCTTTAACATAGGAGAGGAGAGGGAGAAAGCAGCGCTCACATGTTTCATCTTGCCACATCCGAGCTGACGCATTTTCTGACGGCCTACGGCTACTGGGCGGTGCTGTTCTTTGTGGCCATAGAGAGTTCGGGCATTCCCTTTCCTGGCGAGACCATGCTGCTCGTCGCAGCCATCTATGCTGGGACGACCCATCGTCTCGCCATTCCGCTGGTGATTGCGGCGGCTACCCTCGGGGCAATTTTGGGCGATAATATCGGCTACTGGGTAGGACGCGAAGGCGGCTACCGGCTGCTGCGCCGCTATGGCCATTATCTTCACATTGATGAGCGCAGGGTGAAACTGGGGCAGTACCTCTTCCGTAAGCATGGCGGCAAAGTGGTCTTCTTTGGGCGCTTTATCGCCGTCTTGCGTGCCTGGGCCGCGTTCCTGGCGGGGACGAACCGCATGCCATGGGGATCCTTCCTGCTCTACAACGCGCTGGGGGGCATCATCTGGGCCACGCTCTACGGACTGGGGGGGTACTTCCTCGGTGATAATATACATCGGCTGACAGGGCCGATCGGACCCATTACGATCGTGCTCGGCCTGCTCATCACCATCGCGTGTTTGGTCTTTGTGTGCCGCAACGAGCAACGCCTGGAGGAGGAGGCCGAGCGCGCCTTTCCAGGCCCACTCGATGTGTCTTCACCTGTGAGCCAGGGAGACCAGGGACAAGGAGTATCCTTTCGGCGCGAGGCCCGACGCGATTGAGTAGCAGAGACCGTTTTCTACAAAAAATATATTTCTCTTCATATAAAAAAATAATAGACAAGTTAATATAAATACTTGACAAGGCGCCACATGCAGCATATACTTGGGGCGATGAAGAAGAGAAGACCTGGTTGTAACAAATCCGAAGGGCAGAGAGTAACTGCCCTTCTATCTCCAATTGAGCCATTGAGGTTGGAATGACCTGATTGTGGATCCCAAAGCCGATCTGCTGCCGGTCTTGATTCCGATCGGGCGTTGAAGCTGATGAAAGCGTGGTGTCGTTTAAGAAGAGAAAGGGAAGCAGAGATGGATCAAGCTCTTCACAGGGAGGTCGTTTGTCAACGGCAGGATCGGTTGTTGACGACGCTCGAGCGGCTGCTCGAACTCCCAACGACCGATGTGAACACCACACTTAATCAGGCAGCGCAATTGGTCGCCGAGGTACTCGCAGCCGAGAAAGTCGACGCCTTCTTACACAACTCCTTAACCGATACCCTCGTGGCCGTTGGCACGAATGATACGCCGATGGGAAAGCGCCAACAAGCCGTCGGGATGGATCGGTTGCTCCTGGGTAATGGAGGGCGCCTTGTCGAGGTTTTTCTGACCGGTGTTCCCTATCTTACTGGGCATGCGGACCTGGATTCTGAGGAGTTGGTTGGGGTGAAAGTCGGAATGGGGGTGAAGTCTGAGATCGCGACAGTCTTTGAGGTGGAGGCGCAACATCGGGGTGTTCTCCTGGCCTCCTCCAGCACGCCCGAGTTCTTCTCGGAGCAAGATCTGCACTTCCTGCAAGCCGTGGCCTGCTGGGTTGGGATCGGGGTACACCGTGCGGAGGTAGTCGAGCGCATGAGACAGGAAGCCGTTGAACAGGGCCGACGCCTGGCGGCCGAGGAGCTACTCACTGCGGCCGAGGAACTGCTTACAATCATGGCACACGACTTGCGCAACTATCTCACCCCACTCAGAGGTCGCCTCGAACTGCTAGAGCGGCGGGCACGTCGCGAAGGGCGAGAGCAAGATGAGCGTGATGCGACGGCGGCCGCCAACACCCTCAAACTGCTCGGACGGGTCATCTCGGACCTCTTGGATGTGGCACGCCTGAACCAGGGTATTTTCACCATCCATCCACAGCCCATCAATATGGTGGATCTCGTGCAGGAGGTGGTTCCTGCCTTTAGCGGGCCAGATACTCCGATCCATGTTCACGCTCCCCAGGAGATGGTGCTTTCGGCTGATCCCAATCGCCTCCGGCAGGTCCTGGAGAACCTGCTGGCCAATGCGGTCGAATACGCGCCGAAGCACATCCCCATCCAGGTCCAACTGGACAAAGTGAGAAGGACGGATGGACCATGGATGCTTCTGACCGTGAGCAATGCGGGCCCAGGCCTTCCTCCTGAACGGTGTGTCCAGCTCTTACGCCCTTTCGTAGCGGGCGTGACATCGACGGGGCTGGGTTTGGGACTCTACCTGGCAAACAGAATTGCCGTGGCCCACTACGGGACACTTACGGTAGACTCACCGCGAGGCCAGGGGGTGCAGGTTACTCTCGCATTACCCATGGAAGATGAGGCTTGTTTATAGGACGGAGAAATGCCTGACTCGGCGGGCAACCTCTCCTGGGTAATAGGCCGCTGGCAGCAGTGGCCGCGACGGAAGAGAAAAGGAAGGTGCTATGCAGCAGAACGGACAAGAACAGCAGGACCAAAGGCCGCAGCAACAGGCGGCCGAGCAGCCAGAACGGGAAGGCGAGCCGAGTTCCTCTACCGTCTCGGCTCAGCTAGAGCAACGGCTTACCGCAGAGCAGCAGAAGGCGGAAGAGTGCCTGGACCTGCTACGGCGAACACAAGCGGACTTCGTGAATTATCGACGTCGCATGGGCCAGGAGCAGGCTGAGGGACGCGTCGCAGCCCAGAGCGCGATCCTCTCCCAAATGTTACCGGTGCTCGATGATCTTAGACGAGCGCTGGAAGCCGCTCCACCAGAGCTGGCCACGCATCCATGGGTGCAAGGCCTGTTCCTGGTTGCGCGAAGACTCACGACGCTGCTCGACCAACTGGGCGTGCGACAGATCGGCGCAACCGGAGAGTCGTTTGATCCGCGCTGGCATGAGGCCATCACGAGGGAGGCGCGAGCAGATGTGCCTGAAGGAACGATCCTGCACGTTGCACAACCAGGGTATGCCCTGGGAGAACGTGTCATTCGCCCTGCTCAGGTTAGCGTCGCAAGTACTCCGTCTCACGTGAGTGACGCGCCTGCGCAGCAAGGAAATTCTGAATTCTGACGAGATGGAGTCTCTACGAGGCTTTTCTGAAAGGAAGCGAGAAGCAATGGCAAAAGTATTAGGCATTGACCTGGGAACAACCAATTCGGTGATGGCAGTCATCGAGGGGGGTGAGCCGACCGTCCTGGAGAACAGCGAGGGGTCGCGGCTCACTCCTTCAGTAGTGGCGATCACCAAGAGCGGTGAGCGCCTGGTCGGCCAGGTGGCGAAACGGCAGGCGGTGACCAACCCGGAAAATACGGTTTTTTCTATTAAGCGTCTCATGGGACGCAAGTACGATGACCCCGAAGTCCAGCGTACTATAAAGACCGTGCCCTACAAGATCACGCGCGCCTCCAACGGCGACGTCCGCGTGGTACTGGGTGGACGCGAATACAGTCCGCCGGAAATCTCGGCGATGATTCTGCAAAAGATGAAAGTCGATGCGGAAGCCAAACTGGGCGAGCGTATTACCCAGGCCGTGATTACAGTGCCAGCCTACTTTAACGATGCGCAGCGCCAGGCGACCAAAGACGCGGGAACGATTGCAGGACTCGAGGTCTTGCGTATCATCAACGAACCGACAGCTGCCTCGTTGGCCTACGGGCTGGATAAGAAGAGGGATGAGATAATCGCTGTCTATGACCTGGGCGGTGGGACCTTCGATATCTCCATCTTGCAGTTGGGTGAGGGCGTCTTTGAGGTCAAGGCGACCAACGGCGATACGCACCTGGGCGGTGACGACTTTGACCAGCGCATCATTGACTGGCTGGCCGACGAGTTCCGCAAAGACCAGGGGATTGATCTGCGCAAGGATCGCATGGCGCTACAACGCTTGAAGGAAGCGGCAGAACGAGCCAAGGTCGAATTGTCTTCCTCGCTGCAGACAGAGATCAACCTGCCCTTCATCACGGCTGACGCCAGTGGACCCAAACACCTGGTGATGACCTTGACGCGGGCCAAATTAGAGCAACTGGTCGGCGATCTCATCGAGCGCACGCGCGGCCCGGTCATGAAGGCGCTGGAGGACGCGGGGGTCAAGGCATCCGATGTCAATGAGGTCGTCCTGGTGGGTGGACAGACCCGCATGCCAGCAGTGATCGAGTTGGTGCGCAAGATTTTCGGTAAGGAGCCGCACAAGGGGGTGAACCCGGACGAGGTGGTGGCCATCGGCGCGGCCATCCAGGGGGGCGTGCTCAAGGGCGAGGTAAAGGATGTGCTCCTGCTTGACGTAACGCCACTCTCGCTGGGTGTTGAGACCCTCGGTGGTGTGATGACCAAGCTGATCCCGCGCAACACGACTATCCCGGTGCGCAAGACCGAGATTTTTAGCACAGCGGAAGATAACCAGTCGGCGGTGGAGATTCATGTGTTGCAAGGCGAGCGCGAACTGGCGCGGGACAACAAGAGCCTGGGTCGCTTCCGCCTGGAGGGCATCCCTCCGGCCCCACGAGGCGTCCCACAGATTGAGGTGACCTTCGACATCGACGCCAACGGCATTCTGCATGTGACGGCGCGCGATAAGGCAAGTGGGCGCGAACAAAAGATCACGATTACCTCCACCAGTGGCCTCTCCCAGGAGGAAGTGGAGCGCATGGTGCGTGAGGCCGAACTGCATGCGCAGGAGGACCGCCAGCGCCGCGAGGAGATCGAGATGCGCAACCGCGCTGATAGCCTGGCCTACCAGGCAGAGCGGACGCTGCAAGATGTCGGTGACAAAATCTCGGCTAGTTTGCGCAGTGAGGTGGAGGAGCGCGTCAAGGCCGTACGCGATGCGCTTGCAAGTAACGATCTCACACGTGTGCGCAGCGCTGCTGATGAACTGGAGCGCACCATGCAGCGCATTGGTCAGGAGGCCTACAGTCAACCTGGAACAGCCGGGGGCGATGGAACATCCGGTGCGGCACCCGGCACGGCATCAGGTGGCGAATCTGGGACCGTCGAGGGAGAGTACCGCGAAGTCTAGGCGACTCACAACGCTCATCCTGGAGGGGCCCTGGGATACGGGGCTCTTTCCAGGGAGACGAGGTGCCTCTGAGGCGTCATGAACAGGATGCGGTCGCCCTGGTCGGAGCAACTTTCTGATGGATGACGCATCTCAGGAAGGGTTCCTTTTTCAGGGAGATTAGACTCATGTCCGTTGACTACAAGGATTATTACAAGATTCTGGGCGTGGACAAGAACGCGAGCCAGAAGGATATCCAAAAAGCGTATCGCAAGCTGGCACGCCAGTATCACCCGGACGTCAACCCGGATGATAAGTCAGCCGAGGAAAAATTCAAGGATATCAACGAGGCCAATGAAGTACTGTCCGACCCTGAGAAGCGCAAGCGCTATGACGAGCTAGGCGGCTATTACCAGCAATATGGACGATGGCCCGGCTCCTCTGGACCAGCGGGAGCGGCAGGCGGAGACGGTAGAGGAGGAGGCAGGCGCACTCAGTATAGCACCATGAGCGAGGAAGATCTGGAGGACCTCTTTGGAGGAGAATCCCCGTTCTCTGACTTCTTCGAAACCCTCTTCGGCTCAGGCGTTTCGGGTGCAACGAGGGGACGTAGACGAACGACAGGACGCACTCAACGTGAAGCTTATGCTCCGGTAGCACAAGATGTCGATGCTGATGTGGATGTGACCCTCGCTGAAGCATACAACGGAGGAACACGCGTTTTCGAACTCACCGAGCCCGACGGCAGCACACGTCGCTTGGAAGTGAAGATACCTCCGGGCGTGGATGAAGGTTCTCGTATACGCATCGCCGGTCAGGGCATTCAGGGCGCTTCAGGCCGGGGTGATCTCTACCTGCGTGTGCATGTGTTGCCGGATTCACGCTTTACACGGGAAGGAACCACGCTGCGCACACGTGTGGACGTTCCCCTGGCCACGGCCGTACTCGGAGGCGAGGTGCAGGTGCCAACTCCTGATGGACGCCAGCTACTGTTGCGGATTCCACCGGGAACCCAGAACGGCAAGTCGTTCCGACTACGAGGACAGGGTATGCCTGTTCTGGGACAACCAGAGAAGCGTGGTGATCTCTATGCTGAAGTGAATGTGGTGCTTCCGACGCACCTGAATGCTGAACAACGCCGCCTCTTCGAGGCGTTTGCCCGTTCAATTGGCTATACTGACCAGTCGACAAAAGTAGAAGGAAGGGGCAGCCATGGATGAGCATTATGTGACACAAATCGTGCTCCAGCAGTACCGCTCTTTCTCATTGTATAGCGAGCGAGAGACGGCTGCTGCGAGCCATCTGAGTATTGGCGCGATTCGCTATCTACGTGCATTGGGCCTGATCGAGGGGGTAGAAACTGGCGGGGGACTGCGCTATAGCGAGGAAGAGGTCATACGGCTGCGGCGGGTCCGCCGGTTGCAACGCGACCTGGGCGTCAACCTGGCGGGAGTCGAAGTGATCGTACGCTTGCTCAAGCGCATCGAGTCCCTCCAACATGATTTGGAGCAGGAGAGAAGCCAGGCACTCAGGCGGGACGAGACTCCCTAGCGTTTGGAGCAGGCGAGTGCCTGCCACCAGCAGGAAACAGGAGAGGGAAAGAGCAATGAACATAGAGCACTTTACTGAGAAAGCGCGAGAGGCGCTCAGTGATGCAGCACAGCTAGCCAGGCAGTACCATCATAATCAAGTCGAGGTCGAGCACCTGCTTGCTGCCCTGCTTGCCCAGGAAGGTGGAGTGGTGCAGCAGGTGATTGCGAAGGTCGGCGGCGATCTCGCAGCAGCAAGGCGCATCCTCGACAACGAACTCGAGCGCATGCCGCATGTCTATGGAGGCAGTGAGCCGGGCATTTCGCCTCGCCTGCGCAAGTTACTGGAAGATGCCTGGAGCGAGATGAGCACCTTCCATGATGAGTACCTGAGCGTGGAGCACCTGCTGCTGGCCATGTTCAATATCAGGGATGGAGAGGTGCCGCATGTGTTGAGAGAGGCAGGGCTCACGCGTGAGAACGTATTGCAGGCGCTGACCTCCATTCGCGGCTCGCAGCGGGTGACCGACGAGAATCCGGAGGGAAAGTACCAGGCATTGGAGAAATATGGGCGCAACCTCACCCAGTTGGCTGCGCAAGGCAAGCTCGACCCGGTAATCGGGCGCGACGAGGAGATTCGTCGTGTCATCCAGGTCTTGAGCCGCCGTACCAAGAATAATCCGGTCTTGATTGGCGAGCCCGGCGTTGGAAAAACCGCCATAGTGGAGGGATTGGCGCAGCGTATCGTGCGTGGTGATGTGCCCAAGACCCTGGCCGGCAAACAGGTCGTCGCGCTTGACTTGAGCGCGCTGGTCGCAGGAGCCAAGTATCGCGGCGAATTCGAGGAACGCCTGAAGGCCGTGCTGAAAGAGGTCACAAGTTCCGAGGGCAACATCATCCTCTTTATCGATGAATTGCATACACTGGTCGGCGCGGGCGCAGCAGAAGGCGCGATGGATGCCTCCAACATGCTCAAACCCATGCTGGCGCGTGGCGAACTGCACTGCATTGGCGCCACTACGTTGGATGAGTACCGCAAGCATATTGAAAAGGATGCCGCCCTGGAGCGGCGCTTCCAGCCGATCATGGTCGAACAGCCCTCGGTTGAAGACACAATCAGCATTTTACGCGGCCTCAAACAGAGCTACGAGGTCCATCACGGCGTGCGCATTATGGACAGCGCCCTGGTGGCCGCTGCCGTCCTCTCCAACCGCTACATCACTGACCGTTTCCTGCCGGACAAGGCAATCGACCTGGTGGACGAGGCCGCCAGCCGCTTGCGGGTGGAGTTAGATAGTACCCCCACCGAAATTGATGCGCTCGATCGCCGCATCCGCCAGTTGCAGGTGGAACTTGAGGCGCTCAAAAAGGAAACGGATCCGGCGAGCCGGGAACGACGAGCAAAAGTCGAGCAAGAGATTGCGAATCTCTCGGAGCAATTGCGCACCATGAAGCTGGCGCTGGAGCAAGAACGCCAGCCGGTCGAGGAGATTCAACGTCTCAAGCAAGAGCTGCAGCAGGCGCAACTCGCGCTGGAGAAAGCTGAACGCGAGTATGATTACGAGGAAATGGCACGACTGCGCTATGATACCATTCCTAAGCTGGAGGAGCGTATCCGTGAGATGGAGTCGAAGCTGAGCGGCATCAAGGGTGCGCGCCTGCTCAAAGAAGAGGTCGATGCCGAGGACATCGCGGAGATCGTCTCCAAATGGACACATATCCCTGTCTCGAGGCTCATGGAGGGGGAGGTGCAGAAGTTGCTGACGATGGAGGATCGGCTGCGCCAGCGCGTCATTGGGCAAGACCAGGCCGTGCAAGCGGTTTCCGACGCGATTCGCCGCGCGCGCGCCGGTCTGCAGGACCCCAATCGCCCCCTGGCCAGCTTCATGTTCCTGGGGCCAACCGGTGTTGGGAAGACGGAGCTGGCACGCGCGTTAGCCGAATTCCTGTTTGACGATGAGCATGCCCTGATTCGTATCGACATGTCGGAGTATATGGAGAAGCACAGCGTTGCGCGACTCATTGGTGCGCCTCCCGGCTATGTCGGCTACGAGGAAGGCGGCCAGCTGACCGAAGCCGTACGACGGCGGCCCTTCAGTGTCGTCCTCTTTGACGAGATTGAAAAAGCCGCGCCGGAAGTCTTCAACGTGTTGTTGCAAGTGCTCGACGATGGACGTCTGACCGATGGTCAAGGTCGCACGGTGGATTTCAAAAATACCGTCATTATCATGACGAGTAATGTTGGATCTCACTGGCTGCACGAATTGGATGGCATGGACGAGGAGGAGGTCCAGCGCCAGGTACGTCAACGACTACGTGAAGAGGGCTTCCGCCCCGAGTTCATCAACCGCATCGATGAGATCATTGTCTTCCATCAAATCACGCGTGAGCAGATGAAGGACATTGTGGATATCCAGATCAATCGCCTGCGCCCGCGCCTGGAAGAGCGGCACATCACGCTGCAGGTTACTGACGCCGCACGGGACCTGCTGGCAGAGATGGGCTTCGACCCGCAGTTCGGGGCTCGTCCCCTCAAGCGCGTCATCCAGCGGGAGGTCGAGAACCGTATCGCCCATGGCATTCTCGATGGCACTATTCGCGAGGGCGATACGGTCGTGGTCGACGCGAAGGACGGCAAGATTGTCCTGAATCCTGTAAGAGCGCAGGCACAGGAAGAAGCCCATGCGTATTGATGAAGGGAGCAGAGAGGAGCACGCGCACCAGAGCGATAAAGTAGAAGACGTACAAAGGAAGAAAGACAATCTACAGGGTTCATCGCGAGAGGGTATCTTCGCTACCCCTGCTCTGAACAGTGCAACAGGGCAAGCCCACCTGGCACCCTGGCGTACTGAACCCGAGATTGGGCAGGAGCGCCAGGAACAACTGAGCCGTTATCTTGCGACGACCCCAGATATCACGCGAGGCATCTATCCCTTCAAGGGAGTGAAATTGAGTCGTGCCGATGTCGAGTGGCTCCTGGCAGCACACGAGAACGGACGCGGTCCTACAGCGCCCAGCAACGAGCAGCAGGATCGCCAGGGGCTGGACCTGAGGGGTGCGGATCTGCGTTATGTGGATCTGCATGCCCTTCCACTGGCGGGTCTGCGCGGTAGCCTCACCCGCCAGGAGTGGGATGAGGCCACTGAAGAACAACGCGCTGCCGCAGTAATTCTGCTGACGGGAGCTGATCTGAGCGAGGCGCACCTGGAAGAGGCTGTGCTCATCGGGGCATACCTGGAAAAAGCGTCTCTGCGCGAAGCGCATCTCGAGAAAGCCGACCTCGCCAGTGCGCACCTGGATCGAGCATTCCTCGCCAGGGCTCGTCTGAAGGAAGCTGACCTCAGTGAAGCTCACCTGAGGAAAGCCGACCTGAGCGAGGCGCTTCTGCAAGGTGCTACCCTCAGACGAGCCCACCTGGAGCAAGCCTATCTCAATGGAGGGCATTTAGAGAAGGCCGATCTCAGTGGGGCTCGCCTGGAAAAAGTCTACCTGAGCGAGGCGCATCTGACGGGAGCGAATCTCAGCGAAGCTCACCTGGAAGAAGGCTATCTCAGTGGGACCTCTCTGCAGGATGCCAACCTGAGCGGGGCGCACCTGGAGGGGGCGTACCTCAACGAGGCGCACCTGGAGCGAACGTTTCTCTACAAAGCCCACTTGGAGCGAACGTTTCTCTACAAAGCCCACCTGGAGGGAGCCAGACTCAGCAGAACGCCTATTGAGGAGGCGCGGCTGAGAAAAGCCCTGGAAAGTGGTGAGCAGCATATCGGTCCGTCGCTAGCAGACGCACAATGGGGCGACGTCAATCTCGCGGTCGTACAGTGGTCGCAGGTGGACATGCTTGGTGATGAGTACGAGGCACGACAGACCTCGCGCGCTGGCAAGAGAAAAAACAGCGAGACCCGGTTTGAGGAGTATGAGGCAGCGGTGCGGGCCAATCGCCAACTCGCCATGGCGCTGCGGGCACAGGGACTCGATGAGGAGGCGGCGCGCTTCGCCTACCGTGCGCAGCTCCTGCAACGCATCGTCCTGCGGCGGCAGCGCAAGTTCGGACAGTATCTCTTCTCATTATTACTCGATCTTCTGGCAGGATATGGCTATCGACCGGGCAGGAGTCTGATGGCCTATCTCGTCGTCATCTTCAGCTTCATGGGTCTCTATCTGCTCAACGCCCATGGTGCCGCGGTCCATCTCACCTGGGATGAAGCACTGGTCTTGAGCGTGAGCAGCTTTCACGGACGTGGCTTCTTACTCCAGGGTGTGACACTAGGAGACGCCTTTGTTCGACTGGCTGCCGCAGAGGCGGTACTGGGCCTGCTGATCGAGGTCAGCTTAATTTCGACCTTCACCCAGCGCTTCTTCGGGAAGTGAGGGGATGTGTTGGTCAGCAAAAATCCTGGCGAGACGGTAGCCGTGCAGATTTACCGGGGAAGCCAGCAAATGACCGTCAACGTGAAGCTAGGCGAACTGCAAGCCAGTTAAATGTAGGGGCGACCCTCGTGGTCGCATTGGTAGAGCGTGGCGCTTTCGCCCTCGTTCCCTCTCACCACTGTGAAGCGTGCAAGAAAAGGATGATAGCAATGCAAGCAAAAGAACTTGCGGAAGCCGCAATAAGGGCCTGGGAATCAAAAGATGTGAGCGGCCTGGCTTCCCTTCTGTCGGATGACTTTGTCTGTTGGGGTCTCCTCCCGCAGCCAAGCCAGAAAGAGCAGTATCTTGGCTTTGTGCAGGCGATCATGACAGCGATGCCTGACTGGTCATTTCACGACCACTTCTTAACTGAAGGCCCTGTAACGGGGCAAGGCGAGAGAGTATTTTTCGTCACGCAGATTACCGGCACGCACACAGGCGATTTGATCCTGCCGGATCTACCCATTATCCCGCCCACAGGCGCAAAAATTTCATTGCCGTACGAAACCTCGCCAGTGGATCGGTAACGCCATTGGTCAGTGAGAATGGAAGGTCCGTTTGCTTGAGGTTTTTGCGTATCTGCGACCTCATGACCTCTGTCGACACCCCTTGTCAGGGATCGAACCCCTATGGTACAATACAGTCAATTGAACGCATACCTTTCTGAAAGAGTATGTCGTGGAGCGCCGGGAAGCCTGGTCGGCAGGTCCCGGCGCTTTTGTCTGCGCAGTTCGGGACTTCTTGAAAGCAAATGCCATCCTTGTGTGGGTGGCACCATCGCCAAAGATGACAAGGAGTATCTATGAACAAGCACGATATCCCCGTTTCTCCTACACAGCCTGACGGGCACCTATTCACCCGCACACGTGTGCGCCCTCTTCATGGAACCGTGCGCCTGGGATTATTGATCGCCTTTGCGTTTACCGTAATGGCCGATCCCATTTCCTCGGTGGCCTATGCCATTGAAGCGGCCTTACGTGCGCTGGATGGCAATCTGGCCTTGCTTCTGCCAACGATGGCGTTGGTCATTGTGGTGATTGCCATTGTGACGTTGAACTATCACCAACTGGTAGCCCGCTTTCCCGACGGCGGCGGCTCGGCTGCCGCGACGGGATCTGCCTTTGGCGAAGCCTGGGCCTTTCTGCCCATTGGGGCGCTCGTGGTCGATTTTGTCCTGACCATCGCCATTAGCGTGGCAGCCGGTGCCTCAGCCATTGTCGCATACTTTCCCGACCTGGCCTCCGTTCGCACCCTGGTGGCACTCGGTCTGCTGGTGATTGTGGCTGGACTCACCTGGTTTGGTCATGGAGGGCGCACCATTTTTGCCCTCTTGACCCTGGCCTTTGTGGGGGTCGGAATTGCGTTGCTGATCAGCGGCGTGCTGCCCGTCCCTCATGGAACCGTGCTCCATGTGCTGGCGCCTCCGGGCGTTTCCCGTGGCGGAGCGACGTTCCTCTCAGTCGCCCTGGCATTTCCAGTCGCGATGGCGTTGGCCACCGGGGTAGAAGCACCATCCTCAGCGATTGCCCAACTTGGACAACTCGACGGGCGTGGGCGCAAACAGTTTGGGCAGATGACCCTCTGGCTGACCCTTGTGATCGTCGGGGGCTTGACACTGGGCCTGACGGCTCTGGCGGTGGCGCTTGGGGTGGGTTTGCCTCCCCAGAACAGTACACAAATTGCGGAGTTGGCACGAGCCGCAGGGTCGCCTGCGCTCTTCGCGCTGTTTCAACTCACCACCGCTCTGTTGTTGTTATCAGCAGCCAGTTCATCGTTCCAGGCGGGTCCAGGGTTACTCAAAGCACTGGCCAGACACCACGCAAGCGTTGACCAGATCCAGGGCATTCTTCCCCGTTGGATGGGACGGACGAATCGCCATCATACCCCGTATTGGGGTGTGGTGCTGTATCTACTGATTGCAGCAGGAGTGGTCATCGCCGTGAATGCCCAGGATCAAGAATTGGTCCTCTTTTACGCCGTGGCAGTCTTTGTCAGCTTTCTGATGGGGCTGCTCTCGATGGTACAGTTCTCCCGCAGGGAGCGCGCCGTGCTCTCGCTGCTGGTCAATGTGGTGGGAACGCTGGTGGTGGGCTTTACGCTCGTGATGAACTTGCTACGAGGGTGGCCCCTGGTGTCGTTGGCAGGAGCCTTCCTGGTCGCGAGTGTGCTCTTCCTGCTCTGGGTTCGGGCAGGCCGCCCGCGAGGGATTGCTCTGGCCGTGCAAGAGGCGGAAGAAGCTGAGGGTCTGTCAGAGGGGCAGGAAGTCACCAGTCCCGTCGAGTCAGGAGAACAGGAAGTCGAGCACCACTAACCCGATGGCACTCAGGACAGCCCCAGCGCTCAGAACCAGCAACAGCAACGTCTTGCGTGCATGATGGGGTGCCTGGATTGCCTCGGACGGGGGAAATGAGATCTGGTACAGGGTAGAAAGGAGGACCGCAGCCACCAGCGGAAGCAGCAGTTGGGAGAGGAACGGGCCATGGTGCTGCGGCGTTGAGTGCGCAGCAAGTCCGATCAAGCTTGCTGTAGTCGTAATGAGCACACCGATCATCGCAAGAACCCCGAGGCTGGCACGTCGTCTTCCCTGTGGGAGACGACGTGCTTCCAGGCCGAACAAGGTGAGACTGACAAGGGCAAGCCCAAGGATGAGCCAACTCATGGTATTGGAGAACTGTGGGATGAACTCTTGCATGGGTCTTCCTCCAAGGTCCGAACCTGGGACTGATCGCGCGATGATACTCGTAGTATGACACAAGAGCGGCCTTTTCACAAAGAGGAGGGCCTCACGCGTGAGGGGGTCCGCGAAAAGCCCGGAACAAGGAGAATCTGATGACCGTTTCCCACTCTCAGCACCAAAAGATCATCCAGGGGCGATTAGAACGAGTGATGCTCGCCTTCTTTGTTGGATGCGCTCTTTTTGCCGCAGGGGTGTATCTCATCGCCCCTTCCATCGTGACCCAAGGACTCTTGCTCTCTTCAGATCCAGGAGATCGCTATCCGTTGCCTGCGACCCTGGTGCTTATTGCCATCTTGCTCTTGATTACGGTCGTCATCATCGGCGTGCTGCGCCATTGGCAGTGGCTCTTCTGGTTGGTGCTTATCGCTTTTGGCTTCTCCATTTTGGGAATTCCGGCCACCCTTTTGCAATGGGCTGGCGTCCTCCCAGCTTTCCCCGGCCCGTTCCCTCTGTGGTACAGCGTGTGCCGCATGGCCGTCGCTTTGATCGAAGAAGGAATCGCCGTGTGGATGCTCATCATGTATCGGCGCTCTGGCGTCTGGGGCCTGAGAGGGCTGGAGAGTAAAGGAAAGACCGATGAGGGCAACTCATAATGGGGCCAGGCTTTGTTCTGAACGGGACAGACATGCGCCTGACCCAATGAGCCATCTTGCGCTGCGAAAACAGGCATTCCATTGTGCGAGAACGCATAGAGAGGAGAGCAAGCATGACGCGACCCAAACGCGAGCGACGTGAACGGACCGACAACTGGGAGCTCATCCAGCAGTGGTGTCGGATGCCAGAACAACGGCTCTATGAGAGCATTCGCCCCATCACTTTGTACGGCATTCCACCCGCTGAACGAGCGCAGGAGACTGGGTTAGCAGAGAACACGCTGCGGCGGACTGCGGATACCTTCGATTCGCTTGGCATGGCGGGTCTGTTCCGTCCGACCAAGCAACAACGAGAAGATCATCATCGCTCTCTGCCTGTTCCGATGCGCCAACTCATCGTCGATTTGAAGACGGAGTATCCCGACTTCAGTCTACGAGAGCTCGCTGATATTTGCTCCATCCAATTTGATCGTCGTCCCAGTCACAATACGGTGAAACAAGTGTTGGCTGATGGCCCCGAACCCTCGCGCACCACACGGCAGTATCCTCTCTATGCTGAGATTCCTGAGCCTGCTGAACGCAGACTTGCAGTGATTCGTTTGCATGCGCAAGGGTGGAGTGTGACCAGCATTGGGGCCTATTTGGGTGTGGCGCGCAAGACGATTTATCAGATCCTCAAGCGATGGGTCGAAGAGGGTGTGCGTGGGCTGGAGGACAAATCTCACGCGAATACGAACAGGCCTCCCACCGTGGATTTACGCACCCGCAACACCACCCGCAAACTGCAAGCCAATCCACTGCTGGGTGAATACAGAATGCACGGCGCGTTACTCCAGCTTGGCATTCGGGTCAATCCACGAACCTGTGGTCGGATTATGGCAGAGAATCGACAGTTGTATGGGCTGACCAAGCCGGACTCGGAGAAAAAAGATCCCAAACCCCATCCGTTCAAGGCGACATTTCGGCACGAGATTTGGAATCTGGATATTCGCTATATTGAGAAACATCAGATTCCAGAGATCAAAGGCCCCTTTTATGTCATCTCAGTCATGGACAACTTCTCACGTGCGATCTTAGCCAGTGACATCTATCAAGCCCAGGATCTGGCCTCGGTCCTCATCGTACTGTATGCGGCTATTGAACAACATGGGTGCCCGCAGCGTCTGGTCACGGACAATGGCAGTGTCTTTCGTGCCAAACAAGCGATGGCCATTTATGAGGCGCTGGACATTCAAAAAGAGTGGATTCACAAAAAGCAGAGCTGGGAAAATATGATTGAGACGCACTTCAATATTATGAGAAGGATGAGTAATTATCATTTCGAGCACGTTACAAGCTGGGAGAGCGCAAAACAGACGCATCGGCGTTTTGTGGAAGATTACAACCAGCAACCGCATTGGGGACATCGCAACCGTGATGACCATCGCCACACTCCCGCAGAGGTTTTGGGTTGGGTGACAGGGAAAATGCGCACCCCAGAACAACTGCATCGCATCTTTTACGCGACGCGTTTTCTGCGTTCTCTCGACCGCTTTGGCTATGCGCGCTTTCGCCGATGGAGGCTCTATGCGGAAGAAGGGCTGGCACGACGACAAACGGTCCTCTGGCTCTATGGGGATACCTTGACCCTGGAATACGCCAATGCCCCACTCAGCCAATATACCGTGGATTATCAACCGGACAAGAAACACTTTCGCCGTGTCAAAGAACCACGCCACTTCGAGACGCCCTATCGATCCCCGCAGCAACCGCTGTGGGAACCAGAAACCGTCGAGTGGCATCCAGCACAACGCCTGCCGGATTATGCTCCGCGCCGTTCTCACAGGCATCACTCACGCTATATGCAACCTCCCTTGCTCAACGATGAGCAGGCTGGTCATGGCTAACAGCTGGACACTCAGCCATATGATGTTGGGCAAGAGTGGCCCGTTCCCATGACGGGAAACCTTGCAACAGGCTGAGAATCTCGGAACGATTGAGGCGGCAGCACACACAAGCGCGAAAGCGTCATTCCACACGAAAGGATACCATCCCATGAACCATGTCGCGCAGACCACGCGAGGATCTATCGAGTACAGGACCGTGGGTCAAGGACCAACGCTCCTTGTACTCAACGGTGGACACACGAACTGTGACTCTCCGCTGGGGCATGAGCAGTTCTTTCTGGATCAGGGATATCACCTGCTCATTCCCTCACGACCGGGGTATGGGAAAACCCCCTCTTCCACCGGAAGAACGGCTGAGGCATTTGCCGACGCCCTCGTCAGTTTGCTTGATCTGCTCGATCTTGATGCGGTCATCGTAGTCGGCATTTCTGCTGCTGGGCGCACGGCCTTGCAACTGGCTGGTCGGCAGCCTGAGCGGGTAAGCAAACTCATCTTACAAAATGCGCTGACTGGAGGCCGATTTCCCACCGGACTGACACGCTTGGGGGCTTACGTGGTGTTCAATCCTTTCATCGAAGCAGGAACCTGGGCAGCCTTCCGGGCCTTCGCACGGGTTGCGCCGCAGGCCGCATTCAGAACGATGATGGCAAGCCTGACCTGCCTGGACCCGGACCAGGTCATTGCCACGATGAGCCAGGACCAACAGCAAGCCGCTCTCGCTTTCTTGCTCGCTTCTCGCTCAGGTTCAGGCTTTCTGCATGATATCCACCATCAGTGCGGAGATCTCCGCCGGATTACCACTCCGACCTTGATTCTTGAGAGCAAATATGATGGGTCGAAAGACCCCTGCCATGCGACGTATGCAGCGGACCAGATCGCCAACGCCGAACTCTTCCTTTCGCCAGCTGAGAGTCACTTGTTCTGGTTTAGCTCCCACGACCGTGAGATTCGAGCCAAAATGCAAGCGTTCCTGCAATCCTGAAAGAGAGGCGATCTTCCCAGACGTTTTCTCAGGTTTCTGACGATTCTTTTCCGTCATGAGAACGGACCATCCTTGCTCAGCATCATATGGCTGAGTGTCTAACGGCTGCATACCATCTTCCATTCTCACTGACCAACGGTGTTACCGATCCGCTGGCGAGGTCTCTTGCCGTACAGACACCTGGAGTACTTTGTCAAGGGGGAGACCATCACGACGATCAGAGCCGATTTTTCACCCAATGCTCTAGAAGAGATACTTGCGCAGATGGGGATGGCGCTCCCGTGGTAACGACGCTCCAGCACGTGAAAAAGGTGGGATGTAGCTCTAGCGAAGCATGGACTCCCAATAGAACATGTTCGAATTTCTCCTGAGCTCAACACGAGATGCAATTTCCAATGAGACCATTGATATTGCAGTGCTGTGATTGTATCATGAAGAACGGCATACATTGATCGTCAAGCGTTTTTCGTGTTCAAAACAACCTTGAGGAGGAAGAGCCATGCCAAGCCTTGATCAAGCACAACTTCAATTG
>WNGP01002198.1_pt1 | contig 17661 bp, 17 predicted proteins | sample 5407671 | NCBI WGS metagenome assembly WNGP01 (sample SAMN13153381, study PRJNA577476) | soil metagenome | isolation source: 40 cm soil or saprolite under Garry oak tree replicate 2 | place: USA:California | collected 2016-06-15 | reverse complement strand
GCCTGCATCAGCAGCGGGCTGATGCTGCCCCATGCCATCTCGTCCTTCACCTAAGGGCTGACGCTCTCCAAGGTGCCAGCCTCGACGTGGCTGCCGAGGTCGGGGCCGACTCGACGGCGTGGCGGAATTCCTCGTATTCGCTGGTGGAGAGCACGAGGCTCGCCAACTCCAGGACTTCGTGGGACGAGAGGCGTTCCGGGATGGCTACCGTGAACACCCCGGGACCTTTGACTAGGACAACTGCTGGAGGACCGGACGAGCGGATGATCCGCATGTCGCTCTCCTGGGCCTGGAAGGTTGAGCAGGACCAAGCCCCAACCTATACCGATACCGTTTTGTTACGTCAAGGTAGACCCCCGGATTGCGGGACCTTCCGGTCTGCGGCCTCAAGCATCGACCGGACTAGGACGCTGACATGCCTGCGTTCCTCCGCGCTTAGCCTGGCGAGCGAGGCCACCAGCACCTCGATCTCCGGGTCGTCGGCAGGCTGTTCATCGAGCACGAACCCTGCGGCCGCCGCGGCCGCCGCTCGCACAACGTGCTCGGGAACCTCAAGGCCGTTGGCGAGTCGCTCGAGCGTGCGCGGGTTGGGCACCCGCACCGGCCGGTGGTTGGACGCCAGGTGATACACGGTTGAGCGAGGCAACGCGCCCCGGCGGGCGATCTCCCCGTACGAGCGGTTCAACTCGGTCATCCGGGTCCGGATGAGTTGCTGCAGCGCGTTCATGACACCTTCCGCCTCGATCAGAAGGGTAATCCCACCACGCTCCCGCGGCCTGTTGTCCCACGCGGTTGTCCCACGGGGTCCGCTTGCATCGAGGCACCCATCCGGCTAGTGTCTAATTTTATCGGACAAAAGATCTGGAGCTACTGGACAGTAGTCGATGTCCAACTTAGGAGGACGCTTATGACCACCCCAGTCACCGCCCAGGGTCCTGCCATCCAGGGTATGTCCACACAGCAGGGCTACGCGCCCGGCTTCCCGCCCCCGCTCGGCATCGAGCAGTACCTCGGCCAGCCGCAGCAGTACGGCTCGTTCCCGCAGCAGTTCTACGCGCAGCAGCAGTTCCCCGGGCAGCAGCAGCCCCAGTTCCCTGGGCAGCAGCAGCTCGCCGGGCAGCAGGGCCCGATGCAGCAGATCGTCCAGTCGCTGGTGAGCCAGCTCCTGCCGATCGCGCATCAGCTCATCCTGCCGCAGGTGGTGGCCACCGCCACGCAGCAGATCCCGCAGCACCTGCAGCAGCTCGTCGCCCAGCAGGTGAGCTGGCAGCTCTCCCAGCAGGCGGGCTGGCAGCAGCCGCAGTTCGGCCAGCAGGGCCAGAGCCCGTTCGGCCGCTCCTATCAGGGGAGCTTCTCAGACGGCAGGCCTTCTGCAGCACACCTATCGCTGGGTGCGCGCGGCCAGCGAGGTCACGCCGGCGGTCACCCGGGCCGCACCCGCGCTGACCGTGGCGGTGCAGTTGTACGACGCGGAGCAGTACCCAGCCGCGCTGCGCCAGCTATCGGGCGTGGTGGCGATGCTGCACCAGGCACGCCAGGCGTACCCGGCACTGCCGCCCCTGTGAAATCCGAAACGATCAGCCCTGACGAAAGGTGCACGATGTCCCGCCCCAGCCGCGACGCCGCGGCTGGGGCGGGCAGCGGGAAGGGTCCAGACCATGACCGATGAAACGCCTCAGGCTCGCGCCGCGGCCAAGGGGAACAAAGGCGCCTCGCCACGAACCGGCGCCGGAGCTGGCCGCTCCGATATCATCACGCCGCGATCCCGGCCGGACCGCTATCTGGTCGCCGCGGTACCACCCGCCGACGTGCGGGCGATCACCTCGCAGCTCGAGCACGACCAGGCCTGCCGTGTCGTCCGCGTCCTGGGCGGGCACGGCTCGCCGGGCGGATATCCCGGCGTCGCGGTCATCGAGATGACACCAGAGCACGCCGCCATGCTGGCGGCCTACCCGGGTATCCACGCCGAGCCCGACTACGCCGCCGGAGGCGGCCGGGCCCATGCGGTACAGCCGCCGGCAGTGGTGACGCGGCGCGTCGTGTTCGAGGTTCTCGACGATGGTATGCGCCCCGTCGAGGGCGCGACCGTCACGCTGGGTGGCCCTGGTTTCCCGGTGACAGGATTCGCCGGTCCCGACGGCCGCGCCGAGATTACCGTCACACCCGAGACGTTGACCGCGCCGACGGCAGTGGAGGTCCGACCTCCGCGCGGATGCTGGCCGGTACGGCTGCGCCGCCCGCTTCTTAACCAGACCGGCCCGTTCCGCGTGGTCTGCACGCGGATCACCACGACCTACCCCGAGTTCCCCGAACGGGCGCTGGATTCCTGGGGTGCCCGCGTCATGGGATTCGGGCGGCTGCCGCCCACCTACCGCGGCAACGGCGTCCGGATCGCCCTGATCGACTCGGGCGCCGCCATCAGTCATCCAGACCTGTCCGGTCGGCTCGAACACGGCCGTGACCTGACCGGGCAGGACGAGAAGGGCTGGCAGGAAGACCTGATCGGGACCGGGACGCACCACGCGACCCTGATGGCGGGCCGTGACGACGGGACCGGGATTGTCGGGCTCGCACCCGAAGCCGAGGTGCATGTCTGCCGAACCTCGCCGGGTGGTTCGGTCGCTGACCTGATCGAAGCACTCGACTACTGCATCGACCAGCAAGTGGACGTGGCGATGTTCGGCGCCAGCATCCCCGAGCAGTCCGTGCTCCTGGCCGCCAAGGTGGAGGAGGCGTGGCGGAACGGGATCCTCTGCGTCGCCGCCGCCGGAGACTTCGCCGGCGGCCTGTGCTGGCCGGCCGCGTTGCCCCAGGTGCTAGCGGTCGGGGCGATCGGACAGCTCGGCACGTTCCCGGCCGAAGGCACCGATACCGCCACCCTGACCGCGCAACTGACCCCCGAAGGCTTCTTCGTACCCGCGTTCAGCAGCGTCGGCCCGGACCCTTCAGCCCCTTCAAGCCCTTCGTCCCCGGACTGCTGCGCACCGGGCATCGCCGTCATTTCCGGCCTCCCGCCAGCCAGCTACGGACCGCTCAGCGGCACCGGGACCGCCGCCGCCCACGTCACCGCGCTCGCGGCACTGATCCTGGCCCACCACCCGCTGTTCCGCCGGGAACCGGGCAGGCCCGACATGGCCCGGGACTCCGCCCGGCCCGCCAGGCTGCTGGAGGTGATCAAGGGTTCGTGCCGCCCGCTCCCCCAGCTCGACCCGAAGCAAACGGGCGCGGGGATACCCGACGTGGCCGTCGCGCTCAGCGTCGCACCGTGGGGCACCCACCCGCCGCTGTCCATGCCGTACCCGGCTGCGGCACCGACCCCGGACGGCCGGACGCCGCTTGAACCGCTCAGCGCCGCGATGTGGGCAGCCGGCCTGATGACAGGCGACACGCCCTTCAGCCCGCAGGGCCGGTGACCGCGGGACGAGACCTCAGCTGCCGATGTAACTCATGACGTGCTTGATGCGGGTGTAGTCCTCGAAGCCGTACATGGACAGGTCCTTGCCGTAGCCGGAGTGCTTGAAGCCGCCGTGCGGCATCTCGGCCACTATCGGGATGTGGGTGTTGATCCACACCGCGCCGAAGTCCAGGCGCTTGGCCATCCGCATGGCGCGGCCGTGGTCCTTTGTCCACACGCTCGAGGCCAGCCCGTACTTGACACCGTTGGCCCACCGGACCGCCTCGTCCTCGTCGGTGAACCGCTGGACGGTGATGACCGGGCCGAAGATCTCGTCCTGGATCATCTCGTCGTCCTGCTGCAGCCCGGCGATGACGGTGGGGGCGTACAGGTAGCCGCGCTCCCCCACCCGGTGGCCGCCGGTCACGACCTCGGCGTGCGACGGCCTGCGCCCGACCATGCCCTCGACCCGGGCCAGCTGGTTCGGGTTGTTCAGGGGGCCGAAGTAGGCGTCGGGCACGTCGAGCCCGCCGGTCGTGGTGTTGTTGGCCTGCTCGGCCAGCGCCGCGGTCAGGTCGGCAGCGACGCCCGGCCCGGCCAGGACCCGCGTCGCCGCGGTGCAGTCCTGCCCGGCGTTGAAGTAGCCGGCCCCGGCGATGCCCTCCGCGGTGGCCGCCACGTCGGCGTCGTCGAACACGACGACCGGCGCCTTGCCACCCAGTTCGAGGTGCACTCGCTTGAGGTCGTCGGCGGCCGTGCGGGCCACCTCCATGCCGGCCCGCACCGAACCGGTGATCGACACCATGCTCGGCGTGGGGTGTGAGATGAGCTCGCGGCCGGTGTCGCGGTCACCGCAGATGACGTTGAACACGCCCGGCGGCAGGAACTCGGCCGCGATCTCGGCCAGCAGCAGCGTGGACACCGGCGTGGTGTCGGAGGGCTTGAGCACGACCGCGTTGCCCGCCGCGATGGCGGGCGCGAACTTCCAGACCGCCATCATCATCGGGTAGTTCCACGGGGTTACCTGGGCGCATACGCCGATGGGCTCGCGCCGGATCATCGAGGTGTGATCCTTCATGTACTCGCCCGCGCTGCGGCCCTCGAGCACCCGGGCGGCGCCGGCGAAGAACCTGATCTGGTCCACCGCGGGCGGGATCTCCTCCGAGGTGGTCAGCGCGACCGGCTTGCCGGTGTTGCGGGTCTCGGCCGCGACGATATCGTCGGCGCGCTTCTCCACCGCGTCGGCGAACCTGAGCAGGGCCAGGCTGCGCTCGGACGGGGTGCTGTCGCGCCAGCCCTCGAACGCGTTCGCGGCGGCCTGCATGGCGGCGTCGACATCCTGGCGGCTGGATACCGGAGCCTGCGCGTAGACCTCGCCGGTACTTGGGTCGATGACGTCACTGGTACGTCCGTCGCTGGCATCGACGAACTTCCCGTTCACGAAGTTCTGCAGCGTGCGGTCGGTCATCCCGCACCTCCATCCCCGGATCAGTCTCTGCGACGAGCTTCGCAGAGATGAACTATCTCCACAAGTGATTCAGTTGCTATCTTTACTTATACCTACGAAATCAGTTGACTGGTAGAGGGACAACCCGAGTCCGGGAGAGGAGACGGCGGTATGGCGCGTAGCCCGAGGACGCTCCCGTCCCAGAATCCTGGGGGTGTCATACCCGACGACGTCTCTAAGCAAATCATCGAGCAGCTGCAGCAGGATGGCCGGCGTTCCTACGCCGCGATCGGCAAGGCCATCGGGCTGTCCGAGGCGGCCGTCCGGCAGCGCGTGCAGCGCCTCCAGGACGCCGGCGTGATGCAGATCGTCGCCGTGACCGATCCGCTGACGCTGGGCTTCCGGCGGCAGGCCATGATCGCCATCAAGACCGAAGGCGACCTGGAGAAGGTGGCGGGACAACTCGCCGACATGGAGGAAATCGACTACGTCGTCATCACCGCCGGGTCGTTCGACGTGCTGGCGGAGGTTGTCTGCGAGGACGACGATCACCTGCTCGAGATCCTCGGCCGGGTGCGTGCCGTGCCGTTCGTGACCAGCACTGAGACATTCGTGTACCTCAAGCTCCGCAAGCAAACATACTCATGGGGAACGAGATGACATCCTTCGACGCCATCGCAGACTCGCAGGCAGCCGCCAAGCGCAATCTATGGCTGCACTTCACCCGGATGTCCGCCTACGACAACAGCGACGTCCCCGTGATCGTGCGCGGGTCCGGGGCCTATGTCTTCGACCAGCACGGCAAGCGGTACCTGGACGGCCTGTCCGGCCTGTTCGTCAGCCAGGTCGGCCACGGCCGCGCCGAGATCGCCGAGGCGGGGGCGCGGCAGGCGACCGAACTCGCGTACTTCCCTCTATGGTCCTACGCCCACCCTAAGGCCATCGAACTCGCCGCCCGGCTGGCCGAGCTGGCCCCCGGGAACCTGAACCGGGTCTTCTTCACCACCAGCGGCTCGGAGGCGGTCGAGTCGGCGTGGAAGCTGGCCAAGCAGTACTTCAAGCTGACCGGCGAGCCCGGCCGGTACAAGGTGATCAGCCGGGACATCGCCTACCACGGCACCTCGATGGGCGCGCTAGCCATCACCGGCCTGGCCGACATCAAGCACCCGTTCGAGCCGCTGGTCCCCGGCGGCGTGCGGGTGCCGAACACCAATTTCTACCGGGCACCGGACTTCCTGGCCGGGGACGAGGTGGAGTTCGGCCGGTGGGCCGCAGACGAGATCGAGCGGGCGATCCTGCGCGAGGGCCCGCAGTCGGTCGCCGCGGTCTTCCTCGAGCCGGTGCAGAACTCCGGCGGCTGCTTCCCGCCGCCGCCCGGTTACTTCCAGCGGGTGCGGGAAATCTGCGACCGGTACGGCGTCCTGCTGGTCTCCGACGAGGTGATCTGCGCGTTCGGCAGGCTCGGCTACTACTTCGGCTCCCAGCGCTACGAGTACCAGCCGGACATCATCACCTTCGCCAAGGGCGTGACGTCGGGCTACTCGCCGCTCGGCGGCATGATGGTCAGCGATGCGCTGATGGAGCCGTTCAGCGCGGGCACGGCCACGTTCCTGCACGGCATCACGTTCGCCGGCCACCCGGTGTCCACCGCGGTGGCGCTGGCCAACCTGGACATCTTCGAGAAGGAAGACCTGCTGGGGAACGTCCGGACGAACGAGGCCGCGTTCCGCGCCACCCTGGAGAAGCTCTACGACCTGCCCATCGTCGGTGACATCCGCGGCGCCGGGTACTTCTACGGCATCGAGATGGTCAAGGACAAGGTCATGCGCGAGACGTTCACCGACGAGGAGTCCGAGCGACTGCTGCGCGGCTTCCTCTCGCAGGCGCTGTTCGACGCCGGGCTGGTCTGCCGGGCCGACGACCGCGGCGACCCGGTCATTCAGCTGGCCCCGCCGCTCATCTGCGGCCAGGAGCACTTCGACGAGATCGAGGGAATCCTGCGCGCCGTACTCACCGAGGCCTGGACCCGCATCTAAAGGGGCTAAGACTATTCACCGGATGGCGGAGCCGGTCATCCCGCGCCGCCATCCGGCGTTCACTGTCCGGCGTTACATTTCTGTTATGCCGGAGAACACAGCAAGCGCCCGGTCCTCGCGCTGGCCGATGTCGCGCCGTCAGGTGCTGGCCGGCGCCGGCGGCACCGGCCTGCTCGCGGCCACCGACAGCACGGCCAGGGCGGCGACCCGGACGCGCCGGTCCCGGCCCGACGGCACCCCGGAGCAGATCCATCTCACCTGGGGCGACCACCCTGCCACCAGCGTCGTCGTCTCCTGGGCCTCGCCCGGCCAGGCGGCCAGGCCGCGGGTGCGGATCGGGCAGCGGGTCATCTCGGCCGACGCCCGCCCGTATACCGACAGGATCAGCGGCGAGACGGTCTGGACCTACCACGCCCGCGTCGGCGGCCTGCGGCCCGGCGCCACCTACGCCTACGCGGTGACCGCGGACAACGACGGCAACGCCGCCGATCCGTTCAGCGCCACCTTCCGCACCGCTCCCGCGGGCCGCGCACCGTTCCGCTTCACCAGCTTCGGCGACCTGGCCACGCCCAACACCGCCTGGGTGCTCTCCTACGGCCAGAGCGCCTACGCGGTCGAGGCGGTCGAATCCTTCCAGCCGCTGTTCCACCTGCTCAACGGCGACCTGTGCTACGCCAACCTGAACCCCGCGGTGCAGCCCGAGGTATGGCGCGACTTCGGCAACAACAACCAGACCTCGGCCGCCAACCGGCCCTGGATGCCGTGCCTGGGCAACCACGAGGTGGAGTTCTACAACGGGCCGCAGGGGTTCGCCTCCTACCTGGCCCGCTACACGCTGCCGGACAACCGCGTGCCCGGCTTCGGCGGGCGCTGGTACGCCTTTCGCACCGGACGTCTACGCGCGCGCGCCGGCGGACGCGGTAGAGGACGCCGTCTGGTCGGCCCGGCGCGACACCTCCACCGGATACGGGATCGCGGTCTTCGACGTCGAGCCGGCCGGCTCTGCGGCCGGCGGGCACGCCAGCATCAAGGTCACCCACTACCACGCGGTGGGCGCCGACCCGGTCAACCCGGCCACCGGCGCCAAGGGCGCGCCCACCCCCGACTACACCGAGTTCGAGACGTTCCGGCTGGTGCGGCCGCGCTCATCGTAGGGGCCTCGCCTGGGTCCGGCGACCTGCGGGATACGGTCGGCTCATGGACGTTCTCGTAATCGGGGCCGGGGTCGTCGGCCTCACCACGGCGATCAGCCTGGCCGAGGCCGGGCTCAGCGTGACGATCAGGACGGCCGCGCTGCCCGGGCAGACCACGTCGGTGGCGGCCGGGGCGGTCTGGGGCGCGGTCAAGGTGGGCCCGCCCGACCGGGTGCTGGAGTGGAGCCGGACCGGGCTCGAGATGCTGGCCAAGCTCGCCGCCGAACCCGGCACCGGGGTACGCATCGCCGCCGGCCGGGAGGTATCCCGCGCCCCGATGGAGCCGTATTACTGGACCCAGCTGCTGACTGACCTGCGGGCCTGCGAGGAATCCGAACTGCCGGACGGCTTCACCGACGGCTGGCACTACACCGCCCCGCTGGCCACCATGCCCGTCTACGTGGGCTACCTGCGCGCCCGGTTCGAGCAGGCCGGCGGCAGGCTCGAGATGTCACCGGTCACCTCGCTGGCCGGGCTGGCCGGCGCGGCCCCGGTTATCGTCAACTGCTCCGGCGCCGCCGCCCACGACCTGGTGCCCGACCCCGCGGTGGTCCCGGTACGCGGTCAGGTGCTGATCGCCGCCAACCCGGGCATCGAGGAGTTCCTCATCAACCGGGACCCCGAGCCGCCCTGGATCGTGTACATGTTCCCGCACGGGGACACCATCTTGCTCGGTGGCACGAACGACGAGGGGAACTGGAATACAGACCCGAAAACCGAGGTAGCCGAACGAATCCTGGCCGGGTGCTGCGCCATCGAACCTCGCCTGCGCGGGGTGGAGATCCTCGGGCACAGGGTCGGCCTGCGGCCGTGCCGGCCCGAGGTACGGCTGGAATCCGAGCCGCTCGGTGGCGGCGTGCTGTGGCACAATTACGGCCACGGCGGCGCCGGGATCTCGCTGTCCTGGGGCTGCGCCGCCGAGATCACGGCCGCCGTCGCGGGCTAGCGCGCTGGCGAGGAAGGCTGTGATGACCGGGCGGGCGCGGCGCTGGGCTTACGGGGTGCGCCGTCTGGTGGTGCTCAGCGGTGCGGGAATCTCCACCGACTCGGGCATCCCGGATTTCCGTGGACCTTCGGGCGCCTGGACCTTGAATCCCGGGGCCCAGAAGAAGCACACGTACCAGGCGTTCCTTACCGAGCCCGAGCTTCGCGGCAGCTACTGGAAGTCGCGTTACGAGCACCCGGTCTGGCGGGCCAAGCCAAATGCCGGCCATCTCGCCGTGACAGTCCTGGCGAACTCGGATATTGACACGAGAGTCGTCACCCAGAACACCGACGGCCTGCACCAGCGTGCAGGCACGCCGACGGCTCGGGTCATCGAGTTGCACGGGACGATGCACGAGGTCATCTGTGTCGAATGCGGACAGCGGTCACCGACGGCACAGGCGATAGCCCGAATCGGCGCGGGGGAGGCCGTGCCGCCGTGCCTGCAGTGCGGGGGGATCCTGAAGACCGCGAGCGCGATGTTCGGCCAGACCATGGCCCCGCAGGTGTTCGCCCGCGCCGAGCAGGCCGTCATGACCTGCGACCTGCTCCTCGCCGTCGGGACGACGCTCACCGTCGAGCCGGCGGGCTCCCTGTGCGCGAGCGCGGTCGGTGCCGGGGCGACACTAGTCGTCGTCAACCGGGATCCCACCCCCTACGACGGCATCGCGACCGAGATCATCCGGGACCCGCTCAGCCAGGCCCTTCCGCGCATCGCCCGGCATCTGCTCGCCTCCGCAACCCGCTCCAGTGCCGGGCCGACGGACACCGTGCGGGACGCTGCGGACGCACCGGAGGGCCAGCTCCTGCGCCAAGAGCTGGCCCGCTTGCAGCGCGCTTCGGATGAGCACGATCTGGAGCTGCCTAGTGAGGCGGTACAAGGTGCCGTGGCTACCGCCATCCTCTGCGGCGCCGCCGATGAGAACGCAGCCCTGGTTGCACTCGGGCACATTCCCGCACTGCGGGATGCCGATATCCGCATCCGGGTCGCCCGGTGGCTGCGTGACCTATACCCGCCTGCCGCGTCCGGACAATCACCGTACTGGGACGGATCGCTTCCGGATGCGCTGACGGAGGAACTGATCGCTGCCGTCGTCACCCCCCGGTTCCTGATGGGAATGCTGATGGAGACCACGGAGGATCAGGACCGGCGGGCGCTTACCGTGCTGGCGCGCGCCGCCGCCACGCGCCCGGGACTTCGGGTGTGCCTGACCGAGCTACTGTCCGTGCTACCTGGCCTTTCGCCGGTGGCGGTGGACGTGGCGCTGAGCGGCGGTTATCCAGCGCCCCTGGCCGAGGCGCTCACCTCACTGGCCAGGAACGCTTCCTTGCCTGCAGAGCTGCTGGAAGCCATACCGGCAGGCAACACGGTGCTCGGCGAGTTCCCGGTACTGCTCGCAGAAAGCCTCGTCGAGACGTATGAGCAACGCGCCCACACACATCCGGAGTCCGGACCGCGCGGCCTCGCGAGAATGCTCATCGAACTGGCCGAGCGGCTGGCCGATCTGGGCCGGGCCGAACAGGCACTCGCGGTCGCGCAGCGATCCGTGGAGGCGGCCGGGCGGCTGATCGGACAGCTCGACTATCCGCCCCGCGCCGCCGAAGCGTTGCGCCGAGCCGCCGAACTGGCTCGCCGGATGTGAACGATCCGGGCCAGTGCGCTAGCCGTCCAGCTGGGCAACTAGGCGGGCGGGGGCGATAACCCGGTAGGCGTCCTGGCAGAGCTCGGCGATCTCGGCCCAGTCAGGATCGCGGTCGAGGCGGACGCCGAGCCAGCCGCGGCCGCCGACGTAGGGCGGCCGGAAGAACCGGTCCGGGTTCGGATCGTTCACCGGACAATTCTGGCACCGGCCCGCAGGATACGCTGCTGACATGAAGTTCGCGATCGCGATCCCGCAGTTCTACGCCGACGGCGCTTTCGATCCCGCGGCCTTCCGGGACTACCTGGCCCGGGCCGAAGAACTCGGCTTCGAAAGCGCCTGGACTCAGGAGGGGGTGCTCGGCGCGGGCGCGCAGCTCAGCCCGGTCGAGACGATGACCTACGCCGCGGCGTGCACCGAACGGCTGCGCCTGGGGTGCGTGGTGTTCGTGTCGACTCTGCACAGCCCGGTCCACCTGGCCAAGAGCCTGAGCACGCTCGACCAGCTCAGCCGAGGCCGGCTCGAGGTAGGCGTCGGCACCGGCGGGCGGGCCCGCCCGTTCGCCGCCTTCGGCGTGGACCCGCACCGTTACGTGGCGCGGTTCACCGAGGGAATCAAGCTCATGAAGGCGCTGTGGACCGAGCCCAGCGTTACCTTCCACGGCGAGTTCTGGCAGCTGGAGAACGGCGCGATGGAGCCCAAGCCGTTCCAGAAACCGTACCCGCGGCTGTGGTTCGGCGGGGCCAGCGAGCCCGCGCTGCGGCGCGCCGTGCGCATGGGCGACGGCTTCTTCGGCGCCGGCTCCTCCCCTACGGACAAGTTCGCCGAGCAGGTCCAGATCGTCCGGGCGGCGCTGGCCGAGGCGGGCCGACCCGCCGATGACTTCCCCATCGCCAAGCGGGTGTATATCGGCATCGACGAGGATCCCGAGCGCGCCCGGAGCCGGATGAACGCGGCCCTTGAGGGGATCTACGGGCACCGGGTACCGGCCATCGAGGCGGCCGCGATCACGGGTTCGGCGGCCGACTGCGTCCGCGAGGTCAGCCAGGTGGCGGCGGCCGGGGCGGAGCTCATCTTGTTCACGGCACTGTTCGACCAGCGCGAGCAGATGGAGCAGCTGGCCGCCGCGGTACTGCCCAAGATCGGCTGACCGGTCAGCTGACGCCGGGTCCGGTGCGCGGCGAGATCATAGCCTTCAGCATGTCCAGCACCCGCGGATTCGCCACGCCGCGCCAGTCCGGAGCCAGGAGGCCGTAGCCCTCGGGATCGCCCCAGTTGGACCGGTGCTGACGGGTCACCGGGATGGTTCCCTTGGGCTGCGTCGGGTTGAGTGCCCACCAGCACCAGTCCACGTCGTGCTCGGTGACCCAGGCTTCGAAGTTGTTCCACCACACGCCGGAGTCGGTGGCGGCGGCCCCGGGCTCCGGCGCTAGGCCGAAGTTGGCCAGCGATCTGGTGTCGTTGCCGAACTCGCCGATCCACAGCGGGGCCAGCCGGTCGCCGAGGATGTAGCCCCCGGCCTTCGCCATCTGCTCGAAGTACGCCGCCCGGAGCTGCCCCCTCGGGTGAAACCACGAGTAGTCGTGCATGCTGTAGACGACCTTGCCCGGGTGCTCCAACCGCACCGGGTGCCTGGCTACTCCGGTCAGGTCGGCGGCGTACCTGAGTCCCGCGCAGAGAATCAGCGGCTGCGGGTTGATCTCGTGGATGAGGTTCCCGACCGTCGTGTACATGGCGGCGACATCGGTGCTGTCCCCGGTGCCCCAGGTCGGGGTGAGAACGCGCCCGCCCACCGTGGCCCGCCGCGGCTCGTTCAGGATGTCCATCGCCGCCACCAGCGGGTTCGGCGCGTACCTGGCCGCGATATCCTGCCAGGCCGCGACGAATTCCCGGGCCGACCAGCGGTCGTTGAACCACAGGCCATTGCTGTCGGCCTCCGAGCAGCACCAGCCGGCGTCGAGCATGTGGCAGTTGGGGATGACGATGAGGCCCGCGCCGGTGAGCGCCTCGACGCAGGCGTCGTAGACCTGCATCGGGGTCGCCCCGGCCAGGTCAGGATTGGCGGCCAGGTATTCCTCCGGAACCGGAGCGGTCTGCCCGGTCATCCAGAGGCTGAACGGAAGCCGCACGCTGTTAAACCCGTGGTGGGCGATCGTCCTGGCGAGCCTGGTGCGGTGGGTGCGGTCCAGGCCGGGCGCCAGGCCGAGGTCCTCGTGGGCGCCGTACCAGTTCACCCCGGCCAGCCGGACTCGCCGTCCGCGTGCGTCCACGACGAAACGTCCGTTGGTCGAGAGCGGCATGTCGATCGGCATGCCGATCACCCCGCGGGGCGGCGGGCCAGGGCGGCGATGTGCGGTGGCAGCGGGATCCCCGCGGGCAGCACCGGGTCGGGGTCGGGGTCCTGCCAGGCGGCGGCCAGCGGCAGGACCCCGGCCCCGGCGGCGAGGATGCCCGCCAGATCCCCGCGGTCGGTGCTGCCCTGCTCGCGCAGGCGGCGGTGCCGGGTGCGTTCGGTGACGGGCAGCGGGGACGTCTCGGGCATGACAGGAGTCTATGAGGGCGGCCATTTCAGATGAGGGTGTCAGCATGCGCCCGGGCAGGCACCACGACCCGTTCGGCCCTCTGCCTTTATAGGGTGAGGTCATGAAGATCGGATTCGGTGCCCCGGTCGCGGGCGCGTGGGCCACGCCCGGGTATCTCGCGGCCTTCTCGGAGCAGGCCGAGGAGGCCGGGTACGCGTCGCTGTGGACGTTCCAGCGGCTGCTGGTACCCGAAGGATCCGGCATGGAGCCGGTGTACCGCAGCGTGCTCGACCCGATGGTGGCGCTGGGGTTCGCGGCCGCCCGGACATCGCGGATCAGGCTCGGCGTGGCCATCGTCAACCTGCCCTTCGTCTCCCCCGCCTACCTGGCCAAGCAGGCGACGACCGTCGACGTGCTGTCCGGCGGGCGGCTCGACCTTGGGCTCGGCATCGGCTGGATGCCGGAGGAATTCGCGATGACGGGCGCGTCCATGCCCCGGCGCGGTGCGCGGGCCGAGGAGTACCTGGCGGTGCTGCGGACGCTGTGGGCCGACGAGGTCAGCTCGCATGACGGCGAGTTCTATACGGTCCCGGCGGGGCGGCAGGACCCCAGGCCGGTACAGAAGCCCGGGCCCCCGGTGCTGCTCGGCGGCATGTCCCGGCCGGCCATGGAGCGGGCGGGGCGGATCGCGGAGGGCTGGATCACCTCCAGCCGCGCCGACCTGACCAAGATCAGCGAGGCGGTCGGCGTGATCGGGGAGGCGGCCGCGGCCGCGGGCCGGGACCCGGCCGCGGTGCGCATCCTCTGCCGCGGCGTGGTGCTGGCCGGCGCCGAGGCCAAGGGCCCGGACGGCGCCCGCCGTCTGCTCTCCGGCAGCTACGCGCAGATCCGCGAGGACGCCGACTGGCTCGCCGGGCAGGGTGTCACCGAGCTGTTCTACGACCTGAACTGGGACCCGCAGGTGGGCAACCCCTCGGTCACGCCGCAGGCCGCGGCGGAGCGGGCCGGCGAGATCCTCGCCGAGCTCGCGCCGCGCTGAGCTGGGCTGGGCTCGCCTCAACGTGCACTACCAGACGGTGGGTTACCTGGAGCGCGGCGAGTACAGCCCGAGCCTGTACCTGGCGCTGCGGATCGGGAGCGTCCCTGAGACCCGGAGATCAGCGTCCTTAGGGCTGGCTGACCAGGCCCTCGCGGTGGGCGATGGCGGCGGCCTCTGTGCGGCTGGCGGCACCGAGCTTGCCCAGGATGTTGGACACGTGCACGCTGGCCGTCTTCGGCGCGATGAATAGCACGGAGGCGATCTCCCTGTTGCTGCGGCCGGCCGCGATGAGCCGGAGCACCTCGCGTTCCCGGCTGGTCAGCGCGGCCAGGACCGCGCCGTCCGCGTGCTTTACGGCGGTTCCGATCCTGGCCCGCCGGGCGAGGTCGTCGAGCGCCCGGCGCAGCGGCCTGGCCTGCAGCTTGTCCGCGGTGTGGGCCGCCAGGCTCCATTGTTCCGTGGCGTCGTCCCGGCGCCCCGCCCCGGCGAGCGCCTCGGCCAGCTGCCACTGGCTCCTGGCGATCTCGTAGACGTACGCAGGACCGAATTCGGTCAGGACCGCCTGCCACGCCTCCGAGTCGTTGTCGCCGCCGGCGCGGCGGAACTCGGCCTCGGCCCGGGCCAGCCAGCCGCGTGCCTCGGGACCGAGGATGAACTTGGGGCGCTTGGGGAACGCCGCGCCTTCCCTGGCGATCCGCAGCAGCTCGGCCGCGGCGGCCACTTCGGCCGCCGCGGTCTCGTCGTCGCCCGTGGCCCGGGCCAGCACGGCCCGGTCGGCTCGCGCTCTCAGGGCCACCGCGGCCGGCCGGATGACAGACGGATGGTAGCCCCACGGCGCCTCGAAGCTGACGTCCATCGCGGCCTGTGCCTCGGTCAGGGCCTGCTCGGTATCGCCGCGCCAGAGCGCGTGCTCGGCGAGCAGCCCGCGCGCGATGAACTCGTCGAAGCCGTGCATCGACCAGAAGGGCTCGATCCAGGCCCGCCGTTCGGCCGCCGCCGGGTTGTCACGCGCGACGTCGATGAACAGGGCCATGGAGGACAAGTAGGCCTCGGGAATGCTGGTGACCCGGACCGGGAAGCCATCGGCGATCTCCTGGGCGTGATCCCACTTGCCGTCGGCGAAATGGCACTGGAAGTGCAGATGCTGCACGTCCAGGCCGTACGGCGCCATATTGAGCCCGGTCTGGTTGGCCCGCTTGGTCCCTTCGTGCGCCACGGCCGCGCCGATGGCCAGATCGCCGAGCTCCAGGTGGGCCTGCGCCAGGTGGAATGCCGCCCGCAGCTCCACGCCGAGGACCTCGGCCTCGCGCGCTTGCTTGTGCGCCTCGGTCAGTAGCTTGATGGCCTCGTCGTTGCGGCCTTCGCGGTTGCTGATGTAACCCAGGGTGACCAGCGCGTCGGCCTCCACCCACGGCGCGTCCGCGGCCCGGGCCGCGGCGAGCCCGCGCTCGGCCTGCTCCCTGGCCATGGTGAAGTCGTCCTCGGTCAGCAGGGTGTTGGCGTAGGTGGAGATCGCGCGGGCGTGCTGCCAGGTCGGCGGCTCGGCGGGAATGGCGTCGACCGTGGCCCGGGCCACCTCGACGGCCTCGTCGATGGCCTTGCGATCCTCCATCAGCATCAGGTAAGAGGCCAGGCGCTCGCCTATCCGGCTGTTCAGGAGGACGTCTTGCTCACTGTCGCCGCGGTCGGCCAGGGCGGCGAGCGCCTGCCGCAGCCGCCGGAGCAGGTGCACGGCGCGCTCGTAATCGCCGCTGTCAGCCGCGCTGGTCGCGGACAGCAGGCCGAGCTTGCCGCGGGCCATGCCGGCCGTCTTCGCCGGTTCGGCCACCCGTTCCCACAACTCGAGGGCCTGGTCGTAGTGCCGGTGCGCCTCAGCCGGCGCGCCCAGCCGCTTGGCTTCCTCGCCCGCCCGCACCGAAGCGGCAAACGCGCCCGGAATGTCATGGCTGGCCAGGCAGTGCTGCGCGAGTTCGGCGGCCGTTCCCGGCATCGCCAGCTGGTGCTCCTCGGACAGCAGCGAGCTCATCGTGCCGTGCAGCCTGGTCCGCTCTCCGGGCAGCAGGTCCCCGTAGACGGCCTCGCGCAGCAGCGCGTGCCGGAAGACGTAGCCTTCGGTGCCGTCGGGCACCAGCAGCTGGTGGGTGACCGCCTCCCGCACCGCGGCCTCATACTCGGCGGCCGCCAGCCCCGAGGTCGCGCGGACCAGCTCGTCGTCGGCCCTGCGCCCGGCCACCGCCGCCGCGCGGAGCACCCGCTGCGCGGCGTCGGACAGCTGTTCCACCCGGCTCAGCAGCAGCGCGGCCAGCCCGGCGGGCAGGGAGTGACGGTCCGCGGGATCGCCGCCGACCGAGGCGGCGAGCAATTCCTCGGCGTAGTAGGCGTTGCCCTCGGCCCGGGCCACGATGTCGTTCAGCGCGGTCGCGTCGATGCGGCCGGGCGCCGCGGTCATCCAGTGCTCGGCCAACGCCGCCGTCAGGTGCTCGGCCAGGGCCGAGGGCTCCAGCGGGGCGAGGTCGACCGCGAGGACGCTGGGCAGCCGGAGCAGTTCACCCACGACCGGCCGGAGCGGGTGCCGGCGATGCAGGTCGTCGGTACGGTAGGTGCCGATCAGCGCGACCCGTTCCCGGTGCAGCATCCGGGACAGGAACGTGACCAGATCCCGGGTGGAGGTGTCGGCCCAGTGCAGGTCCTCGAGCACCAGCAGCACCGGGGCGGCGGCCGCGAGCTCGGTGAGCAGGCCGAGCACGCCGCCGAACATCTGCTGCCGGGCCAGGCCGGAGCGATCCTCGTCGGCGGGACGCCCGTCGCCGCCCTCCGGCAGCAGCCGGCCCAGCGCGGGGCGCGAGCTCAGCGCGTCCAGGACCCCGGTGGACTGGGCGGCACCGCGCAACGCGTCGGCCAGCGGCAGGTACGGCACGCTGTCGCCCAGCTCGGCACACTGGCCGGAGAGCACCGTGAAGCCGCGCCCCTCGGCGAGCCGGGTTACCTCGCTGACCAGCCGGGACTTGCCGACCCCGGCGTCGCCGCTGACCAGCGCCGCCACCGACCGGCCGGCCTCGGCGTCGTCGAGCAGCGTAAGCAGGCGGCCGAGCTCGTCGTCGCGCCCGACCATCCGCCCGGTCGGCACCCGTAGCACCATGAGCATGAGTATCCCATCAGGTGCCTGTTATTCCGATTAGTTAAGCGCCCGGGCGGATTCGCTCTTCGCCGCTACCGGGCAGACCGGCGGGATGCTCCGGGCGGCCACCATATCCGGCGACCTAGGTTCCTTGAGTTTCGCACTCTGGGGGAACGTGCGTTCGATGCGGTGCGCGGGGTGGATCGTGGCCGGGATGTGAGGAAGCATCGGCGGTGCCTTAGAAACTCTTCGCAGAGAGTGCCGCCGATGCTTCGCGTTAACAGGCTA
>WNGP01001817.1_pt1 | contig 17661 bp, 19 predicted proteins | sample 5407671 | NCBI WGS metagenome assembly WNGP01 (sample SAMN13153381, study PRJNA577476) | soil metagenome | isolation source: 40 cm soil or saprolite under Garry oak tree replicate 2 | place: USA:California | collected 2016-06-15 | reverse complement strand
TCGGCGCGTTAGCTCTGACAGAGCCTCAGGCAGGGTTGGACGCAGGTTCCATCAAGACCCGAGCAAGACGGGATGGCAGAGATTTCGTTCTCAACGGAGAGAAACGATTCATAACTAACGGAGGCGTCGCGGACTTTCTCTTCCTCTTCGTGGTTACGGATTGCAGCAAGTCCGCTCGGTCAAGGCTTAGCGCGTTCGTTATCCCAAGGAATTCGAAGGGTTTGGAGGTCGTGAGGGCCTATGGTCTTCTGGGCATGAGAGGCGCTAATGTCGCCCATCTTCGCCTTCGCAACGTTCGAGCTTCAAGCGAAAATCTCGTAGGGGGTTTCAATTATGGATTCTCGATCATCCTGGACGAGCTGGACAGGGAGCGGCCGGCTGTTGCCGCCGGAATGATGGGAATTGCTCGCTCCGCATTTGAGGAAGTAGCGAGATATTCATCGACTAGGAGCAGTTTGGACGTCCGATCAGAGAGTTTGAAGGGGTAAGTTTCAAGATTGCTGATATGGCTGTCAAACTTGCCGCTTCTCGGCTCCTCATTCTACATGCGGCCCGGGTTCTTGCCCGAGGAGGACCGGCAAGAAAGGAGGGGGCTATTGCCAGACTTTTCTCGACTGAAGCTGCGTTGAGCGTGACCCACGAGTCTTTGCAAGTCCATGGCGGATTGGGCTACACGAAGGATCTTCCGATAGGGCGCTACTTCAGGGATGCGAGGTTCATGATGATTGGAGGGGTGACCAGTGAGATCAAGCGGTACATCATCCAAAGAGAGGTCTACAGGGAAATGGGCCGACTTTCTTGATGTTACCGCTTGCTTTTGCGTGAGGTTACGCGAGACTTTAGTCGATTTCAGGCCGTAGGCCGATCGACAAAGGCTCCACTGGTATGTCCACTGTTGAGATAGAGAATTACCGCTGGAAATGCGAGAACTTTCTCAAGGGGTATTGTCCGGGTAAGGACTGCGATGTCTGCGCGAAGGTCACTAACAGGCTCTTACTGAAGGGGCTTGTGAAGATCACTCACGCGGACGAGGTCTTGAAACCGGTTCAAACTACTCCAGCAAACAGTCAGCCCTAATTACTGTTCGCAAGAAATCCGACCGTCTCTTTGTATTGGTAGGATATACTTTTCAATAAACAGCTACATCTTGACTTAGTTTGCGACTTTCATTCTGAGGTAGGTTTATACTGCCAGTTTCGCATTATAGCGCATGAGCGCCAAATACTGTCCACTCGGGTGTCCACACATCGCTCGCGTCTTAGTCGAGGCTTCCTGAATTGGTTGACATTCATTATTTCATCTTCATAATGAACGTTGACTCTGCAATCGCATCTGCTATCGCGGGTGTTGTTGTTTTCGCTCTGACCTACGTCGGGCTCAAGCTGATTTACCGGATGTGGCGAAGGAATCTCAAGTGCCCTCACTGCGGAGAGACGTATCATGATCACCAAGTTTCTCCCCCAGTTGAGAAGGCTCTGCCTAACGCTTTGTGGACTTAGATCCCGTTTCTCTCTAGTCTTTCTAGACAGTCAGATCTTCGAGGCTGCGCGGGTATTCAGTAATGAATTTCATTCCGTTTTTGGTGATCTCTATAGTGTCTGAGTGTCGGAACCCAGCAAGCCCTGGAATGTAGAGCCCTGGCTCACACGAAAACACCATTCCGGACTTCATGATCGTCCTGTCTCCTGGGTCGAGCCAGGGAGGTTCGTGCCCATCGATTCCAATTCCGTGGCCTACGTGATGGCGAAGGGTACCAGCGAAACCCGTGCTTTCAACAGCCTTCCTTGCGGCAGCATCGACCTGGAAGCAAGGAGAACCGGCCTTGAATGATCCTAGTGCAGCGTCTTGAGCTTTCAGCATGACTTCGAAATATTTTTTCTCCCTTCGCCCGGCCTTTCCGACGACAACTGTTCGCTCCAACTCACTTGTGTATCCCCCCACCTCAACTCCGGCCTCTGTAACCAATACGTCTCCTCTCCGGATCTTGCGTTTTGAGAAGACCGCGTGAGGTATGGCCGACCCGGGCCCAACCTGTCCCCGACAGCCTACAACCAAAGGTGAAAGGCCCCACTTGAGTTGACGATATCTCTCTCCAAGCTTCTTCATCATCCTTGTCAAAGCCTCGTAGCTCGCTTTCATTCCAATCAGCGCATCATGTTTGCCGGGTGCGATGTTTTCCATGAGAATGTCGTGGGCTTTCTCCGCCCAACGAGCGCTCTCCTTCAACAAGTGTATCTCCTGTTTCGACTTTACCCATCTCAGGTTGTCGACAATACCCTTGCCGTCGACCATCTTTGATCGTTTTAGCAGGTCTCGCAGGGAGGGACCTCGGTAGCCACAGCCTCCGGCTGCTCCGTCAAATGAGTCCGTAGCGATTTTCGATCCTGCCAGTCCTTTTTCTTTCAGTATCTTTGCGAAGCGACGTATCGGATGAATGGTGCCGGGGTAGTCAGGATAACTGAAGAATTCCTCTATGAGGGAGGAGTCTTGTTTCACGTGGTCCTCTTCTAGATGAGGTCCCATCATGAAAATCGAACCTTCTTGGGGAATGACTAGTGCTAGAGATCTTTCTGTAGAAATGTGGCTAAATCCCGTAGTGTAGAGAATCCGGGTGGGATTTGTAAGATAGAGTGCCGCGCATCTAGATCTCTTCAATTGATCCCGGATTTTTTTAATCCTAGATTTATGCTCGGCCGAGCTGATCACCAAGTCGCCTGGGACCATGCGACTAAACCGCCGTCGGTAGTGGTTAAGATTTAGGTTTGCGTCTCGCTTTCCTTCCCGCATACCAAGACTATCCAGGTGGTCTGAGGGGGTTGCATGGGACTCCTGGTCCAGAAAGAGGGGTGGGAGTGGTACCCCCACACTAGTCGATAGTTATCTGTTTGGCTTTGGACCCAGATTTCTTCCTGGTCAGCAATAGCTCCAGCACGCCGTTCTTGTAAGACGCCTTTGACGTGTCGGGATCTACTTCGACCGGAAGCTCTAGCTCCTTGTAGTAGCGTCGTTTGTCGGTGTCAACTTTCAGCGTCAGCTTATGTCCGTCGCATTCTAGGGAGATGTCTGGTTTTTCGACGCCGGGAAGTTCGGCCACAACTTTCACTGTGTCTGGGCTGACGATGGTGTCAACTAGAGGTTCTCGGTCCTCTTTCACGTCGAGCTGAGGCCTTACTGCGCCCATGGGTCCTTCTTTGAGGGAGGGTTTGACATTGCCGAACTCTCTGATAACTGGTTTCCCGTCGGGGCCCATGCTGAACGAGTAGCCGTAGACGAATGGTCCCATTTCTCTCACGGTGCCTCCGTCCGGAAGTTTTCGCTCTCGGACAAGATCCTTTGGAAGCTCTATGTCTTTGAACATCGCTTCAAAGTCTTGCTCGAGTTCGTCAAAGAGATTGGCTGTTGGGAATCGCCATCGACGTCGTAGCCAATTGGAAAAGAATTCATCTTCACTCAATCATATTTCACCTCCCTGTCTTTGACTCACCAAGGGTCTTCCGTGTCTTCTCCAGAAACGTGATGAATTCCGTGAGGATCGTCTTCCCGAATTGACTCAGGTCGTATGTTCCCTCATTGCTCTCGTCGAGGAGGCCTGCGTCGGAAAGAGCAGCGATGTTGTGGTAGACGAGCCTCGGGTTTATTCTAGTCCGATAGTCTCTTTTTGCCCCGGACTTTTCAAGGAGTGGCGCTAGCATTCTCATTCTCGTTTCGTTGACTAAGAGCTCTATGAGACCAAGGGTTTCCCGAAATGTTTCTTCAAACGTGTCATCGAACCAGCCTAGCACTTCCATTGTAACTTTCCCTTTTTCGAGGGCGGCGCGCATCGATTCCTTGAGCGCGGGCTGATCCAACTCCCGGGGGAGAAGAATCACGGCACTGGCATTCTGAGCTTTGTTAATTGTCTCAATGGAGCTTGCGAGCGGCTCGTCTAGTCCTGCAGTTTGACAGAATACAGCTATCAGGGTCCCGTTCTTGGCTCCACATACGTCGACGGTCATGGTTTGGGAGGAGTCGTCGGGTGTCAGTTTTGCATCTAAGTAGGCGTCCATCTCTTGAGAAATCAGATGTCTAGCGGCGTGAAATCGTTCGAATTGTCTTAGCTCGCTCTTCTCGGTTGGGCGTTGATGTCTGTGAGCGAATGTCTTGTAGTCGAGAATGTCCTGAGGGGACACCCGTTGGGTTTCTGCGGATATGCTAAGTTGTAGTATCATTGGAATGACCCTTATTCGTTACTAAAGGTAACGGAATTGAGCTATAAGCGTTACCTTTAGTAACTACGTGGATTTCGGTAACCTAGTAAACCGACACCTTGGCAACTCCTCTAATTTTCAGAATCAGAGGAATTGCCTTCCCAGGGATGACTCGGTCACCAATCAGAGTGAGCTTGGGATCTGGATTCATTTCAGGGTCATCGACGAGCGCCTGTCTAATGCTTATGCCGTGCTCCGCCAGGACTCTGGCCGCATTTGCAAGAATTCCGATCTCGTTCGGATTGTCCGAGGTTATCTCAACCACTCCTAAGCCTATCTGCTTGGCCACCGCTCGGAACGAAGGCCCCGCTGACTCTAGTCCCGAAAAGACCATTTTGATTTCTTTGTCCATGTTGATCGCTCGGATCGTCTCCTTTATGGTACGCCGGTCAACTCCGACTACTCTTGCCACTTTGAGGGTGGGGACCTCGACTTCATTGACGTAGATCTTGTCGCCTTTGACTGAGAGCCCATTTTGGAGCAGAAACCTGGCAACTCGCAGCCGTTCGGGATGAGCCTCAAAGAGATCGCGTATTCTCTCCCACATTACAGGTCGAGAGAAGTGTTCTGTTCAAAGAACCTTAAAGAGTTGCATTGCGAAAACGCAAACGTCTTTGGCACTAGCGCATGGAATACGAGGTCGTCACAACGGTAGTTGAGAAGTTCTGAGCCCGACACGCTCGGCGCCAAGAGATGCCTATGACGAGGCCATGTTTCAGGGAAAGATTGTACGGCTCATTGCAATAGAGAAAAAGCCTGAGGAAGCGCTAGACGCCCTCTGCTCACACTACCGAGTAGAAAGGCCTACTCTGAGGATCGGCCTACCCAAGGGGGAGAAAAAGGCTCTTGGATGCTACGTGCACAAAGAGCGGACCATCTACATGTCGAGCGAAGAATACCTGTTTGATCCATACGTTCTGATCCATGAATTCTACCATCACTTGAGACATATCGACGGAAAACACAGGGGAACAGAGCGACACGCGCGCGACTTCGCTCTTTCATTCCTAAGGAATGCTCAGAGGAGCGGCGATAGGCCGCTATGATGCCTCGAGTTAGGCCTTGAACCAGCTAAAAACGAGATATCTTATCTCGTCCAGCTTAGCGTCTGGAATCGCTATGATGAATTGCTTCCTAACGGTCGTTGCTAACCTTCCGGCTCGGACTACCTCGAAAGGCCCCATGATGGACTCTGGGTCTTCGACCGAGACGATGAAGGGAGCATGATCAATCCCAGGTCCATGCTCGTATACAGCAAAGTCAGCGCCGAACTTTATTCCAGGCGTGACGATGTAGCCCTTGTTTCTCAAGTCCTTGTATACTTGGTACGCTTGACTGAATCCACGATACGTCTCTCTCGCTTCTCTCAATAGGAGTGATTTGCGAACAGGTTCTTTGGTCCTTCCATCAATTACGGATATTCTGTGATGTTCGAGAAGATAGAGTCCTTCCATGAGGTCGAGCAGAAGCGGGACGTCGAAGTCTTGGTCTGGTTTTGGTTTTGGTATTCCGACTGGTTTTCCGAAGAATCCTGAGCGGTAGATGTCGAGCCCGGTCTTTGCGTCCCATACGATGAGGCGTGTTCCGATAAGTTCCGCTTCACCTTGAAGTGTCGTGGGCTTCATGATCCTTCTAGGCCGTCAGGGCGATTACCCTGATCAGGTCTACAACGTCCACTCCTAGGTCGGCCATATTCTCCATGTGAGCACTAAGGTCTCTGACTAAGAGGAGAGTTCGTAACGGAATCTTCTCATCTAGTACTTCGAGGTCGAGAGATCGATAAGCCATATCGACTTTCTTTTCCGTTTCCTCGACGCCTCTGGAGAGCTCCATGGCTTTAGTTGGGTTGAACCCGAGGGACATCACCGTCTCTCTTATCTTGGACATCTCCTCGAGAACTAGAGCGTTCAGTTCGGCCAGTCGCTTGGTGTATTTCTTGTCGACCTTCCAGTTCCGGTCGATTACCGCGGACAGCCTGTAACCGATGCCCTGCGCATAGTCGGCTACCTCGCCGATCTTGAAAATGAGTCTGATGAAGTCCTCCCGGTTGCTCAGGAGGGTTCCGAAAGAAGCCACCTCTTCCAGAAGTTTCTTCTTGGTTGCTTCGAAGTCTCCTAGAATCTTCAGCATGTTTTGGTAGTGTTCCTTTGCTTCCTTTGACTTTCCATCCGAAACGTTGTCGGTCATCAGGGCTAGTTCGCGTGTTATGTCCACGACGTTTCTAGTTTGTTCTCTGCATATGTCGAGTATTCTTCGTCGAATGTTTGCCTCGGTTTCGACTGGAAAGGTCATCAAGTAGCACTATCTCGCAACGTGAAGCTATCCTTGCCATAAAAAACTAGCAGCAGTCTAGTCTAGGTCATTTTGACGGTTTGAAACCTTCTTTCACTATAGTGTGGATGGTCGATGCGAGGGATCCAATAGGGGTTCTCATTTGGCTCCAGCTGTCGCGGTCTCGGACTGTGACCGTGTCGTCTTTGAGGGAATCATAGTCTATGGTGATTCCAAGAGGTACGCCGGCCTCATCCGCCCTGGCATATCTCCTTCCTATGGAGCCTGACTCGTCATAGTCTACTCTAAGCCCATCCGCGATGAGCGTTTCGAACACCTCGGTTGCCCGCTTTGGCAACCCATCTTTGTTTACCAGGGGGAAGACGGACGCTTGTACGGGAGCGAGGTTGAATGGGAGGCCCAGAATGAGTCTATCTTCCTTCATTGTAAGGTTGTATTCGAGGGTCGTGTAGAGGAGACGTTCCACTCCGAAGCTTGGCTCTATTACGTGGGGGAGAAAGCGGGTGCCTGTTTCCTTCATCTCTTCCTCAACGACGTCGAAACAGTCAGGGGGAACGGTGTACGACCCGATTCTTACGGAATGTCCGGCCTTCTTGGCTCTCAGCAGTTTTTCCGGGTCGTCTTTGGATACTAAGTCAGCGACTCTTCCTGCTTCTTCTTGAAAGTTCTTTTTGATGTTTTGGTGGTTTGGCCTTATTGATTTGACCTTACGGAGCCGGGGTGTTGGATAGGGTTTGAAGACCCGCAGGTCTTCTCCGGTGGCTTCCATGTGTTTTCGCAAGTCGTAGTCTGTTCTGTAAGCGAAACCTGCGACTTCAGTCCAGCCCCAGCGGTCCAGCCTAACTTCGTGGTCGAATGTTTGGGCTGAATAGTGGGCTCTTTCAGTCGGAAGTTTTTCGAAAAATCTTTGATGTTGCGCTTCGACCCCTAGTTGGCTCAGGAACCGTTTTGAGAGTGCCATGAAGTATGCCGCCCATGGTGCTTTGATCACTTGTTTCTTGACAGCTTCGCCTACTTCAACGCTGATCCCATTTTCTGTGCCTTTCTTTCTACTTTCTTCCGTGACGATTAAGAGCTCCTCGGATGAGACTTCATCAAGGTAGGGACAGTCAGGCTCGTCAGGGTCGAAGAAGAGCTCGAAATCCATTATCGTGAACTCACGTAGTCGTAAGGGACCCTGTCTAGGTGATATTTCGTTGCGGAGAACTGTCCCGACTTGGGCTATTCCGATTGGAAACTTCTCCCTCATTGTTTCAAAGATTCGGCGGAAGTTGACGAATATTCCCTGAGCCGCCTCCGGGCGGCCGTAGGCGGGGTCCTCGCCGTATGGGCCTATGCTAGTCTTGAACATTGTCATGAAATATTGAGGGGGCCCTAATTCTCCGCCGCACTCAGGACACTTCACATGTCTTTCCTTCAGGAGCGAGGCAAGTTGTTCAAGACTCATTCCTTCAGTCTCTAAGCCTGTAGCTTCCTTTACGAGTTGGTCGGCTCTGAATCTTCTATGGCAGTTACTGCACTCCGTCATCGGGTCTTTGAAGTTCTCAACGTGACCTGAAGCTTCCAAAACCTTGTGAGGGGTGATTATGGGAGTCGAGACTTCGACGAAACCATGGCGTTGAAGGAAGAATTGACGCCACGTGTCCTCAATCTGCCTTTTCAGTCCCACGCCTAGAGGCCCTAAATCCAGGAATCCGCTGAGGCCACCGTAGATCTCGAATGAGCCCCAAAAGAATCCTCTCCGCCTGGCAGTCTCGGATAATAGCTTATACTTGTCTTTGATCTGTTGCTGCACTGTTTCTCGGCTCAGATTTGACCAGAACGGATTAGGTTAGGTATATCCGCTTTACGAGCGGACGATTGGCCTGACTATCGTGCCTTCACATGCTTTACGATTGGAGGTCTTACTTTTCGAAGTATTCTGTAGCCGCAAAACGGGCATTTGATCTCCGGCGTCATAGCAAGCTGATCAGCTGTTAGCTTTGATCCGCAGTTGATGCACTCATAGATCAGTCCGCCGGGGTTGCGTTCGCGTGGCGGGGACTCTGGTGGTGTTGATTCGATGATGGGTTCTTCGGGGCCGGATTCCATTGTTCTTGTTCCGAGAATACAGAATTTGCCCTCGAGTTCAAGTTAAGGATTTCGAGGTGGCGTCCCCGAGCTAGGTTTTGGTTTTCCGCCTGTCGGCTTGTCTTTTGTCATCGGCTCAGGGCTTGGGACCGGCTTCTTTCGGAAGAGGAAGAAGAGGAGGATGACGAGCGCCGCGGCGACTCCTATGATTGCTGGGACGAGCACTTGCAGGCTACCCTGGAGGACTGAGACCTGTAGGGTTCCTGTTATGAGTGGTGCCCCATAGTCGGGTGATAGGAAGGCTACAGTGTATGCTCCGACGCTTGCGGGTGCGTTGAAGTTGAATTGGGCATCCTTGGTCTGCCCGGGAGCTATGATGATTCCGGAGACGCTTTGCAAAGCCTTGGTGGCGCCTGTGCTATCCTGGATGTTCAGAGTGATAGTGATGTTCATGTTGACAGTCGTCGAACTGCTCTTCAAATGAAGGACCAGGCTCATGGGCTGATTCTGAGTGGCTGAAGGAATGCTATCGAGCGTGGACTGGAGGAGGGTTGACTCTTGGGATGATTGTCCCTGGACCGTAATCGCGAAGCCTGTTGGATCGATCCCAAGAGTCAGAAAGACGAGTTTGCTGGCGCCAAGTATTTTTCCAGAAGAAATGGTCGACGAGTAGGCTCCGTTAGTGGCCGACGTGAAACTTCCTGAGGCCAAGAGGCGTCCCGGATTGGGAGCATTCACAAGCACGTAAGCGTAAGCCGAGGACTCCAGACTGTTGGTGCAAGATGGAGCACAGGCACCCGACCCCGAAATCGGCTGGCTCGTCACCGTTATCTTGAAGAGACCAGCATGCTGGCGCAGACTCGTAACTGGCGGGTTACCCGGTGGCAGGGTCGCGGAGACGGGTGTCCCGCCTTGTGTGATTCCCCTTACCAAGATCTGGATTCCTGCGGGAGTGAATGTGGCATCCAGCTCAAACACGTAATCCTGATGCAAAGTGAACGTGTCGTAACCGGAGGGAACTCGAATGGTTATGCTGGAACCGTGGGTCACCCCGCTAACATATTCGTGATCGATAGTCAGACTTGCGTTCATCTTTGTTCCGGCGGCATAGGCAGAGTTGACTAGCGTGAAGAAGACCCTCAAGGGTTGACCAGAAGTGAAGACTCCGTTGACAAGGCTGACGTTGGAGACGTAGACTCCAGTACCGCTCGAAATCGTCGGAGTTGTCAGTGGTGCGGCTCCAGCACCATTGTCGATAGCGAACACGTAGCCGTTAACGTTGATGTTGGAGGGATTGGTGGGCGAAAAAGTCAGACTTCCTTGAGTGTTCAGGCGTTGATTGGATCCTGAATATGAGAATCCTGTGACTCCAAGCTGTTCGAGAGTGAAAGACGTAGAGTTGTAACCGAAATCAAACCCGTTGGTGAATGTGCTGTCCACGGTCCATGGCCCGAACAGCGTCGTATCTTGCGGAATTGGATTAGTGAAGTTCAGCAACGATGTCCCTTCCCTCGTATTCGCAAAAGTCTGAGATACTCTAACAACTCCTGTTTTGTTTGCCGACACATAATCCGAACCGGTTGCATTGACCCCTTGGCGCAAAGTGACTCGTACCTGAAGTAGGTCGCCAGTTCCCCAGGTTGACGTTGGGATGCCACCTAGAGTAGTCTCGACGTTAGCACTGAGGTTGACCGAGTTAGCGCCTATGATGATCAAGGCGTTCTTGATTCCGCTTGTCATGTTCAAAGAGACAATGTGCGAGTCCCTGCTGCAGAAGAAGAATGTTGGGCAGTTGCCCTGAAGGATGGGGAAAGGAGGTGAGATCGTTGGAAAGATGCTGGTGCCGTTCTGGGAAATCTTGACCTGAGTGTAAGAATTCGGGTAGTAAAAGCTCAGAATCATCTGTGACCATGTATGGTTCAGCTTGCCGGTTCCGATCGGCCTAGGATATGTCACGTTGGAAAAATACCCCGTGGGAATTAGAAGATCTGCTTTATGGTTCACTATCATTCTTGTCGGATCAGTAAGATCCAACCCCATAGAGTGGGAGTACGTGTTGATAGGGGACGCGTCCGCGGCTACGAGAGCAATGTTGTTTACGTTGACGTTCAGGCCTTTTCCTGTGGAATTTGAGTCAAATCTAAAAGTCAGTGTTAGGTTGAACCCAATGTATTTCGTAACATCGATGCAATTATCAGCAGGCCCGCAACCCACTGGGGTACTTCCCACGATAGCGGCGGGCGGTCCACCAGTGATTGTATTGGTAATGTTCTTGCTGATGAAACTCGAAAAGGCCGGATGTCCCGTCTCATTGTAGACGAAATAGCTTGCCTTCGTCGAATTTCCAATGATCCCTCTCCAATCGAACCTGAGATACGTCGTGGAAGACACGTTTCCCTTCGGGACCACGATCATGTTCCAGGTGACGTTCTCGGTGGCGGATGTGCTGCTCGCGATTGTCACGTTGAAACTGGTCCCAGAAACACTTGAGCCCGTTTGTGAATTGTTGAAGGTGTTACCAAACGGGGTAGGTGGAGCAGTCCCAACCGTTACTGCGCTTGCCAGTGTGTACAGGTCGAACTGGGCTCGGGTGGCGTTAAACGCGTATGCTGTTCCATTGGGATCATGCGCAGCAATAAACGGCAATGAGTGAGTTTGTGGTCCTGACTGGTAGTGACTAGTTTGAGAAGGTAGGGGGATGGCCGGCAGTAGAGATAGAATTACGAGAATTATGCATAAGCTCCCCCGGATCAAGACCTTTCACGGCGTGAAACGCGACAGCCGGACGGATTCTATTTAACCTTTGTAAGTTATGATGTTCCGGTTGGGCTGAGTTAGCTCAACTTCATGAGCGAATCGTGAGTTGCTCTCTGAGTTGATAGTTCTGAACTACTGAAACGCTTCACGGGGCTAGGAAGAAATAATGGGCAAAAATTTTTGAGGCAAGTTTTTCCTTCAGTATCAAAGCCCTGTAAGTCATAGTTGAGGACTGAAACCACCTAATGAAAACGTGGTTTCGAGGTCCGCTGAAACGACGAAAAATACCTAGCGCTTTGGTGGCGGAGACACGAGTACTACGTTGTCTCCTCGAACAATTATAGTACCGAGCTTCTTCGTCGACTCAGTATTCGTTACGTCTTCCGCGTCTTCCAGCACTAAGTTCATGTGCTGGTCGAAGCTGTAGAGTCTTCCTCGCACAGTCCGTCCACCTTTGAGCTGAACCAGTACGACTTTGTTCAGGCTCTCTTCGAAGATCTTCGCTGCAACTTCAGACATTCATCGTTCAACCGGAGATTTGCGGTTGTCCGGCGAAGGTACTCTTTTAAAGATTGTCTCCCTTTGAGGGTCACGAAAAAGTCTTGACAGTTAGAACCATACTAAAAGATCGAGACTCTAAGCCTCTAATTGAAGAGTTGCGACGTCTCCCGAACCAACAACATCTCACCCACAAATCCAGAGTAGAGATAGAGACTGTCAAAGACTCAGAGATCGTATTCGTCGATGGTGTCGCCATCGCTTTTAGGCGGAAAGGCGAACTTGCACCAGTACTAACCAATACCTCTGCCCTAGACAGCATGCCAAGGATCGTCGTCGATATGGGAGCGGTTCCACATATCGCAGGAGGGGCCGATATCATGGCCCCAGGAATCAGGAAGGTCAATGGAGAGTTTGGCGAAAAGCAATTCTTGGTAGTCGTAGATGAGAAGCACGGCAAATACCTCGCCGTGGGAAGAGCACTCATTGGATCGGGTCCAATGGCAGCGACAAAGAAGGGTAAGGTCGTCGAGAACTTCCACTACGTCGGGGACCTGATTTGGGAGGTCATAAAGCCCAAGGGCCCGGCCTCGCCAAGCTCGAGTTGACGCTTTCTATCGAAAAAAGTCAGGGAAATGTTTAAAGTTGAACCGGGTCCAACCCCGATGATAAGCTCCCAGAGCCCAGCCTGATCCTTCCCAATGCAGCATTCTACGATCTACGTCAAAGCCCTCCCACTTCAGGAACTGGATGATGTGGAGACGATTAAGGGGGAAGTTAGAACTGGCAATATTCTCATCGTAAGAATCACTCCCTTGGCGCGAAAGAGCGTGGAAGAGACTAAACTCGCAATCACCGAGCTAACGGACTACACGAAATCGTTGGGGGGAGACATTGCTCGTCTAGGGGAAGAGCGGATCGTCATAACGCCGGCGGGTGTGAGGGTTTGGAGGAAAGAAGCGGCATCGTCTGAAGGAGCGATCCCCGCTGTTCCCATTCAGAACGAAGCTGTTCCCGGAACACGCTGACGTTACAGTCTATTATCTGAGTCTTATTGATTCGAGTACATCGGGCACGACTGTTTTGATTCCAAATATGCGGTTGACGTTCTGAGCGAATAGGTCAGACTTTCTTCTCTCTCCGTGGTTGACGATAATTTTCGTCGGCTTCGGAGTCATTCTCTTAATGAACCCTAGGAGCTGGTTCCTATCCGAATGCCCTGAAAACCCTTCTATTGATTCTACTCTCATGTTCACCTTGACCATTTCCATTTTGCCGTCGTGGGCGTAGAGAGAGACTTCCTTGAGACCGTTCTTGATTCTGTTCCCTAACGTTCCGTCCACTTGGTAGCTGACGTAGGCAAGTGTATTTCTCAGGTCGGGTGCAAGGTGTCGGAAGTAGTCTATCGCGGGGCCGCCTTCGAGCATCCCTGATGTAGCGATGATTACGCAGGGTCCACCGGCGATTATTTCCTCTCTATCGCTCGGATGAGTTACTGGGTGGAAGTATTCAGATTGGAATGGGTTGATGTCTTTGTGGAGGATCTGTTCTTTGATGTCGCGAACTAGGTATTCAGGGAAGGCTGTGTGGATTGCGGTTGCCTCATTGACCATTCCTTCGATGTAGATTGGGAGTTCTCGGAGAGCGCCGTTCTTCATGTACGCGTCTAGGACGAGCATTATTTCTTGAGCTCGTCCAACTGCGGGAACTGGTATCAGCACTTTCCCTCCCTTTTCGACTGTGTCGTTGACGATGCTGACGAGCTTGCCCTCTACCCCTTCTCTGTCAGGCATAATGTCGTCGGGTCCTCCGTACGTGCTCTCGATGATGAGTGTTTCAGCTCTCGGGAACAATGCTGTGGCCGGATCGAGCATCATGGTTCGTCCGAACTTGAAGTCGGCGCTGTAGACTATGTTGTGGAGACCCTCACCTATGTGGAGATGGACCATGGAACTTCCAAGAATATGACCCGCATTATGGAAGGTGAGTTTGATATCCGGAGCCACATCCGTAACTACATTGTAGCGCAGGGGTATGGTGTGAGTTACGACTTCTCTGACGTCTTTTTGGTCATAGGGAGAGTGTTCGCCTTCCCTGCTGTGAACATCGAGATAGTCTAACTGGTGAAGTGTCATCAGGGTCTGTGTCGGTTCCGAGCAGTAGACGGGTCCGTCATAGCCATACTTGTAGAGGAAGGGGAGTATTCCGCAATGGTCAAGGTGGGCGTGAGAGATGACTACTGCATCAAGCTTTTCTAGGTCAAATTCGTCCGTATCGAATCGTGGGTATGCGGAAGTTGGGTCTTGGGCTCCAGGGTTTATTCCGCTGTCGAGCAGGACGCTACTTGATCCTGCTTGGATGAGCATGGCGGCTCGTCCAACTTCATGAAACGCTCCGAGGGTTACGAGTCGAACATAGCCGGCCTTGCTAAATGTGGGTCGAAAGATTCTTTCTCCGACGTCACGGAGGATCCTGCTGCGCTCTTCGCTTTCGGTGTGAAGGATGTGTCTGGTGCTTGAAATAATCTTGGAGTGCAGGGGTGGCGCTCTAAGGATTCTAGGCCGCCATCTTGTCTCTTTGACGACCTGTTGCAGGACTGTAGCCTCTTTCCCGATTGCGACGCCGGGCTTGGCTGCTTCCACCACTACCTCTCCGAGGCTAGGGTCGAAGTTGATCGAGGAAATTTCAGCTTCTATGGGAATGATTTTTCGAATGTACGCCTCGGCCTCTCGTTCCGGAAGCCGTATGGATTGGTCAGATCGGATGACGATTCTCTTGTGAAGGAGGTTAACGATCTCGGTCACAACATAGTTCTGTTCAGCAAGCAGACCAACGTTCTTTACGTATATCGCAAGTCGTGGCCCTTCGAATTCTATACGAGTTATTTCGGCGTCTTTCGGCATATGCTCTACGATGGTTTCGCGTATCTTTGCGTGCACGTCATTGTAGGTTCTAGCCAATTTTCTCTACGACTGTGATATCTGTGGAAGGTTTGAAAGAAGGGGTCAGGCGTGCAGGATGTGCTTCTTCTCGTCCTCGGGCAGTTCCCTGTATCCTTCCTTCGTGATTATGGCAACATCGAAACTGTCGCCGCTTGCAGAATCTCTCTTCATTGCTGAATCGACGGCTCTGACAACTATGGGAATCGACTCCTTCACGTTCATTGAGTCCTTCCACTCTGACTCGAGGACTCCGTAGGCGACGGGAGATCCGGATCCGGTTGAGACGTATTTTTCCTCCATCATGCTTCCAAGAGGATCGAGGGCATAGATGTGCCCTCCACTGTCGTCCACTCCTCCTATTAGGGCCTGGACTCCGAGAGGGTAGTATCTTGCGCCGAACAAGATGTTAGAGACCAGTCTCGCCGCGGAGTTCACGGGGATTGGCCTCGCGAGGTCAAGCCTGTAGAGCGAAGAGTTTGCTCTAAGCATTTCCACCAATGCCTGTGCATCTCCTACCGTTCCTGCGATAGTCATAGCTAGGTGATGGTCGATCCGATAGACTTTCTTGGCGTGCTTATGGGCGACAAAAGATCCCATAGTGGCTCGAGTGTCAGTCGTAAGAATGACTCCGTCCTTACAGACGACACCGATTGTCGTCGTCATTTCAGCACACTCATCTTTGATGGTCTCGGGTTTTCCAACTTGTCGTGTGTCCAGTTATTTTTCATCGTAGATCACGGCTTTCCGAGAAACGGAAAGATTCGCCGCTGAATCGGTTTCTGATGACTTAAAAACGTTTTCAGCGATGGTTGAGCCGTCTCGTCCAGGAGCAGATGCGTTCGATCATTCATTGTCGATCCAACAGTTCTCAAGGCTCACGTCAATGATTTGATGTGTTAATGATCGGAAGCAGATAATCCTGCCCTGTCGCTGGAGTGTATCCTCTGCTCGGGTATTTGCGTGGGCCAATAGTTACACTTGTGAACCCTATTCGTCTAAGTTCCTTCTTCACACGGTTCATCAAGCCGTCTAGATGAAACAACGGTACCTCTTCTTGGGACACTTCGATTGACGCACCCTCTCCATGATGCCTGACTCTTATGTCTCGGGCACCACTCAAGCGCTTCACTATCGATTCCGCCTGTCCGACCTGAGATAGCTTCTCGACAGTGATCTGTTCGCCATGCGGTATCCTGGATGATAGACAAGGCATTGCTGGCTTGTCCCAAACCTCAAGTCCGAAAAGGTGAGCGGTCTCTCGTACGTCTTCCTTAGAGAAACCTGCCTCTGCTAGAGGACTCCTTACCCCAGCCTCCTTAGCCGCCAGAAGTCCGGGCCTAGTATCTCCAAGATCATCAAGCTGGGTTCCATCAAGAATCGCCTCAAATCCGGAACGGTCGGCTTGGCGTCTCAGTTCGCGATATAGTGTGTCCTTGCAGTAATAGCATCTGTTCGTGGGGTTCGCCGTGTAGCTTGCGTTATGAACTTCATCGGTGGCTACAACAATGTGTCTGATGCCGATGCCTCTAGCAGTTTTCTTCGCGATTTCGATCTCTCCCGGGGCGAGGGATTCGGAGACGGCTGTTACAGCGGCTACTCGATCTCCCAGCGCCTTGCGTGCAAGAGCTGCGACCAGTGAGCTGTCCACTCCTGCGGATAAGGCGACAACTGCTCCGTTGAATTGCCCGATAATGTGAACGGCCTCCTCTATCTTCGCTTGCAAACCTGCCTTGGGAGGGCTAAGCAACATATTCAAGACATGCCACTCGTGACAATTTAAACAGTTCACGCACAAAGAGAATGATCCATTGTCTTCCCTGAGAAAGTTTGAGCAAAGCCGAAGACTATTCGAAAAGAAGGAAAGAATGCTTGCCATCGCAAGTATCTCTCGGTTCGCGAAACTAGATGTCGGCCGTGAAAAACGCAAAGGACTTCCCGAAATTATTCTAGCGGAAGGCAAGCTTGCTCGCGATGTTGCGAAGATTAGCCAGGCAATGGTAAAACGGACCGGCCGTGCAATTATCAGTCGCTGTGACTCAACCCAGGTCAGGGCTGTTAGAGCCGTGTTTGGAAACGGGTCGAAAGTCGAATACTTTCCCCGCCCCCGAATGGTGGTAGTAAAATCGAGGAGCTACAAGCAAAGGCGTAAAGGTGGCAGGGTGGCGATATTGACAGCGGGAACTTCGGACATACCAGTAGCCGAAGAAGCAGAGGTTATCGCTCGGGAGATGGGGTGCGAAACTCGGTCATTCTATGATGTAGGCGTCGCTGGGATTCATCGTTTGTTCGAGCCAGTTCATGATCTTCTGAAGTGGGATTGTGATGTCATTCTCGTGGTTGCCGGTCGTGAAGGAGCACTCCCTACTGTTGTAGCGGGAATTGTAGATGTCCCGGTCATAGGAGTTCCCACTTCCAGAAGCTATGGTTTCGGGGAAAAAGGTCTCGCTGCCCTAGCTGCGATGCTGCAGTCATGCTCCCTGGGAATGGCCGTGGTTAACATAGATGGAGGGGTGGGTGCTGGAGCGGTCGGGGCACTGATGGCGAACCGAGTAGGCGAATACCGAATGAGGAGAGACTAGCGTCAGCAATCGGGAGTAATGCGTAGTTTTGGGAGTAGATCTAGGGGATCTAATTACTCGATCCAAGAGTTCGCTGGACGAGTTTTCAGGAAAGACTTTCGCGGTCGACGCCTACAACGCGCTCTATCAGTTTCTTTCGATAATTCGCGGGCCCACCGGCGAGCCGCTGATGGACCGGCAGAACAGAGTTACTAGCCACTTGAGCGGGCTCCTTTACCGAACGACCAACTTGGCAGAGAGAGGAATCAGACTCGTGTATGTCTTCGATGGAAAACC
>WNGP01001814.1_pt1 | contig 17667 bp, 19 predicted proteins | sample 5407671 | NCBI WGS metagenome assembly WNGP01 (sample SAMN13153381, study PRJNA577476) | soil metagenome | isolation source: 40 cm soil or saprolite under Garry oak tree replicate 2 | place: USA:California | collected 2016-06-15 | reverse complement strand
GCAAATTGGGCTCGGAACGCATTGGATCCCTATCGGCCGGAGTTGCACTATATATGCGGGGACCGGGCCCGAAATGGCGAGAGAAGCACACTTTCGTCGAGACCGCAGGCGACGTTGACGGATAGTTCCGGACGCAATGGCTCCAGCGCGGATGCCGACCCTAGGGCTATACGGCATGGCCGTGTAGGCCCGCGGAAGGACCGGCAGGGACGGACCTGCCGTCGTCAATAGCGGGCCGACGAGTTCACCCCATTCCGACCTTCTGATGATGCGTCATTGACGGTCTATCGGCGCCAAGAGGTGCGAACGCAACGAGGTCCCCGCGGAGATCACCCCTCCCACAAACCTCCTCGGCAAGGCGGGAATGGAAGAGATGCCCATTGGCCGACTCTCGATCCTGAGGCGCGGTCGGCCTCTGTCGTGCGACCAGCTCATGTGTGAGGCGCGAGTCCCGCGGCGGAACCATGGGCCCGCACAGCTCTTCCCCCTGCTCTGGGGGTGGGGGGACAAATATCCAAGTGGACGGCTGGGATGCGCGGGGTTGACTTTTGTGCTTGGTATCGCTTCCTGACCCTTGGCGGAACGCTGCAAACGGAAGGGGGAAATGGCCTGGATCTCGAACCGTAGGGGCGTGTTGGCTTGGTATAGCGTCATCCGACAACTGATGCGCGGATACTACCGCCGTCATCGAAATCGTCTCGAATCGGACGCTTGGCGCTGACATCAGAGTGGATTTGGACAAGGCAGCAGTCGCACCGGGCGGCTGTCGGGCCGTGGTATTCGATCCGCCAGCACCCTCCGGCAACAGCTTTGAGTGGCCGTATTGCAGAAGCGTAGCACCCAGCGGTCGGCATAGCCTTGATGCTATATCTCGGATACGGCAGACCGAGAAGTTGAAGGAGAGCGCGATCCATGACAGAGCGTGTTGCGTTAGTTACGGGAGTTACCGGGCAAGATGGTGCTTACCTCGCGGAATTTTTGCTGAACAAGGGTTATGTCGTTCACGGGATTAAACGTCGTTCCTCCTCCTTCAATACCGGCCGTGTCGACCATCTCTATCAGGACCCTCATGAAAAGAATCTGCGCTTCACCATGCATTACGGCGACCTGACCGATGCGACCAACTTGATCCGCATTGTGCAAGAGACACGTCCCGACGAAATCTACAATCTTGCAGCCCAAAGCCATGTCCAGGTCTCGTTCGAGACGCCGGAATACACAGCAAACGCTGACGGCCTCGGCACCTTGCGACTGCTCGAAGCGATTCGGATTCTCGGCATGCAGCGACACGTACGTTTTTATCAGGCCTCGACCTCGGAGCTTTACGGCCTCGTACGAGAGGTCCCCCAGCGTGAGACGACGCCATTCTACCCGCGTTCGCCTTATGCTGCGGCCAAGCTTTATGCCTACTGGATCACCGTTAATTACCGGGAAGCCTACGGCATGCATGCGTCGAACGGGATTTTGTTCAATCACGAAGGTCCAACGCGGGGAGAAACGTTCGTCAGTCGCAAAATCACACGTGCTGTTGCTGCCATCAAGCTTGGCCGTCAGCAAAAACTATTTCTCGGCAATCTGGATTCGAAGCGCGACTGGGCGCACGCGCGAGACTATGTCGATGGGATATGGCGCATCGTGCAGCAGCCCGAGCCCGACGACTACGTCCTCGCGACCGGTGAGGCCCATTCCGTGCGTGAATTCGTGGAGAAGGCATTTGCCCTGATAGGCATCAGAATCGAGTGGGTGGGGGCGGGGGTTGACGAGAAGGGACTTGATGCCGCTTCGGGCCGAGTCTTGGTCGAGGTCGATAAGCGCTATTTTCGTCCCACCGAAGTTGACGCTCTCATCGGCGATGCATCCAAGGCGAGGTCGAAACTCGGCTGGCAGCACAAAGTCTCATTCGATGACCTCGTAGCCGAAATGGTTGCGGCGGACCTTAAGACGGTCGCAGGTGAAAGTTCACGTCAGCTAACGTCGCACGACTAGATGGCAAGCACTTCGCTCGTTCCCTTCGACCTGGCCGGCAAGCGCATCTTCGTAGCCGGCCATAATGGGATGGCGGGTTCTGCCATTGTCCGTCGGCTCCGCCAAGAGCCTTGCGAGGTGCTGGTTGAGGAGCGCCGCGACCTCGATCTTACGCGGCAGGAGCCGACGGAGAACTACTTTCGCTCCACACGGCCCGACGTGGTCGTCATGGCGGCAGGGCGCGTTGGCGGAATCTTGGCCAACAACACATATCCAGTGGAGTTTCTCGCCGATAATCTTGCCATGGAGCTCAATTGTATCCGTGCGAGCCACATGAGCGGTGTGCAGAAACTGCTGTTTCTCGGATCGACGTGCATTTATCCGAAATTCGCAAAGCAGCCGATGAGCGAGGACCAGCTGCTAACCGGAGAGCTTGAGCCGACGAACCAATGGTATGCCATCGCAAAAATCGCCGGCATCAAGCTGTGCGAGGCCTACCGCCGCGAATACGGCTGCGACTTCATCTCAGTAATGCCTACCAATCTCTACGGACCGGGTGACAATTATCATCCGGAGCACAGTCATGTCGTTGCAGCCCTCATCCGGCGGTTTCATGAGGCAAAAGTCGCGGATGCACCGAACGTAGCTGTCTGGGGGACGGGGACGCCCCGCCGCGAGTTCCTTTATGTAGATGATTTCGCGGAGGCGTGTGTGTTCATCCTGAAAAATTATTCCGGCCCGGAATTCCTGAATATTGGGGTGGGTCAAGACATAAGCATCGCAGAATTCGCCCAAACAGTGGCAGATGTCGTTGGTTATCGTGGCAAGATTACCTACGACGCGTCAAAACCCGATGGTACGCCGCGGAAGCTGGCGGACGTTTCACGACTTTCCGCCTTGGGCTGGAAAGCGAAAGCTCCTCTACGAGAAGGACTTGCGAAGGCATATGCTGATTTCCTGACTAATCCAATGCGAGAAAAATGAGTCCGCCAATCCCGCGGCATCATCACACACTCCGATAATCAAGCACCCGGGCCTTGCGATCGCTTCCTGCACGGATCAACCCAGCAATCCGCTTACTAGTCGATGAATGATGGTGCTTCGCAAACTTCGACTTGCCACGGGCTCTGGTAGCAGTTTTGGGAATCAACTGATGAGAGGGTGCGCCATCCCGTGCTGCTACCACATGCATCGTCGAGCCTGCCCGCCTATGGCCGAACATCAACCCAAATCCTGAGCCGCAACATGGCATACGCACGCATAGAGCAATTACGGGACAACGAGGTTGTCCTTGTGTATACGTTTGACTCTCGCTCGTTCAGCTTCGATGATTTGCAATGTCTTGCCCAGAGCACTTTAAGACGACGACAGTCCCTGGACAGATTCAGTTAGAATTACGACTCGAGCCGGGCAAGAAATCACTTGTTCGGTTGCGGACGAACTTGAAGTTACGCCAACATAGTCAACCCTTCCCAAAACGTTTGAGGGTCAATCCGCACCAATCCAGATGTTATTTCAGGAAAGGCTCACGCGAGAGGCTTGCGGGCGCATGCCTCAGAGGCGGGCACGTGATTCCTGGATACTCGAAACCAACAGCCGAATGATTGCACAAGCGAAAATGGCGGCTGGCCCGCCTGCGAAAATATATCCAATTTATGGGAAAATGATTTGAGATAGCTCTCATCTGGGTGCGGTGGGATTGATGCCGCTTCTCGAAGCGCACCCCGTCCGCCAAGCTGTTCTTCCTGCCGAAATACTCGCCGGATCTGAACCCCATCGAACAGGTCTTTGCCAAGCTCAAACACCTGCTGCGAAAATGCGCCGCGCGCACCGTTGAGGCCCTCTGCGCGGCAATCGGCCAGCTGCTCCAAGCCTTCACGCCAGAGGAATGCGCCAATTACTTCGAAAACGCCGGATACGCGCGGGCTTAATATCATCCCGCTTTAATGGGCAAACATGGCGAAGCGGCCCGGGATCGCAAATATCGTCGACCTGATGGAGTACGATGACGGCCATTTGATCGGCAAGCTCGACGGCGATAGGACCTTCAGGTACCAGCGTCCTTCGTGGCGGCGAGCTGTTGCCCAGACCCGTTCAGAATCCGCTAAACAATGTGAGAAGAGCGAGCACGAAAGCGATCAATCCGGTGAAAAGAAGCATCGCCATCCCCCGTCAACAGCGTGTCGCACCCCGTACTTATCACGATTCGCTGCAGTCATTGAAATAGAGCCACTGGCCGCTCGTGGACGAAGTATGCGCCACAGCCGCATCCCCGCCACAAAGCCCCGGGAAACTAACCGCGTCGGGGGAGGAACGGCATGGATGGACTCACTCTCCGACGGCGGCCCATGGCTTGAATCCCCTCGGACGGGACTGCTGCTGCTTCTCCCCGATTGAAAAAGAGGCCCCGGGAAAGGGAATGAAAATGAGCAAGGCCCGGCTGGCACAGTTGCGACCGCGTCCCACCCTCGGAAATCGTGGTGCAAGTCATTTTGGTTGTTCTAAATATCGATCCAAAGCATGGGAGTGCGCGGCTCGGGCGCAGAGTGTGAATGATCCACAGCGGCGAGCCGAGTTGCTCCGGTTTTCCGGCATGTGGCTGAGTCTAACGGAGCCGGGTGATGACGACTTTCGAGGTGCGTATGAATGGCCGCCGCGGTCTTGTGGCCACTCCCCGCCACAAAGCTCCCGCAACGCTACCCGCGTTGGGGAGGACGGACCCGTGCAGGGACCAGCCCTCCTTTCAAGGGAGGAGCGGACCGGCAAAGCTCTTCCCGGACCGAGCGCTCCCGGTCCGCAGATCGACCCTCTTGGATCGGAACCGCTCTGAATTGCGAGAAGCGGGGGCGGACAAATCCGGGTAGGTTTCGTCGCCTCAACGAGAGCTTCATGATGCAGCCCGTTCGCATTCTTGTGATGGGCATTCTCATGCTCGCGCTTATCGGCTGCGGGCGCAAAGGACCGCTCGATCTGCCGCCCGCTGCCGCGAGCGATCAGCGACCCGGGAACACTGCCCAGGGTCCCGCCTTCGGCCCCGGTGATCGCCCGATCGTCGCTCCGAGGAAGAAAGAGCTTTAGCCGTTGCACCTCCCCACTCAGGACGGGAAAGCTGTGGACGCCTTAACGGGCGGCCTTTGCAGTGCACTCCGGAAGGGCAACACAGCTCCGCTAGTGTTGTTATTGCGTGTTGTGGAGGAACGGACCTCGGCACGGCTCTCCCTCCAGACTGAGGCGGTCCCGGTCGGCAGAGGGCATGGCCGGACCGGTTCCGGCTACGACCCGCAGGATGTCAAGGTCATCTTCAATCCGGTCACCTACGTCGTCTTCGATGGAATGTCGCAGCGCAAGCTGAAAAACATTCAGCTCTTGGCAAGACCACCGCAAAACGGCGGCATGGAGCGGCCCCATACCTCGATTGAGCAGGCTGTAAAGCGAGGCAATGTGGAGTTTCGGACATTGCGTGTGGATACTCAGGGGAGGATTTCATAGCCCGACTCTCCAGACCCAACGCATTCGCGGCGCAAGAGTGTGTCGGTGCCGACTGGTTGATCGACAAGCCGCGGAAGTGAGCGCACGGAATGCGCTTGGCTGGAGCTGCCAACCTGCCGGAGGCGCCCTAGAATAGTACCATAGACTCGACGCGCCCAATGCGGCGGAGCCAATTTTCACATTTTTTCAATGAGTTATTCGGACAGCTCCGAGAACCAATTTTTTTCAAATTCCTCGCCAGTTTACGGATCTCGAGACGATAAATACCCGGAGATTGCTTTTTAAGGGAGAGACCAATCGCCGAGTGCTCGACCCGGGTCCCCACCGCTCGAACGCGGGTCAGGGGGTTCCTGACGACATATCTCGCCCGAGCCCGGAACGCCGGTCGACGGGGGCTCACCTGGGTTATGGCGCGTCGGTCATGGCGCACCGGGGTGGCGCTCACATGGGCTGTCGCGCACCGGTTTGCCAAGCTCGTTGGCATCCTTCGGCCAGGTTGGATCGGGAGCTGGAGCATTTCGCCCGCCCTCGACAGCCGTCGATCGCCGCTGGGCACTAGCAGTACCCCGGATGGCTGGACCACCGCGGACGCCATGACCGCCAGCTTAGTGGGGCGCACGGATGTCACCACCCCCGACGCGATCACGGCTTCCCGTGCCGCCAGGATAGAAATGACGGAGTTCAATCGCTCGGCAGGTCGACCGCGTCGAACGAGACCCAATGCCAAACAGTGCATCTGGCTCGACATCGAAACCCTGATGCGAGCGCGCATTATGGTACCTTACGCGAAGAGCCGTGGAGCCATCGCATGGCGAGATAACATTACCTGCGAGTACTTCCCGGACGATTGCCTGGAAACGGTAAATGCCGCTCGGGATTACGTGTGTCGGGTCGGATTCGCCGCTGATATGTGCGAACCTGCGCTCGCCTGGATTCGCCTGCGTTACCGCACATGGGACCGCGCGACCGGCAGGGAACGTGAGTCTGACCACAGGGTCGGACTGGCAAGGATTGGCAGTGGCTGGTGGTTCGTCGATAACGGCCGGTGGAGCAAGCGGCTGTGCCTGCCGCTCGGTGCCGACCGGTTCCGGCCGCCACAGGTCTGGAACATACGGTACAGAGTCCCTAGTCCAAGACACGAACGATCGCAGCCACCTTCACAGAATATACCGATACGACAGCCGGAAAACGACGGGCATTTCCCTTCAGTCAATACGTCGGCGCGGAACGATACCGAAAGCATGCGCATCCAACAGCAGGCAAATCAGATTCAATCCGCCTGCACCAACGCTCCGGCCGCAAATACTCCCGATCACGCCTCGACCGAACCCGCAATAGCGGGGAGCAAGTCTTGGCGTCTAGCGCAGGGCGCCAAGGTGCTTGCCTTCTTCGATCCCCGACGGTGTTGTGGAAATGCCCGCCATCGCTCCCCGAGACACCGCTACAGACGGGGAACCTGGTTTCGGAGAAAGATCGCCACGGCAGCCAGCGTCGTCAAAGGCTACGCGGCCGACCCTCTCGTGCGGCGACTCTGGCTGGCGCTCGTCATCTCACCCGCTCACGCGTTGGCACGCGCGCTTGTTTGGCTCCGTACGCGCCTTCTGGCGCGCTGGAGACAAACGTGAGAATTGGCTCGCTGTACTCCGCCCTGACACCTGGCGGCGCTGAGCGGGTTGGACTCCCGGGGTCCGGTTGTTTGAGATTGTCGATCTGGAAGTATCAGCCGACGAGAATGCTGTCGTTGTGCCAGGAAGGTTTTGGGTGGGCGATCCCTCCTGGGCCGTCAAATCAAATCTGGCGCAGGCACCCGGCTCAGGAGTTGCCGTTTGCGGAGCGTGTCAGACCCATCGTGCTGATCGATCCGCTGGCAATTCGGCTCCGACGCGCAGCGGGGTGGCAATGGGATCGATCGCGAACTCGCCGATCGATGGCTCGATCGCGCTTGCAGCCACGCACAATACGGTGTGAAAATCGCCTCGATCGCGTTGCGACGGAGGCCGCTAGGCCGCAGTATCGGTTGTGGCCTCGATCGGTTCGCTCTCCGCCAACCACGCTTCGCGCTTCCACCAGGCGTGCTCCAGCCGACACAGCGGACAGCGTGAGTAGGTCAATAATCTGGGTAGTCGATCGAAGCCCGCCTGGTCGGTTTCAATCCCGGTCGAAAGCTCGCGCCCCGTATTCGGGCACTTGACCATGATCACGCTCACGCCATTCTCCTGTTCGGATCCCGCAGGAGGCGGATGCTAGTGGGCACGGTGCAAATGGCCAATCAAATCTTAGGTCAGTCGTGCTGACCTTCAGCGGGCGAGCCAGCCGGGGGCGCACCCAGGCAGCTCTCGATCGAGACGGGGAAGGGGACCCGGTGCTCGGCTTGATGGCTCCGCAAGGAAGCGCGGCCAAGGTTGCCGAAGACACGGGGGGCTGTGATTGAGACTGAAGCAGGCCATCATCCGCACGGGGCTCGAAGCGCTGTATTTTTCCGGCAGCCATCGCTGGCTGCGCCCGTTCGTCGGCGGGGTCGGCGCGATCCTGACCCTGCATCACGTGCGCCCGCGCCGCCACGACGGCTTCCAGCCGAACCGGCTGCGGGAGGTCACGCCCCGGTTCCTGGAAGCGGCGATCAAAACCATTCGCCGTTCCGGCATCGAGCTCGTCTCGCTCGACGAGATGCATCGCCGGCTCAGCACGGGCGATTTCGCGCGGCGCTTCGCCTGCCTCACCTTCGACGACGGCTATCGCGACACGCTGCGTCTCGCCTATCCGATTCTGCGGAGGCATGGAGTACCGTTCGCGATCTACATTCCGACGAGTTTCCCGGACCGGCTGGGCGAGCTGTGGTGGCTGGCGCTCGAAGCCGTCATCGCCCGCAAGGAGCGCATCGGGCTCGTCATCGACGATGAGGATCGCCGCTTCGACTGCCGCACCGTCAAGGAGAAGCAAAATCTGTTCGATGCGCTGTATTGGTGGCTGCGCGGCCGCAAGACCGAGGAAGAACTGCGTCACGTGATCCGCGATCTTGCCGCCCGCTACGGGGTCGAGCTGCGCGCGTTCTGCGACGAGCTGTGCATGAGCTGGGCGGAGATCGCCGAGCTTGCCGCCGACCCGCTGGTCACGATCGGCGCGCACACGGTCAACCATTGCATGCTCAAGAAGCTCGGCGATGAGGCGGCGCGATCGGAGATGCGCGAGAGCGCCGCGGTCCTGGAGGCGGCGCTGGGCACGAGACCGCGACATTTCTGCTATCCGTTCGGCGATCCGGCCTCGGCGGGCCCGCGCGAGTTCGCGATTGCCGGCGAGCTCGGGTTCAAGACCGCGGTCACCGCCCGACCCGGCGTGGTATTCGCCGAGCACCGCGAGCACCTGATGGCGCTGCCGCGCGTCAGCCTCGACGGCGAATATCAGCAGCGGCGGTTCCTGCGGGTGCTGCTCTCCGGAGCCGGCACCGCCGTTTGGAACGGCTTCCGCCGCGTCGACGCGGCGTAACCCGACGACGCACGGCGGACGGCACAGGGTGGGTTCAGCGAAGCCTGCCGTGGCAGCGCGACGTCGATGATGCTCGGAGGCGAGATGCCGGGAGAGATCGGGGCGGGGGGACCGGGTGCGGACCATGCGCGAGGCGAAGCATTCAATCCCGACTTCGCGGATGACTCTCCGGCGTTTCACGCGAGAGCCGCGTGAAGTCATCGAGCAGGTCTTTGACCAGCTTCTGGCGGCGCGGGTCCTGTGCTTCGGGGGTGGCGGCAAAGAGGGTGAGGAGATAGCGGGCTTTTTCGGCGGCGTCGTGCCAGCTCGAAGCGGGCGTGGCCACGAGGTGTTTCTCCAGTTCGTCCTGCCGAAGCCGCAGCGCCAGTTGATCGGCCTCGACTTCCGCCAGGAGACGACGGATTTCGGTGGCCTTCTGTGCCTTCATGCCGCGGTGCTCATCGAGTTCGATGGTTTTATCCGTCATCTTCTCGCTCCTCGTCACGACTCCGGACGAGCATGACAACTCGCCTCGGGCATCGCTTTGCGCAAGCCTTCGGGCGGCTGAACGCGCTGATCTATGGGGCTCGGCTAGCGGGTCGCGAGCGCCTGCCCTGAATTCCAGCTGAAGATTGCATCGAGTGCCGAGGTCTCGGCGGCATCGTGGGATCGCATCGAGATGCCGCAGTCCACGAACTGGCTTTCGCGGCCCCGCCGGACCTCCCATCGCCACACGGTTTTGCCGCCACGGAACGTGCGGCGCCGGATCGTGTAGGCGAATTCGCCTTCGCGATTCTCATACATGGCGCCAATATGGGTCCGGACGGGCAAGATTGCCAGGGCGCCCAGGAGCTCGGCCGCTCCGACCGGGTGTTCCACTACCGCGGATCCCTCAGGCGGCACGGCCGCGGCCGGTCAGTTCGGCAACCTTCTTGACGTGCGCGACCGCAGCGCGCGCGCCGGTGGTCTTGGTGAGCAGATCGAGAATCGCGTCGTCGTCATCGTGGACGGGCGTGAGCGCCTGATCGGTATAGGCTCGCGCCTCGGGGTCGCGCGCTATGGTCAGGCTCGATCGGAGGAGCTGACCGATCGTGCCGACCAGGACCGCGTGCTTGTGGAGGGTTTCCCAGGCGAAGCGGGGCCAGAAGCTCCACGGGCTCTCGCGCGGCCAGCCGGGCCGACGCTCCGAGGGATGTTTCAGGCGCAGGATACCGCCCTGGAGCGGGTGTACGTTTTCGAGGCGAGCCGTCGTCGCGAATGCGACCAGCACTTTCACCAGGCTTCCGATCGGCACCCCGGCGGCGGCCGCGCGACGCAGCAGGGTGCGCATGTGCTCCGGCGTGTAATACAGCAGCCAAGCCTCGCGGTAGATCGCCTCCCACTCCCGCCTGCTCATCTTGGGATGAGCGGTGCAGACGTGTTCCACGTCGTAGGTGTTGAGGTCCGGATCCATCGTGATGCCGTTCTTCCAGAGAACCTGGTGATCCTCGGAGCCGGGAAGCGGCGTCAGGCAGAAGAACTCGAGAACGTCGAGCGGCAGCTCCTTTTTGATGATCGCGATATCGCGTCGGATGGTCTCCGGCGTGTCCGCCGGAAAACCCAGGATGTACCCGGCAAGCGTCATGATGCCCTGCGCCTTCCACGCGAGCAGCATGTTGCGATACTCGGTGATCTTGTTCTGCCGCTTCTTCGCGGCAGCGAGATTGTCCGGGTTGATGTTTTCCAGTCCGATGAAGACCCGGGTGACGCCGGCGCGTTTTGCCTTCTCGATGAACCGCGGGATCTTGTGGCAAAGCGTGTCGACCTGGATCATGAGGCCGAGCGGGATTGCGTCCCTCTCTCGCAACACGATCAATCGGTCGAAGATCGCTTCCCATGCCTTGTTGCGGGCGAAATTATCGTCGGTGATGAAGAACTTGTGAACGCCATGTGCCCAGTTGAGGCGCACGAGATGCTCCACGTCGTCCGCCGAGCGGTAGCGGGACTTGCGGCCCTGCACGTTGATGATGGTGCAGAACGAGCACTGGTAGGGACAGCCGCGCCCCGCATCGAAGCTCGTGCTCAGTCCCAGCGTGCGCGCAACGTTGCGCTTGGGGAGGAACGGCACGGGGGTGCCCTCCAGGCCCGGCAAATCGGCCATGAAATCGTACACGGGCTGCAGCCGACCCTCGGCCGCGTCCCGCAAAACCGCGTCGAGCCGGCCCTCGGCCTCGCCCGCGAACATCGCAATGCCCATGTCCCGGCACGCGTCGAGATCGACCGCGCGCCCGTCCAGCATCGAGAGGCATCCGGAGACGTGGAAGCCGCCGATGGCCACGGCAATTCCGGCCTCCCGGAGCGGCCGGGCGATGTCGAGGGCGCGCGGGTACTGATTCGACTGAACGCCCACGAGCGCCACGAGCCCGAAGCCGCCATGGCGGCGGAAGCGGCGGATGAGCCCCCGGAGGTCGACGCGCGTGCTGGTCTCGTCGATCGCCTCGATGTCGATGGCGACGCCGGGCCCGAGGACCTGACGCTCGGCGCAATCGGCCGCGATGCCGTAAACGGCGGCAAGCGAGTTCGAGGGAATCATCGCGCGCCACCAGCGGATCACGTATCCGTCGTCGTCGTAGTGCGACGGCTTGATCAGGACGAGGCGGAATCTGCGGTTGGGCAAGCGGACCTGCTTCTGCATCGGCAATCCCGGCCATTCTCCGACGCGATCGCAAAGAAACACGATTTGGACCCGGCGGGCGCCAAACGCCGTATCGTCGGCGCTCCACAAAATTCGAAGACAGCGGGTAGCAGGAACCGGCGTTGCCGGAGCAAGAACCGACATGTGACGTCCGGCGCCGTCCCCCGATCACCGTGCCCTCTTTGCGGCGGGTTGGCCAGCTGTATTTTGCAGCTCGGGAGCACTCTTCGCAGGCACCGTCGGCGCGAAACGCGGGCCGTTCGGCACCGGATTGGCCGTCTTGGTGCCGCATTTCGACGCCGGCGGCGATCGTCTGGAAGACCCGCGTTGGATCGCAGCTTGCTATTGCAGTGCCGAACTGCTATGTAAGTGCATCGATATTTGGCCGGACAACTGGGCCGCTTCGCCTCGCACTGCCGGGCGCACGTTTCAGACTCTCTCCAAATTCGACGAATCGGGAACGAGCCACGAAACCGTGCGCCCGATCCCACGTGCACACCGTCAGTGAAAGGATATAATTATGACCAGGGGCACAGTGAAGTTCTACAACGGCCACAAAGGTTTCGGCTTCATTCAGCCGGACGACGGCGGCAAGGACGTTTTCGTCCACGCCACCGCGCTCGAGCGCGCAGGCATCGGTACCCTGCAAGAGGGCCAGAAGGTCTCCTTCGACACCCAAACCGATGCGCGGTCCGGCAAGATCGCCGTGGGCAGGCTCGAGGTCGCCTGACGCCTGCAAAAGCCCGAGGCCGGCAGGCGACAGCGCTCGCATTCGGCCGCCGCTCGGCAGGGCGGCGGCCATCACTCCCATGATCATCAGCCGACGCGGCTGATGAATCTTCTCCTTCCGAAAGGGGACGGACCATGCGGATCTATATCTTCAAGTCCGACGCGAACAAGGAATTGCGAGCGTTTTCCGATGATCCGTCAGGCACCAAGCTGCCCGGTCAATTCCGTCCCTGGCACGCGTTCGGCGTGATCGCCGCCGGCAAAAGCCCTCCCCACCGGCTTCCGCGCGACCAGATCGAGAAGGCTATCGGCGATCGCGGATTTCAGCTCTGGCGCATGAAGCCCAAGCTGGAGACCGCATGATCTCCGACGCCGATGCTGTGCTGAAGACCCTTCGTATCCGACGTGGCCCTTTTCAGTCGGGCAGGCGTACCGACCGTACCTTTGGCCCCCATGTGAGGAGCAGAACTTGCAAATATTAGTCCGAGACAACAACGTCGACCAAGCCCTCAAGGTTTTGAAAAAGAAGATGCAACGCGAAGGCATATTCCGGGAGATGAAGCGCCGAAGATTCTACGAAAAGCCGTCCGAGAGAAATGCGAGGCAGAAGGGGGAGGCGGTTCGTCGTGCGCGCAAGCTTGCCCGCAAGAAGGCGGTGTATGAGGGTCTCATCGCCGATCCGCGAAAGAAAAAGGTCGCGGCCGGCGGCAGGGCTTTCACGCGCAACTGATGCGACGGCGCGTCTGCCTTGAAAACGCCGACGCGAACTGGTAGTACATCGACATTAGCCGGCGGGCCGCCTGTTACGAATCCCATCGACAGATCGGTTTCGGCCCGCCCTGAACCACCCTTCATCGACAGCCCAGGCCAGGCGGGATGTCTCGAGCAACCCGCGACACGTCGGCGCGCCGCGCGCGCGCCCGTCGTCGCCTGACGGATGATTGCAACTTGAACTCTTTTCATGGCTTCGGTCTCGCCGAGCCGATCACGCGGGCGCTGGCCGAAGAGCGATACGATGCGCCCACTCCCATCCAGGTCGAGACCATCCCGCTCGTGCTGCGCCGACGCGACGTCGTCGGCATTGCCCAGACCGGTACTGGAAAAACCGCGGCGTTCGCGCTGCCGATCCTCGACCACATTTCGGCCAATCCCCAGCCGTCGCAGGCCAAGACCTGCCGCGTGTTGGTGCTGAGCCCGACGCGCGAATTGTCCGCGCAGATCGCCGAGAGCTTCCGAATCTACGGACGATACCTTCGGCTGCACGTCGCACTGGCGATCGGCGGCGTGCCGATCGGCCCGCAGGCGCGAGCGCTTGCCAGGGGCGTCGAGATCCTGGTCGCTACCCCGGGGCGACTGCTCGACCTGGTCGGCACGGGTGCCGTGTCGCTCGATCGCGCCGAGGTGCTGGTCCTCGACGAGGCCGACCGGATGCTCGACATGGGCTTCATCCACGATATCCGCCGCATCGTCGCCAAGCTTCCGAAACACCGGCAGAACCTGTTCTTTTCCGCGACCATGCCGCCCGCGATTGCCGAGCTCGCCCGCGAGATTCTGCGCAACCCGGCAAGGGTCGCGGTGGCTCCGTCGGCTTCGACCGCCGAGCGCATCGAGCAGCAAATCGTGCATCTCGAAGCCTCGGCGAAGCCCGCGGTTCTCGCCGAGATCTTGCGCGGCGAGGCGGTGCAGCGGGCGCTCGTCTTCACCCGTACCAAGCACGGCGCCGACAGAGTGACGCGCGCGCTGGTGAGATCCGGCATCGGCGCCGAGGCGATCCACGGCAACAAGTCGCAGAACCAGCGCGGGCGCGTGCTCGCGGCCTTCCGCGACGGCCGCGTGCGCGTCCTGGTCGCGACCGACGTTGCCGCGCGCGGCATCGACGTCGATGCGATCACGCACGTGATCAATTACGACCTGCCGAATGTGCCGGAAAGCTACGTGCATCGCATCGGCCGCACCGCCCGCGCGGGAGCGGCGGGGACGGCGATCTCGTTGTGCAGCGCCGAGGAGTTGCCGCACTTGCGCGCCATCGAGAAACTGATCCGGATGGCGATACCGGCGGATCCGCGGCGCGCGCGACCGGCGCCCGCAAAGGAGCCGCGCGGCAAGGCCCAATCCCACCAGTATCGCTCTCGGGGACCGACGCGCCCCCACGCGCCGCGGCGGGACGCCCCGGCGTCGGCTCGGCACGAGCTCGCAATGGTGCCATTCCTGCAGCCGAAGCACCGCGAGCAGAGCGGACCATCCGCGAGGCCGCCTCGCAAGCAATGGAGACGCGCATGACGACGCACCGGTTTCGAGTCGGCCAGAAAGTTCAATTGAGCAGCCATCGCTCGCGGATGGCAGCGGTGGGCACCTACCAGGTCGTTCGCCAGCTTCCGGACAGCGCCGGCGAGCTCTCTTACCGGATCAAGAGCTCCCGAGAAGCGCACGAGCGGGTCGCAAAAGAGAGCGAGCTCGAGAAGGCATGAATGTCGACGACGTGCGGCGCTACCTGCGTCGCCCGGATCGCCGTCACGCGATCCTCGATCGGGTCATCACGCGAGGGTCGCGACTGGTGCCAGTTCCGAAAATGTTTGATCTGTCATGCCCAGGATCTTACCGGGATGCATGCAAGGCGTGGCTGGCCGGGACAAGCCCGGCCAGGACAGACAACCGTCGAAATGGGTACGTGGTTACTGCACCGCCGCACTTTTGGCTTGGACCAGCTTTTCCGCACATGCCCGCGCCAGAACGTAATCGGGGGAGCTGGCTCCCGGACGGGTTGCCCAGCCGCCCTTCTCCACGAAATTGCCCTGCTCCCAGCTCGATGAGATCTTTTTCAGAGCCGTCAAGTTCGCGATCGCGTCGCCGTTCTGCTGGAATTTCTCCACGCAGATGGGCGTCAGGATTGCGACGACAGCCACGTCGGCCCGCTGGTCCGCCAGCTTATTGGCTGCGCTGGTTGTCATCCAGCCGCCCCAGGTGAATCCCACGATCGCAAGCAGGATCGCTCCGCCGGCCGCGCCCCACAGGGCAGGTTTGACTTCCGAGGGAAATTCCATGGCATTTCCTTTTCGATGAGAGGTTTTGCGCCGCGAGCGGCGCGCGAACGCCCAATGCGGGTACTGATCGCACCCGCGCCGAACGCAATTTTATCGGGAGTGTGCCTGCCGACGGCATCAGCGCTGCCAGCTGAAGAGAGCGCGGGCTTCGGTAGGTCCGCGTTTTATGGACAGCTCTCGGACAAGCCGCTGCTTGCCTGCCATCGCACTATGGGCGCGTCCGAGAGAAAACACAAGAAATTATAATTGGAAGCTGAAATCTTGTGATGAACCTCTCCAATCGACTTCTGCTCGGCAGCCGCATCCTGTTCCGCTCGTGACCGGCGAAGCGCCGATACGTCGGAAACCGAGCGTTCGACCGACTGCAGGCCTCGTCAGACGGGACGGGGAGGGGAAAACGAGCGCATCTTGCAATGACCGAGGAGGGGCGCGCCCGGCCAATCGAGCCGGCGCCGCAATGCGATTGCGCCGCGCTTCGCCATGCTCGAAAGCGCAGCTCGGCGGGGTGCACATTTGCGTGCGCCGGGCGTGGTTACAACGGAGGCGACTGCACCAAGCGGACGGCGGGGTCATGGCCTTCCGGCGGGGCCATCGGCCGGCTGTCGATGACCTGGTCGACGATGCCGAAATCTTTGGCCATCTCCGCTGTCAGGAACGTATCGCGCTCCAGCGCGTCCTCGATCTTCTTGAGCGGTTGACCGGTGTGCTTCACATAGATGTCGTTGAGGCGCTTTTTCAGATTCAAGATCTCTTGGGCGTGGAGCATGATGTCGGTTGCTTGCCCCTCGAAGCCGCCCGAGGGCTGGTGAATCATGATGCGAACGTTCGGCAGGGCGAATCGCAGGTCCTTGGCTCCGGCCGCGAGCAGTAGTGCGCTCATGGAGGCCGCCTGCCCGACGCAAAGGGTCGATATCGGGGGGCGCACGAACTGCATGGTGTCGTAGACCGCAAGTCCCGAGGTCACCACGCCCCCGGGCGAGTTGATGTACATGCTGATCTCTTTCTTGGGGTTGTCGGCCTCCAGAAAGAGCAGTTGCGCGACCACCAGCATCGCCACGGAATCCTCGACCGGGCCGGTGATGAAAATGATGCGTTCCTTGAGCAGTCGCGAATAGATGTCGTAGGAGCGCTCGCCGCGGTTGGTCTGCTCGACGACCATCGGGACCAGATAGTTCATATAAGTGTCGACGGCATCCGTCATGTTGCCCTTCACCGGGTTTTCAAGCTCACTGGCATCTCTCTCGAACTGAAGCGGGCGCTTCGGGTCCAGGGCTCGCGCCGTGGCACTGGTCCCGGCGCGGAGAAATGTACGGCCTTACCCCAACCCGAGGGTATGAACCCTGGAGTTCGGCCGCGCACGCTCCAGTGCGGCGCGGAAATGTACGAGTGCCGCCAGCGCCGTGCGAAACCGGTCGGCATCGGCCGAAGCCTCCGGTTCGGTGGCTGCGACGGAAACGGCGGCATGGCGATTGATATAGCTGGCCGCCATGCGGGTGAGATGGTCCGCTGCGTCCGCGATCTCGTCATCGTACTCGATCAGGTCGACGATATTTGCGATCCCGGATCCGACGTTGTGAAGATAATGGCAGCTGGCGAGCCCCTTTGATGCCCGCCGAAGCTCGCTCTCTATCAGGTCCAGGAAGCTTAGCATGAAGTTCGGGACCATATCGGGCCTCATCGTTGCGGAGCTTCGACCGTCGCGCCCAGAGAGGAGGGCCGGCGGGCGAGCGGGTCATGGCTTGTACCGCGACCCGCGAGCCAGCCGGCGCATGGCCCACCCCTCTCTCTCACGTTGGCGAGGCTGGGGCAATTAGAAATCCATGCCGCCACCATGAGGCATGGCCGGCGTCGCAGCTTCCTTCTTCGGCACCTCGGCGACCATCGCCTCCGTGGTGATCAGCAGGCCCGCGACGGATGCCGCGCCTTGGAGCGCCGCGCGTACCACCTTGGTCGGGTCGATAATGCCTTTGGATATCAAGTTGCCGTACTCGCCGGTCTGGGCGTCATATCCATACGCGTAGGTCTCGTGCTCCAGGATGTGGAAGGGCCTTTCCGGCGAAGCTCGCCGCCGGGATCACCGGCCCTCGATTGTCCTCGACTTGTCCTCCACAAAGGCGCAGGGTCGATGCTGCCGAGACGCCATCCCAAGGCGTTCGGCTGTTTTTCAGGTATTTTCAGCCAAGCGCCCGTTCGGGCGTCCTTTGTCTCGCTCCGAAGCATGTCGGGCGAAGGGGAAGCGACGTGGAAACTCAACATTTGCCGCCGGCACACGGCGGTGTGCTTGCTGTGTCCCGGGCTATGGGTGCT
>WNGP01001813.1_pt1 | contig 17669 bp, 11 predicted proteins | sample 5407671 | NCBI WGS metagenome assembly WNGP01 (sample SAMN13153381, study PRJNA577476) | soil metagenome | isolation source: 40 cm soil or saprolite under Garry oak tree replicate 2 | place: USA:California | collected 2016-06-15 | reverse complement strand
CGAGTTCCCGTCTGGAGAGCTTCGGCCGCCTGAGCCTCGGCCGTAGCAGCCTGAGCTCCTTTCTTCAAACCGCCGAACAGATCGGTTTCCCAGCTCGCAATGAATCCGAGATCGTAGTAGTTCTGATGGCGATCATAGCCGGGTAAGTGTGAGGCGGGGCGACCGGTCATACTCTCGGTCGATTGAGAAAGTGTGGTCGTCGAAGCGTAAAGGTTTCCTGATGGCATGTGTCGCGCTCCTGCTCCTTGGGCAGCGGCACGCGCCTGTTGCACCCGCGTTATGGCAGCGGCGAGGTCAAGATTCTGTTCCAGCGCCCGATTTACGATCAGTGTCAGCTCGGGATCACGGAAGCCGGTCCACCACTGGTCGAGGGACGGTGCCGGCAAAGAGGTGGTACGAGCCTCGATGGAGGGAGCGTTGTGAAATGGCTGCAGCTTCACCGTCGGGCGTTGGTATTTTGGCCCCACGGCACATCCGGTGAGGGTGGCCCCTAGTGCGAGGGCAACGCCTAATCGCAGGATGGACTTTCGCGGGGAGGGTGAGTATTTGTAGGACACCATGGATGCGATTCCTTACGTGCACGAAATAATATACACGTATAAGATGATATACGCAACAGGAAAGATACAAACTTTTACGGGAGGAACCCATTGACCCTAAAAAAGCGAAAGGAACGCTACCGTTCTGAGCTGCGCGCCGAGACCTTGGCGGCGGCCCGAGAGCTGATCCAAGAGGTGGGCTATGAGGGTTTGACGCTCCGCAAGCTCGCGAAGCGGATGGAATGCTCGCCTATGGCACTCTATTCTTATTTCGCCGACAAGCAGGCGCTTCTGATTGCTCTCGCTTTGGAAGGCTTTGAAAAGTTAGCCAAACGGTTCGATTCCACCGTTAGTCGCAACCCGCTCACCGCGCTTAGGAAGATACTTCTGGACTATATTGCTTATGCCGAGGAGAACCCATTCGAGTACAGGATTCTGTTCCTATCGGTCCAAACGATTGGAGAGCTGAAGCAAACCCGGCAGGACTTGCAGGAACGAAATCCGGCCTTTCGAGCACTTTTCAAGCGCGTGGAAGTGTGCATAGAGGCAGGTGTGCTTCAAGGCGACGCGTTCGCTGTGAGTACCGTGTTATGGACAGGCGCTCATGGGGCCGCGTCCCTCCTGATCACTGCAAAGAACTTCCCGTTTGGCAGCCGTCAACAATACGGGGAAGAGGTCGTCGCAACGATCCTAAGCGGCGCACAAAACCGCGCGATCGCGGGGATCTGAATCCCTAACCTGCGTTCAGAAAAAGTCGCTTCCAGGAAGATATGATGATCAATGCAGTACGAAAAAGGGAGAAGACATGACTCGCGAAGCTAGAGTGATGTCCGGGATTTTGGGGTAGTGTCTCAGTTTGAAATACCTCAACGCGGTCCGAAAACCACCCAAGCAAGCACTGCCGTCGAACAATTGGATAAGCCCGGCAAGGGCGCTGAGCCAAATCACAACGACCACTAAGCCCCAAATCATTGCCGCGATGGTGACTAGCGCCACGGGTAACCCGTTGCAATGATAGCGGTGGTATCCGGTGTACGCTATCACCGCACATGTTGCGGAATACCCGCGTTTGAGACCCCTTTTGCAGGAGAAGCGATGAGATTGCAAGAACTACGAAGCAGGCTTCACGGCGTTATCGCGTTTCCGGTCACGCCGTTCAAACCCGACCTGTCCTTGGACATCTCTGGACTGCGAAGAAACCTCCGGCAATTGTTGCAGTATCCGATCGCCGCAATCGTGGCAGCAGGCGGTACGGGCGAAATGTACTCACTGACGCCGAGTGAGCACGAAGAGGTGGTGAAAGCCACACTAGATGAAGTGCGAGGCCGAATTCCAGTGATTGCCGGGACTGGGTTCAACCAACAAATGGCCGTGGCTTTCGCCCAACAATCGGAACGTCTTGGCGCGGACGCCATTCTGGCCCTGCCCCCGTATTACCCGAACGCCGATGAAGACGCGTTGTCTGAGTATTACGCGGCAATCGGAAGTGCAACCACCCTTGGGCTCTTCGTCTACAGCCGGGACTGGGTGAGCCCGGGCCCAGCCTGGGTGGAACGCCTCGCGGCGAAAATCCCAACACTGATCGGGTGGAAGGATGGACAAGGCGATACCCGGCGTTATCAACAAATCATGAACCGCGTCGGTGATCGGCTTATTTGGATCGGGGGTGCGGGCGACGATTGTGTTCCCGCATACTACAGCATCGGAATCAGGGCGTACACTTCCAGCATCGCCACGGTCGCGCCAAAGCTTTCCTTGCAACTTCACGAGATTGCATCCACAGGCGATACGGCCAAGCTCATGCGGTTGATGAACGACTATGTGATCCCACTCTACGCGTTGCGGAGCCGTCGAAGAGGTTACGAGGTTTCCGCCATGAAAGCGATGATGAACCTGGCGGGTTTGGCTGGAGGGCCAGTGCGCCCGCCCCTTCCTAACTTACGCCCTGAAGAGGTAACAGAGGTCAAGACTATGCTTGAGCGGTGGAGACCCGTTTTGACATAGCGAAAGATAGCAAATTCGGAAGAGAGATTCTTCGTTGATTGCGTCCGTTGCCTCTAAGGTTTCGCGGTGAAGGCGAAGCGTGAGAATGCGCCTTCTACGGTACGGCGTCTGGCTCTTGTCAGTTAGTATCCCAGCCTCTTGTCGACGACATTTGGTAATCGCTCACCCTTTTGGAATCGTTCAAACTGCGCGATGAAAAACTGCATTGCTCGGTCAAGCCAGTCGGGCGTATTGTCGGCGCAGTGCGGAGAAAGTAGTACGTTCTCCAATTTGTAGAAGGGGTGACCCTCGGGCAACGGCTCGTGATCGAATACATCCAGGGCCGCGCCTTTGATTTGGCCCTTCGAAAGTGCATTGATCAGCGCCCGCTCATTGATTACTGGACCTCGGCCAACATTAATCAGCACCGCGGAGGGCTTCAACGCTGCGAACTCCGGCTCGCCAATCATTCCGTGCGTTTCTGAAGTCAATGGGGCTGAGACCACCACGTAGTCGCAGCACGAAAGCATCTCAATGCGATGCTCCGGAGCATAGACTTGATCGACCAGTGGGTTCGCGCCGCGTAACGTCGACGTATGGCGTTTGAGAGCTAGCACTGTCATCCCGAGCGGACGCACTCTTGCGGCGATCGCGCGGCCGATGTCCCCGTATCCAATGATTCCGACGGTTTGACCCGACACAGACATTACGTTGAAGGGTTCCCATATCCCAGCCGTCTGATTGCGAATCATGCGGCGGAAGTCTTTCGCAAAATACAAAATCGCACCAAGCACAAACTCTCCCAAAGACGCACTAAATACTCCGCTCCCGTTGGTCAGCGGCACGAGACTTTCAATCATCTCCGGAAACAACGTTCTCTCCAGGCCCACGGCACGGGAATGCACCCAACGCAGGTTTGGGCACATTCCAAACACTTTTCTAAAGAGTGCGAGAGAGCCCGACCAATTGAAGAGCACATTGGCGTGAACAGCTGCTTGCTCAAATACTTCAACGGAATTTCCTGCGATAATTTTCACTCCGGCCAGCTGATTCGCCAGCATAGTAAGCTGCGGCTCAGCCGGATCGGCCAGTACCAGAATAGTGTCATTTTTCATCAGGATCGTAACAGCCGTGCCGGCTATTACACCACAATCAGTATTCAAGCAGTGCGACTCAGAAAAATCAAAACCAGTTACTTAGAGCACAGAATTGACACTTGAAACTACGAAGTTAGCATTGAGCGAGCTGTCCGTCCCGAAGGCGCCAGAGGGAGAGCGGGTTGGCGTCGTGTAGCGCAAGCGGCAGCAATGATTCAGGCACGTCCTGGTAGCAGATTGGCCTTAGAAACCTTTCGATTGCTGCTGCTCCCACAGATGTCGTGCGGCTATCGGATGTTGCGGGGTACGGACCGCCGTGCACCATGGCGTAAGCAACTTCAACCCCAGTAGGGAAGCCATTGACGATGATTCGTCCGACCTTACGTTCGAGGATGGGCATCAGCCGGCGGACAACCGCAACGTCCTCGGTCTCAAGATGCAAAGAAGCAGTTAATTGACCTGAGAGTTGTTCTGCCAAAGCAATCATTTCGTCGATATTCGTACAAGAGACGAGTAAAGACGCTGGACCGAAAACCTCATCTTGCATTTGGGGAGTTGCCAAAAATTCCGCAGCATTGGTAGACAGCAATGCTGCTCGCCCAGCGCAGGTTCCTGATTCTGACTGGCCTTGTGCGATCGTATGCACACCTTTCAGCGTGGCAAGCTGCTGCAGTCCACTGCTATACGCGGCTTGGATACCAGGAGTGAGCATGACGCCCGCATTCTTAGCCAATATCTTTTCCGACGCAGCGCGGCGGAACCGTTCCAGATCAGAGCTCTCCAGAGCTATCACCAAACCCGGATTCGTGCAGAACTGTCCTACACCTAGAGTCATTGAGTCGACGAATCCCTGCGCGAGCTTTTCGCCACGACTAGAGAGGGCTCCTGGCAAAAGGAACATCGGATTAATGCTGCTCATTTCGGCGTAGACCGGGATTGGCACCGGCCGATTGAAAGCGATTTTCATGAGGGCGATGCCACCTCGGCGTGATCCTGTGAACCCAACGGCCTTGATTGACGGATGGGACACTAGCGCTTCGCCGATCGAATTACCCTTGCCAATCATCAGCGAGAAAACTCCCTCAAGAAGGCCGCAAGTGGCTACAGCCTCCTGGATAACGCGGCCCACTAATTCAGTTGTGCCGAGATGTGCAGGGTGAGCCTTAACGATGACAGGGCAGCCTGCTGCAAGCGCCGAAGCTGTATCGCCGCCCGCTACGGAGAAAGCCAGAGGGAAATTGCTGGCGCCAAAGACAGCCACGGGTCCAAGTGCTATTTTGCGCATCCGCAAGTCAGGACGTGGCTGTGGCGAGCGATCAGGGAGGGGTGTATCCAACCTAGCATCGATCCAACGGCCATCTCGAACTATAGAGGCGAACAGTTTCAGTTGGCCTACAGTGCGGGCGCGTTCGCCTTCGATGCGGGCCTTTGGCAACCCAGTTTCGGCACATGCGCGGTCAATCAACGATTCACCGAGATCAACAATTCCTTGCGCAATTGTTTCCAGGAAACGCGCCCGGAGTTCAAGTCCAGTCTCGCGATATGCGTCGAACGCCGCCTCCGCCAATGAGCAAGCCCTGTCAACTTCGGCCAGCCCCCCGCCCCCAAAAGTCGGTTCGAGATCTGTGCCGAGACCGGGATTTCTAGCAATTAGCGTGCTCTCGCGCCCGCGGACGGCACTCTTGCCAATCAACATCTCGCCGGTAATCTTCATTTCATTATCCTTGTCGAGGAGTCGTCCGCTAGGTCGACTCAGTAAGGGAATGCTGAGTGAAATACAAAGCTCAAGTTAAAACTTCAGGAAACAGCTTATGGCTTGGCTTTTTGCTTCCACTCTTCGTATGCGGCCTTGGTCGCGTCGTCTGGCGGATAAGTTCCCCGAAGGGGTGATCCTTCCTGAATCAGCATTGTGATGAAGTCTTCGAGTTGCTCCTGTTCGGCGGCATCGGCGGCGACCTCGACAGCCAAATGCCGCGGGATCACGACCACGCCCTCGACATCGCCGACGATGATGTCATCTGGAAATACGGCGACGCCCCCGCACCCAATAGGCACATTCATATCGATTGAGTGATGCTTGACGAGGTTAAGCGGCGCGCTTGCTCCTGCGCAGAATACGGGGAACCCCATCGCGGCAATCACACCGCTGTCTCGTACAGGTCCGTCAGACACCATGCCAGCCGCGCCCCGCACTTTCAATCGCGTTGCCAAGATCGATCCGATGGACGCGACGCTTTTTTCGCCCCGGCAATCCTGAACTAGCACGTACCCCGGTGGGATCGTTTCGATGCCTTTACGCTGCGGATACTCAGGATCCGCAAACACTTCGAGGCGGTCGAGATCCTCTCTCGCTGGAATATTGCGGAGTGTGAAAGCTGGACCTACCAGATTGCCGTTCACACTCGGGCCAATCGGAGCAACACCTTGCATAAACACGTTGCGAAAGCCACGCTTAAAGAGTTGCGTCGTCAGGGTAGCGGTGCTGACGCGCTTTAGCTGCTCCACTGCAGCAGGGTTCCAAACGTCCATACGCTTGCTCCTTGTAAAAGGCACCGTCGTGCAAAACTGTAACGACACAAACCAGTCTCAGAATTCCGGACTCGTGATCAGTGGATCTCGGGATCACCAGATCCACTCGAACTTCCCGGTTCTTCAAGAAAGTCAAAGTCACAGCCTTTATCGGCTTGAGTAACGTGCAGCTGGTTTAGAACTCCGTAACCACGGTTGAACTTTGACTTGGGCGCAATCCAAGCCGCTTTACGCCGAGCCATTTCCTCCTCGGAAATCAGAACGTCGATCGTTCGAGCCGACACGTCAAGAGCGATGACGTCGCCATCCCGGACCAATGCCAAGGGACCACCTACAAAAGACTCCGGCGCGATGTGCAGCACACATGCTCCATAGCTAGTACCGCTCATGCGCGCGTCCGAAATGCGAACCATATCCCTCACTCCAATTTCGAGCAGTTTTTTCGGGATTGGTAACTGGCCCCATTCGGGCATACCGGGAGCGCCGATTGGTCCGGCGTTCTGCAGCACGATCACGGAATCAGCTGTTACCTGTAAGCCCGGATCATCTATGCGTGAGGCCATATCGTCGTAGTCGCGAAATACGACCGCCGGGCCCTTATGCTGGAGGAGGCGGGATTCCATGGCGGGTGGCTTGATCACCGCACCGTCTGGCGCCAGGTTCCCGTGCAGAACCGCAAGGGCATCCCGGGCCACCAGAGGATTGGCGCGACGTCGAATTACCTCTTCATTAAAGATTTGCGCATCGCGAATATTTTCACCGAGCGTACGACCATTCACCGTCATTTGGCTGCCGTCAATCAAGTCACCCAGTTCTTTCAGCAATGCCCGGAGCCCGCCCGCATAATAAAAATCCTCCATTAGGAATTGTCCCGCTGGACGGATGTTGGCGAGCACTGGTGTGCAGCGTGCCAGCTCATCAAAACGATCGATAGTTAGAGGGATACCCGCGCGACGGGCGACCGCTACGAGATGTACCAAAGAGTTGGTCGAACCCGACAACGCCAGCACCGTAGTGATTGCATTGTCGAATGATCTGGCAGTGATAAAGTCTGAGGGCTTGTGATCTTCCCACACCATTTCCACGATGCGCTTTCCGGTGAGCGACGATTGCTGGGCGTGGCGCGAATCAACCGCCGGGGTAGACGCGAATCCGGGCAACGTAAAGCCTAAGGCTTCCGACGCGCTGGTCATAGTCGAGGCCGTACCCATCGTCATGCAATGTCCAGGGGAACGCGCTATGCCGGTCTCGATACCTCGCCAATCTTCTTCGCTGATTTTTCCTACTCTCAATTCGGCCCAATATTTCCAGGTATCCGTACCACTCCCAAGAGTGACGCCATTCCAATTGCCCCGAAGCATCGGCCCAGCGGGAAGAAAAATAGCCGGCAAATTCATGCTGAGCGCCCCCATCAGTAAGCCGGGACTAGTCTTGTCGCATCCGCCCATCAGGACGCAACCATCGAAAGGATAAGATCGGAGCAGTTCCTCGACTTCCATCGCGAGGAAGTTACGGTAGAGCATCGTGGTGGGTTTCTGAAATGGCTCGGAAAGAGTCATCGCCGGCATTTCCAAAGGGAAACCGCCAGCTTGCCAAACACCGCGCTTAACGTCTTCGACGCGTTCCTTGAAATGGGTATGACAAGGATTGATGTCACTCCAAGTATTCACAATTGCAATCACTGGTTTTCCGCTGTAGTCGGAGGTGTCATATCCCATTTGGGCCGTCCGGGAGCGGTGCCCGAAAGAACGCAGGTCTTTAGCGCCATACCAACGATGGCTGCGCAAATCCTCGGGTTTTTTGCGTTGATTTTTCACGCTTGCTTTCCCGGAGTTTTACTCACGATTGTCGAAGACGAAGATCTTATGACTGGTGGTGATAGTCATTCCGGCTCTGCGCTATCACCCAGGGCACGATGCCTTGCATTGTCGATGTGGGTTCGCATTTCCCGCCGGGCCGCCTCTTCATCACCAACGCGAATAGCCTCAAGAATACGTTGATGTTCTCCCTGAACCAGTAGCAAGCGTTTTCGGTTTCGTGTCAGTGAGAGGTTACGCGTAATATTCATTCCATTGAAGGTATGAATAGCTAAAGCGTCGAGGGTTTGCACGAAAAGCTGATTGCGGCTGGCACGCGCAATGGCTACGTGGAAATTGATATCAAGTTCGACGCCAACTTCACCGGCCGAATTCGCCTGGTCCAATTTGTGAAATGCTTCATCAAGCGTCGCCATGTTCTCGTCCGTCCGGCGTTGGGCGGCGAGGTACGCAGCCTCGCCTTCCAAGGCGATGCGGAATTCAAAACAGCGCATCAGATCCGCAATTCCCCCAATAGGAGCTAGCCGTAGGAATTCGCGACCGGGTTTACGCTGCACGAATGTCCCCGCGCCCTGTCGAGTCGCAACGACGCCGTCCGCAAGCAGGCGTGAGAGCGCCTCGCGGATGACTGCTCGGGAAACCCCGTGGTCACTTGCAAATTGGTTCTCCGAGGGCAGGCGATCGCCGACGGCGAACTTTCCTGAAACGATCCGTTCCAATATCTGCTCATAGATGCGGTCCGGAAGACGCGAAGGTTCGGTGAGAATAGACGACTTGCTGTTAGTTGGCGCCCCAACAATTTTTCTTGGGGATTCCGTTAAGACATCGCGAGCGTCCAGATTGGTCTTCATGTTTCTATGACCCCTGATTTCGCTAAAATGAGTGGGCGAAGCGGCAATTCTAGAATGAATACTGGCTTTTCGACCGACGTGGCCTCGGGCGCCATATACCACGTCAATCGTTGGCCACTCGATAGCGAAATTCGGTGGCTAGGGGATGCACCACCCTCCCCATTTTGGTTGTCCGACATAACACTAACATACGTTTAACGCGAAACTGGCCCACTGTCAACACTTGTGTGACAAGTTGGCGGAAAGACTCTCGTGCAATCACTAAGAACGCTGGAATATATGTAGAAATAAGGAGAAAAGACGAGATCTTACTTGTAAGACAGGAAGGGCGGATGCACTTGACAGCAGCGAGCTTCGATGTTATTGACTCATACGCATAAGGGGGATAGCCGAATCCGCGATGCAGGGCGCAAGGGCGCTCGAACTGCCAATTCGGTGTGTGCCGGTTGGACGATTCAATTGTCATTGGGGATCGAGGTATCTCCTCCTACACGATCAGCACGTACGCACTGATGTCTTTCAGCGGAACCGAATACCCCAATTGAAGGGATTTTATGCCTCTTGCGGACTCACCGCACATCCCCAACGGCCGTTGGCTGCGCATCATTCCTCCAACAATCGTGATCTACATCATCGCCTACATGGATCGAATGAACATCAGCTTCGCGATCGCGGGCGGTATGGACAAATCGCTTGGCTTATCCATGACCACCTCTGGATTGGCCGCTGGAATTTTCTTCTTTGGTTATATGGTCTTGCAAATCCCGGCGGGGCACATCGCCGAACACGGCAGCGCGAAGAGATTCATTCTATGGACCATTGTTGCCTGGGGCGGTTTATCGTTTCTGACGGCGTTTGTGCAAAATGCGTGGCAGTTACTGGGTATGCGATTCTTGTTGGGCGTAGCTGAGGGCGGAATATACCCCGCAATCTTGACAGTCATTGGCAATTGGTTCCCGACGAAGGAAATCGGGCGCGCCAACGCATTTTTTCTAATGAGTCTGCCGCTCTCGACCCTCATGACCAATCCGGTATCCGGATGGATCGTCGCCAACTATGGGTGGCGATTGCTGTTCATGATGGAGGGAGGCCTTTCTCTTGCGCTGATCTGTATCTGGCTGCCGATGATCAGTGATCGCCCGGAAGAAGCGAAGTGGATTTCCGAGGAAGAAAAAAAATACCTTGTCGAGACTTTGCGAGACGAGAAGACCAATCGCGAGATTTCATTTAAGCAGTCAAACCCGAGAGGATGGTCTTACCGGCAACTGTTTGCAGACAAGAATCTTTGGCTCATGGTGTTGCTGTTCATCTGCTACACCAGTGGACAGTACGGATATTCCATCTGGCTACCCACTCTGATTAGGGATTTGACCGGCAAAAGCTTGACTACCGTGGGGTGGTTGACTGCTCTTCCGTTTATTTCGGCGCTCGCAGGTTTGTATTTCTTTGGCGCACTCTCGGACAAGACGCGGAATCGGCGGCTATGTACAGCCCTATCCCTTGCCGGGTTTGGTGGTTGTTTTTGGCTTGCAACGCTGTTCCCACAACATGTTTGGCTTTCCTTTGCGTTGCTCGTTCTAACGGGCGTGTTTACGAAGTCGATGCAGAGCCCTTTTTGGGCGATGCCGGCACTGCTTTTCCCCCCTGGATTTGCCGGTGCCACGCGCGGGGTGATCAATGCGCTCGGCAATTTGGGTGGATTTTTGGGCCCGACACTAGTTGGATGGTTTGCGACAATGACCGGCAACATGAGATTTGGAATTTACGCTCTGGCGTTCTTGTTGTTGTCGGGAGCAACCATTACGATGCTTTTACCCCCGATCACCGCGGGAGAGTCCGATCCGGTAGAACAGGTCACGATACGCTAAAGTGCCTCAAATTTACGGGAAACGGCTCTCTTGTCGCACAAGTTGGTTCGGTGCACCAAGCTTCTCTTCCTTCTGACTTCCACTATGCCCAAAGGGTTGATAACGGGACTTTGGATTGATTTCGACCAGGCACGCGAGCAACTCCGCCTCGAAACAGCAGCCATCGAAGGCCAACACATTGACTGTTAACCACTTACAAGCGACAACTCAAGGTGTCGACTCAAGACGAGTGCGTCACTCCGATTTAGTGAGATCCCTCAGCTAGAACCCGCCCGAGCGCTCTTCCGGCAGCTAGAAATATTAGTTGTATGACAAATCAGGAATTTGCTTGACAACTTGGGCGGCGGATATTACCGTGGCGCAAAATTGGAAATGACTCGAAGGGGAGGATCTCCAGTAATGACACTCTACAATTTCACAAAATCCATGGTTCGCCTTGGGCTGTGTGGGTTACTGGTTCTGGCCGTTTTCACACCCACTCCGATACGCGCGCAGGTCGTGGGGGCATCCCTCGCCGGGACTGTTAGCGATCCATCCGGGGCACCTATTGGCGACGCGAAGGTCGCTATTGAAAACCTCGGGACCGGTATCAGTCGCGCTGTTACCACGGATAAAAACGGTTTTTATAGCGCACCTAACTTGTTGCCTGGAAATTACGAGGTCTCAGTGTCGGCCACGGGATTTTCGTCCCAGGTAAAGAAAGGTGTAACGCTGACCGTTGGTGGACAACAGACCGTGGACTTCGCGATGCGGATCGGGAACATCAGCGAAAAAGTCGAAGTTACCGGGGAAGCTCCAACCGTGCAACTGACCTCTTCAGCCATCACTAGCGTTGTCGATTCGACTACGGTCCGCGAGTTGCCGCTTAACGGACGAAGTTGGACGGATTTGGCCAATTTGCAACCGGGTGTTAGCCCCATGTTGACCCAGTTTAGTGCCGGTGGCGGTACCGACCGCGGCGAACGCGGATTCGGGAATCAACTCTCTATTAGTGGAGGCAAACCAGTACAAAATAACTATCGACTCGACGGGGTCAGCCTCAATGACTATGCGAACGGAGCTCCTGGAAGTGTGCTGGGCGCAGCGTTGGGTGTAGACGCGATTCAGGAGTTCTCGGTCATTACCAGCAACTATTCGACCGAGTATGGACGGACATCTGGCGGAGTCGTTAACGCCATCACCCGCTCTGGCACGAATCAGTTCCACGGGGATGCCTATGAATTCCTGCGGAATAGCGCGCTGGATGCGCGAAATTTCTTCGATCCCCAAACCATTCCGCCGTTCAAACGAAATCAATTTGGGGCTTCGGCTGGAGGTCCAATCAAGAAAGACCGGACGTTCATCTTCGGGGACTACGAAGGCATACGTCAATCAAAGGGTGTGGCGACGTCAGCCCATGTTCCTTCCGATGCGGCGCGGGCTGGCCAGCTTTCCACCGGAACAGTAGTTGTGGACCCGGCGGTAGCAAAATACCTCGCATTCTGGCCCAAAGCCACGACAACCCCGCCGGGGAGCGATGTTGGAATATTCTTCTTCACCAGTCAGCAAGTTGTCACCGAAAACTTCGTGACTACGCGCGTTGACCAAAAGTTTTCAGAGCGCGACTCTATTTTCGGCACCTACCTATACGACAACACTCGCTACACCACGCCTGATGCCTTGGATGTCAACTTAAATGGCTATCGCACCAACCGCCAGGTTGTTGCAATTGAAGAGACCCATATGTTCCGCCCGACTCTGATCAACTCTTTGCGCTTTGGCTACAGTCACGTCGCCGCCGATAACAACCTAGGGATTTCGGCGATAAACCCCCTTGCAACGGACACTTCTTTGGCTTCGACGCCAGGACAGAATGCCGCGCGAGTCAACGTGAGTGGCATAATTACCAATCTAGGAGGGGGACTCGGTGCCATCGATCATAATCTCCATGATTGGAATTCGTTTCAGGGCTATGACGACGCGTTTCTGACGCACGGAGTTCACTCCATCAAATTTGGCGGTGGCTTTGAGCGAATGTTGAACTACATCAAGGGATATGGCGATGCCGCCGGTAATTGGAATTTTGGCTCGCTGTCCGATTTTCTTACGAATAATCCTCAGAATTTTTCTTCTGCATTGATCGCTCCGACTCCACGGGATATTCGACAGACCTTGGTCGGGGCGTACATACAGGACGACTGGCGGTGGCGGCCAAACCTGACTCTGAATCTTGGAGTGCGCTACGAAATGGTCACCGTTCCGAGCGAAACGCACGGCAGGTTCGCCAACCTACGTAACCTCACTGATCCGCTGCCCTATTGCGGGACGGCTCAGCAAGGTTGTGCTGGCTCCGCCCCTCTGTTCTCAAATCCAACGCTCCATAACTTTGAGCCCCGTGTTGGCTTCGCGTGGGATCCATTCCACACTGGGAAGACCTCAGTTCGCGGCGGGTTTGGCATGTTCGATGTGTTACCGCTTCCTTACATTGTGACGCTACTTCAAGTGCGTCCTTCACCTTTTAATGCAATTGGGTCCGAGTCGGCGGGCCTTGCGGGCACATTTTTTTCAGGCGGATTTTCAAAGTTGTTGCCGAATACGCTCGGTTCCACTTATATCGAGCCCCATCCCCATCGCAATTATGTGATGCAGTGGAATCTGACCGTCCAGCGTGAGTTGACTCCAAGCCTGGCCATTATTACTGGTTATGTCGGCTCGCGGGGTAGGCATCAACAGTTTCGAGTGGATGATGCCGATATGGTGCTTCCTACCTTGACATCTCAGGGTTATGTCTGGCCCTTTCCAGATCCCGCAAATCCAAATGCCCCTCCCATACCTACTCTCAATCCCAATTTCGGGGCCATCCGCGCCGACTTCTTCGGAGCTAATTCTTCTTACGATTCCTTGGTAGTAGGCGCCACAAAGAAGATGAGCCATGGTGTGCAATTCCAAGCCTCATTCACCTGGGGCAAGAGTCTCGACGAGAATTCAGCAGGGGCTGGTGCCGACTCGTTCCAGAACTCTCTTTCTAGCTTACATTGGTACAACATGGGGCTCAGTAAAGCCGTTTCCGAGTACAACATTGGCCGCACGCTCGTCATTGACGCGCTATGGGATGTTCCCTCACCCCACGTCTCCTCAAGCGCGGCAAAGTTTTTGCTTGGTGGTTGGGAACTTGGCACGATATTCAAGGCCAACGACGGCCTACCAGTGACTCCCTTGGTTGGCGGTGATCCCGTTGGCCAGAACAGTAGTGACCCCTGGGCTTTTCCCGACCGCCTCACGGGACCAGGATGCAACTCGCTCGTAAACCCTGGAAACATCAACAACTATATAAAACTGGAATGTTTTGCTATGCCGACCGCTAAGACCCAGGCGTTTTACAATGCAAATTGCAACCCAGCGGTCGCTTTCCCGACATGTATCAATCTTAGGGGCACTGCCGGACGCAATATCATCGTTGGGCCGGGCCTTGCCACGGTTGACTTCTCGGTGTTTAAGAATATCCCGGTCAAAAGAGTCTCAGAAAACTTCAATATTCAGTTCAGAGCCGAGTTCTTTAACGTTCTGAATCGGGCTAACTTTGGCCCTCCCGCCGACAGCAACACTATTTTCGATCAGACCGGAGCTCTACAGACAGGCAGTGCTGGAGTGCTTGATACCACGGTAACCGACGCTCGCCAAATCCAGTTCGCTCTCAAGTTCGTGTGGTAATCGGAGGTCTCGGGCTGCGCGAAATTTATATGGAGGGAGACTGCAACTTTACGACGATCTACGAGCGTAGAGACTCAGCCGCGGGCCAGGATTCTCAGTCCGGTTCGATTGTCTTTTCGGCTGATCAATTCTCCCGGGAGATCATTTCCATGCTGGAGATGGTTTCGAGTGGATTGACAGCAACCGGTCGGATGACTGCTTCTCCCATTGACATAGAAACAGCAGCCTCAAAGACAATCTTCCGTACCACCGCCCATAATTGGGTGCTAACTCGACCAGTGAGGAGAATATGCGCATGCCGAAACTCGTTGTCATGGTCTTGACTCTGGTTTTGTTAGCGGGTGCCCGCGTGGCTCTTGCGCAGACGGACTGGTCGATTGAGAAACAATTTCACATCGGCGGGGAGGGTCGGTGGGACTATCTAACTCTCGATCCACAGACAAGTCGGCTCTACGTTCCAAGGACCACGCACACGATGGTGATCGATGCGGCATCGGGCAAGACCATCGCGGATATTCCGGGCCAAAAAAACGCTCATGGTGTCGCGATCGTTCCTGAAGTCGGACGCGGATTTATCAGCGATGGTGGCAACGGCTCGATTGTAGTTTTCGACCTGAAAACAAACGCGACTCTCGGCACAATCGTTGCGCAGCCCGACGCCGATGGCATCATCTTCGACCACGCTAGCGGACGTGTTCTTGTTGTATCAGGTGATAACGGAGTGTTGATGTCGCTGAAGCCCGACATTGATCCCAAGAGCGGAACAATCGACGCGTCGCCGATCGAGCTCGGTGGAGCGCCGGAGTTTCTTGCGTCCGATGGCGCGGGCAAGGTCTACGTGAATTTGATGGATAAGAACGAAGTCGCGGTCGTCGATCTCGCAGCTAAGAAGGTAATCGGGCGCTGGCCCGTCGCCCCTGGCGGTGCACCAGTTGGAATGTCGATTGACACGGAAAAGCATCGCCTCTTTATCGGTTGCCGAAAACCACAGAAGCTGATCGTGATGAGCACTGACGACGGCAAGGTGCTGGCAAGTCTTCCGATTGGAGACACGGTAGACGCCACAAAAATTGACAGCGGCTTGGTGTTCGCTAGTTGTCGTGACGGATCGCTCGCAGTGGCTCGCGAGACTTCGCCGGGAAAGTTCGAAATCATACAGACTGTGAAAACAGGTCCAGGTGCGGCCACAATGGAGCTCGATTCTAAAACTCACACAATCTATCTGCCGACCGCCGAATTCGAGCAGCCGAAGCCTGGAACTACTGGGCGAGCAGCAATGAAGCCTGGCACGTTTACTGTTTTGGTCGTCTCGCGTCACTCGGCTCAATGACCGCTGGACAGCAATGCTCGATCGCTCCGACTACACCTATTGTACGAGTCGAGAACTTACACACGCTGTGGAGGGTCTGTGAAGAGACGCAGTTTGGCGGTGCGCGCGTTTCTGACCGCCGCCGGCTTCATAAGCCTTGGTATTCTGGTTGTCGAACCCACAATCGCTGACGACGGCGATCGTATTGTCACCGTGGATCACTATGTCCCCGTACGCTCCACAGTGCCGTCCATGGCCGGTCAAATCACGCAGATTTACGTCCGAGAGCGGACCCCGGCAGGCATTGCTCTTCGATCAACATCGCTGGCGAATCGGGTAGTGCTGTTTATTCATGGCAGGGGCACGCCAGCAGAAGTGGCGTTCGACGTCCCATACCAGGACTACAGCTGGATGACTTACCTAGCCCAGGCTGGCTTCGACGTATTTGCTATGGACGTCACAGGCTATGGTCGCTCAACCCGCCCACCACTGATGAGCGACCCATGTTCCCTTTCATCGAGTCAGCAAGCTGCTTTGAGTTCGGAGCTTCTTTCAACACGGTGTACCGGGAGCTATCCGGACCACTTGACTACCCTCAGATCGGACTGGAACGACATTAGTGCCGTCGTCGACTATCTCCGCGCCTTGCGCCACGTGGACCGCGTGAGCATGGTTGCATGGTCCCTGGGCGGGCCACGAGCCGGTGGATACGCGGCACAGCACACCGACAAGGTGCAGAAGCTAGTTTTGCTGGCTCCTGCGTACAACATGAATCCTCGAGCCGAAGGTGCCGCTATGAACACGCAGTCGTACCAGGATCTCGCAACAAGCTGGGACGCCCAAGTCGGATGTCCGGACCAAATCGACCCCGCGGCCCGCGACAGCGTGTGGTTGGAGATGATGAAATCGGACCCCCTTGGGGCAACCTGGAGTTCTGGTGTTCGGCGCGCACCCGTGGATACATACACTGCCACTGACTGGAACTCCGCGGTAGTCGCAAAACTGCAGATGCCGACGCTTCTCATCTCCGGTGAATACGACAAGACAGTGCCCCGGGCACACGTAAGGGAGTTGTACGGCGACCTCACCTCACACCAGAACGTATTCGTCGATCTTGCCTGTTCGTCGCACAACGCACTGTGGGAGAAAAACCACTTGCTGCTGTTTCGCGCGTCGCTCGAATGGCTGACACTTGGCTCCGTCAACGGAAAGCATGAAGGAACGCTCCGCCTGGGATATGAGTTACCAAAACAGTTTCAGTGACTAAGGCGTTGCGACGGTTCAGCTAGTTCTAGTTTTTGGACTGAACGTCTAAGTTGAGATACTCGCGCAACTCGCGCGGCGGTACTCATTGCCGTCGTCTCGGCCGCAAGTTTGCATGGGCTTCTGTCGCTGAGAATCGGCAAACAAACGCTCAATAGAGCGAAGAAGCTGATTCCAGCGGTTCATCGCAACTCGCTGCTGAACACTTGCTGAACTCTAGACTGCAAATGGGGGTGTATCGGCGCAATTGAGAGTACATAAGGCAAACAAAACAAACGAAAATCGGTCTGTGCGAACAGGTCAGGGTGAATTAGCAAACCGCCGCTTCAAAAATCCCACCGTGCGGCGGGAAGTGTGCGCCGAGCAGTCGGTTGTTTCCCGAACGGGTTGGCTGTGACCTGAGTGTCATAGTAGTCGTTCAAAGGCGATACCTCCTACCCGTCCTTCTGGGGGGCAGGCCCTTCGGGTCACAGGAATGCTTCTCGACATAGGCCAATCGATTCCACCCGTTCGGCCTTCACCCGAAGGGTGTCAACGCCCTGAGCGTAGTGCCATCCGGCCAATCGTAAAGTTGGCAAATAGTTGGCAAATTGGTTTTTTGAGAGATATTCCCCGAAAGGGGAAAAGTGAGAATAGCTGCGTATTTATTGGGGATTTGAATGGTGGGCCTGGGTGGACTTGAACCACCGACCTCGCCCTTATCAGTATTGAGGTCGTTGGTCC